>JGI25385J37094_10000290_pt1 | contig 12431 bp, 15 predicted proteins | sample GraSoi013_1_40cm_FD_37094 | JGI IMG/M metagenome (IMG submission 37094) | reverse complement strand
CCGTAGGTGTCCACGATGATCTTGCGGCCGGTCAGGCCGGCGTCGCCCTGCGGGCCCCCGACCACGAAACGACCGGTCGGGTTGATGAGGACATCCGCATCGGCGACCTCGAAGCCCGCGTCCGCGAGCACCGGCCGGACCACGAGCGCGATCACACCCTCGCGCAGCTCCACGTTGTCGATCTTGTCCGAGTGCTGGGTGGACACTACCACCTTACTGATCCCGACCGGCCGCATACCTTCGTACACGACGCTGACCTGGGTCTTGCCGTCGGGGCGGAGCCACGAGAGATCCCCTGCCTTGCGCACCGCGGCGAGCCGCTCCGCGAAGCGGTGGGCCAGCACGATCGGGAGCGGCATGAGCGACGGCGTCTCATCCGACGCGTAACCGAACATCATCCCTTGGTCGCCCGCGCCCCCTCTGTCCACGCCCAGGGCGATGTCGCCCGACTGGCGGTCGATGGTGGTGAGGATGGCGCAGGTTTGGGCGTCGAAGCCGAAGCTCGCGTCCGTGTAGCCGATCGCGCTGATCGTCCCCCGCACGATGTCGGGAATGTGGACGTACGTGGAGGTGGTGATCTCCCCGGCGACGACGGCCATGCCCGTGGTGACGAGCGTCTCGCAGGCCACGCGGGCGGCGGGGTCCTTGGCGATGATCGCGTCGAGGACCGCGTCCGAGATCTGGTCGGCGATCTTGTCGGGATGACCTTCCGTCACCGACTCGGAGGTGAAGACGTGGCGCTGCGCGGGCATGTGCCTGTCCGACCTAGGGTTAGACGTTCAAGCTAGCGGCGCGCCGTCCGGTGGGCAACCGGCCGTCGGGGTCGAGCAGCTTCAAATCGACGGCTTCGGCAAGCGCGAGTCGCAGCAGGTCGAGCACGTCGGCCGCGGTGCGCGCGGCGAGCGCCTGCTCGGCCGCCACGCGCGCGCGCGCCGCGCTCACCTGACGGACGGTCCATTTGATGTAGGGCAGCGCGGGCGGTGCGACCGACAGCGTCTCGAAGCCGAGCCCGATCAGCAGGAACGCCAATAGCGGCTCCGAGGCCATCTCGCCACACACACTCGCGGGCTTCCCCGCCGTGCGCGCCGCATCGGCCACCATCTTGAGCAGCCGCAGCACGCTGGGATCGTGCGGCGTGAAGCGCTCAGCGAGCCGCGCGTTACCGCGGTCCACGGCCAGCGTGTACTGCGTGAGGTCGTTCGTGCCGACGGAGAGAAAGTCCGCCTCCGCCGCGAGGCGGTCGGCCATGACCGCGGCGGCCGGCGTCTCGACCATGACCCCCAGCGGCAGCGACGTCGCGGCCGCGATGCCCTCGCGCGCGAGCTGCGCCGCCTCCTCGGTCACGAGCGCGCGGGTCCGCTCCAGCTCGTCGAGGCGGGTGACGAGGGGGATCATCAACCACACGTCGCCGTGCTTCGCGGCCCGCAGCGCCGCCCGCACCTGAGTGCGGAAGATGTCGGGCCGATCGAGACATACCCGGATGGCCCGCCACCCCAGTTGCGGATTCATTTCCGTCGGCGCCCGGAACGGCGCCGGGAGCTTGTCGCCACCCAGGTCGTACGTGCGGACGACGACAGGGTGGCCCGGGAAGGCCTGCGCCACGCGCCGAAAGTACTCGGCCTGCTCGTCCTCCGTAGGTAAATCGGTGTGTCCGGTGATGAGGAATTCCGTGCGCAACAGCCCCACGCCTTCCGCCCTGTGGTCCCGCGCGGGCTTGATCTCGTCGGGCAGGTCCACGTTCCCCCGCAGCACGATGCGGACACCGTCCGTGGTGACGGATGCCTGATCCACGACCTCCTCAAGCTGCAACCCGAGCTCGCGCCGCCCCAGCTCCCGCGCCTGCGCCTCAGCGATTTCGTGGGGCGTCGGCTGGAGCAGCACCGTGCCCCGCTCGCCGTCCATCACCACCATCGTGCCCGGCTCGATGCGGTCGATGGCNCCGGNGACGCCGAACACCGCCGGGATTCCGATCGAGTGGGCGAGAATCGCGGCATGCGACGTGCGCGTCCCTTCCTCACTCACCAGCCCGACCACATGCTCGCGATCGAGCTGCACGGTGAGTCCCGGCGAGAGCTCTTTGGCCACGACGACGGACGGTTGGCTGATGCTCTCCCACAGCTCGTCCGAGCCGCGGTGCATGAGGTGCTCGATCACNCGGACCGCGACGCCCGAAAGGTCCGCCAGCCGATCCTTGAGACGCGGGCTCCCGGTCGCGGCCCACATATCGCGGACCTCGAGCGCCTTGAATTCGTACGCCTTCTCGGCGGCGAGGTGGTTCTCCCGAATCAGGTCCGCGACGCCGGAGAGAAANTCCTTGTCCTCGAGCATCAGGATCTGGGCGTCGAAAATGCGCGCCTCGTCCACCCCGGCGCGGTCCTCGGCTTTCGCCCTCATATCCTGGAGATAGCGCTTCACGTCCTTCACCGCCGCCCGCAGGCGGCGCACCTCCTTCTCGACCTGTGAGCGCGGCACGACGCGGTGCGGGACCTCGGGCATGGTCCAGCGCACCACGATCGCCGCGCCCACGCCGATNCCGGGGGACACACCGATCCCCTTGAGCTGCCGGTCGCTCATTCGCGCCCCTCGTTTTCGCGCTGCTCCGCGTCCCGCAGCTCGGCCTCGCGCAGCTCTTCCGTCAGGTGCATCTCNTGGAACCCGTCGGCGACGAGAGCCAGCAGCGCCGCCATCGCCGATTCCGCATCCTCGCCGTCGGTCTTGATGGTCAGCGACGATCCGCACTCCGCCGCNAGCATCATCACGCCCATGATGCTCTTCCCGTTCACGGCGAGATCGTCCTTGCGGACCTCGACCGCCGACTTGAAGCGGCTGGCGAGCTTCACGAACTCCGCCGCCGGGCGCGCGTGCATGCCGAGCGGATTCACGATCTTGGCGTCGCGCTCGATCACAGCCATAACCAACCTGCCAGCGCCGCGACGGCGAGCAGGGCGAGGCCAAGCCGCAGCCCGGTGAGGCGCGCCCGCTGCCACCACAACAGCGCAAACCCGCCCGCGACCACGCCCGCCAGGGCCACGCGCGCCCAGCCGAAAAACGCGCCGCTCAGGTACTGCGCCACCAGCGGCAGGGCCGCCCCAATGACGAGCGCCATCGCCGGCCCGGACAAGGCCGTGGCACGCTGCAGCAGGGGCTCGCGCAGCGCCTGCGCCACCCGCGCTCCATAGGTCCAGCCGGCGCGCAGGGCCCACCAGCGCAGCGCCACGTGCCCGACGTTGTAGACGACGACGAAGCCCAAGATGGCCGGGAGTCCGAGACCGAGGGCCACGCCAATGAGCGCCAGCCCTGAGGTGAACGGCAGCCACCCCGCCCACACGAGCCGGTCGCCGAGCGAGCCGAGCGGCCCGCACAATGCCGTGCGTAAGCGCTCGACCTGCTCGGGCGGGACACCGTCGTGCTCCGCCCGCGCCGCGGCGCCGACCGCGAGGCCGCACAGGTACGGGTGCGCGTTGAAGAAGCGCGCCCCCCGCGCCACGGCGGCGCGGTACGCCACGCCGTCCGCTCCGCCTTCGGTCCGCAGGTCCCGTAGCAGCGCCTCCTCGGCAACGCCGATGCCGATGCCCTGCATCCGCTCGTAGTTCCAGGACCCCTGCACCGTGAACAGACGGAGCAGGCTGCGGACGAGCCTGGGGCGCGCGCGAGTGGGGGACGGGAGGGAACTCATCGCAACCACGCGACGACCGTGCCGCCCACGACCCCGGCCGCGAACCAGCGCAGACCGGGACCGCGGCCCACGAGGCGCAGGGTGCCCGCCGTCCCCGCCGCGAGCGCCGCGCCCACCGCCGCGACGTTGAGGAGCGCGACCCCGTGCGGCGGCAGCGCGCCGGCAAGATAGGCCCGAGCCACCTGCGCGAGGACGAGGCCCAGCGCGGTTACGACGGCCGCTCGTACCGCGTCGCGCAGGATCCCCGCCGCGTGTACCCGCTCCAGCACGCGCGGGTCCCCGGCTTCGAGCGCGGCCGCGGCGCGCCGCACGGCCCGGGTGTTCAGCTGTCGCAGCCCATGCAGGCTGAGTCCGCCGACCATTCCCGTGATGAGTCCGACCAACGCGCCGAGCCCGAGCCCCAGCGTCCCGGTCGCCGCATGCGCCGCACTGACGGCCGCGACGGTGGCGGGTCCGTACTCGGGGTAGCGGGTCGCCCCCATCGGCAGGATGTCGTACTGGAACAGCTCGAACAACACGCCGAGCTGGAGTCCCGTCGCGACGTCGCCCAGCATCGCGCCCGCGATCGACCCGGCGACGAGCGGCCGCGCGATCATCATCTGCGGCACACTCACGAGATCCAGTCCCACGAGCGTGCCCCACGCGAGCAACAGGAGCTGCACCTCGAGACTCATGTGAAGTCCTCGAGCGGCACCGGGGCAGCCGTCGGGACGTCCTGAGCCGTCACCTCGACCCCCCGCGCGGCGAGCGTCTTGAGCTGCGCGGCCTCCGCGTCGCTCAGGTAGACGTAACGCAACCGCTCCGACCGTCCGGGGCGGTGGTGCAGGCCGCCGACGTTGACACGGCTCACGCGGTGCCTGTTGGCGGTGAGCGCCGCGAGTGTGCCGATGTCGCCGGCCACGAGGATGCCGACGCGGGGGTCGCGTTCCCACTCGGGCAGGCGCTCCAAGGCTTCCTCGGTCGACGCGAATACCACCTCGATGTCGGCCGGCACGCCCATGCGGTAGAGCTCCTGCTCCCAGGCGCTGGCCCGCACGGCGTCGTCCACCAGCACGATGAACCCCACGTTGAGCGGTTTCCCCCACCCCACAACCACCTGCCCGTGGATCAGTCGATCGTCGATGCGATACAGGGCGATGCTCATGCGGCGGGCGTGCGGATCGCGCGGCTCCCCGCCTCGGCCGCGCGTCGCGCCGCGTCGCCAGGCGGGAGATCACGATGGAATACGAAATCGAGCAGCATCGCGAGGTTCACGCCCGTGACCACCGCCACGTCGGTCTTGCCGCGCGCGAGCCGCACCGAGCTCGTCAGGCACGAGCCGCCGGGCAGGTCGACGAACAGGACGGCCGGCTTGTTGTCGATCGCCTGGTTGAGGCGGTCGGCGAGGGCTCCCGTGTCGCAGCCGTCATTCGACACCGGGACGAGCGCGTCGCGCACGCCGGTGATCGCGGCGACCGCCGCGAGCAGGGCCTGCGCGACAGCCGCGTGGGAGACGATCACTCCGCGCAGTGGCTCACTCATTGTCTTCCTCGAGATACTCCTGGAGCTGACGGCGCTCGGCGAGCCGCTTGAGCAGCCGATCGTTGAATGCCCGCGCCGAATCCACGCCGCTGTAGCGCAACAGGTGATTCATCGCGACGACCTCACACACCACCGTGAGGTTCTTCCCCGGGTTGAGCGGCACGGTGACGATGGGCAGCGTGACCTCGAGCACCTGGGTGGTCTGGCCGTCGATCCCGGTGCGATCGTACTCGCGCGTCGCATCCCAGTCCTCGAGCTGGACGACCACCTCGATACGCTTCTGCTGCCGCACGGCGCGGACGCCGAACAGCGCGCGGATGTCGATCAGCCCCACGCCCCGGATTTCCATATAGTGCTGGGAGAGCTCGTGCCCCCGACCGATCAGCACGTCGTTCCCCCGGCGCGTGATGTGGACGACGTCGTCCGCGACCAGCCGATGGCCGCGCTCCACGAGATCGAGCACGCACTCGCTCTTCCCGATCCCCGAGCGGCCGAGGAACAGCAGGCCCACGCCGAACACGTCGGCGAGCGACGCGTGCACCGTGGTGGCCGGCGCGAACGCGTCGTCCAGGAACGGCCTGAGGCGGCGGTAGAACTCCGCGGTCTTGAGTCGGGTGCGGATCACCGCCACACCCTTGGCGCGCGCCAGGTCGACGAGCTCGGGCGGCGGCTCCTGCCCCTTCGAGATGACGACGCACGGGAGCTCGAACTGCAGCAGCGTCTCGAGGGTGCGACGCCGCGCGGCGGCGTCCAGGGACGCGAGGTAGGTGACCTCGGTTTCGCCGAGGATATGGATGCGGTGCGCGGCGAACCGCTTGGTGTACCCGGCGAGCACGAGCCCCGGGCTCGACGCCTCGGGGGTGGGAATCTCGCGATCGAGCCCCACGTCTCCCGTGAGCGCCTCGAGCTGCAACAGATCGCCTTTGCGGTCGAGCAGGTCGCGTACCTTGGGCTTCGTCACCGGGGCTCGCGCTCCAGGGCGCGGCGGCGCGGGGCGGCACGCCGCCGGGTCGGGTCTTTATCGAGTTGTCGGCGGACCTTGGCCACCGCGAGGTCCAGCGCGGTACGGTGGTCCGCCCCGCGCGCCGTACCCACGTGCACCGCACCGCGCCCGGTGTGCAGCCGCACTTCCACGGTCGGGCGCCCGTGATCGGCCACGAACACGACTCGCCCATCATGCGGCCGGGGCGCGATCCGCGCGAGGCGCTCGAGCCGCTCCCGTGCCCGCGCGCGCAGCTCGTCGGGAATCTCGCAGTGGCGTGCCGTGATGGTGATCCGCATCGGTCAGCCTCCCTGAGCGATGACCCGCTGGAGATGCGCTTCCGTCGCCCGGGCCGCCCGCTCCCAGGAGAGCTGCTCCGCGAACGTGCGGGCAGCGCTACCCAGCCGCGCCACGAGCGTCGGATCGGCGGCGAGCGCAAGCATCCGGTCCGCGAGCGCGCGCGCATCGCCGTGCGGCACCAGAAAGCCGGTCTCGGCGTGCCGAACCGACTCCCGGAGGCCGGGACTGTCGGACGCGAGCGCGGGGGTACCGCACGCCGCCGCCTCCACGTTCGAGATGCCCCAACCCTCCTTCGGGCTCGCCAGCACGGCCGCCCACGCACGACGCAGCAGGCGACGCTTATCCGTCTCGGACACGAACCCGAGGAACCGCGCAGCCTCGCCCAGGCCCAGCGTCCCCGCCAGGCGCTCGAGGCGCGCGCGGTCGTCGCCCCCTCCGGCGATTTCGAGGACCAGGTCGGGACGCGCCTGGCGCGCGAGTGCCAGGGCCCGGAGGGCGATCTCCACTCCTTTATAACGCTTGAGGCGCCCCACGTACAAGAACGTCGGCTCGCGGGCTCGCGGTTCGGCGGCGTCGGGGGCGTACCAGGTCGCATCAACGCCCGGATAAATGACTTCGATCCGCTCCCGGGGCACCCCCCGGCGCACCAGGTCGTCGCGCGTGCTCTCCGAGATAGCGTGAAACCACGCGCGGCGATACGCCCAGGGGATGGGCCGCTCGGCCGCCCACACGACACTGGCGATCGGCCAGCTCGCTTCCCGAAACGCAGTCGCGCCGAAGAGGTGTGGCACGAGGGCGCAGAACGGCCGGTCGGTGAGCGTCGGGAGGAACAACGGGAGCTTGTTGATGTCTTCGACCACGACGTCATAGGAGTTCGCCCGCAGCAACCGGCGCACTACGCCGCGCGCGCGCAGCGCGAAGGTGTGTCGCCCGCCCGAGCGATGCACCCGCAGGCCATCGAGGTGCGCCTCGCGCGGCGCCCCCGGCCAACCGCTCGCCACCAGGTCGATCGCGTGGCCGCCGCGCGCCAGGCGCCCGAAGATCTCGTGCAGGTGCGTCTCGGCACCCCCGGCGTGTGGGTTCTCGCGGTCGTTCCAGTTGACGAGCAGGATTCTCACAGCGCGCCGGATTCCCGCGCCACCGCGTCGAGCACGCCGTTCACGAACCCCGGTGCCTTGGCGCCCGCGAACCAATGCGCGAGCTTCACGGCTTCATCGATGACGACGCGTGGCGGCGTGGAGCCCTCGGCGAGCTCCGCCAGCGCGAGCCGGAGGATGTTGCGCTCGATCACGCCGACGCGATCCAGCCGCCAGTGTTCGGCGGCGTCCGCGACTCGGGCGTCGAATTCGGGGAGGCCGGCGATCGCTTGGGCCGCGAGGTCGGCACCGCGGTCATAGCCCTCCGGGAGGCGGCCGTAGGCCGCCGCGACCCGGCTCACGACCGTTTCGATCGACGGCCGGCCGGAGAGGTCCCAAGCGTAGAGGAGCTGCAGCGCGCGGGCGCGGGCCTTAGTCTCGGGGCGCTGCACGCGTGAGCTGGCCCAGGACGTCGGCCGTGGAGAGGGCCGCGTCGACCGCCTCGTACCCCTTGTTGCCGGCGGCTCCGCCGGCCCGGGCCAGCGCCTGCTCCAGCGTGTCGGTGGTGAGCACCCCGAAGCCGACTGGGAGTCGGTGCGCCAGCGCGACGTTGCCGAGCCCGCGCGTGGCTTCGCCCGCGACGTACTCGAAATGGGGCGTCTCGCCCCGGACCACGCACCCCAGCGCGACCAGCGCCGCATACCGCCCGCTCGCGGCAGCCGCTTCGGCCGCGACCGGCAGCTCGAACGCGCCCGGCACCCAGATCACGTCCACCCGCGCCTCCGGCACTCCCTTGTCGCGGAAGCACTCGCGCGCGCCCTCCAAGAGGCGTGCGGTGACGAGCTCATTGTAGCGGCTGACGAGGACGGCCACGCGACCTTCTCGCGGCGCGCGCGGCGAACCCTGAATCTCGGCCACAGTCAGTGGGTGAGCAGGTGGCCGAGCTTGTCCCGCTTGACGTCCAGGTAGGAGCGGTTCTCGTCGGAGGGTGTCATCACGATCGGCACGCGCTCGACGATCTCCAGGCCGTAGCCTCGAGCCCGACGAGCTTCATCGGGTTGTTGGTGAGCACGCGGATCGCGGAGAGGCCCAGGTCGAGGAGGATCTGCGCCCCGATGCCATAGTTGCGCAGGTCGGGCTTGAAGCCGAGCTCGCGGTTCGCTTCGACGGTGTCGTGACCCGCGTCCTGAAGCTCGTACGCCTTCAGCTTGTTGAGAAGCCCGATGCCCCGCCCCTCTTGATCGAGGTACACCACCACGCCGCGGCCCTCCGCGGCGATCATGCGCATCGCCGAGTGCAGTTGCCACCCGCAGTCGCACCGCCCCGAGCCGAACACGTCGCCGGTGAGGCATTTGGAGTGCATCCGCACCAGGACGTTCTTGCGGTCCTGCACGTCCCCGTAGATCAGCGCCACGTGCTCGGCCGCGTCCACGTCGTTGCGGTAGCCCACGATGCGGAACTCGCCGAACGGCGTCGGCAGGCGCGCCTGAGCCACGGCGTGTACCAACCGCTCGTGCGCCAGCCGGTACGCCACGAGCTCGGCGACCGTGATGAAGGTCAGCTCGTGCTGCGCGGCGAACCGCTCCAAATCCTCCTGCCGCGCCATGGAGCCGTCCGGGTTCAGGATCTCGCAGATCACTCCCGCCGGATACAGTCCCGCGAGGCGCGCGAGATCCATGCTCGCTTCCGTCTGGCCGACCCGCTGCAGCACCCCGCCCGGACGCGCCCGCAGCGGGAACACGTGCCCGGGGCGCCGCAGGTCGGAAGGCACGCTGGCCGGATCGACGGCCACCCGGATGGTGGCGGCGCGGTCCGCCGCCGAGATGCCGGTGGTGACGCCGAACCGAGTGGCGGCGTCGATCGACACGGTGAAGGCGGTCTCGTGCGCCTCGGTGTTGTGCTCGGCCATCTGGGTCAGGCCCAGGGCCTGACAGCGCTCGGGCAGGAGGGTCAGGCAGATCAACCCGCGCGCGTGTGTCGCCATGAAATTGACCATCGCGGGGGTGACCTTCTCGGCGGCGCCGACCAGGTCTCCCTCGTTTTCACGATTCTCGTCGTCGGCCACAATCACCAGCTTGCCGGCGCAGATGTCCGCGATCGCCTGTTTTATGTTGCGATGCTGCATAGTTGCCTCACGTACTTCCCGAGCACGTCTCCCTCGACATGAACGCGGTCGCCGACGCCGAGCGTGCCGAGCGTCGTGTGCTCGCGCGTGAACGGGATCAGCGAGATCTGCACGAGATCCTTCCCCGGCAGGTCGTTGATCGTGAGACTCACGCCGTCCACCGTGATCGCGCCGTGCGGAATCGAAACCTCCCGCACCGCATCGGGCACATGCAGGTCGTACACCCATGCGTCGACACGCCGCTCGACTCGCCGTACCACCGCGACCCCGTCCACGTGCCCCTGGACGATGTGGCCGCCCAGCCGGTCCCTCGCGCGCAGTGCACGCTCCAGATTCACGGGGCGCCCCACCGCGTACTCGCCGAACAACGTACGCCCCTCCGTCGTCTCCACCACGTGCACCGTGAATCCACCCGGCAAGGCCCGCTCGACGGTGAGACAGGCGCCGTTCACCGCGATGCTCTCGCCCTTCTTCAGACCCTTGTAGGGGGCCTGGATCGTGAGCGTGAGCCCCGTTTCTCGTTTGCCGTTTCCCGCTTCCCGCGTCGCCTTCGCGATTCGGCCCACGGCACTTACGATCCCGGTAAACATAGCCGCCTATCCAATACCAATAATGTATCAGAGCCCAGAGCCCTTCGCTCAACCGGCGTCCAGCGCGGCGCGGCCGCGAGGGGGTGCGCTGGCACTCCGGGAAAGGCCGGAACGGCGCCCTCTCCGAGCCACACCGGTGCCTGCACCCAATAGAGCCGTCTACCAGACCGTCGGCGAGGAGGCGCGCGCCCAGCGCCCCTCCCCCCTCGCACAAGAGCGACTGGATCCCGGCGTCGCGCAACATGCGGAGTCCGTCCCACAACGTCGTGGGGCGGAACACGCGCACGCCGCTGTTCTCGAGCTGTGTGACGCTCGACGACGGCGCATCGAGCGACGACATGACCCACGTCGGCACCTCGCGCGCCGTGCTCACGAGCTGCACGCCCAGGTTGAGCATCGCGCGCCGGTCGAACACGACGCGCACCGGCGGCCGGCGCGGCGTGACCACTCCGCGCACCGTGAGCTGCGGGTTGTCACGGAGCGCGGTCGTGCCGCCGACCGCGATCGCGTCGAACCCGGCGCGCACCCAGTGTACGTGCTCGCGCGCCGCTTCACCGGAGACCCACTGCGAGCTGCCGGCGGCGTCGGCAATGCGGCCGTCGATCGACGTGGCGAGCTTGAGGGCGACGAACGGTCGCTCCGCCTGCTCCCGCGCGAACAGGAAGGGCGCGTTGAGCGCCGCAGCCGCCTCCGCGAGCAGGCCGATCGAGACCGCCACGCCCTTGGCGCGCAGCGCGGCCGCGCCGCCCCGCGCCTGCGGGTCCGGGTCGGGCAGCGCCGCGACGACGCCGGCCACACCGGCGGCCACGATCGCGTCGGTGCACGGTGGTGTCTTGCCGTGGTGCGCGCACGGCTCGAGGTTCACCACCAGGGTGGCGCCGCGCGCACGCGCGCCCGCGGCCTCGAGGGCGACGACCTCCGCATGCGGTCCGCCGTACTCGGCGTGGTAACCCTCGGCCACCACCCTGTCTCCCGCGAGCACGACGGCGCCGACCAGGGGATTAGGAGCAACGCGCCCCCAACCCCGGCGTGCGAGGTCGAGGGCGCGTTCCATGGCCGCCCGCTCGGCGGGCGGTCGCTCAGAATCCGAAGCGAATGCCGATACCTCCGAAGGCATGTGCCGCCTTGGGATCGAAGTCCTGGAACTGCGTGACGTACTCCTGGTCCTTCCCCGCTTGCAAGCCAATCTCGCCTACAAGCTTCACGGCCGCGAGGGACAGGCCACCGTTGACGAATACCAGGGCGCGCGTGTTGGTCGGGTTGATCACCACCGTGTCCACGCTCGTCGGGGTGACCGCATTGTGGAACCGGATGTTGGTATCGCGCGACCTGTAGCGGTCCACCCCGATTCCCGCCGCCAGATCCACGGCCGCGAGCTTCCATCCCGCGATCGCGCGGTAGCTGTCGCCCGTCAGATCCATGGTGAACTCGAACTCGTCCCCCGTGCCGATGATGGGACCAATCGTGCCGTAGCGGAGCCGCGGGACCGTGCGGTGCATCCAGCTGACGGAGACCGCGGGGACCGGAAAGGCACCGTTGAGCACGCCCACTCGGAGGCCGTACCCGATCCCCAACGCCGCATCGAGGAACTTGGTGGCATTCGCGTCTACGGTGAGATTGTCGATTCCCGTCGGCAGGATCAGCGCGGAGCCGAGCACGTCCACGGCGAGCAGGCCGCCCGCCAGACCCTTCGTCAGCCCGACAGCCCCTTCAATGACCGGCGCGGGAAGCGCCCCGTTGAAGCTCGTCGGCACCGGCGTCTGGTTGGTAGCCGTGGGATCGGGGAGCGCCGCCTTGATCGCGTTCACCCGCGCGGTGAGCGCAAAGTGCCCGAGCCCGCCAAGCGAGCGGGCGGTGCCGATCACCGGATTGCCGCCGGTGACGACCATGCCCGCGAGGGGATAAAACGCCCGTATCCCGTCCACGGCGGCTTGGCAGGACGCCTGGACGAAGTTGTTGGTCGATGCGCACTGCGGCTCCTGCGCTGCGAGGGGAGCCGCACCGACGATCATTACGAGTACCATCACGATCCGACGCATGTGGCCTCCTACCGTTCTGCGAATTTCACGCCCTGGGTCCCCGCCCGAACCTCCCCGATGATCCATGCTGCAATTCCCGCGCGTTTGGCCGCCGCAATCACCGCCTCGGTGTCGTCCCGGGC
>JGI25385J37094_10000283_pt1 | contig 12518 bp, 11 predicted proteins | sample GraSoi013_1_40cm_FD_37094 | JGI IMG/M metagenome (IMG submission 37094) | reverse complement strand
GTCGGACGATTCTGCGTACGTCGTCGGGGCAGACTTCCTGATCGACGGCGGGGTCACGGCCATTTCGGCCGTGGGCGCCTGAGCTGTCTGGAACTCAACGCGAACAACCTGAGGGCATTCGGGATGCTTCCCCGACCGCCTCGACGTGGTCTGGTCCCTTGGCGAACGCTCCGCAAGTTGCAGATCAGCGGGTTCAGAAATCAAGTGGTTTAGGAGCGCCGCGAACTCGCTTCGCGACTGGTATGTTTTCGAGACTTTGCCGAGTGCGCTGCGGGCGGGGATTTCTGAACGCGAGCAGCGGGCTGCCCGAGGCAGGCTTACCGCCCCTGGCCGTGGCGAATCCTTCGCGACCGAAACCCGTGTTTGAGCGGGGTCAGCAGCTGATGGATCACGCTCGCCACCTCCAACTTCGCCCTTGCGATCGCTCACATCTTGACGCTGAAGCCTACCGCAAAGGCTCAGCCGCCACAGCTTCAAGCTGCTGATCGCGTTGACCCAGCCAGCCCGACATTGCCCTCATGACGCGACATGAGATGTTCGGCTGGCTTTTCGAAGCTCCGCTCGCAGCGCGTCGAGCGCAATCGACTGGTGGCCGCGCGGCCAGACGAGGCACGTCCGTGCCTTCGCAACGGCTGCGGGAAGCGGATGCGCCGTGACATCTCGTTCCCCCCGCGAGACACGGAGCACTGAGCGCGGGACGACGGCGATCCCCGCGCCAGCGGCGACGCAGGCGACGATGGCGTGGTACGAGCCGAATTCCATCACTCGCTCCGGCACCATCTGAGCGCTCCCGAGCCACGCCTCCAGCCGCCGCCGGTACGAGCAGCCCGTCGCGAACGCGATGAGCGTCGTGTGACCGATGTCTTTCCGCGTCTTGATCCTGGGGAAGCTCTTGGGAGCGATGAGGACGAGTTCCTCNCTGAACACCGGTTCGGCCTCGAGATCGTTGGCGGTGAACGGCTCCGCGACGAACGCCGCCTCGACCTCGTGATTCATGACCCTGGTGACCAGGGCGCCCGTCGTGCCCGTTACCAATTCGATCCGTACGTCCGGGTAGGCTCGATGATAGCGCGAGAGGACCGGCGGCAACCGGGTCGCCGCAGTACTCTCGAGCGCGCCGATCTGCAGTGTTCCTGCCGGCGTGCCGTTCCGAAGCGCGGTCTCCGCCTCGGACGACAGGTGCAGGAGCCGGTCGGCATACCCTAGCAGCCGCTTGCCCTGCGGCGAGAGCACGAGGCGGCGGTGCTGCCGCAGAAACAGCTGGGCGCCCAGGCGCTCCTCGAGCTGCTTCACGCGGGTGGTCACGTTCGACTGCACGCGGTGGAGCCGAGCCGCCGCTTTCGTGATGGAGCCTTGCTCGGCGACAGTCTTGAAGATCTCCAGAGCGGTCAGGTCGATGTTTCCCATATCGAGAACGATTACATCTCAATTATTCATTTCCCACAATAGCCGGGTCGATCGAGACTCAGGCATGGGCTGTCATCCGGAACCGATCCAGACTCCTCCCGGGAGCGCGGCCTCGCGGACGGCCGTTGCCTTGGTAGGACTGACGGCGCTCGCGATCGCGATGGGGATCGGGCGGTTCGCCTTCACCCCAATCTTGCCCATGATGCGTCAGGATCAGGGGTTGTCGGTCGCCGATGGGGGGTGGCTGGCGTCGGCGAACTACCTCGGGTATTTGCTCGGCGCGGTCTCTGGAATGGTCCTGCGGGTCCGGCCCGTGCCTGTGATCCGCACGGGCCTGGTCGTGATCGGGATCGGGACGCTTGGGATGGGGCTCGAGCACGGGTTCGCCGCGTGGCTAGTGCTGCGCGCCCTCGCGGGAGTCGGGAGCGCCTGGGTCCTGGTCTTCTCGTCCGCGTGGTGCCTGGAGAGGCTCGCCCCCGTTCGGCGCCCCGTATTGAATGGTGTGGTGTTCGCCGGTGTCGGAACGGGGATCGCAGTCGCGGGCGGGTTTTGCCTAGTCCTCATGCACGCAGGCGCGAGTTCGCGTCAGGCGTGGATCGGTCTCGGAGCCATCGCGCTCGCCGGGACGGCGGTGATCTGGCGAACTTTCGGTACGGCTGATGATGTTCGGGAGGACGAAGGCATGCCCTCGACAGGACACGGGCGTCGGTGGCATGCCGACTCCGTGCGCCTGGTGCTCTGCTATGGGGCCTTCGGCTTTGGCTACATCATTCCGGCCACGTTCCTTCCCGTCATGGCGCGCCAGGTGGTCCACGACCCCTCGGTCTTCGGCTGGGCCTGGCCGGTCTTCGGCACAGCCGCTGCAGTCTCCCCGCCGACTGCGGCCGTGTGGGGGCGGCGTGTCGGGAACCGCCGTCTGTGGATGCTCGGCCACCTCGTCCTAGCGGTCGGCGTTGCTCTCCCAGTTTCGTGGCCCGCGATCGGCGGCATCATGATCGGTGCGTTCCTCGTTGGCGGCACCTTCATGGTGATCACCCTGGCCGGCATGCAAGAAGCGCGAGCGGTCGCGGGCCCTGATGCGACCGGCCTCATGGCGGGCATGACCTCGGCCTTTGCGACCGGGCAGATCATCGGGCCGATGCTCGTGAGTTCTGTGGTCGGTGCCGACGCGGACTTCTCCAAACCGCTACTGGCTGCGTGCCTTCTCTTGGTGGCGAGCGCGTTCGCCCTCTCACGTGCGCGCGAAACCGAAGATCCAACTCGCGCAGGGGTCGTGGAGCGGTAGCCAGAGCTAGAGAGCGTCGTCGGTCTCAGTGGATGCATCGCCGAAGCCGACTCAAAATATCGCGATGTTGACTCGCTCCGGAACCCAGGCATCCCCATACACAGCGTGCGGAGTCAATTAACACCTATAGTTTTAAATAACATATAAAAAGTGATTTATGGTGGAGGGTAAGGGATTCGTAGGCCACGTCTCCAATAATCGCGCACTTTTGCAGCACACCAGAGTGCAAAATGCGGCAGAGCACGGCACTCCACGCAACCAGGCGCAACCAGGTTTCTGCCGTTGTCCGGCAGGCGAAGCACTACTGTGTGGACCGAGACGCCGATCTCCAGGACGTGGTAGCCGACCCTCCACGCCTTCCTGGTTAGGAAAGGGTGGTCGGTGATGGGCGCCACCTACCGGAAGAAAGGCCGGCGGTCCTTGACCAGCCGGTGAGCAATCCCCTCGCCTTCTCCGGCTCCCCGCATGCGACTCTCCGCTTCCCGAAGTTGCCTCGTCGCGGGTGCGAAACCACGGCGGGTTCTACCGAGGGCTAGAGCAATCACCTGGCGTTTCGAATCGCTGGAGAAGCTCTGGCGGCGTAGAGACGAACGAACTTCCTTTGGCCCCTCGCGACGCGACTCAAACCCGCGTTTCAGCCTTGAGAGGGCGAGCCCATGGGTAGTAATTTCGCCAACTTTCACGCCGGGTGCGATGGCCCGGTGCCACTCCGCGAGCTCTTCCGCGGCCAGACCTCGCGCAAGCGCAGTCGGACGATCAACCAGAGCCAGAGACAAGAGAGCACAGGATTTTCAGACCGCGATCCCGCTGCGGCAAAAGGATAGCGTCTTTCGTCGGTTCTCATAGCGCGCCCCCTCGCGCAGGGATGCGTTGCGATGCGGCCGATTGCACCTTGGAGCGGGCCATGGGGGACAATCTCGGGGACACCTGCCCGATCGGCGGTGTCCCGACAGCGGCCGCGAGCCCACGCCGACTGATCCGAAAATAACGACGCGCAGACCTGCCACTCGATGCGGTCGGCCGATCTCACCAGCGTGCGACGCTTGCGATCCTTCTTTGTCCGGCGCGCCGTACGGTACTGGGCCAGCCGCCGCCTGAGATTGCGCGCCTTGCCGACGTAGAACAGCCCGCCCGCGGCGTCGTACATGCGATAGATGCCCGGCTCGCGCGGAACTGTCGCGAGAAAGTCGGTGCCGAACTTCCGTTCGAAGATCCGCACGCGCCATTGTCCCAGCGAGCGTGCCGATCCACGAAGCATTTGACGAAGGGCGGCGCACAGCGGACCGACGTCAACCGCTGGCGTATAGCCAGCGGGAGACGAGCGCTTCGACATCGCCGCCGAAGCCCTCTCGCGACCCTTCCGACAGCATCGTGCCGGTCCGCATGACGTAGATATAGTCGGCGATCTCGAGCGCCCGTTTGATGTTCTGATCGACGAGAAGGACCGCCTTCCCCTGCGCCGCCAAGTCTTTGATCGTCTGGTAGATGACGGCCGCCACCCGTGGCTCGACGCCCGCGGTGGGCTCGTCGATGAGGAGAAGGGCGGGATCGTGCATCAGGCTGCGGGCGATTTCGAGCTGACGCTGCTGCCCGCCGCTCAGCGTGCCGGCCGACTGGCGACGCCGGTCCCGCAACATCGGAAATTGCTCGCACGCTCGGCCGACCAACTCATCGACGCGTCCGCGCTCGCCGCGGTAGCGCCACGCGCCCAGCCGCAGGTTCACCTCGACGCTGAGATACGGAAAGATGCTCGGGCGCTGCGGCAGATAGACGACGCCGTATCGGCGCATCTCGTGCGCCCTGATGGACCGCAATGGTTGCCCGTCCACGCGAATCTCTCCGTCCCGGGCCGGCAGGAAACCGAACAGCACCTTCAGCAAGGTCGATTTGCCGGTGCCGTTGGGGCCGAGCACGCAGCGCACCTCCCCGCGCGTCGCCTCCACCGACACGCCGCGGAGAATGTCGATACCCGGCAGGTAGCCCGCCACCACGTTTCGCGCGATAAGCCAGGCGGTCGTGGCCATGGGCCCGCTCGTCATCTCAGAGTCCGGCATAGGCGGCCAGCACGGCCTGATCCGCCCGGACCGTGTCCGGCGCGCCGTCGGCGATCTTGCGCCCGCGCGCCATGACGACGAGACGCCGCGAGATGCGCAAGATGGACTCCATGTCGTGATCGACGACAACGAACGTCCGCCCACCGCGGTGGAGCTCGCGAATCCGCTCGAGGAGCTCGTCACGAAGCCGCGGATGAACGCCGGCGAACGGCTCGTCGAGGAACAACACCGCGGGCTCCAGCATCAGGCAGCGCCCGAGCTCCAGCAGCTTCTGCTGGCCGCCCGACAGGTTCTTCGCCGGCAGCCGCTCGACGTGGGCGAGCGACAGGAAGTCGAGGTGGCGCCGCGCGCGCCGGACGACCTCCTCCCAGGTCGAGTGCGGCCGCGTCAGACCGGGCACGAGCATGTTCTCGAGCACGGTCATGCGGCCGAAAAGTTGCGTCAGCTGAAACGTCCGCGCGACGCCCATCGCGGCGTAGACGTGCGGCGGGCGCCCGCTCACCCGCTGCCCGCGAACCCGGACCTCCCCGCCGTCCGCGGCGAGGTGGCCGGTCAGCAGGTTGATGAGCGTCGTCTTGCCGGAGCCATTCGGGCCGATCAGCCCGACGAGGTCACCCTCGGCGACGACGAAATCCACGGCGTCGTTCGCCACGATGCCGCCGAACCACTTGACGAGACCGACGCCTCGCACGAGCTCGGTGCGCCCGCTCACGTGCCGGGCTCCTTGTGCGGCACCGTCGGCGCCGCGACGAGCGGTTCGCCGCGCGCCTCCCCCAACCGTAGAAACGGCAGCCACAACGGCGTGAGCAGCCCGTTGCGCGCCAAGCGCATGGTGAGCAGCAACACGATGCCGAAGACCGGCAGCCGCCACTGGCCGTATTCGCGGAGCCACTCCAGCAGAAACTGCACGACGAACGCGCCGCCGACTGCCGTCGGCAGACGCTCCATGCCGCCGATCACCGTCATGACCACCAGCTTGGCCATCTCGTCGAGATCGCCCACGCTCGGCGTCATGATGCCGATGTAGTGCGCGTAGAAGCCGCCGGCGAGTCCGGCGAAGCCGCTGGCGATCGCGAACGCGACGATGCGACAGCGCTCCACCGCCACGCCGGAGGCCGCCGCCGCCTGCTCGTCCTCGCGGATCGCTCGCAGGAACAGTCCCCAGCGCGAGCGCACGAGCAGGCCCATGAGGAGCAGCGACGCGGCGAGCAGCGCGAAGGCGACGTAGAAATACGGCAGGCGCGTGGCGCTCGCGAAGAGCGGCTCGGTGTGCAGCCCCGCCATGCCCGCGGTGACATCGTCCTCCGACGCGATGGTGATGCGGACGATCTCGGAGAACCCCAGCGTGAAGATTGCCAGGTAGGGGCCGCTCATGCGCAGGCACACCCACCCGATGGCGCCCCCCACGGCGCAGCACACGATAACGCCGGNCAGCATGCCGAACGGNATCGGAACGCGGAGCCACTGCGTCAACAATCCTGAGGTGTAGCCGCCGATGGACGCGAACGCCATGTGGCTCAGCGAGAACAACCCGACGTAGCCAGCCAGCAGCGACCAGCTCGACGCGAGGATCGCGTAATACATCGCGATGATCGCGACGTGCATCCAGTAGGCGTTGAGACGGCCGACGCAGGCCAGCGCCAGCACGGCCGCGGCGAGCATGAGCGACGCCGGCAGCCACCGCACGTGGATCACTCCATTCTCAGATGGCGACGGCCGAACAGACCCTGCGGCCGGACGATCAGCACGACCATCAGTACGAGCACGCCGAACGCGTTCGTGTACGCGAAGGCGCGCGTCGGATCCGGGAAGAACGCCGTGAAGAGGTTCTCGGCCTCGCCGAGGACGAGCCCCGCGATGATGCTGCCGCCCACGGAGCCCATGCCGCCGAGGATCACGATCACGTACGCGTGGATGTTCGGGAGCACGCCCATGTCGGGCGCCAGCGAAAAGATCGGCGCGACCAGCGCGCCGGCGGCGGCGGCCAGGGCGGCGCCGATGCCGAAGGCGATCGAGTTGAACCGCTGGGCGTTGATGCCGACGATCGCGGCGGCATCCCGTGACTGGCTGACCGCATCGAGCGCCTGCCCCCAGATCGTCCGTTTCATGAAGTAGAGCAGCGCACCGATGAGAACGAGGCCGACCCCGCCGGCCACCAGGCGATCGTTGGTCACGATGACGTTCCCGATGCGCTGAATGCCCGGGATGAACGAGGGCGGCTTCAACGGAAACGGGCCGAACGCGATGACCGCGGTGTTGCGCAGGAAGTACGCGAGGCCGAAGGTGACGATGAGCCCGTACTCGTCCTTCCGTTCGGTGGCGTCGCTATAGAGCGGCGTCAGCATCAGGCGCTCGAGGACGATGGCTCCCGCGAACAGCGCCGCCATCGCGACGCCCATCGCGGCCAGCGGGGGAAAGCCGAGGCCCTCGATCACGAAGTACGCGCAGTATCCGCCGAGCATGTAGAGGTCACCATGGGCGAAGTTGACGATCTTCAGGATCGAGAAAATGAGCGTCACGCCGACGGCGATCAGGGCGTAGATGACGCCGATGACGGCGCCGTTCGTGGCCTGGACCAGCAGGTAGTCCCAGCTCATCGCCTCACGAGCGCTCCCGCGATGTCGCCGCAGGGGTCACCGCGGGCGGTGACCCCTGGCGGGCGATCCTAGGCGTCCGGCCGGGGAGTCACTGGCCTGGCTTCAGGTACGTGTACTTGACGTCTGCGATGTCGCGCGGCCAGATGATCGGCGCGTCCTCGGCATCCTGATTCGCTTTATCGAATTGCAACAGCGCGACCGGCGCGTTCATGAACTGGTGATAGGCCCAGTCCGGCTCGCGGCTCGTCGAGAAGGTGTAGCGGCCACGGCCGAGCACGATGTCGGTCTTCTCGAGCGCCGCGATGATGGCCTTGCCGTCCGTCGACTTCGCGCGCGCGATCGCATCGGCGAGCACCAGCATGGCGTCATAGTTCTCGATCGCCTGAGGCGACGGCGCGTGGTTGTACTTCTTCTTGAAGGCGGTGACAAAGGCCTTGGTCTTGTCNTTCCACGCGTTCTTCGGAAGACCTACGAGCTCCGTGACCAGATAGCGACCCGCCTGGCCGACGTTCTTCCAGAACGTCGGATCCACGGCCGGCCCGCCTGAGTTCGCCATGCCGGTCCTGGCCGTCGGCGCGAAGCCCAGCGTGTGGGATTGACTGACCAGCGGATAGGCGCCGGCCTCGCTGTAGAACGTCATGAAGAAGTCGAAGAGCGGCTGGTGGCTCTTGAACCGCTCGATCTGCGCCGTGAACTCGGTCGAGTTCGGATCGGCGCCGACGACCTCGTACTTGATGCCGTGCTTGTCCAGCACCGGCANCAGGACGTCGCGCCCACTCTGTCCGCCGTCGGTCTTCTCGAACATGACGGCGACGTTCTTGAATCCCGCTGCCGCCATCCAGTCGCCGTACTTGGTAGCGATCAGGGCCTGGTTNGGCGCGACGCGGAAGACCTCCGGATAGCCCTTGGCGGTGATCTTCAGGGCCCACACGTCCACCGCGATGATCGGGATGCCGGCCTTGTGCGCGACTTCCATCTCGGCGAGGAACACCGAGCTGTGGAACTCGCCGGTGATCGCGACGACCTTCTCCTGGGAAATCAGCCGTTCCGCCGCCGCGGTCCCCTCTTCGGGCTTTCCGCGCGTGTCGGCGAAGACAACTTGGATCGGCCGGCCGAGCACGCCGCCCCGGGCGTTGAGCTCTTCCGCGGCGATCTCGGCGGCCTGCTTCATCAGCGCGCCCTCGGCATAGCCGCCGGGCGGGGACAGCGGACCGACCCAGCCCACCTTGATCGGATCGGCAGCCTTGGCGNTCGTGCCAATCAGCTGCGTCGCCGCGATCGCGATCGCGGCGATCACCAGGAGAACTCTTCCCGTCACGCGCCAGGAGTGTTTGACACGCATGGTCGGCCTCCGTTCTCCACCTCTGTGCGAAGCGCTCGATGACCCCTAGTTCTATTGATCGAGAGCCCGGGCACTATAACACTCCGGGATCGTGCACCGCAGGGCCCACGGCCGCTAGCCTGTGACGCTGGTGAGGAGCTCGGACTCGAGTGCAAGGACCTCCGCGACGACTCCAGCGGGCGTGAAAAACGTCCCGTACGGATCGGGAAAGACGATCGACGGATCGTCTGTCATGGCGCGCGCTGCGACGAGGCGCTTGCTGAAGCGAGCGTCGGCCTCCGCGTAGCGGGCGACGGGATCATCGGGCAGCACCTCGTCGAAGGACGCCGCGTACAGCACCTCGGAGCGCGCGACGTGATGCAGGATGCGGCGCAGCGGCCAACCCCCGTCCGGCGGCTGCCAGTCGAGGTCATCGTCGCTGAGGCCGGCCGCGCGCTGAGTGAGCAACCGCATGGCCTGGTCGACGCGCCAGAGCCAGGCGTCGAGGTCCGCCGCCGTAAGTGGCAGACGGTCTTCGGGCAATGTCACCGTCGACGGCGCCCAGCCGTCGGTCGGAATGGGCACGACGCCCTCGCGGCGCCAGCGCTGCCATTGATCGATCTGATTGAGATGATCGAGCGCGTGGTCCAGCACGCGGCGCAGCGGCTTGCGCGGCGTATACGTGTACGACGTGACCGACATGTAATCGATCTTCTTCCGCTTGCTCGGATCGGCCGGTTGGGTGAGGCGATCGAAGAGCTGGTTCGTCATCGGTGACCGGACCTCGGCGTCTGCCGGCTGATCGAGCAAGCGACGCAGATGGCGCCGGCCCCTCGTGTGCGTCTGTTCGAGATGCGTCGCGGGATCGATCGGGGCGGGATCGAGCGTCCACGCCGCCACAATGCGGCCGGCGGAGGCGTGGGCGAGAACAGCCACGCCGTGTCCTCCGCCTCGCGCGGCGGCCAGCAGCCTATCGCGTGAAGCCTCAAGGGCTCCGGTCCACTTNTCTGCCGGTTCGGCGATCGTCGTCCGTGCCGCCATCGTTCGACCTCCCTCGTCTCGGCGCCATCAACGGAGCCGTCCACCGCGATGATACGCGCGCCCGTGCGGCGCGTCGAATGGCAGTCGGCGCAAGCGCTACGGTAACCCGCTGATCGTGCGGGAAAAGCGTTCGACAGCGCGCAGTTTCACGTTGTCTGTTGNTCCGTCGATCTTCGTCCTGTTTGGCCCTGTTTCGGACTCTTATGGGAGCAAAATGGGAGCAGCCGCGTCAAGGGCGAGGCCGGGCTAGTTGCGGCCCCGCCCTCGTGACTCATTTCGCCGGGCAGGCACTGTGAACGTCGCCGTCTGTCCGGTGAAGATGTGGTGCTCGGGTCGGCCAACTCGATGAACACCACTCGCAACTCGGCCAGGCTTTTGGAGGCTTGGTGGCGGATGTAGGAGAGGGCCTGCTGTGTCCTTTCATCCTGCTGAACCATAGGGGAACTCTTCTCTGAGGCCGGATGAGCTCGCAGTTAACTTACTCTGAAGTAGCTAGGCCAGGATCTCGCTCAGCACGCGCCCCTCGGCCGGCGCCGCCGGCAGTTCCAGCAGCGTCGTCAGCGTCGGCGCTACATCGCGACTACTGATCGGGCCGAGCGTCAGCCCGCGCTTGACGCCGCGACCGGCGGCGACGAACACCGCGCGGTTGTCCGCNTACNTCGGCCGCTGGCCGTGGGTGCCACGATAGTGCGGCGGACCGAGCTCGTCCTCGCCGCGTGTCTCGTCCACGAGCATGTAGCCGGGCGCCGCCTCCAGCAGCAGGTCGCCGACGCGGTCGTTTTCCGCCGGGCCCGGCAGCCCCAGGCTTGCGTACTCCTGAGGCGTCCACACTGCCGCCACGCCTTCGAGCGCGGCCAACTCGCCCCGCAGATCGCGCGCCAGGCGCTCGCGGTCGCCGCCGCCGAGAGCGTAGACCCAGCCGGCGCCGAGGTTCATCACGAACCGCGCCTCGGCGCGGGCGACACCGCCGTCGTCTGCGACACGAAGGAGCCCGCGGCGGCGCAGCCGCACATTGGGACGGATCTCCCGCGTCACCGGAAGGAATCCGTGGTCGGAGACGACGACCACGGCAGTGCGGTCGAGGCCGTCGGGGCCNAGCGCGAGGAGTACCCGACCGACGAGCCCGTCGATATAGGCAATCGCCCAGTACGCCTCGGGCGAGCGCGGGCCGTAGAGGTGCTGGTGACTGTCGGCGCACAGGAAGTGCACGAGGAGCACGTCCGGCGCGTGGCGCCGCAGCACGTCGACGGCGAGATCGGCCACCATCGCGTCCTTCAGGAAGCGCCGCGGCAGCTCCGCCCATTCGCCCTGTCGCTCCACCGGGTAGCCAAGCGCCCGCAGCTCCTTCCACACGGCCGGCGCGGTGTGCGTCTCGAAGATCTGCTGGTTCTTGAAGAACGGCAGGCTGAAGTCGAGTGACGCCGCGTGGCGCGTCGCAGGCCAGTCGATGGCGGCAGTGCGCAGTCCGGCGGCGTGCGCGCGGTCGTAGAACGTCGGTGCCCGCACTAGGTCGGCGGCGTCGTAGATGGGGTCGCCGGTGAAATCCTCCACGCGCGTGGTGGCGCGGTTCAGGATGTGGTTCGACACGACGCCGTGCGTGCGCGGGCTGACGCCGGTCACCAAGCTTACGTGGCACGGCCACGTCGTGCTGACGAAGACCGTCGCCATGCCGTCGGCGACGGCCCCGCGCTCGGCAAGGCCACGCAGGACCGGCGTGCGCGCGGCCGGATCGTTCCAGTAGAAGTGTGCGAGGCCGTCGATGCTGATCAGGATGACGCGCGGCACCGGCCCATGATAGCGGACGCCGGGGCATTTCGCTTGGCGTCCCCCAACGGGATGATCCGGCCGTTCATATCGTCGGACNGGAGCACCCGCACCTCATCGGCCCGGAAGANAGGCGGCGAACAGCCTGTACCGAAGGCTGGGCTTCCGGGGATCGCGCCACTCGAGAGCACGTGCGGCAGCTGGAGCAGCAGTACGACGCCGAAGCCGGCGGGAGCAGCCACCGCTGCCCGCCGGAGAGCTCGACTCGGACAAGCNCATGGAAGAGCTCAAGCATTTCCCGCGCGAGCAGCGGGAAGGTGATGCGGGGCAGCTAGCCGGCCTTCCCGGCCATGCGTTCGATCCGCGCCCATTCCGCATCGGTCACCGGCATCACGGACAGCCGCGCGATGCGGACCAGCGGAAAGTTCTTGAAGGCCGCGTCCGCCTTGATCTGGGCGAGCGTGACCGGCCGCGGAAGCCGCTTGACCGGTGCGACATCCACCGCCACGTACTTTCCGCTCGCGTCTTCCGGATCCGGATAGGCGTCGGACAGGGCCTTCGCGATCCCGACGATCGCCTTCTCGTCACCGGTGTGGTAGTAGAAGATGCGGTCGCCCTTCNTGACGGCGCGAAGATGTTTCTGTGCGAGCGCGTTCCTGACGCCGCTCCAGACTGCCTTCTTGTCCTTCACGAGCGCGTCGAATCCGTAGTGGGTCGGTTCTTCCTTCACCAGCCAGTTCACCAGCGTGATGCCTTCCTTATGCGCCGATCGCGGTCGCCGGACACCCGACGATCCCACACATGACTCCTGGTCCGGCATTCTAACCTGGCCATGAGTTAGAGTAGTGGCGACTCGCCGAGAGAGGAGAGAAGCGCCATGCCGTTCTACGAACGAGGACCCGTCCGCATCCACTACGAAGAGGCCGGTTCCGGCTTCCCCCTGCTGCTCATCCCGGGCGGCGGGCTCAATTCAGCCCTCGCATCCTGGCAGACCGCCTCACCCTTCAACCCGATGCGTCGCGGGTGCGAAACCACGGCGGGTTCTACCG
>JGI25385J37094_10000282_pt1 | contig 12541 bp, 11 predicted proteins | sample GraSoi013_1_40cm_FD_37094 | JGI IMG/M metagenome (IMG submission 37094) | reverse complement strand
CAAAAGCCACGTACAATACCGGCCGTGAGCTTCCGACTGGCCCTTCACACGTGGACGCTGGACACGACCCCGCTGGCCGAGGCGCTGCGCACGGCCCGCGAAACGGGCTGGGACGCCGTCGAGCTGCGCCGCATCGATTTCGTGCGCGCGGCCGAGCAGGGCATGGACGCCGACGCCGTCATCGACGTCGTGAAGAAAAGCGGCCTGCCGGTGGCGTGTGTCGGCGTCGAGCACGGATGGATGTGGGCGGATGGCGACGTGCGGCGCCGCCTGCTCCGCGTCTTCGCCGAGCAATGCGAACGGGCGGCCCGTCTGGGCTGCGCCACGATGATGAGTCCCGTCGACGTGGGCGCGGGGGACGTCAAGGCCGCCGCGGGCAGCGTCAAGGAGGTCGGCGACATCGCGGCCCGCCACGGCGTGCGGCTCGCCGTCGAGTTCAACTCGCAGGCGGGCCAGCTCAACCGTCTCGATCGACTGCGTGAGGTGCTGGCCCAGGCGGCCCATCCGCAGTGTGGCCTGCTGATCGACGCCTATCACCTCACGCGCAGCGGCGGCACGCCGTCCGACGTCGCGGCCCTCGGCGCGGGTGAGATCGGGTACGTGCAGTTCAGCGACGTGCCGGCAACGGGGCTCGAGCCCGGCAAGGCCCTCAACCGGCTTCCGCCCGGCCACGGCGTCGTGCCGTTCAAGGAGTTCTTCCGCGCGATCGCTGCGACCGGCTATCGCGGCTACGTGAGCTACGAAGCGCCGAACCCCGCCGCGTGGGCGCGACCGCCGGCGGAGGTGGCACGGGAGGCGCTCCTCGCGACGCGTACGCTGCTGAGCTGATGCTCCGGCTCAGCGTGCTCGATCAGTCGCCGGTACGCAGCGGCGGGACACCGGCCGACACCATCCAGGAAACACTCGAGCTCGCCCAGGCCTGCGACCGCCTCGGCTTTCACCGCTACTGGCTCGCCGAACACCACTCGACACCCGGGCTGGCCGGGTCGAGCCCCGAGATCCTCATCGGCCAGGTTGCGGCCCGCACGCGTCGCATCCGTGTCGGCTCTGGCGGCGTGATGCTCCAGCACTACAGCCCGCTGAAGGTCGCCGAGAACTTCCGCGTGCTGGAAACGCTGTTCCCCGGCCGGATCGACCTCGGGATCGGTCGAGCGCCGGGCAGCGACCAGATCACGGCGCGGGCGCTCCAGGAAAGCGGCAGCGTCTTCGGGTTCGACCGTTTTCCCGAGCAGGTCGCCGATCTCGTCGCGTTCCTCCACGACGCGGTGCCCGCCGATCATCGCTTCTGCTCCGTGAAGGCGATGCCGACCGGGCCGACGGCCCCTGAGATCTGGCTGCTCGGCTCGAGCGACGGGAGCGCCGCGATCGCCGCCGGCCTCGGCACCGCCTTTTCGTTCGCTCACTTCATCAATGCCGACGGCGGCGCCGAGATCACCCGCGCCTATACGCGCCAGTTCCAACCTTCGGTGACGTTCGACGCTCCTCGAGCCAGCGCCGCCATCTTCGTCGTCTGCGCCGACACTCGGGCCGAGGCGCAGCGCCTGGCCCGGAGCCGCGAGCTCTTCCTCCTGCGGCTCTACACCGGCCGCGCCGGACGGTACCCGTCGGTCGAAGAAGCCGAGAGCTATCCGTACACGGCGCGTGAGGCGGCGCTGGTCGAGGCGCTTCGCGCGCGGAGCGTGGTGGGCACGCCCGAGCAGGTGCACGAGCAGCTCGTGGCCATGGCGGGTGCCTATGGTGTCGACGAGCTCGTGATCGTGACGATCACCCACGACCCCAAGGCGCGCTTGCGCTCGTACGAGCTCCTGGCCCAGGTGTTTTCGCTTTAGCCGCCCAGGTTTTGGGCACCGTCCGAGAAAAAATTCTTGGGCGGGGTGGCTCGGCTGCTAGAGTGGAATTTAGATGAAAACTACCTGTGGCGCCGTTCCTGGTTGCGGCCGTGACAGAGTTCGTCGCTGAAACGCCGGCGCTAGGTCGTTCGTTTTGTCCCGGCTGTGAGCCCGATGCTGACCCGACGCTTGAAATCCTCGACGTCCGCTGGTGCGACGCGCACCTGCCCCACCGCGACGGCAGCGACGACGGCACGGTGAGGTCCGAAGCATTTCTCTCCGGCAGTGCCGAGGCGGGCGGCGACGCCAACCGCCTCTGGTGTCAGCTCCTCCATCGCGACGCTCCACGCCTGGCGCGTCGTCGTCCCCGCCGTCCGCGCGACATCGACCCGCAACCGATCGCATAGTCCGCTGACCGAGCCGTCCGCGCCGTCCTAGCAGTTCAAGTATTTCGACGTCACGAGCCGTTTTTCCGCGCCGTCCTCGCTCCACGTCTTCCGCTCGAGACCGACCAGGTCCTTGCCGTACACGTGGATCTCCACGGTGTCGTGGGACGTCGGATTGTGCATGCGGTGCACTTCGTCGCCGGGCACCAGACGCGAAATGGCGCCGGGCTCGTGGCGCATCACCCGCATGACTTCGAGGCGCGCGTGCCCCGGCGTGTCGGGCGTCACCCGATAGCGCGTCTCCTCGATGCGGTTCTCGATCACGCCGATGACGCCCCACGTGTCGTGGTTGTGGGCGGCGGCGACGTCGCCGGGAGCCCACACGACTGCCGTGATGTTGAAGCGGGGCGTACGGTGCAGCATGTAACGCCCGCGACCGCCGCCCGGGCCGCGCGTGCGGTACTCGGCGGGCAGCGCCGCAGGGTTCCGGATGAGCCGGCCGAGCAGCGGCTCCACCTTCTCGGTGATGACGTGAGGCGAAGACTCGTCTCGGGTGATCCGGTCGAGGTCGGCGATGAAATCCGGTAGCGCATAAGTGGTCGCCATCGACGCCTCCTAGATCTCGACAGGCGTATCGGTCCGGCCGCCCCACTCGGCCCACGAGCCGTCGTAGACCGGCACTTCCGGCCGTCCCACCACGTGCAACCCGAGCGCGAGTACAGCGGCGCTCACCCCGGAGCCACATGTCGTCACGACGGGCCGGCCAGCCTCGACGCCCGCCTTGCCGAACACCTCGCGGAGCGCGGCGGCGGGCAGGAGCGTGCCGTCCTCGGGGCGAAAGAGCCGGTCGTACGGCAGGCACACGCTGCCCGGGATGTGTCCACTGCGCATCCCGCCGCGCGGCTCCGGCTCGGTGCCGACGAAGCGGCCGTGGCTGCGCGCGTCCACCACCTGCTCGCGTCGCGTGTCGACGTTGGCGCGGATGCGGCCGAGATCGCGCACCAGCTCGGGGCGCAGGCGGGCTGCGAAGCGGCGGGGTTGAGGCGTGACGGCTCCGGACTCGACCGGTCGGCCTTCCGCCTTCCACTTCGGAAAGCCGCCGTCGAGGACGGCGACCTGATCGTGACCGAAGACGCGGAAGCTCCACCACACCCGCGCGGACGCGATCAGATACTTCTGGCCATAGACGACCACGCGGTCACCGGCCGCGATGCCGAGCGCACCGAGCGCGGCGGCGAAGCTGTCGGCGTCGGGCAGCATGTGCGGCAGCGGATTGCTCGTGTCCTTGATGGCGTCGATGTCGAAGTACACCGCGCCGGGGACGTGCGCGGTGACGTACTCGGCGCGCGCGTCGCGCTTCAGCGTGGGTAGGTACCAGGTCGCGTCGATGGCCCGCAGATCCGGCTCACCCAGGTGCGCGGCGAGCCACTCCGTCGTGACAACGGTGGGCAGGCTCATTTGAGCGCGTGCGGGCTCTGCCCGTCCTCGTCGAGCTGTTCTTCCCAGCGCAAGTAGGCTTCCATGGCGGCGCGTCCCTTGTCGTACGGTTTCAGCACCACGTCGTCGGCCTCGTCGAGCAGCTTCGTCGCGCCGGTCTCCACGGGCAGGCCCGCCTCCTGCCACGCCCGCGTGCCACCCTCGAGCACGCGCGCGCCCGTGTAGCCGAGCCCGTGCAGCGTCGCCGCGGCGAGGCGCGACTGCCATCCGTCGGTGCACGTGGTGACGATCGACGCTGCGCGCGAGGGCACGATCTCTGCGATGCGCCATTCGAGACGACTGCGACACACCCACACGGCGCCTGGCACGTGGCCGCGCGCATACACGTCACTCGTGTCCACGCTCAGGGTGGTCGCGCCGTCCAAGCGCCCCGGGCCGACGCTGGGAACGGAGCTGAGCGCGCGCTGACCGCCATGCGGCTCGACGGCGGGATGTCCCGTCGCCACCGCACCGCCGGCCTCCTTCCACGCCGGCAAGCCGCCGGCCAGAACACTCACGTTGGGCAGGCCCATTCGCTTGAGCCACGAAGTCGTCATGACCGATCTGACGAAGCCGTCGCAGACGAGCACGATGGCGGCGGCGCGCACGGCGACGTATTCGTCGGTCGCCTGCACGGCTTGCCCGCCGGGCGCCCAGACGGCGCCGGCCACGTGCGCCCCGGCATACTCTTCGGAAGTCCTCACGTCGAGCACCGCGACGTTGTCGTGGCTCCGGCGCTCGATCAGAGCCTCGAGCTCGGCGGCGGTCGTGAACGTGATCCCGTCCTCGCTCGCGACCCGCTTGGCCACGAGCGACGCCGCGGCTCGGCTGCGGGCTGACGGAGCGGGTGCACGCCGCGTGGCCCCGCGCTCGAGCGTCAGGCCGGCCAGGTCCCACCCCATCGTGCCGTTCTCGAGCGCGACGATCGGATTGGGCAGACGCATCCGACGGAGCGACTCGGCGCCGATGTAGGAACGCGTGCGGCCGCCACAGTGGACGACGATCGGCGTGTCCGGGCGCGACACGAGATCAGCGATGCGCAGGACGAGCTCTCCGCCCGGCACGCTGATCGCCCCCGGCACACAGCCCCGCGCGTACTCCTCGAACGTCCGCGAGTCGACGATCACCATCTCCACGCCCCTGGCGATTCGCGCGGCGAGCTCGGGGGCCGAGATCTGAGGCGTCTTGGCTTGGTGGANAGCACGCTCGCCGAACACCTTGCTCGGCACGTTGATCCCCTGCACCGTCGGCAGCCCGGCGGCCCGCCACGCGGCGAGCCCACCGGCGAGCGTCCTCACGTCGCGGTAGCCCAGCGCCGCGAGCGTTGGCGCGGCCAGCGCCGCCAGCCGGCCATCGTCGTCCACGAGCACGATCGGTGTCGCCGCCGCCGTGACGAGCACGGGCAGTCGGAACTCGAGCAGCCGCCTGGGCAGCGACGTCGTGCGGAAGATGTGCCCGCGCTCGTACGCGGCCCGTTCGCGGAGGTCGAGGACGGCGTGCGGCGTGGCGCTCTGCATGAGGGCGACGAGATCGGCGGGCGAGAGATCCATGGCAGCCTCTCAGTGCAGCAGGTGTTCCGCCGCCTCCATCAAGGTCTCGGAGAGCGTCGGATGGGTGTGGATGGTCGCCGCGAGATCCTCGGCGGTGAGCGCCGCCTCGATGGCCAGCGCCGCTTCGGCGATGAGCTCCCCGGCGCCGGGGCCGACGATCCCGACGCCGACGATACGCCCGGAGTCGGGATGGGCCAGGATCTTCGTGAGGCCGTCCGAGCGCCCGAGCGTGGCGGCGCGCCCGGAGGCGGCCCACTGGAACTTCGCGACCTTCACCGGGCGGCTCGTCCGCTGGGCTTCGGCTTCCGTGAGCCCACACCACGCGATTTCGGGATCGGTGAAGACGACCGCCGGCACCGCCACGTTGTCGAACGCGACGGGCCGGCCCGCGATCGCCTCGGCGGCGATGCGCCCCTGCCTCATGGCTCGATGGGCCAGCATGGGCTCNCCGGTGACGTCACCGACGGCGTAGATNCGCTGATCGTCGGTGCGACACCGGTCGTCGACGNCGATGATGCCGCGCTCGTTGGCTCGCACNCGCGTCGTCTCGAGCCCCAATCCCTGGGTCTGGGCGCGACGGCCTACCGCCACCAGCACGCGATCGAACAGCAGCGTCTCGTCGCCCAGCCGCACCTCCACGCCTCCGCTCGTCTCGCGCAGCCCCGTCACCTTCGTCTGCAGCCGAATCTCTGCGAAGAGCTTCTCGCAGCGCCGGGCGAGCGGCTGGACGAGGTCGCGGTCCACGCCGGGGAGCAGTCCGTCCGTCATCTCGACCAGGGTCACCTTGCTGCCGAGCGCCGCGTAGACCTGGCCTAGCTCGAGGCCGATGTACCCGCCACCGACGACGAGCAACCGATCCGGGATGTCGGGCACCTCGAGCGCGGCGGTCGAGTCCATGATTCGGTCGCTCGCGAGCGTCAGCCCCGGCAACGGGCTCGGCGCCGAGCCCGTCGCGATGATCGCGTGCTTGAAGACCACCACCTGCGGCTCGTCGCCCTCAACGCGCAGTCGCCGGGAGTCCTCGAACACGGCGCGGCCGGCGACGACGTCCACGTTCTTCGCCTTGGCCACGCCGGCGAGGCCGCGGGCGAGCTTGCCGATGACACGCTCGCTCTTCCACTTGCGAAGTGGATCGAGCGACACGCGTGCCTCGCCGAAGTCCACGCCGAACTCCTTGGCGCGCTCGGCCTCCCCGAGCACGGCCGCGACGTGCAGCAGTGCCTTGGACGGGATGCACCCCTCGAACAGACAGGCGCCACCCAGCCGCTTGGCGGCGTCCACCACCACGGTTTCGAGCCCGAGCTCGGCGCAGCGAAACGCCGCGGTATAGCCGCCGGGACCGCCCCCCACGACGGCGACGTCCACTTCGCGGACGAGATCACCCATGACCATTTAACAGGGCACGGGCACCCGGGCTTGCGCCACGCCCGTGCCCCTCCGCAACCACGGTCGGTGATTCATCGTTTGCGCGATCAGAGTCGCGACCCTACGGGACGCNGTCCGAGCACGCACGTCAGAGCTCCAGCAGTAGCTGGTCGGGGTGTTCGAGGCGGCGGACGATGTCGGCGGCGAAGCGTGCGCCGTCGGCGCCGTCGGCCACGCGGTGGTCGAAGGTCAGCGACACCGGCAGTAGCAGACGCGGCACGATCTGCCCCTCGCGGACGACGGCCTCTTCCCGGGCGCGCGCCACACCGAGGATCGCCACCTCGGGATAGTTGATGATCGGGATGGCTCCCGTCCCGCCGAGGGCGCCGATGTTCGTGATCGTGAAGGTGCCACCCTTCAAGTCGTCGAGCGTGGCCTTGCCCTCTCGCACACGCTGAGCGAGCGCGCCGAGCTCGCGCTGGATCTCGAGCAAGGACTTGCGGTCCACGTCNCGGATGACGGGCACGATGAGCCCGCGNTCCGCCGCCACCGCCACGCCCAGGTGGCAGTAGCGCTTCACGATCAGCTCGCCGGCTGCGGGATCGAGGCTCGCGTTGAACTGCGGATGGCCCTTGAGCGCGAGCGCCGCCGCCTTCATGAGGAAGCTCGTCAGCGTGAGTGTCACGCCCTGGGCGCGAGCCACCTCGAGGTTGCGACGGATGAGCCCGTCGAGGTCGGTGATATCCGCCTTGTCGAAGTGGGTGACGTGCGGGATCACGGTCGCCGACAGCGTCATCCGCTCGGCGATCGTGCGGCGAAGGTGCGAGAGTGGCTGGCGCTCGATCGGGCCCCACTGCTCGAAGCTGGGCAGCGGTGGCGCCTGCAGGCCGATCGCCGCCAGCGGCTTCGCCGGGCCACGCTCGACAGCGGGCCGCGCCGGCTCGTGGCGTTCGGGAGCCGCCGGCGCACGCGGCGCCACGGCGGCAGGCCTGGTTGCCCCGGCTACCGCGGCGCGGACATCCTCGTCGGTGACACGCCCGCCCGATCCGCTGCCGGAGACAGCGCGGAGATCGACGCCGAGCTCTCGCGCCAGCCGTCGCGTCGCCGGCGTGGCCGGCACCGGCCCTTCGGTGACGCGCGCTGCGGGTGGTGGTGTGGCGCGCGCTCCGGCTGCCGGGGCCGCCTGACGAGCGCGGCCATCGGTGAGCGCGGTCTTCGTCCCGGGCGTTGCCGACGCCTCGCCGAACGAGACGAGCACCTGGCCGACCTTCACCGTCTGGCCCGCGTGCACGTGCACCTTCTCCACGCGCCCGGCCATCGGCGACGGGATCTCGACCTGCGCCTTGTCGGTCTCGACCTCCAGCAGCGGCGCGTCCTCACGGACGTCCTCGCCCTCGTGAACGAGCACCTTCACGATCTCGGCCTCGGTCAGTCCCTCGCCGAGATCGGGGAGCCGGAAGTCGCGGGCCATCGCCGTCATTGTACCGGCCCCAGCTCGAGATCGGCGAGCACGCCGTAGTGGTCGGACGGCCACAGCGTCGCGCCGTCGGCCCTGCGCTCGGGCTCGTCGAGGACGACACGGCTCGCCACCACGCGCCACTGCCGCCCGTTTGCCGATCTCAAGAACACGTAATCCACGCGTCGCCTGGCCGTGCGCACCGGGCCCACGACGTTCTGCCAGGTCGTGGCCCCGTCGCCTTCAGGATTGGCAGCGCGGAATGCGTCGATCATGCCGGCGCGGCTGAAGACACCGAGTCCTGGCGCGGTCTCGCCGGTGTTGAAATCGCCCATGACGACGGCCGGGCGGTCGGCCGGCCAGGCTTGCACNACGTCGACGATGCGCTCGAGCTGACAGTCGGCGCGCGCCGTGTGCGCCGAGACGATGCCGACCCGGCCCCACGGGGCGTCGACTTCGGCGCGCAGCATGATCCGCGGGTCGAGAAACTTCACGCAGCGCGGAAGATCGGTCACCGCGCGGCTCACGATGGGGAACCGGCTCAGCACGGCGGAGCCCTCGCTGAAGTTCATGACCCAGGTGGCGAGTCGCCCGAGAACCGGCAACACGCGCGGCGTGGCCGGCGCAAACACGTAGTGGAAGCCGAGGCCGGCGGCGAGCCGCGCGGCCACGTTGCCGCGGCTCCACCCCGCCGACGCTTCCTGGAGCGCGACGACATCGGGATCGAGCGCGCGCAGCTCGCGCAGGGCGAGGGCCAGGCGCTCTTCGAGTCGGCGGTCGTCGCCCCAGAGCCCCGACGTCGGTCCGCCGTGGAAGAGATTGAACGTCACGACACGCAGCCGCGGTGCCGGATCGGAGCGCGAAGGGGCGGCGGTCGTCAGAAGGCCGAGGACGGCAAGGACTGCGGCCCAGCGCACGACGTGATCAGTAGGCGAGCGTCTCCCGCGCCGCGGCCAGCACGCGCCCGACGTCGGGCACGCTGGCGCGCTCACGAGCGAAGCCGACGAAGGGGACGTCGTAGGCGGTGACGCGACGGATGGGCGCCTCCAGCGAGAGGAAGGCTCCCTCGACGATCGAGGCGGCGATCTCGGCGCCCGGGCCAAAGCTCTTGGGCGCTTCGTGCACGATGAGGGCGCGCCCGGTCTTCTGCACGGAGGCCACGACCGTCTCGCGATCGAGCGGCGACACCGTGAGCAGGTCGATCACGTCGCACTCGGCGCCGTCCTCGCTGGCCAGGGTGTCGGCGGCTTCGCGCGCCACGCGCACCATCGCGCCATAGGCGATGATCGTCAGATCCCGTCCCTCACGCACGACGTCGGCGTGGCCGAGCGGCAGCGCCTCGATCTCGTCGGGCACGTCCTCCTTGGCCGCGTGGTAGAGCGCCTTGTGCTCGAAGAAGATCACGGGGTCGGGATCGCGCAGCGCCGCCACCAGCAACCCGCGGGCATTCCGCGGCCCCGACGGGATCACCATCTTCAGCCCCGGGATGTGAGCGTAGAACTGCTCCTCGGACTCCGAGTGATGCTCCAGCGCGCGCACGCCGCCGCCGTAGGGCATGCGCACGACCATCTGGCAGTGGAAGCGCCCCTGGGTGCGCATGCGATAGCGGGCGGCGTGGTTCTCGATCTGGTGGAAGCACTGGAAGGCGAAGCCCGAGAACTGGATCTCGCAGACGGGCTTGAGCCCGTAGAGGGCCATGCCGACCGACGTGCCGATGATGGCCGACTCGGCGAGCGGGCTGTCGATCACCCGCTTGCCACCAAATTTTCGATGGAGGTCCTCGGTCACGCGGAAGACGCCACCGTCGACGCCGACGTCCTCGCCGATGACGACGACGTCCTGGTCCCGCTCCATCTCCTGGAGCAGCGCCAGGTTCAGCGCCTTGACCATGTTCAGTTTTGCCATCGGCTCGTCTTTCGCTGGCCACGCATGGGCGGTGAGGGCGGCGGCTCGGGCGCGGCCGTGCTCTCGTCGGGGCTGCGCAGCCGCGAGGCCACCTCCTCGCGCTGGGCCAGGAGCTCCGGGGGCTTCTCCGCATACGCGTGATCGAACATCGTGAGCACGTCGGGGGGCGCCATCGCCTCGAAACGCTTCACGGCGGCGGCGATCTCGGCGTCCACCTCCTGCTCGAGGCCGTCCTCCAGCAGGTTCTTCTTCCTGAGGTACTCGACGAAGCGCGTGAGCGGATCTTTCCGCTCCCACTCCCGCACTTCCTCCTCGGAGCGGTACTTGGTGGGATCGTCGGCCGTGGTGTGCACGCCCAGGCGGTACGTCACGCACTCGATCAAGGTCGGGCCATTGCCCTCGCGGGCGCGATCGACCGCTTCCTTGGTCGCNGCGTACACGGCCAGCACGTCGTTGCCGTCGACCTGCAGGCCGGGCAACCCGTAGGCCAGGGCCTTCTGGGCGATCGTGCGCGAGTGGGTCTGCTTCTTGAGCGGTACCGAGATCGCCCACTGGTTGTTCTGGCAGACGAAGACGACGGGCACGTGCCAGACGCCGGCGAAGTTCAGCGCCTCGTGGAAGTCACCCTCCGACGTTGCGCCGTCGCCGAAGTACGCCATGACGACGACGTCGTCGCCGCGATATTGCGCGGCATACGCAAGGCCGACCGCGTGCGGGAGCTGCGTGCCCACCGGAATGGTGATCGGCAGGTCGTGCTGCTCGGGCGCCGGCTGGCACCCTTCGAGCTGGCCCGCGAACGTCATCAACAACTTCTCGATGGGCCAGCCTCGCCACAGCATGGCCGCCGTCTCACGGAACGACGGCACCATCCAGTCCGACTCGCGCAGCGTGCAGACGGAGCCGAGCTGGGACGCCTCCTGGCCCTTGATCGGCGCGAACGTCCCGATGCGGCCCTGGCGCTGCAGACGCACCATGCGCTCGTCGAGCCGGCGCCCGAGGAGCATGGCGCGATAGAGCCGCTTCAGCTCGGTGGCGGAGAGATCGGGCTCGAGGGCGGAATCGAGGTTGCCGTCGCTGTCGAGGATCGACAGGTACTCGACGCTGAACCGAGGTTCGAGAGGCGTCCTGGGCATGAAAATGCTGGGTCCAGNTCNATTGTACCCCGCACCTCAAAAAGCCCCGTCATCGCGAAAGCCCCCTCATCGCGCGGACGGGAAGCGNGGCGGTCGCTTCTCGCGGATGGCCTTGATGCCCTCCCGAACGTCCTCCTCCATGAAGGTCAGCATCTCCAGCGCGATGGACTGGTCGAAGATGGGCCCGGCCATGCGCAGCCAGTTGTTGAGGCTCTTCTTCGTCCACCGGATCGCCTGCTGGCTTCCCTGAGCCAGCTTGTCGGCGACCTCGAACGCCTTGGGCAGGAGCTCGGCGGCCGGTACGCACAGGCTGACCAGCCCGATGCGCTCGGCCTCCTTGCCGTCGATGAAGTCGGAGGTGAGCAGGTAGTACTTGGCCTTGGCCATCCCGCAGAGGAGCGGCCAGAGGATGGCGGCATGGTCGCCGGCCACCACGCCGAGCTTGGTGTGGCCGTCGGTGAAGCGCGCCGTCTCCGACATGATGCTGATGTCGGCCATCATCGCGACGACCAGGCCAGCCCCGACGGCCACGCCGTTGATGGCGGAGATCACCGGCTTGTCGAGGTTGATCATGTTGTAGACGATGTCCGACGCCTCGCGCACGGTGTTGGCCAGTCGCCGGGGGTCGGTGGCATTCCGCTCCACCATGTCCATGTCGCCGCCGGCCGAGAAGGCCCGGCCGGCGCCGGTCACCACCGCCACCCGCGTGTCCTTGTCGCGGTCGATCGTCAGCCAGATCTGGGTCAGCTCCCAGTGCAGGCGATCGTTGGTGGCGTTGAGGACCTCGGGCCGGTTGAGCGTGATGAGCAGCACGCCGTTGGGGCGGCGCTCGAAGAGCAGGTGCTGGTATTCCTTGTAATCGATCATCGAGGCTCCTTGCTCGGCTCCAAGTTACGTCGCCTCACTTCGTTCTCGGTCGTCGCGGCTCCTCACGTACAACCGCGTACGCTGCGGGCCGCTCCTCCCTCGGGCCTCGTGAGGCTTGTTCCTTGGAGCCTCGATTTCCCTGACAGTGGCTCGATCAGGTCGCGGCGGCGCCGTTGACGCCGATCATCTGGCCCGAAACGAAGCCGCCGTCGTCCGAGGCGAGGAAGGCGGTGAGGCGCGCGATGTCATCGGGCGTCCCGAGACGCCCCAGCGGGATCTTGTCGAGCTGGCTGCTGATGTAGGCCGCGTGCTCCTGTTGCTCGCCGAGGATCGGCCCCGGCGAGATGGCGTTGACGGTGACCCCTTTCGGGCCGAGCTCACGGGCCAGCGCCTTGGTGAGCCCCCAGAGCCCGTGCTTGGCGGCGGCGACGTGCGCGCGCCCGTCGTGTGTCCCCTGCATCGCATTCATGCCGGTGATGTTCACGATGCGGCCCCAGCCGCGCGCCACCATCGCGGGCGCGAACGCCCGCGCCATGTAGAACGCGGCGCTGAGGTCGACGTCGATGACGCGCTG
>JGI25385J37094_10000279_pt1 | contig 12625 bp, 9 predicted proteins | sample GraSoi013_1_40cm_FD_37094 | JGI IMG/M metagenome (IMG submission 37094) | reverse complement strand
GTCGTCAACACGCTCTCCGCCGGGGAGGCGGTCGCGGTGATCCGGGCCGGGAAGTTCGGCGACCGCTGGGTCGAGATCTGCAAGGCCTACGGCGTCACCGTCGTCGAGCTGGCGGCGCCCTTCGGTCTCTCGGTCCCCGCCGAGCGCGTGGCCGAGACCCTCCGGGCGCACCCGGGCGTGCGGGCGGTGCTGACCCAGCACAGCGAGTCGTCCACGGGCGTGCTCCACGACGTCCGCGGCTACGCGGCGGCGACGCGTGGGACCGACGCGATCCTCATCGTGGACGCGGTGTCGAGCCTCGGAATCGCCGATCTCCCGATGGACGCCTGGGGCGTGGACCTCGTCGTCTCCGGCTCGCAGAAGGGGCTCATGCTGCCGCCGGGCGTCGCCTTCTGTGCGCTCGGGGAGAAGGCGTGGGCGAAGGCGAAGACCTCCACGCTGCCGAAGTACTACTTCGACCTCGCCGAGGAGCGGAAGGCCGTCGTAAAGAACGAGGCACACTTCACGCCCGCGGTGGGCATCGTCGTCGGGCTCCGGGAGGTGCTCCGAATGCTCGAGGCGGAAGGGCTCGCGAACGTCTTCAAGCGCCACGACCGGCTGGCGCGGGCCACGCGCGCGGGCGTCGAGGCCCTGGGGCTCGAGTTATTCGCAAAGGCGACGCCGAGCCCGGCGCTCACAGCCGTGGCCGCGCCGAAGGGCGTGGACGGCGAGACGATCGTCGCCGCCTACGCCAAGACCCACAACATCACGATCGCGGGCGGACAGGGTGAGATGAAGGGCAAGGTCTTTCGGCTCGGCCACATGGGATACGCCGCGGAGTTCGACGTGATCATCGCGCTCTCGGCCCTCGAGCAGGTGCTCGCCGATCTCGGCCAGCCGGTGGATTTCGGCGCGAGCGTCCGCGCCGCGCAGAAGATCTTCGCCGAAAAGTCGTGAAGCGGGTTCTCGTGACCGACGGCCTGCAGGCCGTCGGCGTCGACGTGCTCGCGAAGCAGGGGCTCGAGGTNGACGTCGTGGAGACGCTTCCGGAGCCGGCCCTCGTCGCGCGCATCGGCGAGTACGAAGGCCTGATCGTCCGTAGCGCCACCAAGGTCACCCGCGTCGTGCTNGTGGCGGGCGNGAAGCTCGAGGTGGTNGGTCGCGCGGGGGCGGGCGTGGACACGATCGACGTGGACGCCGCGACCGAGCGCGGCGTGGTCGTGATGAACACGCCGGGAGGCAACACCACTGCGGTCGCCGAGCACACGCTGGCGCTCGTCCTGGCGCTCGCGCGGCGCGTCCCGGCGGCGGACGCCGCGCTCAAGGCCGGCCGCTGGGAGAAGAGCCGGCTGCAGGGCGTCGAGCTCTTCGGCAAGGTGCTGGGCGTGCTGGGGCTCGGACGCATCGGGTCCGAGGTCGCGCGGCGGGCACTCGGCTTCCGCATGCACGTGATCGCCTACGACCCCTATCTGACGCGCGAGGCCGCCGAGCGCCAGGGCGTCGAGGCCGTCGAGCTGGACGAGCTGCTCGCGCGCGCCGACTTCATCACGATCCACGTACCGCTCACGGGGGACACGCGCCATCTGCTCGGCGAGGACGCGCTCGCCCGCGTCAAGTCCGGCGTCCGGATCATCAACTGCGCCCGGGGCGGCATCGTGGACGAGCGGGCGCTCGCCGACGCGATCCGGGCCGGGCACGTCGCGGGAGCGGCGCTCGACGTCTTCGAGCAAGAGCCNCCGCCCCCCGACCACCCGCTGCTCGGGCTCGAGCAGGTGATCGTGACGCCGCACCTCGGTGCCGCGACGGACGAGGCCCAGACGGCCGTGGCGCTCGCGATCGCCGAGCAGGTGGCCGATGCGCTCCTGCACGGGATCGTCGTCAACGCCGTCAACCTGCCGTCGATCGACGCGGAGACGTACCGCGAGCAGGCGCCATGGCTCGGGCTCGCCGAGAAGATGGGGCGCTTCCTCGCGCAGCGGACCGAGGGGCGCATGCGGGAGGCGCGCCTCACGTATTCCGGCGAGATCGCCGCCCGNTCGACGGCGACGCTCACGCTCGCGTTCGTCCGCGGACTCCTCGGCACGATCCTGTCCGAGCGGGTCACCGACGTGAACGCCCTCCCGGTCGCGAAGTCGCGCGGGCTCAAGGTCACCGAAACCTCCACGACGGAGNCCGAGGACTACGCGAGCCTGGTGGCGGCCGAGCTCGTGACCGACCGGGCAACCTCGTCGGTCGCGGGGACGGTCTTCTTCACGCGGGAGGCGCGCTTCGTGCGGATCGACGGGTTTCCCATCGAGGCGCTGCCCCAGGGCTGGATGCTCGTCTTCGCCAACCTCGATGTCCCCGGCGTGATCGGCCGCATCGGCACGCTCTGCGGCGGGCACGGGATCAACATCGCCGGCATGCAGCTCGGTCGCGAGCGGCGAGGCGGGCGCGCGGTGTCCATCCTGAACCTGGACGACCCCATGCCCCCCGCGGTGCTCGACGAGATCCGGGCGATGCCGGACATCGTCTTCGCCAAGCTGGTCAAGCTCTAAGAACCTCGGCGGGGGGTGTCGCCTCCCTGAAGGTGCCAAAGACCCTGTCCCAGAAGTGGTCGCCCACCATGAAGTTCACGTCAGCGTCGTGATGGAGCTCGTGCCGGCGGCGGGCCGTGCGAAACCACCGGCGCCGTTCGAGCCCCGGCGCCAGAAGATGAAACTGGGTGTGGACAGCGTTGAAGAGGACGACGAGAACCACGATCTCGCCGATCGCGACCGCGAGGCGCCAGCCCGCGTCGAGGACCCAGGCCAGCGTGGCCTCGATCACGAGCCAGGGGAGCAGCGCGGGGATGCTCGAGGCACGGCCCGAACCGTAGTGGAACTGCGTGGACCGTGTGTGGCGGGAGTCCGGATAGAGCGTGTGATGCCCGGCGAGGTGAAAGGTCCGGAGCGGGCTCCACGGCAGATGCGAGAACCAGTGGCCGGCCCAGAGCGCAAGCGTCGTCGCGTAGTAGGTCGCGGCGAACACCAGCGCGAAGCTCGCGAGGCCTGCGGCACGTGCCATGACCGTCAACGCTCGGCGGGCGTGTAGGTTCCGAACNCCCGATCCCAGACGAACTCGATNACACCGAAGTTCTTGGACGCGTCACGATGGTGCACGAAGTGGAGCTCGCGCTTTCTGTGGAACCACCCGAAGCGCCGGAGCCACGAGTGGTTGAGGTGGTACTGGGTGTGGACGTAGACATGCGCCGCGTACGAGGCGGAAAGGGCCGCGACGAGCACGACGAAGATGTCGAGCGGCAGGGTGGCGTATGCGGCTCCGCCCAGGGCAACCGCCGGCGCGGCGTNGTAGGCGGTGGCACTCTTCTCCTCGTCGCTGTAGGTGTCGGCGACGAGCGCATCGCCCGAGTAGATACCGTGGTGCTCGAGCATGTGGATGCGGTGGATGGCCCCGACCGAGCGGCCGGTGCCCGACGAACCAGTGGAGGCTCATCTGGATGAGCGACCCGAGGTAATGCCCCCGACCGCCGTCGTTAGGTAGATCGCTGTGCGTTCCATGATCAGCACCTCCCGCCGGGTGGGGAGGGCAACCGGGGTGCCAGCGCTGGAATCGTTCCATGGCAGGAAGTTACGAGACGTCCCAAAAGACAACCCGGTGGTGGAGGTGGTTCCCGACCCGACGCGCCACGAGCGGGCAGCGGGCCGGTCCGCTTATTGCTTTACAGGTTCTCCATGGATACGATCAGGCGTCCGATCAGCGGGGCCGGGACCGACCCAACATCCCTGAAGTATCGAATCTTCAATGACCGTGAGCCGTGGCTGCAGGGTGCGCCGCTGGTGGTGGTGGTGGAGCTTTGAACACGCTCTTGAAGGAACTGATCGGTGAGAGCCCCGGCATCGAGGCAGTTCGGGAGAAGATTCGGCGTCTGCTCGATCGCAAGCTCGGTTCGCGCCATCTGCCCCCGATCCTCCTCGACGGCGAGACGGGCACGGGCACGGGCAAGGGCCTCGTCGCCTGGCTGATCCACCGTGTCGGGCCGCGGGCCGATGGTCCGTTCGTGCCGGTCAACTGCGCGGCGATTCCGGAAACGCTCCTCGAGTCCGAGCTGTTCGGGCACGAGCGCGGCGCGTTCACCGACGCCCGCCAGGCGAAGCCGGGACTCTTCCAGGCGGCCCATCGCGGGATGATCTTCCTCGATGAAATCGGGCTCCTCCCGGAAGGGCTCCAGGCCAAGCTGCTGAAGGTGATCGAGGAGCGGTCCGTGCGGCGGCTCGGGAGCACGCGGAGCGAACCGGTCGACGTGTGGATCGTCGCTGCCACTAACGAGGACCTCGCGGGCGCCACACGGGCACGGCGGTTCCGGGAGGACCTCTACCACCGGCTCGCGGTGCTGACGCTCTGGGTGCCGCCGCTCCGCGAGCGCGGCGAGGATGTTCTGTTCCTGGCCGACCACTTCCTGGCGCGCGCCTGCGCCGAGTACGGCCTGCCACCGAAGACCTTCACGCCCGACGCCCGCGCGGCTCTTCTCGGCTATCGCTGGCCCGGGAACGTTCGCGAGCTGAGCAACGTGATCGAACGCGTCACGCTGCTCGCTGAGGAGCCCGAGGTCACGGCGGAGACGCTCGGGCTCCACGAAGCCCCGGTACGCAGCGAGCACGCGAGCACCGTAGAGCGTCGCACTCGACCGCTCGCCGACGCCGTGGACCCCGACGAGCGCAGTCATCTGCTTGAGGCGCTCAGCGCGACCGGCTGGAATATCTCACGGACGGCAGCACGTCTGGGCATCACCCGGAACACGTTGCGGTATCGCCTCGAGAAGCACGGCCTCCACCGCGAGGGCGAAGCGCTGTCGCGCCGCCGGCCGTCAGAGCCGCCGCCGCGCGCGAGGTCGGCCGCCGTCAGCGTGCCGGTGCCGCCGGCGCCCGCCTCGGCGGTGCGCTGGGAGCGACGTCGCGTCACGCTGCTCCGTGCCGTCGCCGGAGCGCCCGGGCTCGCGTCCCCCCTCTACACGAGCCGCGCGGTCCAGGTGCTCGTCGAGAAGGTGCAGAGCTTCGGGGGTCAGGTCGAGGAGCTGAGCCCCGGCGGAGTTATGGCGGCGTTCGGGCTTGAGCCTGCCGAAGACGCGCCGCGGCGGGCGGCGCACGCAGCCATGGCGATCCACAAGGCTGGGGAGCGGGCGCGCCGCGCCGGCGACGAGCCGTGGGAGTTTCGGATCGGGATCCACGTCGATCAGCTCCTCGTCGGCCAGGCGGCCGGACACGTCCGGATCGATCCGGACGCCAAGCGCGACGCCGGTGGGATCCTCGACGTCCTCGTGGGTGCTGCCGACGGGGGGACAACCGTCGTGAGCGAAGCCGCCGCGTCGCTCCTCGAGCGACGGTTCGCGCTCACCCCGATCGGCGCCCTCACGTCGCACGTCGTGCCCGGCCGGGTGTACCGCCTCGGCCACGAACGGCGCGGGCTCGGCTTCGGACAGCGGCCGGCTCGCTTCGTCGGGCGTGACCAGGACCTCCAGCTCCTGCTGAGCCGGCTCGCCGCGGCCACGCGGGGCCGCGGGCAGGTGGTCGGGATCGTGGGCGAGGCCGGGATCGGCAAGTCGCGGCTCGTCTTCGAGCTGCGTCAGCGGTTGCGCGGCGAGGAAGTGACGTATCTGCGGGGGCGGTGCCTGTCGTACGGAAGCGCGGTGCCCTACCTCCCGCTCGTCGACATTCTTCGCCACGCGTTCCGTATCACCGAGGCCGACGGGCCAGAGCGGGTTCGGGAGCGGGTCCACGCGGGGCTGCGTGAGCTGGAGATCGAACCAGACGAGGCGGCGCCGTTTCTGTTGCGTCTGTTCGGCGTGCGGGAAGGAGCCGAGCGTCTCGAGATGCTGAGCGACGAGGTGATGCGGGCGCGCACGCTCGACGCATTCCGCCAGCTGATCCTCAAGGGGGGCCGGCGGCGGCCGATCATCTTCGTGGTCGAAGACCTGCACTGGGTCGACAAGGCGTCGGAGGACTGTCTCACCTTCCTCGTCGAGCACCTCGCGGCCTCGCCGATTCTGTTCCTCGCGATCTACCGGCCCGGGTACCGCCCGCCGTGGATGGACAAGTCCTACGCGACCCAGATCGCGCTCCAGCCGCTCTCACATCAAGAGAGCCTCGAGCTGGTGCGCTCGGTGCTGCCGTCCTCGCCTCTGCCCGAGCGACTGACGCGGCTGATCCTCGACAAGGCCGAGGGCAACCCGTTCTTCCTCGAGGAGATGTCCCGCGCGGTCGCCGAGCAGGGGAACCTCCAGCCCTCGCAGGCCGTGCCGGACACGATCCAGGAGCTCCTGCAGGCGCGGATCGACCGCCTCCCGGCGGAGTCGCGGCGTCTGCTCCAGACAGCCTCGCTCCTGCGCCGCGAGTTCTCGCAGCAGCTCCTCGCGGCGATCTGGGAAGGGCCGCTGGAGCCCCACCTGGACGAGCTCACGCGCCTGGAGCTCTTGTACGAGCGAGGCCGACCCGGTGGGCCCGTCTACGTCTTCAAGCACGCGCTGATCCAGGAGGTCGCGTACGCGAGCCTGCCCGAGTCCGGGCGCCGCGCGCTCCACGCCGCGGCCGGGCGCGCGCTCGAGACGCTCTACGGGGGGCGTCTCGAGGAGGCGTACGACAGCCTCGCCTACCACTACTCGAAGACCGACGACAGCGCCAAGGCCGTCGAGTATCTGACCCGCTCGGCCGAGCGCGCCGCGCGCAGCTACGCGCACGAGGAGGCCGTGCACGGGCTTCAGGAGGCCGTCGCTCACGTGGGGCGTCTGCCCGAGGCGGAGCGCGACGCGCGACTCTTCGATCTCCTCCTGCGCCAGGGATTCTCCCTAACCGCCCTCGGGCGTGTCCAGGAGGTCCTCGACCTCCTCCTGCCGCATCAGGAGCGCATCGACCGCCTGGGCGACCGCGCCCTCGCGGGCCGCTACTACTTCCTCGTGGGCCGTACGTATAGCTTCCTCGGGCAGTACGAGCGGGTGGCCCAGAACGCGGAGCGCGCGATCGCCGAAGCCAGGCAGTGCGACGACGAGGCGACCATGGGCAAGGCGCACTCGCTCCTGGCGATCCAGAGCGTGCTGTCGGGCGAGGCGCACCAGGGCCTCGANCACGGCCGCCAGGCGATTGCCCTGCTGGAGCGAACAGGCGAGCGATGGTGGCTCGGCCACGCCTACTGGATGGTCGGACTGAACTACACCCAGATGGGGGAGTTCGAGTCCGCGCTCGAGGCCGAAGGTCGCGCCCACGCGATCGGCGAGGACATCGGCGACCCGAGGCTCCAATCGTTCGCGTCCTGGGTGAGCGGAATCATCTACGCCTCGGTCGGTGAGTACGAGGCTGGCATCGAGGCGTGCGAGCGGGCGCTCCGTCGAGCGCCCGACCCTCTCGAGCGGGCGATCGCCGCGGGCTGCCTCGGCTACGCGTATCTCGAGAAGGGGGACACGGCCGCAGCGATTTCGCACCTCGAGCGTTCCGTCCAGCAGTTCACGGAGTTCCGCTACCGCCCCTTCCAGGGATGGTTCTCGGCGATCCTCGCCGAGGCGTGTCGGCGCGAGCGCCAGCTCGAACGCGCCACGGACCTCGCCAGGCAGGGGCTGGTGATCACGCGCGAGGCGAACTTTCGCACGGGCCTCGGCTGGGCTCAGCAGACGCTCGGCCGGATCGCCCAAGCGCGCGGCGCCTACGCCGAGGCCGAGGCGCATCTCACCGCGGCGCGGGAGACCTTCGCGGCCATCCGCTCGCGGTACGAGCTCGGCCGCACCTACCTCGACCTCGCCTCGCTGGCGCGTCTCCAGGGCAACCGTGAGGCGCTCGTGACGAACCTCCGGGCCGCGCACGACCTCTTCCGGACCCTCCGGGTCGAGAAGTATGTCAGACTCGCAGCGCACCTCGCCCGCCAGTTCGGCGTCGTCCTGTCCGGCGAACCGCCCGCCTGATGGTGGGCCGATCCGCGGTAGAATGACGGGGTTGTGAGCAAGCTCAGGNTCTTCCTCATACGGCACGGCGAAACGGTGTGGTCGCGCGAGCGGCGGTTCGCGGGTTCCCGGGACGTCCCGCTCGCCCCAGAGGGGCTCCGGCAGTGCGAGGCAGTCGCCACCACGCTGGCGTCCCAGATCGTGGCGACGGTCNACGCGAGCCCGCTCGAGCGGGCNCGCGCCTCGGCGGAGGTGATCGCCAGACCCCACCGGCTCCCCGTGGTGACCGAGCCGGCGTTTCGCGAGATGGCGTTCGGTGCGTGGGAGGGGCTGACCCGCGGGGAGGTCGCCGCGCGCTTCCCCGACGACTACGAGCGCTGGCGCGCGGCCCCGCACCTCCTGCGCATCGGGGGCGGGGAGACCCTCGGCGAGGTCGGTGCGCGCGTGACGGCCGGCGTGCGCGAGCTCCTGGAGGCGCACGACGGGGAGACGGTCGTGCTCGTGAGCCACGCGGTCGTGATCCGGCTCGTCGTCCTCGACGCGCTCGGCCTCGGTCACGAGCGCCTCTGGACCGTGGACGCCGCGCCCGCGGGGATCACCGAGATCGAGTACGAGCCCGGCTGGGCGACGGTGCACCGGATGAACACGCTNGCCCACCTCGAGGCGCTCGAGCGATGAGGCCCCACGCACCCGTGGCAGACCACCCATGGTGCGAGCCGGCCTCGCGGATCCCGGGACGATGAGGCCGCTTCACCCGCAGCTCCCGAAGGGCGCCCGCGTGTACCTGCCGGACGAGGCGGCGCGCAAGCGTCACGTCGAAGCACGGCTGCTCGACGTGTTCACGCGGTGGGGCTACCGCGAGATCGTCACGTCCACGTTCGAGTACGCGGACGTGCTCGCNATGGGCACCGACGAGAGCGTCCAGGAGAACATGTTCAAGCTCGTGGACCGTGAGACGGGCCGAATGCTCGCGCTCCGCGCCGACATCACGCCGCAGATCGCGCGCATCGTGGCGACGCGGCTCCGGGACGAGCCCAAGCCTGTCCGGCTGGCCTACGTCACCAACGTGTTCCGCTACGACGAGCCGCAGATCGCGCACTACCGCGAGTTCTACCAGGCGGGCGTCGAACTGATCGGGCTCGAGAAGCCGGAGGCCGAGGCCGAGATCATCGCGATGGCNATCGAAGGGCTGCGCGCGCTCGGGCTCGAACGCTTCCAGATCGACCTCGGGCACCCCGACTTCTTCCGCGGGCTGTGCGAGGAGGCAGGCGCTGAGCCGGGGCGCGTGCGCGAGCTCCGGGCGGCGCTCGCGCGCAAGGACGCCTCCGCGCTGGAGCGGACCGTGACCGACCTGGCCCCGGCCGCGCACGTCGGCGAGGCGCTGCTGGCGCTGCCCTCGCTCTTCGGTCACGAGGCCGTGCTCGACCGCGCCGCGGGCTTCGCGCGTAACAAGCGGTCGGCGAAGGCCCTGGCGAACCTCGCGGAGGTGTACCGGCTCCTCACGATCTACGGGCTCGCCGACGCGGCCCTCCTGGACCTGGGCGAGGTGCGCGGCTTCGACTACTACTCCGGGACCTACTTCGAGGCCTACGTGTCGGGCTTCGGCGCATCGGTCGCCGCCGGCGGGCGGTACGATCACATGCTGGCGCGCTTCGGCTACGACTGCGCAGCGGTCGGCTTCGCGTTCGACGTGGCCCGCGTCCTCTCAGTGATGGAGGCGCAGGGTATCGCCGTCGCGCTGTCGGGGCCCGACGTCTTCATCATCGACTTCACGCGAGACAAGACCGCGGCGCTATCGCTCGCGCGGCGGCTGCGCGACACGGGGGCCTCGGTTGCGCGCGACATCATCAGTCGCGGGCTCGAGGAGTCGGTCGACTACGCGCGCGCGCAGCGCGTGCGCCACGTCCTGGTCGTCGGGAGCCCGCGCACGCAGCCCGAGGAGATCCTTGCGCTCGACCTCGCGGACGGTTCCGAGCGCGTCCTGGCCGTGGCGGAAGTCCTGGCGGAGCCCGGACGCTTCTTCAGGGGAGTGGGCCATGCCTAACATCGTAGTGGTCGGCACGCAGTGGGGGGACGAAGGCAAGGGGAAGATCGTCGACATCCTCGCGCCCCACGTGAACGTCGTCGCGCGATTCGCCGGCGGCAACAACGCCGGCCACACGGTCGTCGCCGGGCGCGAGAAGTACGTCCTGCACACGATCCCGTCGGGTATCCTCCACCCCGGCTGTCGCTGTGTCATCGGCTGCGGCGTCGTCGTCGACCCGGGGTCGCTGATCGAGGAGATGGAATCGCTCGTGCAGCGCGGCGTCACGCTCGACGGCAACCTCTTCATCTCGAAGAACGCGCATCTGATCATGCCCTACCACCCGGCGCTCGACCGCGCCTCGGAGGCCAAGCTCGGTAAGCGGCGGATCGGCACTACCGGCAAGGGGGTCGGACCCGCCTATGTGGACAAGGCGGCGCGCGTCGGGATCCGTATGGCCGACCTCCTCAACGAGCAACTCTTCCGTGAGAAGCTCGAGCTGAACGTCGCGCAGAAGAACCGGCTCCTGCGCGAGATCTATGACGCCCAGACCTTCTCGGTGGAGGAGATTCTCAACCAGTACCTGCGCTACGCCGGCTGGCTGGCGCCCTACATCACCGACACGGCGCTCCTGCTCTCGCGCTGGATCGAGAGCGGCTACAGCGTGCTCTTCGAGGGCGCGCAGGCGACGATGCTCGACATCGACCACGGCACGTACCCGTACATCACCTCGTCGTCGACGACGGCCGGCGGGGCGGCGACCGGCACCGGCGTGCCACCCACGCGGATTCACGGCGTCCTCGGCGTCTCGAAGGCCTACACGACGCGCGTCGGCGCCGGGCCGTTCCCGTCCGAGATGTCGGGGCCGCTCGCCGAAGCGATTCGCGCGCGCGGCCACGAATACGGCTCCACCACCGGGCGGCCGCGACGCTGCGGCTGGTTCGACGCTGTCGTGGGGCGCTACGCAGTGCGGATCAACGGGCTCGACACCGTGGCCCTCACGAAGCTCGACGTGCTCGACCAGTGCGAGACGGTGAAGATCTGCGTCGCCTACCGGCACGGTCGCGAGGTCCTCACGGAGTTCCCCGAGGACGAGACCGTCGTGGCCGCGGCCGAGCCCGTCTACGAGGAGATCGAGGGCTGGCGCGCCTCGACCATCGGCGCCAGGAACGAGGCCGACCTGCCGGCGAAGGCGCGCCGCTATATCGAGCGGCTCGAGGAGCTGGAGGGTGTACCTTTCTGTCTCATCTCCACCGGCGCCCAGCGCGACGAGACGATCCTGTGCGAAGAGTCGCCGCTGCTGCGCTGGTTTCCCTCGGTCCGGTCCAGCCTCGTCTAGCGTGTCGCCGCCACGGACCCATCGGCTGCTCTTCATCGTCGGGCGCCAGCGCCGAGCGCTCTACGACTCGCTTCGACGCACCTTCGAGAACGACGACACCGTGCAGATCGTCCTCGACCGTCGCGTGCGGGAGCGTCGCCGGCGTCGGCCCACCCGGCGCACGGCCGAGCGCCGTCGGAGCGAGCGCCGCGCCCAGCGCGCGATCGACGCCCAGCTCGGCGCGCGTGGCTATGCGGTCGTCGGCGTGCTGACCTTCCTGCGCGCGCCCGCTGGCACCCCCGAGCCCGCCGGGCGCAAAGCGCGGTAGAATCGCCTCGGTGCGCTCGGCACGAGCCGTTAGCTCAGTTGGTAGAGCACCTGGCTTTTAATCGTCAGGATGAAGTGGTTTTCTTTCTGCGTTTGGCTGGCGTGGGGCGATTTGGGGTGGGTTTCAGCCTGTCGCGGGCATAACCACGGGCATAACAGAAACGGGCGTTGCTCGATCTCAAAGCCCGATGTCCGAAGAAATGGCCGAGGACACCCGGCCAGCGCCGCTTAGCGCCTCCATTTTCGGAAGGTGACCGTCGTGCCCTTGCCAAACTCGTGAGCCGCCCCCCTCAGGCGCTCTTGACGTCGGGTACGCCTTGTCGCTGACGCTCGAGCGCCTCATGGCCGGGGCACTGGCACGGCCGCTCGGACTGGTGCACCTTGACGAAGACGACCTGTGCCCCGCCACCTTGCCCGATGGCCTTGTAGTAGTCCGCCTCATAGAGCCTGTCATCGACCCAGAAGTGCGCCCTTACCAACTCCACGTCTGTAGGCTGGCGGCGCGGCGCGCACCCGGCAATACAGGAATTCCCTAAAGGTCCTTGGGAAAATCCCTACTGAGCTCCTCCTCCCGCGCCCTCGCCGCTTCGCGTGAGGGCCAGATGGACAATCCGCGCGAGGTAAGCGAACTCGAACGGTTTGGTGACGTACGCGAATGCCCCCAACGCTCGGGTCTGCTCCGCGAGAGTGGCGTCTGCCCGTGCCGTCACGATGATGACCGGGAGCGTGGCACGCAGAGCGAGGATTCGCTGGAGGACCTCCACGCCATTCATTCCCGGCATCATGAGATCGAGGAGCACGAGATCCGGCGGATCATGCTGGACCAGCGTCAGGGCATCCCCGCCGTGCTGAGCGAATTCCACGCGATAGCCAGCGGTCGCGAAATACTGCCGCATGACGCTAATGACCGAGTCGTCATCGTCGACGACGAGGATACGGGGCGACTCGCGCGCCACAGTTACAGCTACTTCACCTCTCTAGACTCTAGACCTGGGTCAGACCCAAGCGAATCGCGTATCGGACGATGCCGGCGGTGTTCGGCGTGTCGAGCTTCTTCATGATCCGGGTCCGGTGG
>JGI25385J37094_10000267_pt1 | contig 12822 bp, 15 predicted proteins | sample GraSoi013_1_40cm_FD_37094 | JGI IMG/M metagenome (IMG submission 37094) | reverse complement strand
TCCAGCATCTTCACCGAGAGCGCGGCGAGATAGATCGGCGGCGCCGGCGGCCGCGTCGGCATCGCCATCGCCCAGCGCACGCGGTAGTGACGGCCCTCGAACTCGCTGCCGGCGCCGAGCGCACCGCGCAGCACCGCGACGTACTCGCGCATCACCGCGAGCGGCTCGACGAGGCGCAGGCCGAGCATCGCCTCCATCGAGGTCTTGTGGCTCACGCCGATACCCAGCCGGAACCGGCCCCCGCTGACCTCGTTGAGCGTGAGCGCGGATTGCGCCATGGCGACGGGATGGCGCGGATAGACGGGAACGACGCCGTTGCCGAGCCCCACGCGCGTGGTGGCGGCGGCGTAGGCGGCGAGCACCACGAACGAGTCGCGGCCGGCCCCGTGCGTGACCCAGACGCTGTCGTAGCCCAGCCGGTCGGCGGTGCGCGCGAGGTCGACGGCGGCGCCGAGGTTGGCGCCGGGATTCAGGTACGCGGCGAGCGGTATAGGCTGACCTCCATCGCGTCGTCGTCGAACTCGTGCTCGCGGCTCGTGTAGTCGGCGGAGCCGCGCACGTGCTCGAGGTACGGCGTGACCTCTTTGCGGTAGATGCCGGTGTTGTCGGCGATGACGACGGAGCCGGCGACGAGCTTGGGCTCGAGCGAGCGCAGGTAGTCCAGGTAATCCTCTTTGGCGGCGTCGATGAAGACGAAGTCGAAGCGCCCGGGCAGCAGNGGCAGCAGGCGCAGCGCGTCGCCCTGGATCACCTTGACCCGGCCNCCGAGCCCGGCTTCTTNGGCGTTGTGCTTCGTCATGCGCGCGAGGTAGTCGCTGGTCTCGATGCAGGTGAGNCGTCCGCGCGGCGGGAGCGAGCCCGCGATGAGAATCGCCGAGTAGCCCAGGAGGGAGCCGATCTCCACCGCGCGCGTCGGGCGGTGGCGGTCGATGAGCCGGCGGATGATGCGGCCCTTGGCGCGGCCCACGTTGGGGATGTGCCAGAGGCGCGTGGTGCGGTCCATCAGCGCGAGCATGCGCTGCGCTTTCTTGGTCACGAGCTANCCGGCCCTGNGAATCCGGCCTGCCACCGTGTCGGGCACCGGATATTTCCGCGTCGAGGGCCCCGCCTTCACGATCTGGCCGGGCAGCGCGCGGCCNACGATCTCCTGCACGCGGCGGCTGACGCCGACGAGCCGGTCGAGGTCGATGCCCGTNTGCACGCCCATCGCGTGCAGGCAGTGCACGAGATCCTCGGTGCAGACGTTCCCGGAGGCGCCGGGNGCGAACGGGCAGCCGCCGAGCCCGCCGATGGANGCGTCGAAGTTGGTGACACCGTGCTCCATCGCGGCCAGGATGTTCGGGATCGCCATCGCGCGCGTGTCGTGCGTGTGCAGCGTCCACTCGACCCCGGGGAAGCGCGGGANCAGGTGCTCGAGCACGCGCCCGACCTGACGCGGGTTGGCCATGCCCGTCGTNTCGGCGAGGCCGACGGCGCGTGCGCCCATCTCCACCAGNCGGCCGACGACGCGCTCGAGCTGCGCCAGCGGCACGTCGCCCTCGAACGGGCAGCCGAACGACGTCGAGACGCCGCACCCGACGTGCAGCTTCGCGGCAGCGGCCACGCGCATCACCGCGCCGAGCCGGTCGAGCGACTCTGCGATCGTCATGTTCACGTTGGCGAGGTTGTGGCTCTCGCTCGCCGACAGCACGGTGTGGATCGCGTCCACGCCCGCCTCGATGGCGCGCACCGCGCCCTTCTCGTTGGGCACCAGCGCCGCGTAGCGGATGCCGCGCCGGCGCGTGATGCGCGCCATGACCTCCTCGGCGTCACGCAGCTGCGGCACGGCCTTGGGGTGGACGAACGACGTCACCTCGATGCGGGGCAGGCCGGCCGCGGACAGGAGATTCACGACCTCGACCTTCTGCTCGGTCGGGATGAAGTCGGGCTCGATCTGGAACCCGTCGCGGGTCCCNACCTCGCACATCGTCACGCGCTCGGGCAGCCGCATGGCGTCGCCTCCCAGCTCGAAGTGGTCAAAACTCTANCACGGCCGANGCNGAAACCCCGGCCCGTGAAGGAGACATCCCAAGGTCATGAANATCGACATCGCGATCCCCGAAGGCGCCCGTCAGACGGTCGTGGAGATCCTGAACACCCTGCTGGCGGACGAGTATCTGCTCTACACCAAGACGCGCAATTACCACTGGAACGTCACCGGCCCGCAGTTCAACGACCTGCACAAGTTCTTCGAGGCGCAGTACGAGGAGCTCAACGAGTTCGTCGACGAGGTCGCGGAGCGCGCGCGCCAGCTCGGCGGGCGCGCGTATGGCACGCTGGCGGAGTTCGTGAAGGTGGCGCGCCTGACGGAGGCGCCGGGAGCGGTGCCGGCCGCGAAGGACATGATCGCGACGCTGCTCGCCGACCACGAGGCGGTCATCCGCTCGCTCCGCGCCGACATCGGGCCGGTGGCCGACACGTACCAGGACATCGGGACCAGCGACTTCCTGACGGGCCTCCTCGAGAAGCACGAGAAGATGGCCTGGATGCTCCGCGCGTTCCTCGCCTAGCACAATCGAGGAGCGGGGAAATCGAGGAGCGGAAATCGAGGAGCGCCACGGTTCGAGGAGCGCCCCGATTCACTCGGGGCGCGACGAGCGCTGGGGGGTATGGGGGGCCATATCGGGGCCCCCCATTACGGACGTCGTCCGAAGAGGCCGAGGCCGCGCACGGTCATCACGATCTCGCCGTGCTGGTTCAGGATTTCGGTGAACGTGCGCACCATGCCGCGGTCCGGCTTGCTCCGCGAGGGCACGACCTCGGTGATCGTGAAGCGCGCGCGCAGCGTGTCGCCCGGCCGCACGGGCTTGAGCCAGCGGATCTCGTCGCAGCCCGGCGAGCCNAGCGACGCCGTGTCCTTGAGGAACGTGTCCCACAGCAGGCGCATCATGATCCCGACCGTCTGCCAGCCGCTCGCGATGAGACCGCCGAACACGGAGCGCTTGCCCGCCTCCTCGTCGGTGTGGAACGGCTGCGGGTCGTACTCGCGCGCGAAGGCGACGATCTCGTCCTTCGTCAGCGTCCGCGGCGGCGACTCGCGCACCTGTCCGGGCGCGAAGTCCTCGAGNTAGAGGGGCACGCGGCGCCGATCAGTAGGAGCGCGGCATCCCGAGGACGTGCTCGCCGACGTAGGCCATGACGAGGTTCTGGTTCACCGGGGCCGTCTTGTAGAGCCGGGCCTCGCGGAACTTGCGCTCGACGTCGTACTCCTCGGCGTAGCCGTAGCCGCCGTGGCAGTCGATGCACGCGTTGCCCGCCTCCCACGCCGCCTCCGCCGCCAGGAACTTGGCCATGTTCGCCTCGGCGCCGCACGGCTCGCCGGCGTCGAAGAGGGCGGCGGCCTTGTCGCGCATCAGGGCGGCGGCCTCGACGCTCATGTGGGCCTTCGCGATCGGGAACTGCACGCCCTGGTTGGCGCCGATCGGCCGGCCGAAGATCACGCGCCCGCCGGAGTACGCGACGGCCTTCTCGGTGAACCAGCGACCGTCGCCGATGGACTCCGAGGCCACGAGGATGCGCTCGGCGTTCATGCCGGAGAGGATGTACGAGAAGCCCTTGCCCTCCTCGCCCACCAGGCTGTCGGCGGGAATCTCCATGTCATCGAAGAAGAGCGCGTTGGTGGAATGGTTCATCATCATGCGCAGCGGCCGGATCTCCAGGCCCTTGATCCCGCGGATGTCGATGAGGAAGACGCTCAGCCCCTCCGTGCGGCGCCTGACCTGCTCCGCCGGCGTGGTGCGCGCGAGCAGCAGCATGAGATCCGATTGCATGGCGCGCGAGATGAACATCTTGCGGCCGTTCACCACGTAGCGGTCGCCCTTCCGCAGNGCGGTGGTCTTGAGCTGGGTGGTGTCGGAGCCGGCGTCGGGCTCGGTCACGCCGAAGGCCTGCAGGCGTAATTCCCCGGTGGCGATCTTCGGCAGGTATTNCCGCTTCTGCGCCTCGCTGCCGTGCCGCAGCACGGTGCCCATGATGTACATCTGCGCGTGGCACGCGGAGGCGCTGCCGCCGTTGGCGTGGATCGTCTCGAGGATCAGGGCGCCGTCGCGGATCGGCAGCCCGGCGCCGCCGTACTCCTGGGGGATGAGGGCGGCCAGGTAGCCGGCCNGCGTCAGCTCGTCGACGAACTTCTCCGGGTACTCGCGGCGCGCGTCGAGATCGCGCCAGTACTCGCCGGGGTAGCGCTTGCAGATCTCCGTCACGCCCTTCTCGAGCGCGCGCTGCTCATCGGTCAGTGCGAGCGATATCGTCGCCATCTCCGTCCTCTAGCGCCCTTTGAACTCGGGCTTCCGCTTCTCGTTGAACGCGCGNACNCCCTCGAGCCGGTCCTCGGTCACCACGGTGGCGTTGTACGCCTCGATGGCCAGGACCAGCGCGGTCTCGAGGTCCGTCTCGCTGCCGTACGCGATCGCCTTCTTCGCCTGGCGCACGGCGATGGGCCCGTTCTTCGCGATCGTTCCCGCGATCTCCGTCGCCTTCGCTTTTGCGTGTCCGGCCGGGACCAGATGATTGATCAGTCCCGAGGCCCGTGCCTCGTCCGCCTTCATTCTCCGGCCCGTGAAGATCAGCTCCTTGGCGAGCGGCGCGCCGAGGATCCGCGGCAGCAGCTGGGTGCCGCCGATGCCGGGGAAGATGCCCAGCGTCGTCTCCGGCACCCCGAACACCGCCGTCTCGCTGGCCACGATGAAGTCGGACAGGATCGCCAGCTCGCAGCCCCCGGCCAGGGCGAAGCCCTCGACGGCGGCGATCACGGGGANCGGGCAGCGCAGCACGCGCAGCGCGCCCTGCTCGAAGATCACGTGCTGGGCGCGCCACGCCTCGTCGGTCATCCCGTTGCGCTCCTTGAGATCGCCGCCCGCGCAGAACGCCTTGTCGCCCGCGCCCGTGAAGACCACGGCGCGCGCGTCGGGATCGCGCGCGAGCGCGTCGAAGCAGGCGAGCAGGTCCTCGCCCATCGCGGTGTTCATCGCGTTCATCTGCTCCGGGCGNTTGAGCGTGACCGTGACGACGTAGCGGTCCGGCGAATACTCGACGAGCAGGTGCCGATAGGTCACTGCACGACTCCTCGCGTCTGGAGACTGCGGACGTCGTCGAGCGTGTAGCCGAGCCACGTGAGCACGTCGGCCGAGTGCTCGCCGAGCAGCGGCGGCACGCGCCGCACGCCCGGGCGGTGGCGGTCCCAGCGGATCGGCAGNCCGACGGCGCGATAGTCGGGCACGCGCGGGTGCGGCGCCGCCACCAGNATCCCGCTCGCCGCCGTCTGCGGCTCCTCCAGCACGCGGTCCACGGTGAGGATCGGCGCCGACGGCACGCCGGCCGCGCGCAGCCGCTCGAGCAGGTCCGCCGTCTTGAACCGGCGCGTCGAGGCGGCGATCGCCTCCACGAGCGCCGCGCGGTTCAACACGCGTGCGGGATTGTCGGCGAAGCGCGGGTCGGCGCCGAGATCCGGATCGCCCAGCGCGTCGGCGAGGCGGCGGAAGAGCGCGTCGGAGCCCTGCCGCGATCATCGCGTAGCCGTCGGCGGTCGGGAACGCCTGGTAGGGCGCGATCATCGCCGTGCCCGAGCCCTGCGGCTGCGGCACCTCGCCGTCGCCGAAAAACCCCGCCGCGTGATACGAGACCCACGTGAGCGCCGTCTCGAAGAGCGCGGTGGTCACCTCCATGGCGCGTCCCGTGCGATCGCGCTCGCGCAGCGCGGCCACGATGCCGAGGGCGGCCCACATCCCCGTCCCCATGTCCACGATCGACGTGCCGACGCGCGCGGGCTCCTGGCCCGGGTGGCCGTTGATCGACATCAGCCCTGCGTAGGCCTGCATGAGCGGATCGTAGCCCGGCAGCGCGGCGAGCGGCCCCTCGGTCCCGAACGCGGTGATCGAGCAGTAGACGAGCCTCGGGTTGAGCCGCGCGGCGCCCGCGAAGTCGAGTCCCAGCTCCTCGATGACGCCCGATCTCAGGCTCTGAACGAAGACGTCGGCGCGCGTGACGAGCCGTTTGAGGATCTCGAGACCGCCCTCGCTCTTGAGATCCAGCGCGAGGCTCTTCTTGTTCCGGTTCAACGCGATGAAGACGGCGCTCTCTTGGCCCCAGAAGGGCGGGCCCCACGCGCGCGCGTCGTCGCCGCGTCCCGGGCGTTCGACCTTGACGACGTCGGCGCCCATGTCGCCGAGCGTCTGGGTGCAGAACGGACCGGCGACGTTCTGGGTCAGGTCGACGACGACGATTCCGTCGAGCGGCAGGGCCACGGACGCGAGTGTAGCAGCGCCGGTGGCGGCGGGCGAGTCGCCGAGCCGCTCAGCGGCGGTACCGTGTCTCGAACAGCAGCGCTCCGCCCGGGCAGGCGTACGGGCCGTGGCGCATGCCGGGCGGACGGCACGCGTACATGCCCGCGCTGAACGTGCGGCCGAGCCCCAGGTCCTCGAGGCTGCCCTCGACGATCAGGACCTCCTCCCAGAAGTCGTGCGCGATGGTCTCGGCGGTACGGACGCCGGGCGCGAAGCGGAGCAGGCGCGTGAGGTCGCCGGTGGCCGGATCGCGGCCTTCGCCATCAGCGCGGCGCGGAGAGGAGCGCCTCGATCAGCGCACGCGCGGCGGGCGACTCCCACGCGCGCGGCCCTGCCGCGCGGCCGACGAGCCGGCCCTGGCGGTCGAGCAGGTACACCGTCGGCGGGCCCCACACGCCATACATGCGGCCCGTCGTGTCGCCGCTCTCGTCGAGCAGCACGGGGGCGGTGTAGCCGCGCTCGGCGACCGCTTTGCGAACGACGTCGGGACTCTCGCGGAAGTCGATCAGGCGGACCTCCAGACCCCGGGCCTTGTACTCCTTATAGAGGGCGTCGACGGAAGGCAACTCCTTCCGACAGTCCGGTCACCAGGTGGCCCAGAAGAAGAGGAGCACCACCTTGCCGCGCAGCGACTCGAGCGTCTGCGGCGTGCCGTCGAGCCCGGGCAGCGAGAACGCGGGCGCGGGCTTCGGCGGCTCGTAGGGCTGGATCTGGAGGCTCGCGAAATCGGGGGCGGCGGCCGCGACCGCCGCGACCGTCAGGGCGACGGCGGCGGCGAGCGCGACGATGGAGGACCTCACTTCGCCCCCGAGTCTTTGAGCGCCTGCAGGACTTCCTCCGGCTTGAGCAGCTCGAGCGGGTTCTGCTGAACCTTCATGTCGCGAAGGACACCCTGGCGATCGACGATGAAGTACGCACGCTTGGCGTAGCGGAAGATCGGGCTCGCGGGGTCGGTGATGACCGCGTCGTACGAGCGGGATCCTGTCATGGGGTGTCCCTCCATCGGGTACCAGCATCGCACACGGCCCAAACCCCGCGATGGGGTCCCCGGTTCCCGCGTCACTTCTTGCCGGTCAGCTCCGCACGGACCAGGGCCGCCCCCGCCGCCAGCCCTGTGAGCTTCTGGTTGCACATGTAGCGCGGCGACCAGCCGAAGCCGCAGTCGGGGTTCAGCGTGAGCTTCTCGGCCGCGCAGACCTGGAGCACGCGGCGGATGCGCCGGGCCACGGAGTCCGCGGTCTCCTCCTGGAAGCCCTTCACGTCCACCACGCCCGCGCCCAGCTCGCGCCCGTCGCCGTANTTCTTCCAGAGGTCGACCTCCGACAGCTCGCGGCTCGCGAACTCCAGCACGAACTGCTCGGCGCGCGCCTTGAGCACGCCGGGGAAGTACGGCTCGTAGGACCGCGGAAAGCGTGAGCGGCCGAAGCGGTTGCCGAAGCAGATGTGGAAGGCGAGCTTCGCCTTCACGCCGTCGGTGGCCAGGTTGAAGAGCCGCGCCATCTCCTCGCCCGAGACGTTGCCGCGCGCGGGCTCGTCGAGCTGGATCAGCTCGGCGCCGGCGGCGGCGAGCCCCTTGAGCTCGGCATTGATGACCTCGGCGAAACGCTCGGCGACCTCGACCACACCCTTGTAGGCGCTCCCGGGATGGATCCGCGAGCCGAATGTCAGCGGGCCCGCGCACGTGGCCTTCAGCGCGCGCTCGGTGTTCGCGCGCAGGAACTGGAAGTCCTTGACGAGGCCGAAGCCGGTGGACGGCACCTCGATGCGGCCCACGGCCTCGTAGCGCTGCTGCTGGTCGTAGCCCCACGGCCCGGCCTTCCGGCGCACCGGCAGCGGCGCGATGTTCTTGATGATCTTGTAGTAGGTGTCGACGTACCCGTCGGTGCGCCGCACCTCGCCGTCGGTGATGATGTCGATGCCCGCCGTCTCCATGTCGCGGATGGCGGTGTGCACGGCGTCGTCGAACATCTCGTCCATGTCGCCGGGGCCCATCTCGNCGCCCTCCCACGCCTTCACAGCGGTGAACCACCAGCCGGGCTTGCCGTGGGATCCGACGACCGAGGTGGGCAGCAGGGGNAGCNTGGCCATGGGCGTGATCATAAGGCCTGCCCGACGATACGCGCCAGATCGGGCCGGCCCCGCAAATCTTGAGGGAGGCCGGCGAAGACGATCTCGCCGCGCTCGATGACGTAGAGCCGGCTCGCGTACACCGGCACGTGGTGGATGTTGGATGCCGCGAGCACGATCGCGGGACCCAGGCGCGCGATGGCGGCGATCGACTCGCCGAGCTGCGGGATGATGGCGGGCGACAGCCCCTCGAACGGCTCGTCGAGCAGGAGCAGCGCGGGGTCCAGCGCCAGCGCGCGGGCGATCGAGAGCATCTTGCGCTCACCGCCGGAGAGCTGCGTGCCGCCGCGCGTCGCGAAGCCACGCAGCCGCGGGAAGACGTCGTAGGCGCGCGCCACGCGCTCGGCGGCCGGCCGCCCGCCGGGGCGCGTCCACGTCGCCAGCTCGATGTTCTCGGCCACCGTGAGGTCGCCGAACACGGCGCTCTCCTCCGGCGCGTAGCCGACCCCGCGCGCGGCGATGGCGTGCGTCGGCAGGCCGCCGATCGGCTGCCCGGCGAGGGTGATGGTGCCGCCGGCGGGGCGCAGGTAGCCCATCACCGCGCGCAGCGTCGTCGTCTTGCCGGCGCCGTTGCGGCCGACGAGGCAGACGAGCTCGCCCGGCGCCGCTTCGAGCGAGACCTTGCGGAGGATGTGGCTCGCCTGGATGTAGACGTCGACGTCGCGCAGGGCGAGCATGGCTAGCGGGGGCGTCCGACGACGGTGGCCACGACATCGGCGTCGGCGCGGATCGCGTCGGGCGTCGCGTCGGCCAGCACGCGCCCCTGGTGGAGCGCGACGATGCGATCGGAGTAGCCGAACACGATGTCCATGTCGTGCTCGACCTGGACGATGGCGCGGATGCCCATGCGCCGCGCCGCCTGCACCAGCGTCTCCATGACGGCCGTCTTGTCGGCGGTGCTCACGCCGCTCGTCGGCTCATCCATCAGGATGACGTCCGGGTGGAGCGCGAACGCGCTCGCGACGTCGAGGAGCTTCTTGTCGCCCTGGGGCAGCGTGCGCGCCAGGCGCCCGAGCTTGTCGGCCAGGCCGAAGAGCACGGCGACCTCCTCCACGGCCGCGCGGACCTCGGCGTCGCGCGCGAGGGCGGTGAAGGGCCGGGCGCTGCGTCCCAGGCGCGACAGCGCGGCCACCGCCAGCGTGTCGGCCACGCTGAGCCCGGGGAAGATCGTCACGAGCTGGAACGAGCGCGCCATCCCGAGTCGCGCCAGGCGGACGGGCGTGGCGCCGACGACGTCGACGCCCTTGAAGCTCACGCGGCCCGACGACGGCGGCGCCAGCCCGGTCAGCACGTTCACGAGGGTCGTCTTGCCGGCGCCGTTGGGACCGATGATCGAGACGAACTCGCCCGCGTCCACGCGCAGGCTCACGCCGTCGAGCGCGCAGGTGTCGCCGTAGAACTTCCTCACGTCCGCCGCCTCCAGCAGCGTCACGGCGCGGGCGCCCGCCGCGGATCGAGCAGGCCCATGAGCCCGCGCGGAAAGAAGATGACGACGACGGCCAGGATCGCGCCGAAGACGAAGCGCCAGTAGGACGTGAGCGACATCACCTGGTCTTGCAGCAGGATGAAGACCACGGCGCCCAGCACGGGGCCGAAGAAGTGGTCGAAGCCGCCGAGCAGCAGCATGAAGACCAGGTTGCCGGAGTGCGTCCAGTAGGCGAGCAGCGGATCGGCGAGGCCGGTGGGCACCACCAGCAGGGCGCCGCCGACGGCGCCGAAGACCGCGGCCACCACGAACGCGGCCAGCCGGTAGCGGCGCACGCTGACGCCGAGCGACTCCGCCTTGGCGGCGTTCTCGCGGATCGAGCGCAGCGAGAGCCCGAGGGGCGAGGCCACGAGGCGGCGCATGACGAGGGCGGCCAGGGTCAGCACGGCGAGCGCGTAATAGTAGAAGGGTCCCGTGAGGAACGCGACCGTGTCGAGGTGCTCGAGCGGCCGGCCGAGGAGGACGGGGCGGAGCACGCGCATGCCCTCGTCGCCGCCGGTCAGCGCGTAGAACTTGTAGAGGAAGGAGTAGAAGAGCATGCCGAAGGCGAGGGTCAGCATCCCGAAGTAGATCTTCACGTAGCGCACGCACACCAGGCCCACGGGGCCGGCGACGACGACGGCCGTGGCCGCCGCCGCCAGCAGGACGATCTCGAGACTGCGCACACCGAGCCGGCTCGTCAGCACCGCCGCCGTGTAGCCGCCGAGCGCGACGAAGAGGGCGTGGCCGAACGAGAGCAGGCCCGTGGTCCCGAAGAGGAGGTTGAGGCCGAGGAGCGCGATCGCGTAGCCGAAGGCGGGCAGCAGCAGCGTCGTCGTGTAGGGCAGACCGGCCAGCGGCAGCAGCAGCAGCGCCGCGCACGCGGCCAGGCCGAGCGCGCGCACGATCACGCGGTGGCCCGGGCGAAGAGTCCCGCCGGCCGCAGGACCAGCACGGCGATGACGATCACGTAGATGGCGAGCATCTCGACTTCCGGCCAGGTGGCGATGGCCACCGCCTTCACCACGCCGACGATGAGCGCGCCCGCGAAGGCGCCGCGCATGCTGCCGAGCCCGCCGATGACGACCACCGCGAACGCCTCCACGATCAGGTCGATGCCCATCTCGTTGACGGCGGCGGTGGCGGGAATCACGAGCGCGCCGCCGACGGTGCCGAGGGCGACGCCCAGGGTGAAGACGCGCGAGTAGACGCGCGCCATGTCGACGCCCATCGCCTCGGCCATCTCGCGGTTCTCGGCGGTGGCGCGCACGATGCGCCCGAAGCGCGTGCGCGCGAGGAACCACCCCATGCCGGCCGCGATGGCCGCGCCGCAGGCGATGACGACGAGGTTGTAGGTGGGGACGGTGAGTGCGCCGACGCGCACCTGGCCGTACGTCAGGTAGACGTTGCCGAGCTGGTGCGGCGCGGTGCCCCAGACGAAGCGGATCACGTCCTCGAACATGAGCACGAGCGCGAAGGTGAGCAGGAGCTGGAACGACTCGTCGCGATCGTAGATCGGGCGCAGCAGCCGCTCGATGGCGGGGCCGATGACGGCCAGCGCGAGCCCGGCGCCGAGCAGGACGGGGAAGAAGAGCGGCGCCGGCAGCCCCGCGGCGAGCGCCGCGCGCACGGCGGAGACCCCCGCGTACGCCCCCAGCGCGTAGAACGAGCCGCACGCGAGATTCAGGATCTTCTGGACTCCGAAGACCAGCTGCAGCCCCGCCGCCACCAGGAACAGCACGGCGGCGTGGAAGACGCCGCCCAGCAGGATGCCGAGGAGCGTCAGACCTTCCAGCCGTTGATCCAGTCGTAGAGGCCGACGCCCGACGGCTTCTGGATCTGCTTCGTGCCCATCGACTCCACGGGATCGATGGTGACGAAGTCGTGCTTGTTCTTGTGGGTGGTGAAGCCCTGGAAGAACGTCGCCTCCATGATGTGGTCCTCGCGGTAGCGCCGGGGTCCGGACAGCGACTCCGCCTCCACGCCCTCGAGCGCCTGGATGATGGCGTCCTGCGTCGGCCACTTGCCGCCCCCCGCCCTGGCCGCGCGCTCGACGGCCGCCTTGAAGGCCGCCACCGTGAAGTAGCCGTGGTCGGACTCGTAGTTCGGCCACTCCTTGAACTTGTCGTGGTGCCAGCGCGTGAACTCCCTGGCCAGCGCGCTCGCCTTCGTGTTCTCGAAGTAGAAGCAGTTGTAGCCGAGGAGGGCGCCCTCCGGCGTGAAGTCCTTCTTGAGCGACTCGTGGACGCCGCCGCCGGTGGTGAGCACGAGCTTCGTCGACCTGGTGAGCCCGGCCGCGTGCGCCTGCTTCATGAAGATCGGCGTGTCGCCCGCCCAGAAGCACGAGAAGATCAGGTCCGGCCTGGCCTGCGCCAGCGTCGCCACGTGCGAGGTGAAGTCCGTCGCGCCGAGCTTGGGCCAGAGCTCGCTCACGACCTGCGCCTCGATCCCGTACTTCTTCATGATCGCCAGGAAGGCCGCCCAGTTGTCGCGGCCGTACGAGTAGTCGGGGTTGATGCCGGCCACCGTCTTGAATCGTCCCTTCCAGTGCCGNGCGGTGAGGATCGAGGCCATCACCGCCTCGCACTCGTTGTCCGTCGAGCGGAACGAGTACTTCGGCTTGGGCATCGACTCCTCGACGCCCTTCTGCGTGGTNGCGTCCCACGAGAGCCAGATCGTCTTCATCTCCTCGGCGGCGGGACCGAGCGCGAGCCCGACGCCCGTGGAGATCGCGCCGCTGACCGCGTCCACCTTGTCTTGCAGCGCGAGCTTGCGGAAGCGCTCGACGGTGTCCTTCGGGCTCGACTCCTCCTCGATCACCAGCTCGAGCTTGCGGCCGAGGATGCCGCCGGCGCCGTTGATGCGGTCGGTGGCGAACTGCACGCCACGCAGCCCCGATTCGCCGACGGG
>JGI25385J37094_10000264_pt1 | contig 12917 bp, 9 predicted proteins | sample GraSoi013_1_40cm_FD_37094 | JGI IMG/M metagenome (IMG submission 37094) | reverse complement strand
TTCGGCCAGGTAGCTCAGTTGGTAGAGCAGCGGACTGAAAATCCGCGTGTCGGCAGTTCGATTCTGCCCCTGGCCATATAGACTTACAGATGAGCGAGGACGCTACCCGAACGGAGGGCCGCGGGCTCAGGCGTCGCGCGGTACTCCCTGCCGCAACGCCGAGACCGCATCAAGCGCGCGCAACCAGAGCCTTCTCCACCCCGAGCGGAAGATCACGGTCTCGCTGGTCTTCCGTCGCGCCGGCGTCCAGTGGTGTTTGTAACGGTCGTCCCCGCGCAGGAAGTCGAACGTGCGATACCCCTGCTGAATCGCGCGCTGAATCATCAGTCCCATCAACACCAGNCCCACGCTTTCCCGCTTCCAGCGCCAGGCTCGCCCGCTCTGGTAGAAGTACACGGTGTCGTCGGAGGTAAAGCCGTACCAAGCCGCTGCGGGTTGCCCGTCCAAGTCCAGCGTAGTAAGCCAGAGTCGCTTTTGCTTCGCCATCTCACCGGCGAACTGCCGCTGCAACCGCTCGTTGCGAGGGTCGCGGAACGCTCCCCCGCCTGCACCGTCCCAGCGCTGCTCGTGCAACCGCAGCAAGTGGTCCCAGCCCTCGTCGAGCCGGTCTTCCCCATAGTCCACAAGGGTGGCGGCGTGATCTCGAAAAAGGCTGCGCTCCTTGCGGCGCAGGATCTGGCGTCGGTTCGAGCTGAGCGTCGTGAGGTAGGCGTCCCACGAACGCGGCAACTCGAGCCGCGGACAGCTCCACAGCGGGCTCCGTCGGATCGCATGGCCGCGTGCCGCAAGGGCGGCGCACAGCCGCTCCGCATTGGGAGCTGCCTCCACGAGGTTGTCGAGGATAATAACCTCCCACGGCATGGCTTCGATCGCCGCCGCGAAGGATCGCATGTCGGCCTCGGGCCGAGCCAGCACGTCAAGCTGATCCGGACAGCCGATCTCCCCGATGGCCCAGTTCAGCGCACGCACCCAGACCCGGTGGAACCGAAAGCGGCACATGCGGAGGGGCAACATGGCCTGAAGCGAGCTGTCCGAGCCGTGGAGCAGGAGAACCCGGGTCGCATCCACTTCCGCCGGCGGCGCCGAGTTTGCCCACGCACGATGCCACGCCCAGCTCATGAATGGGGATGGCGGTGTGCTGCGCGCGCGCAGCGCATCCCACGCATCGGGCCCGAACGCTAGAGCCTCCGACAGGGATGTCTGCGTCACCCCTGGTGTGGCTGGCGGGGCTTGCGTGACCCGGACGCCGCTGGTGCGAACAGCGGGCCCGATGACCAGCGGCCGACTTTGCAATCCCGCTTTCCCCCCGGTGCGCGTGTCGTAGACGAGCGATGCCGACCCTCTTGGCGCCGCCCTTTGGGCAAGAGCTGCGCCGCCCGCCGTCTCGCTCCACCGTTGCGAAGGCGGCACCGCCAGACGTTGCGCGAGCGCATCAGTCTGATGAAACGGGGCCACTTGTCGTGCTGGCCTCTGCACGCAGTGCTTGGCACCAACCATGCACACGAGCGTCGGCACCACACCCAGGGGAAGGGCACAGACGTGGAAATGACCGACGCGCCCATCGAGGTCGTGGTGACGCGCTTGGCCGCCGCGCCCGAAGCCGTTCGTGCGTCGGCGGCGCTGCTCTCGGATGCCGAGCGCCACCGGGCGCGGCGGTTTGCCTTCGATCGCGACGCCAGCCGATTCATCGTCGCGCGAGCACGCCTGCGCCAGCTGCTCGCGGCGCGGCTGGGTGTGCGAGCGCAGGCGGTCGAGTTCGAGTACGGCGCGTACGGCAAGCCGGTACTCTCACGGCGGTTCGCGGACTCGGACCTGCACTTCAACGTATCGCATTGCGATGATGTGGCGGCGTACGCGTTTTCAGGCGGACACGCGATCGGCATCGACGTCGAAGCCGTCCGGGAGATCAGCGACGCCGACAACATCGCCGCACGCTATTTCTCGCGCCTCGAGAACGCGACGTATCGCAGCCTCAAGCCATGCGACAGGCCGCTGGGATTCTTCAACTGCTGGACCCGCAAGGAAGCCTTCGTCAAGGCGCTCGGCGATGGCCTCTCGATGCCGCTCGATCGCTTCGACGTGACGCTCGCTCCGGGGGATCCGGCGAAGGTCCTGCGCGTCGAGGACACACCCGGGGACGACTCCGGCTGGCGGCTGGACAGTTTGTGTCCAGCTGCGGGCTACGTAGTGGCGATCGCCAGCCAGGCATGATCTCTCTCTCCCAACCCCCCCGGACGGGTGACGCGCTGCGGGCGTTCCGCTCGACCATCCGCGCGTTCGTACGCACCGAATTCGTCCCTCACCAGGACCGCTGGCGCGAGCAGCGATTCCCGGACCCTGACGCGTGGACCAAAGCCGGCTCGGTGGGGATGCTGCTCAGCGATGTCCCAACGGAATATGGTGGCGGAGGAGGCACGTTCGTCCACGAAACCGTCGTCGTGGAGGAGCTCGCGCGCGAAGGCGTGCCCCTTCATTCCTTCATTCATGACAATGTTGCGCACTACATCCTCGCGTACGGCAGCGAAGCGCAAAAACGCGAGTGGCTCCCCCGCATGGCGCGCGGAGAGCTGGTTGGCGCCGTTGCGATGAGCGAACCCGCGGCGGGCTCGGACCTGCAAGGCATTGCAACGACTGCCCGCCGCGACGGTGACCAATACGTCATCAATGGCTCGAAGACGTTCATCACGAACGGCTGGCACGCAGGCCTCGTCTGCCTCGCGGTGAAAACCGATCCGAAAGCGACGGGACCGAAGGCCATTTCACTCATCATGGTTGAAACAAGAGATCTTCCCGGTTACCGCGTCGGCCGTCCGCTCGAGAAGATCGGCATGCATGCGCAGGACACCTGCGAGCTGTTCTTTGACAACGTGCGGGTGCCGGCCGCGAACCTGCTCGGTCCTGCCGAAGGCAAGGGGTCCCTCCAGATCATGGACAAGATGAGCTATGAGCGCCTGGCGATCGGCGTGGCCGCCGTCGCAACCGCAGAGCGAGCCGTCGCCGTCACGACCAAGTACGTGAAAGAGCGCAACGCGTTCGGCAAGCCGCTGATCGACTTTCAGAATACGCGCTTCAAGTTGGCCGAGTGCAAGACTGAAGCGTACATCGCCCGCGTCTTCCTCGACGACTGCGTCGAGCGCTTCGTCGCCGGCGAGCTCGACGCCTTCAGCACCGCCATGGCCAAATATTGGTTGACCGACGCCGAGTGCCGCGTCGTCGATGAATGCCTGCAGCTGCACGGCGGTTATGGCTACTTGGCGGAGTATCCGATCGCCCGCATGTGGACCGACAGCCGTGTGCACCGGATCTACGCCGGCACCAACGAGATCCTGAAGGAGATGATCGCGTCGTCGCTATGAATCAAGACCTCCGCGCGTACAACGACACGGCCTCGCCATACCCGGCCGACAAGACCGTCGTGGAGCTCTTTGAAGCCCAGGTCGCCTGCACGCCAGACGACGACGCCATCCACTACGCCGATCAATCGTTGACGTATCGCGAGCTCAAGGACCGCGCGAACCAGGTGGCAGCGCATCTCGGCGCACGCGGCGTTGGCCCGGACCAGCTCGTGGCGCTGTATATGGACCACTCGATCGACGTGGTGTGCGCCATCCTCGGCGTGCTCAAGACCGGCGCCGCGTACGTGCCCGTCGATCCGGCGTCTCCGAAGGAACGCCTCGCCTTCATGCTGCGGGATATCGCCGCCGCACGCGCCGGCGCGCTGCCTGTCTTGGTGACGCAATCGCATTTGGAAAGCAGCGTTCCGCGGAGCGCCGCGCGCGTCATGACGTTGGACGCCGACCTCGCGCCGATCACGGGATTACCGGTGGTGAATCCCGGGCGGCCTACCGCCCCCGACAGTCTCGCCTACGTCATTTACACGTCGGGCTCCACCGGCACACCCAAGGGTGTGATGATCGAGCACCGCAGCCTGGTGAATTACATCTGGTGGGCCAAGGAGCGGTACAGCCGCGGCGAACGCCTGGCCTGGCCGCTGTTCTCCTCGCTGGCGTTCGATCTCACGGTGACATCGATCTTCACCCCGCTCATTTCGGGTGGTCGTATCGTGGTCGTCCGGGAGGACCCCGGAATGCCTGGCATGGCGATCTTCAAAGTCATCGAGAGCGGTGCGGTCGATATCGTAAAGCTCACGCCCGCGCATCTCGCGATGATCAAAGACATGAATCTCGGCGCCACCAGGATTCGCAAGCTCATCGTAGGCGGCGAGGATTTCAAAACTGCGCTGGCGCGCGAGATCACCGATAACTTCGGCCGCCCCGTCGATATCTACAACGAATATGGTCCGACCGAGGCCACGGTCGGTTGCATGATTCACCGCTACGACGTGGAAAAGGATCTCGCCCTCTCGGTGCCGATCGGAACTCCCGCTGCCAATACCGGCATCTACATCCTCGACGAGCAGCTTCGTCCCGTGCCCAGCGGCGTCATCGGTGAGATGTACCTCGCGGGAGATGGACTGGCGCGGGGCTACCTCAATCGTCCGGACCTCACCGCGCAGANATTCCTGACCGCGGGTGATCCGAGACAGAAGGACCCGGCGGCGCCGCTCCGCTTGTACAAGAGCGGCGACCTCGCGCGCTGGGGCATCGATGGCCGGATGGAATTCCTTGGCCGCGCGGATCACCAGGTGAAGGTCGCCGGCGCGCGCATCGAGCTGGGCGAGATCGAGGCCCGGTTGCTGGAGCACGCCGACGTGCGCGAGTGCGTGGTTGATATCGTCAATCCCCTCGCCATGCGGGCGGCGAAACGATTGACCTACTGCACGCGGTGCGGTCTCGCGTCCAACGTACCGGGGACGAGTTACGACGCGACGGGGGTGTGCAATGTGTGCCGCGGCCTGGACACCTACGTCGCTAAGGCGCAGGCGTATTTCAAGTCGCCCGATGAGCTTAAAGCACTCGTTGCGCAGATGAAGGCGACACGAACCGGGGGAGGGGAGTACGACTGTCTGGTGTTGTTAAGCGGCGGCAAGGACAGCACGTACATGTTGTATCAGCTCTGCGACCTCGGACTGAAGCCGCTGGTCTTCACGTTGGATAATGGCTTCATCTCGGACGAGGCGAAGGCCAACATCCGCCGGGTCGTGGACTCGCTGGGCGTGGACCTGATTATGGGTGGTACGCCGCACATGAACGAGATCTTCGTCGACAGCCTCAAGCGCTTCGCGAACGTCTGCAATGGCTGCTTCAAGACCATCTACACCCTGGCCACCAACCTCGCTCAGCAGAAAGGCATCCGCTACATCGTCACCGGACTATCGCGCGGGCAGTTCTTCGAGACTCGCCTGACCGAAGAGGTGTTCCAGCGGGAGGATTTCGACGTCGCCAAGCTGGACGACCTCGTGCTCGAGGCACGCAAGGCCTACCACCGGCGCGAGGATGCGGTCTCGTGTCACCTCGAGGTGGACATCTTCCGTGACGATGGCGTGTTCCGCGACATCCAGTTTGTCGACTTCTATCGGTATTGGAGCGTGCCGCTGGCGGAGCTGCACGCCTATTTGCGACAGCGCACACCCTGGCTCCGTCCCTCCGATACGGGCCGGTCCACCAACTGCCTCATCAACGATGTCGGCATCTACGTCCACAAGAAGCAGCGTGGGTTCCACAACTACTCGCTGCCCTACAGCTGGGACGTGCGCCTCGGGCAAAAAACCCGCGCTGAGGCAATGGCAGAGCTCGAGGATGAAATTGACGAATCGCGGGTTCAGCAGATCCTGCGGCAGATCGGTTACTCCGAGCCGGCGCAAACGACCGAGACCAGCATCAACCGCCTGGCGGCGTACTACGTAAGCGAGACGGCGCTGACCGCGGCGGAGCTGCGCGCCCATCTCGCGACGTGGTTACCGGATTACATGCTTCCCACGTACTTCATCCGGTTGGACAGGTTGCCGCTCACGTCCAACGGCAAAGTCGATCGCCTAGCTCTCCCGGCACTCGCGCATGAGAACATCCAGCCGGCGCACGAGGTCGTCGGGCCGCGCACGGAGACCGAGAAGGCACTCGCCGCGATGTGGCGCGAATTGCTCGTCGTGGAGAGCATCGGCATCAACGACGATTTCTTCGACTTGGGGGGACAGTCGCTCGTCGCGATCAAGGCTTTGTCGCGCATCCGGGATACCTTCGGGGTGGATCTGCCGCTCCGCAACCTGTTCGAGCGGCCGACGATCGCCGGGCTGGCCGAGGTCATCGAGCAGCTGGCCTGGGTCGCGAAGGCGAACGCGCCGGCCGCCGACGCCGTCGAGCGAGAGGAGTTCGCGCTGTGATCGTGCCGGCCTTTCTCGAGGAGCTGCGGAGCCGCGACATCCGGGTCTGGGCGGACGGCGACCAGCTGCGGTGCACTGCCCCCACCGGTGTGCTGACGCCCGAGCTGCGCCACCAGCTGCGCGAGCGCAAGGCTGATATTGTGGAATTCCTCCGCTCGGTCGAGACGCTCACCCAGCAAGAGCGGGCCATCGTGCCGCTGCAGCCGCACGGCATGCGCGCTCCCATCTTTGGCGTGCCGGGACACAGCGGCGACGTCTTCTGCTACCGTCTCCTCGCGCAGCACTTGGGGGACGATCAGCCGTTCTTCGGACTGCAGCCTCCGGGTGTCGATGGTCAGAGCGAGCCCCTGACGCGCGTTGAGGATCTGGCTGCCTACTTCGCCGCCCAGATCCGGGCCTATCGGCCCGACGATTCGTACGTCATCGCCGGCTATTGTGCGGGAGGGACGATCGCGTTCGAGCTTGCGCGACAACTGCTGCAGCACGGCGCGGCCATTCGCTTCGTCGCCCTGTTCACGAGTCCGTATCCAACCTCGTATCGGCGGCTGCCGCAACTCGGACAGCGCATCGCGGGTGAGGTGGAAAGTGTACGCGAGCACGCCCGTGTGCTGCTGTCGCTTTCAAATGGGGAGCGCCGCCGGTACATCACCCAGAGACTGCGCGACCGCAAAGCGCGGCGGAACGCCCCTCCCGCCCCGCCGGATCCCGTGGAGGTGCTCCGCGCGAAGGTTCAGGCGGCCACGATCGTGGGGCTGCGTCGTTACACACCGCGCCATTTCGACGGCCGTCTCAGCTTGTTTCTCCCCAACAAGGGATGGCTGCGCCCGGGCAGCCCGATGCTTCGCTGGAAACGGGTAGCGCGCGAAACGGAGAAGCACGTCGGGCCGGACGGCTGCGACGGTGACCACATGCTCCTGGAATCCCACGTCCATGTCTTTGCTGACCTCTTCCGCGCAAGTCTTATGCGAGGGTGTGCTGCCATCTAGCGGGAAGAACTGAAAATCCGCGTGTCGGCAGTTCGATTCTGCCCCTGGCTACTTAGACTTACACGACCGCCTCGCCGCAATTCTCACCGTCTGTTACGTCGTTTGGTGGCCTAGATGGCATAGCGAGCGATGAGAACCGGGATGTGTTTCGTCTTGTAGATCGTTACGTTTCGGGACACCAATATGTCAGTGATGAAACCTCCCTTCGGATCTTCCACCGATCTGAGCCAAGCGCGGGACCGGCTGGCCGGTGTCGCCTTCGAGGCCATCTGGGAGCGCGATCTCGACAACGACGCGCTGAGCTGGGATGAAAACCTGGAGTCGATCTTCGGGTACCGGCGCGACGAAGTCGCGAGCCACCTCGGGTGGTGGCGCGAGCGGGTCCATCCGGACGACCTCGCGCGCGTCGAGCAGACCGCCGCGGACGCCATCCGCGGCGACGCCCCGGGATGGTCCAACGAGTACCGCTTCCGCCGCAAAGACGGCTCGTGGGCCTGGGTGGCGTCGCGCTGCGTCATCGAGCGCGATGCCGAGGGCCGGGCTCGGCGCGCGGTCGGCGCGATGATCGACATCAGCAAGCTCAAGGAAGCCGAGTCGCAGCTGCGACAGGTGCTCGACACCCTCCCCGTTGGGGTGGCGGTGGTCGATCGCGCGGGCGACGTGGTACTGCACAACCCGGCCTCCAGCCGGATTTGGGGGGGCCTGATCGTGCCGGGACAGGAACGGTATGCCAAGAGTGAGGGCTTTTGGCACGGCTCGGGGAAGGCGATCGGCCCCGAGGAATGGGCGTCGCGGCGCGCGATCGCGGAGGGGGAAATCAGCCGCGATGAGCTGATCGACATTAACACGTTCGACGGCCAGCGGCGGACGATCGAGAATTACGCGGCACCCATGCGGGATGGCGCCGGCAATATCACGGGCGCCGTTGTGGTCAACGACGACGTGACCGACCAGGTGCGTGCCGAGGAAGCGCTGCGCAAGACCGAGCGCCTGCTGGTCGAGGCGGAGACGCTGGGACAGACCGGAAGCTGGGAGCAAGACCTCATCAGCGGAGCGATCGTCAACACGGAAGCGAATCGGCGCCTCTTCTTTGGCGACGACGCGAGCAAAGGTGCTCGACTCGAGGATTACGTCGACGTCCTCCACCCCGACGATCGGGCGTGGGTGACGGAGCGCCGCGGACAGCTGCTCGCGGGCACGGGGTCGGGAGACATCGCGTACCGCGTCGTCCGGCCCGATGGCAGCCTGCACTGGATCTTCGGCCGCGCCACGGTGGTCCGCGACGAGTCAGGCCGGCCGCTCCGCGTGTACGGCACCAATGCGAATATCACCGAGCGCAAGCGCGCCGAGGAGGAGCTCGCTCGGCGCACGCTGCAGCTCGAGGCGTTGTCGCGGCGGCTAATCGAGGCGCAGGAAGCAGAGCGCCGCGCGGTCGCGCGCGAGCTCCACGACGACTTTGGGCAGGTGCTCACCGCGCTCAAGCTCAACCTTCAGGCCCAGGGTCGTGGTGATGCCGAGAGCATCGCGTTGGTGGACGGCGCGATCGCGCGGATGCGCGAGCTGGCGCAGGACCTGCGCCCGCCGCTGCTCGATGAGCTCGGGCTCGAGGCGTCGCTGCGGTGGTACGTGGAGCGGGAGGCCAAACGGGCCGGGCTCGCCAGCCGCCTCGCCCTCGCGCCGCTCGCGCAGCGGCCGCCGGCGGCGGTGGAGACGACCTGCTTCCGTGTCGCGCAGGAGGCACTCACGAACGTCATCCGCCACGCGCAGGCACATGTCGTTGACGTCGAGCTCAGCGCGGCCAGCGGAACGCTGCAACTCGTGGTGCACGACGATGGCCGCGGCTTCGATGTCTCCGCCGCACGCAAGCGCGCCGCGCACGGCGGGAGCCAGGGCCTGCTGAGCATGCAGGAGCGCGTCGCACTCGCCGGCGGCGACCTCGAGATCGACTCGGCACCCGGCCGGGGAACGACCGTTCGCGCGCGCCTACCACTGACCGCGGGCAGCGACACATGAGCACGCTGCGACTCCTGCTCGCGGACGATCATGCCCTGGTGCGCGCGGGGATGCTCGCGCTCCTGAGCGAGCTGCCCGGCGTCACGGTGGTGGCGGAAACCGGCGACGGCCGCGAAGCGCTGCGGCTCATCCGTGAGCGCAAACCCGACATCGCGCTGCTCGACATCTCCATGCCGGGACTCAACGGCCTGGAGGTGGCCGCCCGGGTGGCACAGGAACACCCGGCTACGCGCGTCATCATCGTCTCCATGCACGGCGACGACGAATCGGTGCGGCGCGCGCTGGTGGACGGCGCGGCAGGCTATCTGCTCAAGAATTCCGATCGTAGCGAGCTCGAGCTGGCGTTGAACACGGTTGCGCGTGGCGATACATGGCTCAGCCCGTCACTCACCAAGCGTGTCGTCGCGGCGTATGCGCTGGGCGCCCGCGCAGCTCCCGACGGACCATTCGAAGTACTCACCCCGCGCCAGCGCGAGGTGCTGCAGCTCGTCGCCGAGGGGCATTCCAACAAGGAGATCGCGAGCCGCCTCCAGGTGGCGCTGAAGACCGTCGAGACGCACCGCACCGAGCTCATGGAGCGCCTCGGCATTCATGGCGTGGCGGGGCTGGTGCGCTACGCCATCCAGGTGGGGCTCGTCCATCCCGATTCCTAGGTAGTCCTCCTCCCCAATCTCCGGTCCTTTCCCGACTTCGCCCTCCGGTCCTAGCTGCTAGGCTGAGACCGAGAGGCTCGACCGGAGACANGAATTGGANGNGACCGTGCGCATCCTCCTGTTGGAGGACGTGTGGGCCGATGCTGAGCTGGTGAAGGTCGAGCTGCGCAAGGCGGGCCTGCAGTTCACGGCGCGACGGGTCACGACNCAACCGGAGTTCGAGCGCGCCCTGCGCGAGTTTCGCCCCGATCTCATCATTGCCGACCACAATCTCCCGCAATTCAACGGCGCTGCCGCGCTGGCACTCGCGCGGCAGATGGCGCTGGCGGCGCCGTTCATTCTGCTCACCGGCTCGCTCGATGAGGAAAGCGCCGTCGAGTACATGAAGGCGGGAGCGACGGACTACATCCTGAAGGACCGGCTCGCCCGCCTGGGGCCGGCGGTCCGCGCCGCGCTCGACCGCAAGCGGATGAAGCAGCAGCTGGACGAGCGCGAGGAGTACTTCCGGTCGTTGATCGAGCAGGCCATGGACATCATCGCGGTGCTCGACCCCGAGGGGGCGCTTCGCTATGCGAGCCCCTCGGTGTTGCCACTGCTCGGCTACGCTCCCGAAGATCTTGTGGGGCTGTCGATCTTCGCGCTGGTGCACCCCGACGATGTCGATGAGACGCTGCGTGTTTTCAGCGAGGGCGTAGCGACGGGTCAGGGCGGCCGGCTCCTCGAGCTGCGCGTGCGCCATAAAGACGGGACGTTCCGCCACCTCGAAGCCATCGGCCGCTATCTCCTGGACGATCCCCTGGTGAAGGGCGTCGTCATCAACGCTCGGGACGTCACGGAGCGCCGCGTACTCGAGCGGCAGTTCCTCCAGGTGCAGAAAATGGAAGCGGTGGGGCGTCTGGCGGGCGGCGTGGCGCATGATTTCAACAACCTGCTGACTGCGATTCTGGGCTACGCGGACCTGCTGCTCGATGGCCTGCCGACGCTCTCGCCGCTGCGACCGGACCTCGAGGAAATCCGCAAAGCGGCCAATCGCGCCGGCGCGCTCACGCGCCAGCTCCTGGCGTTCAGCCGCAAGCAGGTGCTGGAGATGCGCGTGCTCGACCTCAACGAGCTGGTCGCCGACATGGACAAGATGCTGCGGCGGCTCTTGGGAGAGGACATCGACGTGCTGACGAAACTCGGGTCCACGCTGGGAGCCGTGCGGGCGGACGCGGGCCAGCTGGAACAGGTGATCGTCAATCTCGCGGTGAATGCGCGGGACGCGATGCCCGAAGGTGGGCGGCTCACGATCGAGACACGCAACGCCGAGCTCGATGACTCGTACGTGCGCGAGCACGTGCCGGTGCAACCTGGCCGTTACGTCATGCTCGCGGTCAGCGATACGGGAATCGGGATGTCGGCCGAGACGATGTCGCACGTGTTCGAGCCGTTTTTCACGACCAAGGAGGCAGGCAAGGGCACCGGTCTTGGCCTGGCGACCGTGTATGGGATTGTGAAGCAGAGCGGCGGCTACGTGTGGTGTTATAGCGAGCGTGGCGAGGGGACCACGTTCAAGGTGTACTTGCCGCGTGTTGATGCTCCCGTCGACCAATTCCCGGCACGCGCTGCCCTCCCGCGGACGCTGGGTTCGGAGACGATCCTGCTGGTGGAGGACGAAGTGGGTTTGCGCGCGCTCACCCGGCGCTTACTCGAGAAGCATGGCTACATGGTGCTCGAGGCGGGGACCGCGGACGCGGCGCTCGCGCTCGCGCGGGAGCACGTCGGTCCCATCCACCTGCTGCTCGCCGACGTGGTGTTGCCCGGGGCCAGCGGCCCGACCCTGGCCGGCGAGCTGGTGTCACGGCGTACCGACCTCAAGGTCTTGTTCATGTCCGGCTACACGGAGGATGCGATTGTGCATCGCGGCGTGCTCGCGCGGAATACGGCGTTCATCAACAAGCCATTCTCGGGCGACAACCTCGCCGCGAAGGTGCGGGAGGTTCTAGACGGCTCGTGAGTCAGTCCAGCCCCCGATCGCGCAGTCGGATCACCTCGTCGAGCGAGGGGTTGCCGTATCCGCGAGCCTTCACACGCTGGATGAATCCTCTGGTCACGCCGTGGTCGCGGGCCCGGCGAAGCTCCTGCAGGGACAGCCGCTCGTACCCTGCCTCCTTGAGCGACACGATGTAGGAGGCATCGACGCCGTGGTCGCGCGCCTCGACCAGTTCCTCGAGGTTCGAGGGCGCGTAGCCCAGCTCTTTCATGTCCGCGATGTACTCCCCGTCGACGCCGTGATCCCGCAGGCGCACGAGGTCCTCCGCGCCCAGGTTCTTGTAACCCGCGCTATTCAGTGACTCGATGAACTCCGGATCCACACCGTGATCGCGCATCCGGACCAGACTCTCCGAATCCCTGAGGTGGTATCCCCTAGCCCCGATGTCCCGGACATACTCCAGGTCCACGCCGTGCGTCGCCATCCGCGTGAGATCCCGCGCGGTGGGGCGGTCATACTTCTGCCGCGCCAGCTCGTCCACGAGATCCAGTCCCACTCCCGCCATCGTCATCTGGAACTGCTCCCAAGCCGTCGGGGGGGCCCCGTTGATGCCGCGTTTGGCCAGCTCGGCCACGAAATCGGGATTCGGCTGATAGGTGAAGTGGCCCGAGCCCTTGCCATCGTCGAACCAGCCTTCACAGGTGAGCGTGCCGGCGGACCGCACGATCTTGAAGTGCACCGCAGCTCCGGATCCGCCCATGTCCGCCGCGGAGAGGCCCACCAGCTGGCTCAGGGGCACGTCATCCTGGCTGTTCCAGTTATCCGAGTACCGCCGCTCGCCGTAACGGATGGTGAGCCGGACGATGCCCGGACGCTCACCCGGCTCGATCAACCACTGCCCGCCGGACGGGACCGCGTGTTGGGCTGACAGTACTGGAGCTGCGAGGAAACTGGTCAGGAGAAGGACGGCGAACCGCATAGGGACTCCCGAAGTGGATTTAGGAAGTTGGATG
>JGI25385J37094_10000262_pt1 | contig 12955 bp, 9 predicted proteins | sample GraSoi013_1_40cm_FD_37094 | JGI IMG/M metagenome (IMG submission 37094) | reverse complement strand
GGTGCCCGCATCTACAGCTTCGACCGCCTCCCGATCGAGGCGGTGGCCTACGGGGACCTGGATCACGTGGCCTTGACGCGCGCGTTCCTCAACGATCCCGACACATTCCTGCGGAGGCTGCACGACGGGGGGTGAGCTCCAGAGGGCCGGGTCAGCGGGGGCGGATCCGCCCCGTCACCTCCGCTCTCACGGGATAGCCCTCGAGCTGAGCGGGAATGCGCCGCCGCGCCTCGGCGCCGGAGTCGGCTAGGAGCACGCGAATGCACAGTACCCCGTCGCACTTTCCGACGGCGGTGCCGACGACACCCGGCAGCGCCATCAAGGAGTCGGCATGTGCGGCGAGGACCTCGTGAATCGTCTTGGCAGTCACCGATTCCGTCTCGTCACGGTTGCTCCTGCCCGCGCAGCACGCGAGCGCGCCGGCGAGCAGGAGCATCGCGACGGGTCGCACTAGGGCTTGATCACCTTGATCGTGGTGCCGTTGCTGTCCCCGTCGGGATCGTGGTTGTCGGCTCGAACATAGGTCGAGCCGGGGAACGTGACGCTCACCACCGTGAAGTTCACCGACGTGACACTCCGTTTCAACGAGGGGAACAGCACGATACACGTGCCGTTGCCGCCCAGGTCCCCCGACGTGCAGGTGTCCGAGTTCAGGCCGAGGACGCTCCAGTGGCCCACCACGGTCGCGCCGTTGAGCGGGTTGTGATTCGCGTCGTGCACGGTGATCTCGACGGTGGCCGACCATCTGTTCCCGCTGGTCGACGTCGTCGCGTCCAGGTTGCCGATATGAATGGTGTTCGCCGCGCTCGGCGCGTTCACGGTGACGTTGGTCGAGGCCAGATTGTTCGCCGGGTTGGCGTCTCCGAAGTCGTGGCTCGCGGTCAACGTGTGGCTCCCGAGCGAGGTCGTCGTGCTCGTCGTCCAGCTGAACGTCACCGCCGCGCTCGCGCCCGCCGTGAGACCCGGGACGGGCTGGCTTCCCCCGATCGGGGCGTTGTCCGTCACGTCTTGCAGGCTGACGTTAATCGTAGCACCCACGTCTTGGTTACCGACGTTTCTGACTGTGACCACAACGCTGGCTGTGTTCCCCTGGTTGACCGAGGGGGGTGCGCTCACGCTCGTGATCGCGATATCGGTCACCGGTGTGGGCGGCGGTGTGGCGCCGCCGTCTACGTGCACCGAGAAATTGTTCAGCACTAGGTCGATGCGGTTCGCGATCGTCTGCGTGGAGCTGCCCGCGAACAGCAGTCCTACGGGGTTCTTGTTCGCGTCATCCGTCACGATCAGCGACCCCGAGTCACCGCCGCCCGAGAACGTGCCGGGCTCGATGATGAGCTGATCGACGAACCGGGCCTGCTTGATACAGAAGATGATGAACACCTCGTAGCAAACGTCCACCGTGGCGTTGATGCCGGTGATCGTTCCGTGGGTCAGCTTCGTGGTGCGGCCGTACTTCTGCACGGAGAGGCCGAGCAGGGTGTTCTTATCGTCGAAGAAGCCATCGCGAGGGTTCACGTCGCCGAAGATCTCCGCGTTCGGCGTGCCGTAGCCGTCGTCCAGCGGCGGCTCCGCGGGGGTGGCGTTCCCGAGCGCGTCGACGGTGGAGCGCGCGATGGCGGCGTCGATCGTGTTCAGGCCACCCGAGAAGTCAATCGTATTGAAGGCGGCGAGCGTCCCGATCTGGTCCGCGGGGGCCGTGCCACCGTCAAAGGGTCCCGGTTGGAGTGCGGGATCACCGATGGTGGCGTCGTTCGAGTTCGCGAGCACGTGGTTGTTGGAGAGGACGAACACGTTGCCCGCGGCGTCCGCCACGCGCGCGCCGATCGAGCCTGCGGTGATCAGGGGATGGCCCACGGAGAAGCCCAGCGGCGCGGGGCGCTGTCGCTTCGTCGGGTCGCTGAACGCCATGATCATGCCCGTCACCTGTGCGGCGACGGGAACGCCGTCGAGCGTCGTCGGCAGCCCACGCACATCGCGGTTCGCCAGCAGTACCTTCACTGCCGCCTTGCCGTTCGGCAGCCGCCCGACCGCGGTGCCGACGACTCCGGGGATGCGCAACAGGGCATCGCTGTGCCGCTTGTGGGCCGCGATGGCGCCCTGCAAATCCGCGTCTTGGGACAGCTCGGGTTGTCGCTGGGCTGACGGTCCGAGAATGTCGGGTGCGCGGTCCGAGCAGCCGGTCCACAGACTTGCCCCGAGCACGCTGACGGCGACGGCCGCAGCGCGCTGGGAAATGCGGAGATGCGTCATGGTCGCTCCTGGGTAGGAGGGCAGGGCGCCGGTTCCATAATGGACCACCTCGCGACCCTCGGCAAGATGCTCGGAACTAGCTGCGGATCATGGTTTTAGGCGCCCTGCGTCGGCCCAAACCCTTCACCCGTGGCCGGCATCCCACTCCTGTTCAGGCCATGTCCAAAACCACGCTCGTCGCCCTTGCTGCACTCGCCGCCCCCGCCGCCCCCGCGACGGCGCTGGCGCAGCACCCGCTGCGTCATCCCGCCGACGCGGTCGAGATCCAGTTCGCGCGCTCGCAGCCCGTCGCCCACTACACGTTGCGCGTGGACACGGTGGACCTCTCGGCCTTCGCCGTCGAGCTCCGGCTGCGCAACGTCCCTGACACGTTCCGTCTCGCCATGGTGGCGCACCCGGAGTACGACGATCGCTACTGGCGCTATGTGGAAGACCTCCGCGTCGCGGCGGCGGGCGGCCCGGGTGCGGTGACGCGTGCCGACAGCGCGCTGTGGCAGGTGGTGGCGCCGGGAGGTGAAGCGGTGGTGCGCTATCGGATCCGGCTGCCGGCCGCGGAGTCACCCCGCGCCGCGTGGCGTCCCTTCCTGGCCGCGACCGGCGGGCTCGTGGGTGGGCCGCACTCGTTCATGTACGTGGTCGGTGCGACGCTGGCTCCAGCGCACGTCACGCTCGAGCTACCGTCAACTTGGGAAGCCGTGACCGGGCTCGAGCCGACGGCTGACCCGCGCACGTTTTTCGCGCCCAGCGCGGCGGTGCTGGTGGATTCCCCGATGCTCGTGGGCCAGCTCAGGAGCTGGCGCTTCGCGGTGGACGGGGTGCCGCACCGTGTCGTGTACTGGCCGCTCCCCGGTGCGGCGGCCTTCGACACCACCGCGCTCGTGAGCGCGATCGAGCGACTGGCGCGCGGGGCGGTGGCGCTGTTCGGACGCGCGCCCTATCGCGACTACTCCTTTCTCTTGCAGGACGGCGCGTACGGGGCCCTCGAGCACCGTAACTCGGTGACCCTGGGCGCGCCGAGCACGGAACTCGCGAGCGATCGGCGGAGCCTCTTGGCCGAGATCGCGCACGAGTATTTCCACACGTGGAACCTGATGCGCATCCACCCCGCCGAGTACGGCGACGTGGACTATCGCCCGCCGCCCCGGACGCGGGGGCTGTGGTGGAGCGAGGGGCTTACGATGCTGTACGCCGACCTGCTGTTGCGGCGCGCCGGTCTTGGCGCGTTCGACTCGACCCGCGTCGCGCACCTCGAAGGGTTGATGGGCCGCTACTTCGGGAGCCCGGGCAACAGCCGCTTCTCTCCCGAGAGCGTGAGCGTGATCGCCTATGGCACGGCGCCCGGCGCGCTGGGCGACTACAGCGCCAGCACGCACCTGCAAGGGGAGCTGCTCGGCGCCATGCTCGACCTGATCGTGCGCGACGCGACGAACGGCGCCCGGTCGATCGACGACGTGATGCGGGCCATGCTCGAGCGCTTCTCAGGGGAGCGCGGGTTCGGCGGGCGGGACGTCGAACGGACCGTGGCCCACGTGTGCGGCTGCACCGTGCGGCCGTTCTTCGAGGCGCACGTGCGTGGGTCACAGCCGATCGACTTCGACCGCTACCTGCGGCTCATCGGCATGCGCGCACGCGTGTCGTGGACGCCGGCGCTGGACCGTGACGGACGCCCGGCAGCGGATCTGCGGGTCTCTGCGTGGCAGCCGCCGGGCGAGAACGCGCTCAGCTTACTGATCAGCAACCCGGCGAGCGTGTGGGGAAGGGCGGGATTGCACAGCGGTGATCGGCTCGTGGCGGTGAACGGCGCGGCGGTTCCGAGCGGGGAGGAGTTCCGCGGGCTGCGCAACCGGCTCAAGAACGGCGACACGGTGACTGTCGAGGTGCGGCGGGCCACGGGCCCGTGGCGCACCAGCGTCGTCGTCGCCGGCTACGAGCGGCCGGTCGTGCGGCTCGAGGAGATCTCAGCGGCGACCGAGCGGCAACGCGCGCTGCGAGCTCAGTGGATCGCCGGGTCCCCACGCTGAAGCGTGGGCTCGGCAAGCACTGCGCTGAAGCGCACCACGCTTTAGCGTTGTGCCCTGCTGAGCCCACCCCGTAGGATGGGAAACGAGGGGCCCCGCAGCGCTAGTCCACGAACGCCCACAGCAGCGCCCGGCTGTGCTGGTCGAGCGCCCCAGGATCGGAGACGTGGTACAGGTCCCCCGCCACGTCGCGGACCAGCAGGNCGCCCTGCGGCAACAGCCGCGGCCACGCGTCGAGCCGCGTCTGAAACGAGCGGGTGCCCTGNCGAGTCTCGACCCGCCAGTGCCGGATCTCCACTTCTTCCTCGATCGCCATCACCCGGGTGACTTCGAAGACGAAGCCCGCCGCCGCCATCGCCTCCTCGAGCACCCGCCGCGAAGCGCGGTCGAGCTCCGCGGGATCGCCTACCAGCGCGAGCTCGTTGTCGTCCTCATCACGCAGCGACACGAACCGTCCGGGCTCGGACCAGGGAAAGCAGCGCCGCACCCACACGACGCGCTCGGCGTCGCCGCGAAGGGCCCAAAGCTTCCCGTCCGCCCGCCGCTCGAGCGTCAGCTCGCCCGCGGATGCCCTGCCTTCCTCAGCGTCACGTCTCCTGACGGTAGCTGTTTCCATGTTGCCTCCCAGGGATCAGGGGTCAGGGCTTAGGGGTCGGAGGCTCCGGGTCAGGCGACCGACCCCTGACCCCTGACCCCCAGCCCCAGTTCACGCCAGCTCCACCTGCATCTCGTACAATCTCCGGTACTTCCCCTCCGGCTTCGCAACGAGCTCCTCATGCGTCCCGCTCTCCACCAGGCGCCCGTCCGCGATCACCAGCAGGCGGGAGGCCCGGCGCAGCGTCGAGAGCCGATGGGCGATGGCGAACACCGTCCGGCCGGCGATCAGCCGCTCCAGCGCTTCCTGGATCTGCCGCTCCGTCTCGGTATCGACGCTCGACGTCGCCTCGTCGAGGATCAGGATGCGCGGGTCGTGCAGGATCGCGCGCGCGATCGAGACCCGCTGACGCTCGCCGCCCGAAAGCGTATGCCCCCGCTCGCCCACCACGGTGTCATAGCCGTGCTGCAGCTTGCAGATGAAGTCGTGGGCGTTGGCGGCGCGCGCTGCCGCGACGGTCTGCTCGAGCGACGCAGCGGGCAGTCCGTACCGGATGTTCTCGAGCGCCGTCCCGTGAAACAGGTACGGGTCCTGCAGCACCATCCCGATCTGGCGGCGGTAGTGTCCGGTCTCGAGCCGCCGCACATCCACGCCGTCGATCCGGATCGCGCCGCCGGTGACGTCGTAGAAGCGCGCGATCAGGTTCACGATCGTCGTCTTGCCGCCGCCCGAGGGNCCGACCAGNCCGATCAGCTCGCCCGGGGCGACCTCGAAGCTCACGCCCCGGAGCACCTGGCGCACGCCGTCGTAGGCGAAGCTCACGTGCTCGAACGTGACCCGCCCACGCACCGGCTCGAGTCGCACCGGCTGAGGGGCGTCCGTGACTTCGGGCTCGGTGTCGAGTACTTCGAACACGCGGTGCGCCGAGGTCGTGGCCCGCTGCATGGTACGCGCCATCTGGCCGATGACCTCGATCGGCCCGACGAACATCGTGGTGTACAGGAGGAACGAGACGAACGTCCCCGCCGACAGCGCCGCTCCGCCGCCCAGCAGGCGTGGCACCGCCAGCACCCACACGCCGATCGTGGTCGCGTGCACCGCGAGCATCAACAGCGGCCAGAACGTGGTCCACAGCGCGTGCAAGCGGTTGATCTCGTCCGTCACATCGTTGTTGTGGCCGACGAACCGCGCCACCTCGCGCGCCTCCTGGTTGAACGCCTTGACCACGCGAATCCCGGGCATGGTGTCCGACAGCACGTCGGTGAGCCGCGACCATTTACGCCACACGCGCAGGAACACCCGGTTGAGCACTTCGCCGTGCCGGTAGATCGCCCAGCAGAACAGCGGCACCGGAAGGATCATCACCAGGCCGAGCCGCCAGTCGAGCGAGATCAGCACGGCGCCCAGCCCCGCGAGCATCACGAGCGACAGCGAGACGTCCACCACGCCGAAGGCCACGAACTCCCACAGCCGGTCGGTGTCGGCCGACACACGCGTGATCAGGCCCCCGGTCCGCTTGCGCGAGAAGAACGCGAGGCTCAACCGCTGCAGGTGCTCGTACAGCTCGGCGCGCAGGTCGCGGGCGACCCACTCGCCCAGCACTGACATCAGCCGCAGGCGTGCGACGGCCGCGGCCTGGCGCACCAGGTACACGAGCGCCATCGCCGCGACCGCGAGCCAGGCGATCGTGCCGGCGCGGCCCACGTCCAGCCGGCCTTCCTGCGCCGGCCGGACCACGCGGTCGATCAGGTATCCCGCGAGGTAAGGTGGGACGAGGCTCACGACGGTGATCAACGTCGCGGCCGCCATGCCGAGCGTGAGCTGACGCCGGTACGGCGCGAGGTAGCCCAGCAGGCGGCGGATCACCGCCACGCGGCGCCCGGCCACGAGGGCCTGGGCGTCGCGAATCGACCGCGCGACACTGGCTGCGTACTCCTCGTCCGCGTCCGGGGGCGCGACGGGGCGCCCCTCGAGCGCCTCCTCGAGCACGAACTTCAGGTTCTCGAAGGCGCGCCGCTGGCGATGGCTGTAGCGCAGCACCGCGAGCGGCGGGTCGCCGGGGCGGCCGAGCAGCGTCAGCGTGCTGGCGGAGAGCCCGGGCGCCTCGCGCACTGCCTCGATACGGGGGCGCTCCACGCTTTCGATGGCCCACTCGTCGCCGCGCTCCAAGGGGCGGGCTACCGCGAGGCACCCGGGTCCGAGTGCCACCCACACCTGGGTGAGCCGGAGGGCGTGGTCCAGGTCGGCCAGCGCGTACAGCTGCANCGGCGCCCCCTGCCAGGACGCCTCGATGCACCGGCGCAGCTCAGCCGGCAGCCGGGGGGGCTGGTCGGTGTAGCGCGCCACAATCTCGGCGTCGAGGTTGTGGACGTTCNGAAGGTTCTGGAGGTTGTGAAGGTCAGTAGGCATGCACGTGATCCGTGTTCGAGTGTCCAGACAACAGGAACGGCCTCCCGGGGTTCAGTAGAGCACCCCGAGAGGCCGGATCACGGCAGTGAATCCTAGACTTCTAGGGGGCTCGTCGGCGCCGCACCGCGGCGTCGTAAGAGGCAATACGCCCGTCAGCGCCCATCAGCGGGCCGGCCCGATACACGAACTCCCGGGATGNCCTGCAGCGGAGCGTGAGTGAGGCGTCGGAGAAGCGGATCATCGGAGAAGAGTCCCTTGGATTCCGTTTTGGTGATGCCGCTGAACCAACCTACGAAGGGCACCGCTGTTTGGGCAAGGGGGCAGTCGGTTCACCGGATCACCTGCCCCGTCGCGAAGTCGAATAGCGTGACCCGGCGCAGCCGGTAATGGGCTTGCCAATAGCCGCGTAGCCCCTGCACGAAATTCGTGAGGGCCTGGTCCTTTTCAGTCTGTGCGATGTACAGATTGTCGATCGCGATTCGCCCGATGACATAGCGGTTGTAGGCCACCCCGAATCGCTTCTGGCCCACGGTGTCGGCTTTGGCCAGCAGGGCCACGTTGCGGCGCGCCTGCGACAGCTGGAGTGCCGCGAAGTGCGCCTCGTGCGCCGCCTGGTCGATGGCAGAACGTGCTGTCTCGCCACGCGCTCTTGATCGGCCTCGGCGGCCTTTATGTCGTCCTGGTGCGCGCCCCACGTCACCAGCGGCACCTGCACCGATAGCGTGAATTGGCGTGCCTCGAGCAGATTCTGATACACGAGGCTCGCGCTCGGCGCCGTGGCGTTGAATCCATAGCCGGCCTGGACGGTCGCGCCGAAGCCCCCTGTGAGCTTGGCCTCGTTCACCCGCCGCCGCGCCTGCACCTCCTGCAGCTCCACGTCGCTCATGAGGGCCCGGTTCCTCAGGGCCTCGGCCACGGCGTGCGCGGTGTCGGCGTCGAACTCCGGCACGCTCCGGGTCACCGCGATCTCGAGGGGTGTGCCCGGCGGCAGGTTGAGTGCGAGACGCAGCGCGGCGGTGGCGCGCTCATCCTCGAGCCGCGCGCGCTCCAGCGCGGCCCGTGCACGCAGCAGTGCCAGTTCGCTCTGCAGTAGGTCGTTCTCGCCGATCTTCCCGACCTCGAACCGGCCCTTGTTCAAGGTGTACAGCGTGTCGTTTACCGCGGCGTTCGCGACGGCGTTGTCGAGCGCCACGTGCGCTGCGTACACGTCGAAGACGAGGTCGCTGGTCGCGAGGGCGATGTCCTCGAGCACTTCGCGGTATTGTCGCTCCGCGAGCTCTGCGCTCACCGCGTGCTCGCGGCGGTTCCACTCCGCCACGTTAGGCCGCAGGATGTCCTGGCGCAATCCGATGGTGACGGGCGTGGAGGACCACGTTTCGATCGCTTGCGGGCCGCTCACCGTCAGCCGGGCCAGCGACGAGGTAATGAAGAGATCTCCGCCCGTCACGGGAAGCGTCTGGGACAAGCTGAGGCTCAGCGCCGCGTTCGTTTGGTCCTGGGGGCGAAACAGGGTGCTGCCGTCGGGCTGCAGCACCGGGATGATCGACCGGTTGTAGCTCGGCACTGTCCCGCCGAGGAAGAGCTGCGGCAAGAGGCGCGCCGTGAACGCCCCGGAGCGGTAGCGGGCGGCGTCGCGCGCGGCCCGTGCGGCTTGGGCCTGCAGCCCTCGCTCCTGCGCGAGGGCGACGGCCTGCGGGAGGGTGATCGGTTGCTGTGCCCCGAGCGGCAGGGGACCGGCGAGTGCCAGGCGCGCGGCCACAGCCGCCGCGACACGAGCGGGGTTCGAAGAGCGCATGGGAGTCACTCGTAGCGAAGGCAGACCACGGGATCTTGGCGCGCGGCGCGATGCGCCGGCATGATCCCGAACGCGAGGCCCACGGTGAACGACACGCCGAAGGCGACTACCACTGAGAGGTACGACACGATCGTCTGGATGCCCGCGAATCGCTGGATGGCGGCGCTGAGACCGCCCCCAACGAGAATCCCGGCCACGCCCCCGCCGACGCTAATGAGCACCGCCTCGCTCAGAAACTGCAGCAGGATATCCCGTCGGGTGGCGCCGACCGCGCGGCGGACGCCGATCTCCCGGATGCGCTCCAGCACCGACGCGAGCATGATGTTCATGATTCCGATGCCCCCGACGACCAGGGAAATGGACGCGATGGCGCCGAGCACCACGTTGAAGATCGTTTTGGTACGCTGCTCCTGTTTCAGCAGCAGCTCGGGCACCGTGATCTCGAAGTCCACTACCGAGTTGTGGCGGCGTGCGAGCATGCGCTGGACGACGCTCGCCACGGAGGGGACGAGCTTCGAATCGCTCACCCGCACGATGATGCGGTCGAGCTGGTTACGATTGAGGCGCTCCTGACGGTCCGCTTCGCTCTCGGGAACGCTGTCGGACGAGACGAAGGTGAAGCTGCGCGCCGCGGTTTCGATGTCGCGCTGAGTCAGCTGGGCGCGATTCCGGAAGCGCAGCAGCAGGGTGCGCGCCGGAACGTACACGTCCATGCTGACGTCGCGGATGCCCAGCTTCTGCGTGGTCTGGGTGCTCACGCGCCGGTCCGCCAGCACGCCGACCACCGTGACCCAGTTGTTCCCAACCTTGAGCGGCTTGCCGATCGGGTCCTCCGTGGTGAAGAACCGCGACCGCACGCCGAGCCCGATGATCGCGACGGGCAGGCCGCGCTCCACCTGCAGCGGCGAGAACTGATCCCCGCTCGCGAGCGCGAGGTTTGTCAGCCGGAAGTACGTTGTGTCCACGCCCACGACCTTGCCGGAGCGATGCCGCCCTTCGCGCGTGATTGTCGTGTTCAGGACGATCTCGGCGCAGGCGACATCGACGGCCGGAATCACCCGCGCGATCGCCTCCGCGTCGGCGTAGGTGAGCCCCGGTGAGAATTTCTTCACTTCCTTCTCCGACCGCTCCTCGATCGGCCCTTCCTTCTGCTGCACCAGTGGCGTGATCAGCAGGTTGTTGGAGCCGAGCAGGCGCAGCTGCTCGAGAATCTCGCGCTCGGCGCCTTTGCCGATGGCGAGCATGGCGATGACGGAGGCGACGCCGAACAGGATGCCCAGCGAGGTCAGGAAGGCACGCAGCTTGTTGTGTTGCAGCGCCTCGACGGCTGTGCGGAATGTGAAGTTCGCCTGGGGACCGAGCTCCGCGCGCAGCCGCGCCAGGGTCGCGCGATCGAGGCGCACGGTATTAGTCCTTGGTGGACGCCTGCTTGCTAGTGTCGCTCCCCGTGGTCGCCACGCGCGTCTGCGCCACCGGCAACCGCGTGAGCGCGAGGCGCTCGTGGTTCGTGGGCGGCGACAGCAGCACCCGATCGCCCACCTCGAGGCCGCGCACGATGATCACCTCGTCGTCGTTCATCGCTCCCGTGCCGACCTCCTGCTTGACGACGCGCCCCGCCTGCTTGTACACGAACGACACGCCGCTTTCTGAGCCTAGGGCTTCGAGCGGTACGAACAGTGCATCAGCGACCTTGAGTGTCTCGATCGAGTTGCCGGTGGTCATGCCGGGGCGCAGGGTCGAGTCCGACTGCTCCACCTGAAGCTTGACCTCGAAGACTTTCGCGTCGGCGTTGGGGCGTTGTTCTCCCACATTCGCGACGCTCGTCACCTTGCCGGTGAGGCGCTTGGTGGGATCGGCGTCCAGCGTGATCGCCACGGGCTGGCCCACGGCCACCTTGCGCACGTCGATCTCGTTGACGTACGTCACCGACTCCATGTGGGTGAGGTCGGGAAGCTGGGCGACCCCGGGATCCCAGGCGTTCACCTGGGAGCCCGTCGTCCGCTTCTTGCCGTTCCACTCTTTCGCATAAATGACCATGCCAGGTGCCGGCGCCTTGATGGTGAACCCGGACATGAAGTCCTGCACTGCCTTGAGCAAGCCTCGCTGCCGCGAAACATCGGCACCGACTTCGCGCATCTTGGCCCGCGCCTGCTCGGTCTTCGTCTCGTAGTCCGCCTTGGCCTGCGCCAGCGCGCGCTGGGCCTTCTCGTAATCGATCTCTGCCTGGCGCTTGACGGTCGGCGCCTCGTAGACGGACTGCTCCTTCGCCAGGCGCTTTTCCTCGAGCCCGAGCTCCATGGTCCGAATGTTCTCCCGCGCCGTGGAAAGGTTGAGCGTCGAGTCGAGCATCGCTTGCTCGTACTGCGCGTCCGCCTTCTGCAGGGCGAGGGACACTTCCTGGAACTTCGGAGCGACGGTGGTCCGGTCGAGCTCGGCGACGACGTCCCCCTGCTTCACCACCGTGCCTTCGGGGACAATCGAGGAGATCTTCATCTGGTAGACGCCTGTTGCCCGCCGGGCGGCGCAGTGACCTGCACGAACTGGCGCGCGCGCAGCTCGCCCGCCGTGGTTACGACCACCGTGAACGGCCCGCGCTTCACGGGTGCCACGACCATCGCATCCGTGCCGCGGCGCTCACCCGCGAGGAGCCAGGCGCTGGGCAGTACGAGCGTCAGTACGGCTGCGGCGATGCGGTGCCGGCGCGTAGGAAGGAAGCGCATGTGAGCTCCTCTCGAGGCAGGGGCCGGACGGTGCGGCAAGCCATTGTTAGACACCGCCCGGATCAGTTTCGTTGCGAAGCAGTGCCGCTGTGGCGTGATCGCAACAACAGCTGACTGTCGATGGTCATCCCGGTTTCAGCTCGCGCACCGCCCGCCCCGCGGCGCGGATGTTCGCGAGCTTCATCTCCGAGTACTTCCGCGACAGCAGCACGCCGTGAGCGGCCCCTTGGAACGCCGCGCGCACCGCCTGGTACACGTCCTCGGGCTGGGTCTTCTTCTCGGCCGGCCCCGTAGGGATGTCGATGTCGATCCCTGGCCAGATCTTGACGCGCGGCCCGCCGCCCGCGACCGCGCGCTTCGTCTCGCGCAGCACGTAGTCGGCCGAGAGGCCCTGTTCGACGATGCGATCGAGCCGCTGCTCGTGATATTGCTGGACGCCGTAGGTGAAGTCCAGGGCCTGTTCGGGTGTCAGGTCCGCGAGCAGCGTCGCATGGATGTTTCGAATGTATTGCGCAAGGCGCGGGCCGCCGCAGTTGTTGTACATCACCACCTTCAGGAAGTCCGAATAGTTGCCGAACTCGGCGTAATCCTGCTCCGCACGGTAGAGCGGTGCAAACGAATTGTTGTGCCAGATATGCCAGCCGACACCCTTCGCTGGGGCGACACTCTTCGCGAGCCGATACAGGTCCCGGTAGGTGTCGCTGAGCCCCTCGTTCCACAGTCGCTCCCACGCGAGCAGCTCCGGATACTTGACCAGCAGGCGCCAGAACGTCACGAATGCGCCGTCGGCGGGTCGCTGCCCCGCGCGCAGCGCCGCGGCCCAGCGCTCCAGTGCCAGATAGCCGTCCCGCGCGCGCTCGATGTTGATCCCTTCCTGACGCGCGGCAGCGAGACAGTGGGGACAGAAGCAGGCGATCACGCCGCCCGCGCTCGAGCTGCCGTGGCTCGCGCCCAGGGCGTTGTCGAGCGGGCCCTGGCGCTCGCTCCCCCACATCAGGCCGTCCACGTCGTAGGACCGCAGGTAATCCTCGGTGAGGCCGAGCCAGAAGTTGCGCGCGTTGGGATTGCGGTGGCAGGTGAGGCCGGTCGGCTTGTCGTGGAGGTCGATCTCCGCCGCCTGGTCGAAGCCCGGCACGTCGCGGCGGAACACGTCCTCGAACCAGCAGAT
>JGI25385J37094_10000252_pt1 | contig 13125 bp, 9 predicted proteins | sample GraSoi013_1_40cm_FD_37094 | JGI IMG/M metagenome (IMG submission 37094) | reverse complement strand
AAGTTTCACAATCTGAAAATCGTGCAGAAAACTCCTTCAACGCGGAAAAAGCCGCGCCGCATTGTCATACAAAATCTTCCTCTTTGCCGCGGCCCCAATTCGAAGCGCGTTGAACCTTTCAATGTTTCCCTTGATCTCTGGTACGCCTGGGCCCGGCCAGTCCGTGCCCCACAAAACTTTGTCGGCCACGTCTTCGATGCGCGGAAAATATTCCATTAGTTTCTGCGGGGGGATCCCGGAAATATCCATGTACATGTTTTTGTGCCTGCGAACCAGGAAAAATGCCTCGCTCATCCACAGCGGCCGACCGCCGTGNGCAAGAATGACCACGAGATTCGGATAGTCAATGCAAACATCATCGCAGAGCATCGGTTGCGCATGCAGGTTTCTCGCACCCGGGAAGATCGAAGTCCCCGTATGAATCATGATCGGCATGCCGTTCGCTTGCGCTCGTTCGTAAACCGCGGCCAGGCCGCGATTGCCGTCCATGTAGTCATTGGGCGACAGCACCTGGTGCGAAGGATGCATCTTGATGGCGCGAATTCCGAGCTTTGCGAGGCGGTCGACTTCCGCGCCCGGATCTGGAACCGTCCCTGGCAGCACGCCACCGAAGGCGATTAGACGGTCCGGGGCCGCGCTACAATATTTTGCGCTCCAGTCATTCACTTCCGGAGTGAAGCCAATAATTTTGGGCGCCACGTAGTTGATCAGACCGGCACGCTCCACACCCAGCGTGTCCAGAAAGGCGAGGAATGCTTTTGGATCGGCAGAATATCTTTCCACGTCGGCGTAGTCTTTGCGCCCATGCTTGATCAAATCCAGCGCCGACGGTTTCACCATGTGGTACGGCATGATGTGAACGTGAATATCGATAATCGGTTCCAAAGATTTCTCGTCCTTCACTCGATTCGAATCGCGCTGCCAGCCCGGAGGTATTGCATCCGGCCCATCTTGCTAGTCGCGTGCCGCCCCACTCGGGCGCGCCATTTTTTTCAAGTCAACGCCCTCATTCGCCGCCTGTTCGGGCGTCAATTGTACCCGGTTGGCGATCAATTTACGCCCCATCATATGGTCAAGCGGGCGATTAATGGAGTCGATGGCGATGAGACGGCCTTCCTTGAAATAGAAAACGGAAAGCTTCCTGCTTTCCGCGNTTCCGCGCGTAACAACGCAATCGTGTCCATTCGAAATGCCGGCCATCTGCAGCTTGATGTCGAATTGATCCGTCCAGAACCACGGCAATGCCCGATAAGTGTTTCGACGACCTGCAATCGTGGCGGCGACGCATTGTGCCTGGTCGGCGGCGTTCTGCACGGATTCCAGCCTGATCCTCGCGCCGGCAAACTCACACGGATGCTCGGAACAGTCTCCAATAGCAAATATGTTTTCGTCTTCTGTTTGAAGATACTCGTTCACGGCAATTCCATTTGAAACGCCAAGCGCGGCACTCCGCGCAAGTTCAATATTCGGCACAACGCCGACGCCGACCAATACCAAGTCGGCCGAGTATCGAGTGCCGTCACTCAACAAGACTCCTCGCACCTTTCCGTCAGAGCCTGCGATCTCCGAAACGGACGCGTCGCACACCACCGTGACGCCTTTGCTTGTGTGTAGTTCTCGATAGAATTCCGAGATGATCGGAGCAACCGCCCTGGACATCAGGCGTGGAAGCGCTTCAAGGACGGTCACGGATTTTCCGAGCGAGCAAGCTACGGCGGCAAGTTCGAGGCCGATGAAGCCTCCACCGATGACTACAATTTCTTGCGCGTTCTTGAGCCGTTCTTTCACAACCTGAGCTTCATCAAGCGAACGCAGATAAAGGACTCCGTCGCACTCAGCGCCTTTGAGAGCTAGCGTACGATTGCGAGCACCAACAGCAAGCACGAGCTTTTCGTAGGGAAAATGCCTGCCTGATTCGAGCCTTACCTGTTTTGCGGCTCGGTCAATCACGGTTACTCTCTCGTAGGTGAGTAGATCGATTTGGTGGTCCTGATAAAACTGCTTTGAGCGCAGTTCGATGTTGTCGAAATCCTGGTTGCCCAGCGGGAAGCCTTTTGAAAGCGGCGGCCGCTGGTAAGGGATGTGCGGTTCTTCGCCAATCAGCGTGATTTTTTCCTGATAGCCTTCCGTCCGCAAAGACGCCGCGGTCTGGAAACCAGCTTGACCGGTGCCGACGATGACGGTTCCGCCACTCATTACCGCTGTTTCTCCGGCAATCGAACAATGAGGCCATCGAGATCCTCCGTGACTTTGATCTGACAACTCAAGCGGCTCGTAGCCTGCCGCTCGACCGCGGAGATCTCGAGTACCGCTTCCTCGGTGTCTTGTGCCGGTGGAAGGCGCTCGAAGAATTGCTCATCCACAAAAACGTGGCACGTCGAGCACATACACACGCCGCCGCATTCGGCGACGATTCCGTCAATCCCATTTTTTAGCGCGGCCGCCATTACGGTCGTGCCGGCGGGCACGTCAATCTCCCGGGCAACACCCGCGGGCGAAACATAAACGACCTTTGGCATCTTCTAAATCACCTTTGTACTTGTGCATGACGAGAATGAAGACAATCCTCGCCTCGCGCTTTTCTGGTGATGTGCAATTAATTGAAACGAACGTATTCAAAGTTGAGCGGTTGATTATTGATTCCGCGTGCCGGTGGAGCGATCCAATTCGCAAACTTTCCCGGCTCCACAACTCGGCCGCTCATGAGTGATTGCACAAACGCGTGATCCTGGGGGCTCGGCAGCCATTTGTATTCCTGCTTCTTCCAGGCGTCTTCGCTTAGAACTTCTCCGTCGATGCTGATAAAATGTCCCGCGAAATTGCCAATGGCGCGGTGAAAGCCTTTGTGAGGCAGGGTCAGGCGGAAGGGAATGCCAGCCTTATCAATCACCCTCTGCCAACGGCTAATCCCAGACTCGATTTCACGAATGTAGTCGTCACGCAAGCGTTCGTTCAGCGCGGTCAACGCGGGAACTTCCTTTCGGGCGATTTTGTCCCCAATCACTTCGTAAACGGGATAGAGAGATTCACTCAGCACATGGTCATCATTGATTTTGGTTTCCTCAAACCGGCCCTTTAGGCCGCTGGTGAAATAGTTCGCGGCATTCGAAGAGACGTCCGACCCGTAGAGATCAAGCGTCACGCTGTAGTGGAAATTCAAGTATCTCTGAATGGTCTGCAAATCGATCACGCCGAGCGCGCGCACGTCAGAAGGGTCCTCGACTTTGTGTTCCTTCATCACCTCACAGGTTCGTTGAATAATGCGGCTCACTCCAGTCTCTCCGATGAACATGTGATGGGCTTCCTCGGTGAGCATAAACCGGCAAGTGCGAGCCAGTGGATCAAACCCGGATTCCGCCAGGGCGCAAAGCTGGAACTTGCCATCGCGGTCGGTGAAAAACGTAAACATATAAAACGCAAGCCAATCAGGCGTTGGCTCGTTGAACGCACCAAGAATGCGCGGATTATCGGCGTCACCGGATCGCCGGGCGAGCAAGGACTCGGCTTCCTCGCGGCCATCGCGACCGAAGTAGCGGTGGAGCAAATACACCATAGCCCACAGGTGACGGCCCTCTTCGACATTCACTTGAAAAATGTTTCGCAGATCGTACATCGAGGGACAAGAGGATCCAAGCATCCGCTGCTGTTCCACGGAAGCTGGTTCGGTGTCTCCCTGAGTGACGATTACACGGCGCAAAGTCGAGCGGTATTCACCCGGCACTTCTTGCCAGGCCGCCTGTCCTTTGTGAATCCCGAAATTCACTTCGCGTTTTTCGTCACGCGGCTGCAAGAAAATGCCCCAGCGGTATTCAGGCATCTTTACGTAGCCGAACTGCGCCCAGCCGTCGGGTTCCACACTGATGGCCGTTCGCAGGTACACCTCATAGTTGTGGCTCTCGTTCGGCCCCATGTCATACCACCAGCCCATATACGCGGGCTGCCAATGCTCAAGGGCGCGTTGCAAGACGCGGTCTCTACCCAAATCGACGTTGTTGGGAATTTTCTCCGTGTAGTTAATCATTGCGATCTCCCCAGAACTCCAGACTCAAGCCCGTCCATCAAACTCTTTCCCAATTGAATTTCACTGGCGCACCGGTTCCATACACTTTGAGCGCTCCGCTCGTGCCGACGGCGTTCGGGCGGTTGAAAATCCAGTTTTGCCAGGCGGAGAGGCGGCCGAAGATTCGAGTCTCCAGCGTCTCCGTCGGCCCAAATCGCAGGTTTGCTTCAAGCCCCGTCAGGGCATCGGGCGATTGCGCTGCGCGCGATTCAATAGCCTGGCGGATTTCGTCTTCCCAGTCGAGATCATCCGGTGCGGCGGTGACCAGGCCTGCGTCGAGCGCCTCCCGCGCTGAAAGCTTTTTTCCAATCGCGCCGTGCAACGTTTCTATTTGTGCCTTATCGCCGTAGAACCGCGCCGCCAGCCGCGAAAGTTTGTTCACCATCGGCAGCGGCCCGAAGCTCATTTTCGAAAGCGCCATGCTCGCGATACTCCCCTCTTCCTGCGTATCGCGCATGTAGATGCGATCGGCAGCGAGTGCCAATTCCAGAAGTGTGCCGGCAAAACAGGACCCCGGTTCAACAATTGCATAGATGGAACGGGATGTGACATCGATTCGCGCGAACGTCCGGCGCATCATTCCCAGCACTTCACGAACGAACCAATTTTCCTGGTGATTCAGAATGAATTCGTCGATGGCAAGAACGGCGTCCGGGTTTCCGGCAGTTTTGAAAATCCAGAGCCCCAAATCCAGTTCGCCGGCGCGCAAGGTCAGAATCGCATCATCCAAATCTCGCGCCATTTGCAGTGGCCACCAATTTGCCCCCGCGGCGAGAGCTTTTTCCAAGGTATCTTCAGTAACAGTTTCAGGCGCGCGCACGGTGATCGTCGCGGTGCGAGCTTCACGATTGCACTGCACATCGACGTATTCATAGTGCAGCCCCGATTCATCGACCCTTCGCTTCAACGGTGTCAAAGCCACGCCCTTTGCACCTGCGGGGCGATCACTCTCCTCGGCCAGTCTCAATGCGCGCTGTTTGATGTGTTCGGCAAACTGTTGCGGCTTGACGACGTTATCAACCAGCCGCCACTCCTTTGCCCTTTGACCGCGAACGCCATCCGGATTGGTGCAGAACATATCGGCATGGTCGCGGCGCACCTTGCGCTTGTCCGTCACACGAGTCAGTCCGCCTGTTCCGGGCAGAACGCCGAGCAGCGGTAGCTCCGGCAGACTGACCGCCGAGGAGCGATCATCTACGAGAATGATTTCATCACAGGCCAGCGCCAGCTCGTAACCGCCTCCGGCCGTCGTTCCATTACAGGCGGCGAGAAATTTCAGTCCGGAGTGTGCACTCGCGTCCTCGATACCGTTCCGGGTTTCATTCGTGAATTTGCAGAAGTTCACTTTCCAGGCGTGCGATGACAGCCCGAGCATATAAATGTTGGCGCCGGAGCAAAAAATGCGGTTCTTCGCGCTGGTGATGATAACCGAACGAATCTCCGGATGTTCGAATCGAATGCGCTGCAACGCATCGTGAAGTTCGATATCCACGCCAAGGTCATACGAATTCAATTTCAGTTTGTAACCCGGACGGATTCCACCGTCCTCGGCAACATCCATGGTCAAAGTTGCTACCGGACCGTCAAACGCAACACGCCAATGCTTGTAGCGCGAAGGGTCGATCTGAAAATCGACCGCTTTCATCTTCACTTGGGATTCTTTAGCTGCGACAACGTCCACGAAATCCTCCTACTGCAAATTCGACTGCAATGTTGTTTTCAATCTCGAAAAACTCGCCTCCACCGAACTGCCCGAAGTGTCCAGTTCCATATCCGCTTGCCGGTACAGCGGTTCTCTCGCATCGAGTATCCGCCGCAAGTCTTCCATAGCCTGGTCGTTACCAGCCATCGCGCGAAAGTCTCCCTGCTCGAGCACCCGCGACATGTGCTCTTCCGGCTGGGCCTTTATCCAAATGGTGTAGCAATGGGAGAGGAGGTAGTCAAAGGTCTCTTTCGCCGAGACGACGCCTCCTCCCACCGAGAGCACGGTGCAGTCATGCTCGGAGAGCACTCTTGCCAGAGTGCGGCGCTCAATCGCGCGATATCCGGATTGCCCGTAGAGCGAGAATATTTCTCCGAGAGGCATTCCCATTTCCTTCTCGATTTCGCCATCCAGTTCAACGAAGGGGACCCGCATCTCCACGGCCAGTTTGGAACCCAGCGTTGACTTGCCGGCTCCGCGGAGCCCGATCAGTGCGATGCGCTTGCGGCGCAACTTTTCTCCGGGACTGAAGTCCCGCATCAGCCGGAAGACCACATCTTCAAGACGGTGATTGGGAAGACGTTCGAGGAATCGCTGAATCATCTGTTTCTCGGCAGGCTCTTCCACTTCGGGGGCGAATAACTCGAGAAGTGAAACGTCGAGAGCAGCGGCGATCCTTCGCAGCAGTACGATCGAGACGTTTCCTTCTCCAGCTTCGAGTTGTGCCAGATGACGTTCAGACACATCCGATTCCCGCGCTACCGTCTTGCGCGTCATTCCACGAACGTTGCGTAACTGCCGAACGCGTTTGCCAAGGAAATGGAGAAAATCTCCATCGGGAATGGGTGTCTCCCGGTGTAGACTCGCAACCTTGGAATTGGTGCTTGGGGTTGTGCTCATGCGCTTACAAACCGAATATGCATTATAATACATGCAACCACCGCGTGGTCAAGAATACAGAAGGTTTTGATTGGGGGTATCTCTTTAAGAGTTAGGTTCGAACTTGAAATTCAATAACACATTTATATTCATAATGTTAGATAGACAAGCGGCAAAGTTGTTTCGACGAAGAGTCAAGTTCCGATTCGCCTGTATATGCAGTATTATTCCCAATTCGAACTCGCTCTCGTCACGCCGGCCTTCAAATCTAAGCGTTCGTTTCTGGGCTAAGATTGCCTAATCAACGGAGGTTCATAAATGAGGCTGCCTAACTACGTGAGTGGTCAGTGGAATGAAGGCACTGGTCCCGGCGAAACGCTCATCGATCCAGTCACCGGAGACGAACTGGCGAACATATCTTCGCAAGGCGTCAATCTTGAAGCGGCCCTGGCTTTTGCGCGAACTCAAGGCGCACCTGCGCTCCGGCAACTTACCTATGCCCAGCGCGCTGAATTGTTGGCCAAGATCGCAGATACGCTGACCGCAAATCGCGACGAGTATTTTCGGCTTTCTCTCTTGAACTTGGGAGCAAACCAGGCCGACGCCTCATTTGATGTGGATGGTGCGATTTACACCATCAAGTATTACGCGAAAATTGGCCGGGCGCTGGCGGAAGGGAAAATGTTAAAGGAAGGAGCCCAGATTCCTCTGTCGAAGAGCAACGTGTTTGTCGGTCAGCATTTTCTGATGCCTGCAAAGGGCGTGGCCGTTCTCATCAATGCGTTCAATTTTCCCGCCTGGGGTCTCTGCGAAAAAGCTGCGCCTGCACTGCTTTCTGGCGTTCCGGTCGTGGTGAAGCCCGCTTCGCCCACGGCTTGGCTGGCGCACCGGATGGTCGAAGATATTGTTAAGGCAAATATCTTGCCGCCAGGAGCGATTTCCATCATCTGCGGTTCTGCCCGCGACTTGTTGGGCTTCGTTCAAGAGGAAGATATTGTTTCGTTTACGGGCTCGGCCGAAACCGCCGCGCGAATTCGCTCTCATGCCAACGTCCTGCGGCGTTCCGTGCGCGNAAACATTGAAGCGGATAGTATAAACTCCGCTATTCTTGGGTCTGATTGCACTCCCGGGACGGAGTTGTTCGACCTCCTGGTGAAGGAAGTTGTCCGCGAGATGACGCTCAAGGCCGGACAAAAATGCACAACCATACGGCGCGTCCTGGTTCCGCGCGAGCAGCTCAAACCCTTTGGCGATGCCGTAGCGGCACGATTGAGTTCCATGAAAGTCGGTAATCCGCGGAACGCCGAGGCAAAAGTGGGGCCGGTGGTGAACAAACCACAGCAGTCCTCTTGCCTGGAAGGACTGGCCAAGTTGAAGGAAGAATGTGAGGTCTTGTTCGGGGGTGACAAGAATTTCCAGCCGCTGGACGCAGATTTGCGGAAGTCCGCTTTTGTGCAACCCGCGCTGCTCTCCTGCAAGGACGGGCTGGGTGCAAAATACGTTCATGACGTCGAGGTCTTCGGCCCGGTAGCGACGCTCGTGGCTTATGACCGCTTGGAAGATCTCGTCACCATCACACGCCGAGGATTGGGTTCACTGGTGGCCTCGGTCTTTTCCAATGACGCGAGCTTCACTCGCGAGGCGATTCTTGGAATCGGCGACCTCCATGGGAGAGTCCTGGCTGTCAATTCCGCTGTCGGGACCCAGCACACGGGGCACGGAAATGTCGTGCCAAGTTGTCTGCACGGCGGGCCCGGAAGGGCTGGAGGAGGCGAAGAACTTGCCGGATTGCGCGCCTTATTGCTGTACCATCGCCGTTTTGTTTTGCAGGGACCGGTCGAGGGCATCACAGAATTGGTAGGATTGAGCGCTGACACCGCTCTCTTGTATTCATAACTGCCCCGGGCTCCAGCGGGTCGAAAGCGCGTTTTTTGACGATGAGGTTTCTAACTTTTCGGTCTGGCGCCACCAACACAGCCAACGACGCACCTAATCTTGCGGTCTCCGCCCGAGTCGCCGCTTACAGCGGCCCTCGTCAGCCATTACTTGCAAATAGTCTAAGACAGATTGCGGCCTCCTACATCTAAAGTTACGAATCATTGCGACGCTTGCGGGGCTTGCCGGAACAAGCACGCGTCCCGACGTCGACGCTGCTGGATTCCCTGAAAAGTGCGACCATAGCCTGAAACTTTTTGCCGAGGGCCATCCAACCATGCCACGAATCCAGACCACCGAAGACCGCCGGCTCGAAGAAGCGCGCATTCGAAAGAAGCACTGGAAGCGCTGGGGGCCCTACCTCTCCGAGAGGCAGTGGGGAACGGTCCGCGAAGATTACAGTCCGGGCGGAACAGCCTGGGAGTTTTTTCCGCACGACCACGCGCGTTCGCGCGCCTACCGCTGGGGAGAAGACGGCCTCGGTGGGATCAGCGACCGTCATCAGATCATGTGTTTCGGGCTGGTGCTATGGAATGGGCGCGACCCCATTCTCAAAGAGCGGCTCTTCGGCCTTACCGGAAACCAGGGCAATCACGGCGAGGACGTGAAGGAATACTACTTCTATCTCGATTCAACGCCCACACACAGCTACATGCGCATGCTCTACAAATATCCGCAGGCGGAATTTCCTTACGAAACCCTGTTGGAGGAGAACCAGCGTCGCGACCGTGGTCAGCCGGAGTTTGAATTGCTCGACACCGGTGTTTTTTCCGGGAGCCGCTATTTTGACATTTTCGTCGAGTACGCCAAAGCCGACGTCGAAGACATTCTCATTCGAATCACCGCGGTGAATCGCGGGCCGGAAGCCGCCGCATTGCACATCCTGCCGCAACTTTGGTTTCGAAACACGTGGTCCTGGGGCAAGGACCTTCGCCGCCCGGTCGTACGAAAAGCTACCTCCGTACCTGGGAGCACCTCGCGGAATTGCAGCATTGGCAGTACGGCAAGCGCTGGCTGCTGTGCGCCGGTCAGCCGGAACTGCTGTTCACAGAAAATGAAACGAACAGCGCACGTCTTTTCGGCGGAAGCAACCGCTCACCTTACGTGAAAGACGCCTTCCACGAATATTTGATTCACGGCAATAAGGCGGCCATCAATCCCGATCAGATGGGAACTAAAATAGCCGCATGTTATCCGTTGCAACTGGATCCCCGCCAGTCCGTCACGCTCAAGCTCCGACTCACCGATATAGAGCCTCTTGGCGGGATGGATCCCAACTCCGGAAAAGTGGGTACCATCACTTCGCCCGGACATGCGGAGCGGGCTGAAGAGGTTCCCGCAACCAACGACTTTGACGATGGATTCGATGGCCTTTTCAGGACGCGCCAAATAGAAGCCGAAGAATTTTACGCCACACGCATTCCGAAAGAGCTCTCCGAGGATGCCAAAGCCGTGATGCGGCAATCTTTTTCAGGCATGCTCTGGTCCAAGCAGTTTTATCACTACGATGTGCGCACCTGGCTCGATGGCGATCCCGCCAGTCCTAAGCCGCCGGACAGCCGCTGGGATGGCCGCAACAAAGATTGGACGCATCTCTACAACGACGACATTATTTCCATGCCCGACAAATGGGAATATCCGTGGTATGCCGCATGGGACCTGGCGTTTCACTGCATTCCGCTGGCACTGGTCGATCCGGATTTTGCCAAGGACCAGCTCATCCTTCTTCTGCGCGAATGGTACATGCATCCGAATGGTCAATTACCTGCCTACGAGTGGGCCTTTGGCGACGTGAATCCGCCCGTTCATGCCTGGGCCGCCTGGCGCGTCTACAAAATCGAGCGGCGCGTGCGCGGTGTCGCCGACCGTGGATTCCTAGAAAAAGTTTTTCACAAGCTGCTCCTGAATTTTACTTGGTGGGTGAACCGCAAGGATCCCGACGGCGCAAACATTTTTCAGGGCGGATTTCTCGGCCTCGACAACATTGGAGTCTTTGACCGCTCNGCGCCACTCCCCACTGGAGGCCACCTTGAGCAGTCNGANGGCACCAGTTGGATGGGCATGTATTGCCTGAANATGCTGGCCATCGCTCTGGANCTGGCGAAAGAAGATCCTGCTTACGAAGANGTNGCCAGCAAATTCTTCGAGCATTTCGTTTATATCGCTCGCGCCATAAACGATTTAGGCGCCGGCGGGCAATCACTTTGGGACGACGCCGACGGTTTTTTCTACGACGTCTTAAAGCTGCCCAACGGGGAGGAACACTTCCTGAAAATCCGTTCGATGGTCGGATTGATCCCGCTTTTCGCGGTGGAAACCCTCGAGCCGGAAATCGTCGATTGCCTCCCCGGCTTCAAGCGCCGCATGCAATGGTTCATCGACAATCATCCCGACGTGCCCGAGCACATCGAAATGACGCAACGCTCCGCGCGCGGCGTGCGCCGCCTCCTCTCCCTCGTGAGCCGCAAGCAGCTCAAGCGCGTGCTCAGCCGCATGCTGGACGAAACGGAGTTCTTTTCGCCTTACGGAGTGCGTGCGCTCTCTCGTTACCACAAGGACCATCCTTACGAGGTTCACGTGAACGGAAATACGAACCGCGTTGACTACGAGCCGGCCGAATCCTCGACCGGCCTCTTTGGCGGAAATTCGAACTGGCGCGGACCTATCTGGTTTCCGGTGAACTATCTGCTCGTGGAATCTTTGCAGAAATTTCACCACTACTACGGCGAAGATTTCAAAGTGGAGTGCCCCACGCATGCCCGCACCGAATCCGATCTCTGGCAGGTAGCCGCCGAAATTTCCCGGCGGCTCATTCACATTTTTCTCCGCGATTCGAACGGGCGTCGGCCCGTAGCGGGCGACACCGAGTTTTTTCAAAGCGATCCTCACTGGCGCGATCTCATTCTTTTCTACGAATATTTTCACGGCGACAATGGGGCCGGGATCGGTGCCAATCATCAAACCGGCTGGACCGGTCTCGTTGCAAAACTGATCGAACAAAGCGGCGAGTAAAATGTCCAAGCTGGCAATCCGGCATTCGAACTTTGCCGGCGCACAAGATTTCAAGGTCACGATCGATTCTTGATGACCAAGGGCTTGAATCGCGAGGCTCGTTGATAGGGGAGGCGCGCTGATGGGTGCGACGTTTGAAGGAAAAGTGGCTCTGGTGGCAGGCGGCACAGGTGGATTGGGACGCGCCGTGTCTCTGGCATTCCTTAAAGAAAATGCCACGGTCGCCGTCACCTATCGAAAACAAGAAGAGCTGGATGCTCTGAAAATCGCAGCAGCGACAAACGGATCGAGACTGGAAGGGCACGCGGTCGATGTCACGGACGAAGCTGCTGTCCGCCAGCTCGTCGAGAAAGTCATCGGGAAGTATCGCCGTTTGGATGCCATGGTCAATACCGTGGGTGGTTACGCGGGCGGCACGAAGTTGTGGGAGCTGGAGACGAAAGTATTCGACCAGATGCTGGCTCTGAATCTCCGCGCAGGGTATGCGCTATCGCGCGCTGCCGTGAGAGCGATGTTGAAAGAAGGCCATGGGGCCATCGTAAACGTCGCGGCAAAAGCAGCAGTTGATCATGCTGCTGGAGCCGCCGCCTACGCCGCTTCGAAGGCGGCGGCGGTAGCCATGCTGGATTCTCTCGCAGCGGACCTGAAAAGCAGCGGCATCCGCGTGAACTCGATTCTCCCCAGCATCATCGATACGGAAGCAAATCGAAAAGCCATGCCCACGGCTGACTTCTCGAAGTGGCCGAAGCCCGAGGACATCGCGCGCGTGATCCTGTTCCTATGCAGCGACGATGCCAGAGTCATTCACGGCGCGGCCATCCCAGTCTATGGAGATAGCTGAAACTTTCGCTCAAGCGTTGAATCCCAAGTAAGCGGGCGTGCATTGCCGGGCGGGTGCAATCCGACAGACCAGGAGCAGGCATTGTCAGAACAAGCGGAAGTTCAGTTTGGCCGCGAGATTTGTGGCGAGCTTGCTGCTGCCGAATCGCGCGAATGGCTCGTTACCAATGGAATCGGTGGATATGCGTCCGGCACCATTGCGGGAAGCCAGACTCGGCGCTACCACGGGCTGCTCGTCGCCGCCCTGCAGCCGCCTGTGGGCCGCACCCAACTCGTCTCGGCTATCGACGAAATCGTTCACTATGCCGGAGCGGATTTCTCCCTCGCCACCCATCGCTGGGCCAGCGGCGCTGTTGAACCCAAAGGCTTTCTCCTCCTTGAGGATTTTCATCTGGAAGGTTCTACGCCGGTTTGGACTTACGCGTTAGCCGATGCGCTTCTGGAAAAGCGTATCTGGATGCGCCAGGGCGAAAACACCACATACATTCAGTACACGTTGGTTCGAGGAAGCGGCGCGCTTGAAATGGAATTGAAAGCGCTCGTGAACTATCGCGACTTCCATTCCCTAACCCATGCCGGCGACTGGCGCATGAATATCGCGCCGGTAGGTCTGGGCGNAAAGGTACAGGCGTTTGATCGNGCAACTCCCTTTTATCTGAANAGTAGCGCTGCNAGCTGCGAGCCGCGACACGAATGG
>JGI25385J37094_10000248_pt1 | contig 13202 bp, 10 predicted proteins | sample GraSoi013_1_40cm_FD_37094 | JGI IMG/M metagenome (IMG submission 37094) | reverse complement strand
GACCGCCATGAAAGTCGCCCGGCGTCGCAGAAGTGGACCGGCGGCGGAAACCACTTTGCTCAGCCCGTGATGTCGCCGCACAGGGCATAGGTCAAAGTTGTCAATGTGGTCCACCCGCGACCGGTAGAGGCGCCGGACTCGATATGGCTTGGTCACCAGGCTGGACAACCGGTGCTGCGTCGGAACGGGCGCGAATCATCTCTGGCCAGCTGAAGTCGTCCACCCGCAACCGCGTAATGGCCGCAGCTCGCAGGGCTTGACCTAGGATCGCTCGCTCCTTGAGACGAAGGTCGTCGTACCCAACGCCGTCGATGACCAGTTTGGGTGCTAGTTGCGCATACGGCGGAAAGCCATATGCGTCCTCGGTGTTGGCGAGAAGCTCAGCAATGGCCTCGATGGGTTCCACCTCGTCGACCAGGGCAGGGCTCCCGCGCTCGATGAGAAACACGTGGCGAATCGGCATCCGCCCGCCGATTTCGCAGTCCACGAGGTCCGTGATCATGTATTTCGGCGGAGGAATCAGAATTTGCACCCCTGCGTTGAGGGCCATCATCGGGACGTTGAGCCGGCCCAGCTTCTTTCCGGTGGCGCGACCTCCACGGGAATGCAATCGACTTTGCCAGACCAACGACAATCTCTGCGCCAGGGCCAGCCGGTGTTGCGGCACCGAGCGCAGCGTGTGTGCGCTGATGGTGAGCGGCTTAGGGTAGCGGCTCGCCGTTCCCCGGTCGCTGACGATGACCATGTCGTCGGAAAAAAACGTGCCTCCATGGCGTCGAAGCAGAGAGAGGATTGTGCCCGTCTTACCGGTGTCGGTCCGGGCCGAGAGCATCATCGGATGGCCCTCGATCTCGATGCACGCGGCGTGAAGAAGCATGAAACCGCGACTGACCAGGAGGAACCTCAACAGCGGCTCGACGACGTTTGTGTAGAGGACGTGTGGGGAAAAGGCCAGAAGCGGGCCTGCCGTGACGCGCAGCGGGCTCCCCATATCCAGACAAAAGTTGGCGAAAAGCCCCCCGAGGTGCTCTCGATAGAGCAGTCCCGTCCCTACTTCGACAAGCACGGAGCGGAAACGTGGCCGCAGTCCACCCACCGGCGCAACGTCGATCACGAGGTCGGGACGTTCGACCCGCAAGACCTTGAAGTACTGCAGCTCCGGCAGCGCAACGGCCGACGTGATCGTCAGGATGCCATCGATGTCGTAGAAGTGGCGAGTTGTGTACGGAGTCACTTCGCCTCTGCCGGGATCGCCTGCTTGGCCGGCCAGATCAGATGATCAGAAAGCGCGAACCGTGCCAATGTCAGGGCAGCGATTGCGATGAGGTTACTCAATAGGTAGTGGATGTGAATGCGGGACGTGAGCAAATAGAGCAGAGGCAACCGGAAGATCAACGCGCCGGTGTTGACTACGCCAAAAGCGGCGAGGCGGCCGGCCAGCCTTCTGGCTCCCGGCCCTCTGCGGCCTCGGAAAACGTATGCCTCGATGCCAATGAAATTGAACGTTGTGGATCCCACGGTCGCCACGGCAGCACCCAACAGGTACTGCAAATGCACATCCGAAACCAACCACCAGAGCAGGCCTTGGTTGACGGCGAGGCCGGCGGCTCCGACTCCCGAAAAGCGTGTTAAGCGGACTACACGGCGCCAGGCGCGCGCGAAAACGCCGCCGCGGGCTCCATCATGCAGGCGCTCGACCGCTTTCACTGGACTGCCACCAAGGGTGCTTCGAGATCAACCCACAGGTGACTGGAACCGATCCACGCCATTGCCTGGTCGAGGTCGTGTTGGCGAAAAGGGTGCCGCCCACGCCTGGTGAGTACCGCCACTGCGACGATTTCGCTGCGATCGTCAAGTTTGGGGATGATCAATGCGCTGCTGGTCTCGATATTGAGTCGGGGCTGAGGCCGCGCTGATTGCCGTTCGACGACCAGCGCAGGCTGGCCACTTCGCCCCGCGGCAGCGACCAGTTGCTGGGTCACGAGCTTGCCGAGGCCGTTCAAGTGCGGGGTCTCGAACGTCATCCAGGCAGGGACCCAGAACGCATGTTGAGCGCCCAAGCGCCTGGCCACGCCGTGAAGATCGAGCGTCGGGAGCGGGAGGCGTGACTGAATCCGTGGCTTGAGCCGTGGATGGTCCAGGCCGGCGGTGAGCAACACCCCGAAGCTCTGTGCCAGGACGGCCATGCCCAGTAAGGCGTGCCTACCGGGGAGCACAACTAGCGCCATGAGCGTGAAGAAACCGAGCGAGGCGACGATCGCAAACGGATAGTGGAATCTGGAATCATCAAGTTCGTTGCGTCTGGCGAGGGCTCGGAAGCTCGTTGCTTGCTGAAAGGCGATGCCGCAGCCGAGGGTTGCGGCTGCCGCGATGACCCAGGAGGGGATCGGCGGCAAACCGCCGCGAAGCAACGTGTACAGCAGCGCTGAGAACACGGCCAGCCCACATCCGGTGACCAGGGTGTGCTTGAGCCAGCGAGCGCTGCCCGGCACATAAAAGAAAAGAGAGAGAAGGTGATTCAAGAACAGCACGCCTTGTCGCGTGCTTGCCTTACTTTCGCCGGCTTGTCGGGCCGCAAAAACGAACGGGACGTCAACGACGCTCAGCCTTGGCGCGCAGACAAGGAGCTCCAGCAGGATCTTGAACCCCATCGGACGCAACTCGAGTCCNGCGACGTGGCGCCGCCTGCAGCAGAAGAACCCGGTCAGTGGATCGCTCGTGCGCCTGGTCTCGGCAAAGATCAGATGCGCGAGCCAGGTGCAAGCACGACTGACCCAAAGTCGCGATGGTCCGGCCAAGCCGGCCCGGCTGCCACCTCTCATGTATCGCGAAGCGACGGCAAGGTCCGCGCCTTCCTGGACTTTGGCCAACAGCTTTGGGACAATCTCAGGTGGATGTTGTAGGTCCCCATCCATGACGCAGACCGCGTCGCCTCGCGCCGCAGCGATGCCGGCAACGACTGCGGTGCCGAGCCCGCTCTGTTCCTCGATCGGTCGCAGGATTACGGTCCAACGTCGGTCCCGCCTGCACAGTTCGCGCAGGAGAGGGCGAGTTTCCTCGTCATCGCTGTCGTCCACCACGATGACTTCAAAGTCGCGGCGGATAAGTGCCACTGAAAGCTGGTCGTGAAGCGCGGCCAGGTTGCCAGCCTCGTTGCGAAACGGGATCACGACCGATAGGGCAAGCGCACAACTGCCGGCAGCCGCAGGCGGCATCGTCCGAGTTGGCAGCGTCAGCGGTGATGTCTGTCCGCTCCTCGAATTGGGTTCCATGGGATTTCCTTTTTCCGTTTGAAACGATTGGGTACGTGCGCAGGCTGGAGCGATAGGCAACTCAATAACCGCCAGCCGCTCCCCAGGCGCAGACTGCGCGGCTAGCTTCGGTCCCGGTCCGAGGCGTGCGGTCGCTGACCCCGACACCCCGACCTCAAGATTTAACTAGTACCGAACCTTCCCGATCAATGGGAAATTGGCCTGCGGACTCAGGATGCTTGAGGTTCGACGCCTCCACTGCCAGGTGAACTGCGCTGCGCATCAGCCTCACTCGCGTGCGCTGTGGCCAGGTCGCGAAGCCACCGATCATCCGCGATCAACCAACGCCGATCCCACAGGTCTTCCCGATCAATGGGGTTTTCGCGCAACGATATAGGCTTTCCGACGCTCTTCAGTCGGGAACCGCGTCGGACATTGAGTCTTGAGCGAGCTGTCGGCTGGCGTGGACTGCGAACACCTGCGCCGATAATTCACATTCGTGGGCGCAAAGCACGGTCGTCATGAATCCGGCGCGCCGAGGGACTCCACGAAGGCTCCCCGCGATTGGGCGCGCTGGAGGTTGGTTGCGGGTCTGNTCGCTGCCTTTGTCGTGGGCGCCGGCCTTGTTGTTGGGATCGTCTGGACGCCGCTGGGCTTGCACAAGTCACCCACTCAGGTCGCCGGCGGTTCGTCCTTGCAGTCCATCCCCCAAACATCACCGCCGGCCACAGTCAGCCCGTCACCCCCTCCCTCACCGGATCTCGGGAGCCTCGTCTTTCCGATCCGAGCCGCTTTTTACTATCCCTGGTTCCCGGAAGCCTGGCGCCAGCAGGGCATGGACCCCTTCACGCACTACAGACCCGCGCTCGGCTATTACGAGACCAACAGCACAACGGTGAAGGGACATGTTCAGGCCATGCAGTACGCCGGGATCCGTGCCGGAATTGTGTCGTGGTGGGGACAGAAGTCGACCACCGACGGCCGCATTGCGATGCTGCTCCAGGTCGCCGCGGTGACGGAGTTCGAATGGGCGCTCTACTACGAACCGGAGGGGCAGGCCGACCCTCCCGTTTCCGGAATCGCCTCAGACCTCGCCTACATACGAGACCGTTATGCAGGACAGCCCGGATACTTACGCGTAGGCGGGCGACCCGTCCTGTTCGTCTATGCAGATGCCAACGACAGCTGTGGAATGGCCCAGCGTTGGAAGCAGGCCAATACGCTCGGCTTCTACGTTGTCTTGAAGGTGTTTCCCGGGTACAGGACGTGCGCCAACCAACCCGATGGATGGCACCAGTACGCGCCGGCCAACGCTGAGGACAATCAGGCTGGCTCTAGTTTCACGATCAGTCCGGGCTTTTGGAAGGCGACCGAGAGCAGTGCCCGATTGTCCCGCGATCCTTCGCGGTGGACGAGATCAATCGATGACATGGTCGCCTCCAGGGCTCCCTGGCAGCTGGTCACCACTTTCAATGAGTGGGGCGAAGGCACCGCGATCGAAGACGCTTCGCAGTGGCACACCGCCTCTGGATACGGCGTCTATCTCGATGCCCTTCACCGAGTCAGCTGAGCGACGGCTGGCTGGGGATGTCAGTCTGGAGTCCAAATAAAAGTGGGATGTTCGCTCTATGCGCTCTCGCGCGCGTCCTCTTAATGTGTATGTGTGTTTGCGCCTTATCTGAGTATGTGTATGCGCCTCATCGGACCACCGACAACGCACCCTGACCAATGGTGACGGCCGAGCAATGCCGACGCCCATAGAGCATGAAGTAGATCCAGGCTAACCCACGGCCAGTGGCATGAACTCTAACTGCGTCAAGGTCCGTGGGAACACATCTAGCTCTTCCGATCGGGTTTCTGTTAACCGCCGCGCATCATTTCGTGACCGTTCCGCCGATGCGAGCCCTCACCCGCGACGAATTGGGAGGCAAGTCTCCAAAATTTGGATCGGGTGGCGGTTGTGACCCGTGGTAATCGCCGGCACAGGCTCACATCCACTGCTACTGTCTGCCGAGGTCACGGGCCAGGCTCAGGCGGGTGACATCTAGGAGATGAAGCTGGTGTCGGCGGCGACGTCGTCGAAGCAGAGGTCATAGATGTGGCCCGTCAGGTTGTCACCGATCTGGATCATTCCGATGGGTGTCATTCCGAGGTTGGTGGTGGTGCTCAGCACGGAGACGGGGTTGCCATCCATCCAGACCTGAGTTGTGCTGGAAGTGCCGTTGATGTTCAGCTGCAGCTCGATTGAGTGCCAGGTGTTGGCGGTGATGGCTGGACCTGTTACCGAGATCCCGGTCACGTCGTTACGCAGCACCAGGTTGCTGGGTGAAACCGAGAGGTGGGCGATCGAGGAGCCAGTCGCGGTTCGCGCATAGAGCAGGTTGACGGCTGTGGAGGCGGACTTCACGTAGAAATAGGTCCGCTCGTACAAGCTGGAGTACGTGCTGATGAGCGTCTTGCGCGCGTAGGTGGAGCCGTTGCTGGTATTTCCTTCTGCCGCGTAAGTCCCGCTTTGCACGNTGGAGGTCTCGATCGCCAGGCCCGTTTCCGAGCTCCAGGCGCCGAAGCTGCCGCTTTCGAAACCATCGCCGAACACGCCACCGGGCGGTGGTGGAGTCCCGGAATACGTGGTCGCGCTGACCGAGATCGACTGCGCGGAGCGGTTGCCGGCCGCATCGAAGCCATCCACCGCGTAGCTGTAAGTGGTGCTCGCTGCAAGTGCGGTATCGGAAAAGCTGGTCGCGGCACCGCCCACTGTTCCTACCGCCGTTCCGTTCCGGTAAATGGTGTAGCCGGCGACCGGACCGTCAGGATCAGTCGAAGCGCTCCAGGCCACGTTGATCTGGCTAGAGCTGACGGCAGTCGCTGCGACTCCTGCCGGCACGGTCGGCGNCGTGGTGTCGGTCGAGATGGCCTCGAACGANACTGTTACCGAGGTGCTCGAGGTTTGCTGACCGGCCTTGACGTGAAGCTCGCTCGCGCCACTGTCGTAGTACCAGCTGGAGCTCGAAGCGGCATCGAAGTCGGCCCGTGACGCGACAGCTGCGACCAAGATACCGTCAACNGAAACCGAAGAGGGCGCATGTCCGGCGGTCGCCGCCTCGAGCTCGGCCAGTGAGCCAGCCGGGTCGGTCAGGGTTAGCGACAGCCGGCTGTTGGTGCTGTCCCAGCTGCTGGCGGTGATCCCCTTGGTGGAAAGGATGGTGTAACCGGCCGCATCAGGGGTCGTGACACCGTCAACATGGAAGCTCATGCCGGCAGGTAGTCCGTTGACCTTCGTGAAGAAGACTGGTTGCGTCATCGCGATCCGGGTACCATCTGACCTCCTGATCTCGGCCCGGAGGTAGGTCGTCGTGCCGGAAAGCGAGACTGATCGTGTTTCAGACCCCGCTGTTGCCGCGCCGGTCGCAACTATCGTCCCGTTCTTGGTGATCCAGACAAGATTGGATCCGGTCGAGAACCCACCGTTGATCTGCAGCTCTGCTGTCGCCTGCAGCGCCGAGGCGGAAACGAAAACTGGGTAACGAGCCGGGTAGGGATTGGCGCTACCGTCAAGGTTGAAGATCAGGGGCTTGCCCGCGAACTGCGGAAAGCCCAGAAACAGGCGTCCCTCATACATGGATCTCGTGAGCGAATTGAAGTCATCCGAGGGCGCGTAGATGTAGGTGGCTTCGCTGCCCGCCGACCAGCTGGCGATGTGGTTGTCAGATCCCCAGGTGCCAATGACCTGGACCCCCTTGCTGAGGATCGAATCCCAGTCGTTGATCATGTTCGGCATACGGACTTCCATCAGGTCCGCATCATTGGCATTTGTGTTGATGGCCTCTGAGTCCGTCACACCCCCAGGCACACCAGGATGGTTCAGCTGCGCTGGGTAGCCGCTCTGTTGGGTGGGCAGGATGCCATCGATCCCATTGCTGTAGCTCACGAACTCCGAGGGCTGTGTGATTCCGAAGTTGAAGCGCTGGGCGTGTTCGTTGATACCCATCTCCAGCGAGGGGAAGACGCTGAACGGACCACCTAGGCTATTGGTTCCCTGGTATGCAGGCAGGAGCGTGTTGCGGTACACGAATTCGTCGGCCGCGAGGCTGGCGCCCGCAGCCTTTGCCGACGGTGCTTGGATCGTGTAGGCATCGAAGTTGGCTTTGGCTGTGCCCGAGATTGCCGCGGTGCCGATCTTCAGGTCGCTAAGCCCGTCGTGGTCGAGCGACACATCGCCCGAGGCCAGCGTGCCTAGCGCCGCGCGNANGTCGATAGTGCACGTGATCCAGGTATTGAGGGCGAATGCTTTATTGCAGGAGCTGCCGCCAGCACCCGAGCTCAAGCTGTACGGGTAGTAAGCGGGCCCGGATGGGGCCCATGTCGATGGCGGCGCTGAGCCGTAGTACCACGTCAGAATCGTCGACTTGTGCGGCGAGATGACGCCGGAGCTGGTCGTATAACCGAGGGGGTTGCTGCTCGGATCCTTGACGGTTGGGTCACCGCCGATGGTGGCTGACACGAACAGGCTGGATGCGGCGTCAAGCTGGACCGGATAGATCGAAAACTGTAGGTTGATCGGCCCTGTCTCGCTCCTGAAATTGGGGCCTCTCTTGGTCCATACGAATGTCTGACCGCCACTACTCGAGGTGCTCGAAAGGAGGAGCGAATGGGTGCCGCTGAACACAGGGCTGGTCACGACGGCATCCGTGCTCGAGCTAAGCGAACCGTAGGTCGCCGGCGTCCAGCGCCGGAAGAAGGTGCCAGTCGGCTCATCAAGCAGCATGTAATTGGCAGTGAGCCCGCTGATGGGGAAGTTGCTACCGAGGTTGTGATCGGTGAGGAAGATGGCGTTGTAGCCAGCGTTCTTGGCCGCCTGCGTGAGAATCCCAAGATCCGGGAATGCGTCTGCACTTATGACCGAGTGAACATGCAAGTCAGCTTTGTACCAGCTGCCGGAGGACGATGCCGCGACGGCCTGAGGTGAGGCAGAAGACAGAGCGCCGAACACAAATGCGCAGACGGCTGCTACAACACTGCCGCTTAGCCTCCGGTGCCGACTGCGCCGTCTGAGCGATTTCTGATGCGCCCGCCCGGCTCGCATATGCGCGACCTCGCAAAGCAGACCTGCTGACTGGCTCGTGTGCAATCTACAGCGGTTAGGGCAGCGTGAGCTACCGGAATCCGGTCCGACGCCTCGTATGACCCTAAAACCCGACTCCATCGGGGCCCGAGTCGAAGGCGGACGGTGTCATCTCCCAACAAAGATTCGGTCGGTTGGCTCATGTTGACCAAGACTGTGTAATCGGCTCACGCAGCCAGGCTCGTTGGCTCGAGACCGCGCGCTACCTCTGACCACCGGTACGACACTGTTCGTTGCAGTGCGGTTGTGGTAAACCGACTCTCGCAGAACCCGCCGTTTGGCGAAAATGAGTTCAGATTTGGCTCCGGAGCGGGGATTCGAACCCCGAACCTTGCGGTTAACAGATCGCTGCTGCCCGTTCAGAAACGGCGGGGCGAATTCGCGGCGTGCCGCTGAGTATCACCTTTTATCACAGTTTGTCGCCGACGTTGCTGTATTACTGCCTTCGGCTCTCTTCACAAAGGAGGCTGACTTGCCAGGCGTTCAACGCCAGCAGGGACCTGGTTGGAGGGGGGCCGAAGATCAGGCTCAACCAGGTTGTGGACTTCATCTAGCCTGGCGAGCTCGATTGAAATCTTAGGGTGTGCTGATCTTGTTGCCCTGAGCGTCGATCACGTACCAGCCGCCGCCAAACTCGATCACAGCCTGGCATTTGATCTCGCCAGCCGAATGGTCGCCGGCGTAGTAATAGAGCGGATGGCCGTTATAGGTCAGTTGCAGGGACCCGTCGTTCCGAGCAACAGTTGCGATTAAGGCCTCGTCCAGCCCCGGGGCCGACGCCGCTCCGCTAGGCGCAAGGAGTGGTGGCCAGGCGACGGCGCACGCGCTGTTGCATATGGGCATGTGGTCGCGCTCGATATCAAACAGGTACAGGGTGCGGCTGGAGCCATCGACGATGATCTTGCCGTAGCGCGAGTTGGCTACCGAAATTGCCAGTTGGGCGGAAGTTGTCGGGCTCGCGGCTGCTGGGCTTGTCCCGACTGATGACGGGGAAGGTGAAAAAGTGACAGTCACAGACGGCCCCTGCGATCCACAAGCCAAGAGCAGAAAAGCCAGCGCGGCCAGCCGCAATACCTGCACGAGCACCACCTCCGCTAGCGCCGGGAGAACGGCGTCACAGACCTCTCCTGTAGAACGCCATCCACGTACAAGTCGACATGCTCGTTGTAGAAGCACAGCAGGTTCTCGATCTTCGGGATTTCGGGAATCGGCCGTGGATAGGACCAGACGAAGTCCCTGTAGGTCTTGTCGCCCAGCTGCAAGTTCCAGTAGCTCGCATCGCCTTTGTAGGGGCAGTGCGTGACTGTATCGGTTGCTTCGAGGAGATCCATCCGCACGTCCAGCTTCGGAATGTAGTAGCGCGTGGGCAGTCCGGTCTCAAACAGCAACACCGGCCGATTCGTCTCGGCGAGGGTCTCACCGTCGACCTCCACCCGCACGTGGCGGGAGCTGTGGACTGTATCCACCCTCGTGTATGGATCGCGCGGGTGAACGAAGACTTGCTCGTCCTCTTCAAACCAGGCGTCGACGGCGTTCCAGTAAAACGCAATGTGACCTTCCAGCGGGGCAAGCTCAGCGCTGGTCTCCGCGTAACTCCAGGCCAGGTTATCCACGGTCTTGCCCTTGGCACTCGAACGCCAGTGCACGGTACCAGATGCTGCGTTCGCTGGCCGCTCCTTGGAATCGAGCAGGTCCATCCGCACGTCCGCGATCGGAAACCAGTACACGGGTGGCCGCTTGGTCTCAAACACGAGCAGAACCCTCTGGCTGTCGGCGATCAATTGGTTGTCGAAGTACGCGCGAACTCGTCGCGGGCTGAACTCGATGTGTACCCCGTCCTTGAGCCTCGCCCTCTCGGCAGCAGCAGGAACCCGCGTCACCATTGCTTGTGTCTCCTTCACCTCTGTCTCCTTCATGCGTCGCGCTGGGCGGCGCCCGCCTTCCAACTCCGGAAAGTGGCCAGCAGCTCTCGCTGCGCATCGGCCGACATCGACTCTTCGCTGATCTCCCCCAGCATGCGGATGGTCATGCGCATTTGCTCGATGTAGGCCGCGCATCCGGAACACGTGCTCAAGTGAGCGTCGAAGCGCATTCGCTCCGAGGGGGCGAGCGTTCCTTCCAGGTACTCGGTGATCAGCTCAACCAGTTCTTGGCAGGTCATTTCGGTACTCATGTGGCGGGTTCTGTCCTTAGTCATTGCTGTAGGTAGCGCTCCACAGCAGCACGCACTCGGGAACGAGCACGGTGCAGTAGAACTCGCTGATTCGTCTCGGAAATCGCCAGCACGTTACACACCTCCGCTCCCGAATATCCGAGCACATCACGGAGGGTGATCACCTCGCGTTGCCTTTCCGGCAGATGGTCCAGGGCGTGGCGCATGTGCTCGAACATCTCTCTCGACAGCAGCCGGTCCTCCGGTATCTGAGACCAACTCGCTGGGGGCGACCACCAGTGACCGGGCCATGGATCTGAGGGGCCCCGGAACCGATCCGGGTCCACCAACGGGCTGAAGTCATCCCGCGCAGGCTGCATCACTGAGAACGGGATGGTTCGTGCTTCTTCACTACCTCGCCGCTTGGCGCGGTTAATGACGATGCGCATGATCCATGTCTTCAGTTGCGAACGTCTTTCGAAGCGTCCTATGCCTTGAAGCACGCCCAGCCAGGCTTCCTGCACGATTTCCTCGGCGATCGCACGACTGGGCACGTAGGTCAGAGCGACCTGGAGCATCGCGGCCTGGTAGCGCCTGACGAGCATCGTGAAGGCGGCTTCATCGCCCCCGCGCAGCGCGAGCACGAGCTCCAACTCGTCCGTGGGCGGGACGGCTGTGGTTGCGTCCATGAAGCGATCGCAACCAGAAACCGAGTACCACGTCGCAATGTTCCGTGCACTCCACGTGTAACGGATCCGAGCGCGGCGTGACTGTACTGCTGTCGCGACAAACTCGAATTTTTCGACAGCAAGAGTTAGAAAAGAAGAGCAGGAGAGAATTTAGCTTGAAAAGAGGTTTCTTCAAGGTGCGTTGGCTGGCCGCAATGTCCGTTGCGGCCGTGGCCCTATCCCTGGCACTCGCGTCTCGCGAGGCACCAGCGGCGACAGCCTCAATTCCGGCCAACACCGGATCGGCAAAAGGACTGGGGCAGTTGACTGGGCTGCTCCCCCGCGAAAATCTGGTCCTGGAAAGCGCCCTCCAGGTCGATCTCTCGCACGAGACCGTTCGTCTGCCCTTGTACAAGGGGACGGCCAACGGCCACACCGTCTGGTTCATCCTGACCGAGGCATCTGATCTTGGGCTTGCCCACAATAGCGGCCTCAACTACGCCCCCAAGCTCGCCAACATCCCGATCGGATGTCCCGACTGCGTGCAGACGGTCACATTGGATTCCCCGTCGGCCGATGCGAACAAATTCGGGCCGGCGGTCGTCCACTTTCGGGGCGAGCCCGACTTCACCCCAACGCGGAAGCTCGTCCCGGGCCCGAACGGCTTCCCGCCGGCCGACTTTGCGCCAGGCGCAATCGCCGGCCCCGGCTACAGCCCGTTCATCCGGATCGACGGCAGCGCGGTTGTCTACAACGCGCCGATCGTGGCCACCGGAAACGAACCGTTTGACGTAACGACCCACACCAACACCGCAGACCGGTTGCTGGGGATTCACATCGCCCCCCTGTCACCGCCCGGCCAGTTCCTCGAGTCCTGGGTCGACCTGCTGCTGGTGAAAGGCTTCGACGCCGGTCAACCGATTCTGTACCTCAGCACTGAGGCGGGCGACCCTCTGGCCGCGGTCCTGGAGCGATCCACGTACGTACCCGCGCTCGCCAAGGCGGCATACAACGGCGGAGACGACTTCCTTGGGTCGTCTCGCGAGCGGCTGTTTGGCTTTATCAATGGGCAAACCGGAGCTAACAACCCGCAGTCGCAAGGGTTCCAGCACATCGTTCTTGACGGCCACGCCGCACAGGACGCCTCGGCGTCTAACACCGCGTTGATCGACGCGCTGCGCAATGGCGGCGACCTACTGAACGTGTTCGGCGATTTTCCAACTCTCAAGGATCCACGGCACGCGGATGCGTACAGCCCGCTCTGGGACGCGCAGCTGGGTCAGTGGACGCAGAAGGCGATCGACGAGGGTTTCAACGAGAGGCAGATCGACGAGAACGTCGTTTTCAATCTCGCCGCGACTCGCCCCGACCTTATTACCGGCCCTGGCGGCGCACCCTATGGGAGCGTTGGCATCGACATCAACTGCGCCGTGATCGGCTTCACCAAAGAGGCTCCGACCGCGAACCTCGTCGACCCCGTCCCCAACTCGCAATTCCCCCCCAGGTAACAGGTTCCTACTCATAGGCATTCGCGTAGACCCGCGGACACTTCACTTACGGCGCCCGCGGGTCTACCAGTGCGCTCAAAAACATTGTCTTCCTTGCCATGGGTACCCCAATTCAGGCGCGGCCGTCGCTCACGGCATGAGCGGTGACAGGAGCGATGCGTCAAAGCCGTCGGCCGGTCCTGAATCACTGCCGTACCAGGGCCAACTCCACAGCATTAAGTTCGTCGGCGTTGTTGCTGTCAATTGCTGTCAGGTTGTTTTCGACCTCCAGCCCGAGCAGCCCGATCGGCGTGAATTCGAGTTCAGATTTGGCTCCGGAGCAGGGATTCGAACCCTAAACGTTGCGATTAACAGATCGCGACACCCCGTTCAAAAAGAGCAACTCGAAAGCCCCGACGATCGAGATACTAGTGACGAAGGGCTAGCGGGCGCGCTCTAACGGTCGGATGAAACTGCGTTCTCGTTGGGCCCCTAAAGTGGAGCAGGACAGGAAGTTGAGGA
>JGI25385J37094_10000245_pt1 | contig 13219 bp, 10 predicted proteins | sample GraSoi013_1_40cm_FD_37094 | JGI IMG/M metagenome (IMG submission 37094) | reverse complement strand
TCGATTACCAGCTGGAACGACTTCGTCAAAGCCCTCCTCGCGGGCAACACCTACGTCAACGTCCACACCACAGCCAACCCGGGTGGTGAGATCAGGGGCCAGCTAGTACACGAGCACGAGAGCGAGAACGAGAACGACCAAGCTGACGATTAGCCCTCGGGACCCCACTTCGCCGACTATCCCCTTTTTTAGGCCCACGCACTAGCCCTGCGTTCAGCCTAGTTTTTCCTGCCCGTATTTTGTCAGGGTCCACTTGTTCCCTCGTCCAATAGCCGTCGAGGAAACAACCTTTTGCTTGAGAAGCAGCTTCAAGTGATGACTGACACAGCTTTCAGTGAGGCCAGNCTTCTCGCTTATCTCAATGATTCGTGTCTTTCCTTTCTCCATGGTCTCGATGATCTTCGATCGGGATGCAAGTCCTCGGTTGACGTTTCTTATTCCGGAGATGTAGGCTCGTGGATGGTAGGGCGGTGTCACGCTTGAGGCCCTTTTCTAGGCGAAATCTCCCACTAGGAGTTTTGTCTGTGTTCTGTCTTCCTCAGCTGGTCTGAAAGTCTCGTCCAATTCAACTTTGATCAGGTCAAGTCTCTGTCGGTAGTATTCNCCGACGTTGTAGCGTTTGACCATGTCAAAGGCGACTTGGAGATATTTTTCGACGCCTGCTTTGAATACGGTAGGTCCCAGCTTGCCTCCGCATTTCACGCAGACTCCTTTCAATGGTGCTCGGCGTGGTTTCCAGTTGCACTTTGAGCATCGTGATCGCTGCGNCGTGAACGTTCGCAGGTTCCCTACCAAGTCTCGAAGAATGTGGGTTCCGAGTACTTTCCTAGCAACCTCTTCTCCTTTCACAGCCACGATCTTGTCCGCGAGATCTAGTTGCTCCTTGACTTTGTCAAGCATTGTAGGTAGTTCTTTGTACGCGCTGATTAGTCGTGCCCGGTCTAGGTCTTCTGTTGGGTGGGTAAATCCGATGTTCCAGTTGTCCGACGAAGATTCTCGTGCTTGGTTTAGAGTCGGGACGAGGTCTTCGACCTCCTTTGGGTTTGCTCCTACTAGTGTTTTCTCGTAAAAGGAGATGGGAAATGCGGTGAGTGTTTCGATGTTGAATGCTTGCCGTGCCACCTCGGTTGCGTTTAGAAGCGGAGCGAGCAACAGTGGGGCGTCCATCAAACCCCCAATCCTATCCGGAAGGTATTCTCGAGAGAAGTTCAACAGTACATCAAGCAACAGAGATACAGAGTCTTCGTCACCATCGCAGTCTCGTCGTTTCGCAGCGTGATATAACGGGTGAGCATAGCAAACACTCGCTTTTGTGAACCCGACGATTCTTCCCACTGCGCCCACCGACGTGTGAGGCGATAACCCAACGACCAGATGCCCGATCAAGTCCTCTTTTCTCGACGCCTTGTATAACTTGTTGATTCCATAGTACAAGGTGAGTAAGTCGTCTAGAAACCTGGTTACTTTCAACAGGTACTCGCCGCAAGCTTCCGAGACGACAAGGTCCTGTATCTCCAAGGCGCACAACTGCCTCGGGTCCGAGAGCTCGTGACCGTCCATGTCCTTCGTGTACCCTATCTCGCGGGCTTTCTCCAGTGTCAGCCCGATTTCTCCGGGTCTGAACTGGGTTAGTACGGCGTTGGTTGCATCAAACCGCAGGGTCCCATCTTTGAACACAGAGACATCTGACTTCGCCCGTAACAACGCCTTCTCCAAGGGCTCGGGCATTCGGGTCTTGTTGATCAAACCTTTCACTCCCTTCACCGACCCTTCCATTTTTCCCAGCCTTAGCCTCCCAACTGCTTCTTCCAGAATTTCGACAAGGTTTACGTTAATGCTCCGGTATGCGACTAGCGAACCATTGCAAGCGGATGACGAATCATGCGATGGTTGGCCGCACTTGGGACAGTTTGCACTCATCTTCGTCTCTCGTCCGCAGACTGGACACTTGAGTCTCGATTCCCAGCGACCGCACTGGGGACATGTTCGGTCCACCAGATCCAACGTCACCACGGATTTCTTCGACGCCTCTATCACATCACGGCGTGGGCCCCCGGCTTGGCCGGTTGGAAATAGCCCGTGGACCCGTGGAGTCATGATCCTCTCCTTCGCCTTTTCTGGGCGGCCCATCCGTGCCCCGACAAAGATCGGGGCCTTGTTCCTTACTGGGAATCCTGCCATCAGGCTCAATGCTTCAAGAGAGCTTTCTCCCTTGACCTGGGTTGCTGGGGCCTCGAGGTTCAGAATTGTCCGAAGAACCAGAGCGTCATCATCTCGGAGCTGTATGGCACCCGCTATCATCCTGTGGGGCATTCGAGCCTGTTCGAGAATTTCCTTCAGCTTTTCATCATAAGGTAGAACGCAGGACTGGTCTAGGTAGTGGATGAGTTTCTCGCGGAGATAATGTACGTCTTGGACCGTGATCAGGCTCCAGAAGTGTGTGTAGATGGGGTGCATAGGAATTCCGAGGCTCTGGGATAATCCAATTGCCTCGCTGGCTCGCGGTTTGACAGAGAACGGGTTGGAAGCGAGTTGCCATAATCGTTCCGCTGAGACATTCAGCAATCGTTGTGCTTTGTTCCTGTTTTCCGGTTCGGAGAGTTTTTCCTCCAGTAACTGTGCCCACCACGACTCGACAAACCCGGAGGGGACGAGCGCTCGATTGTTTTCGAGAAATTCTCCATATCCGACCATCAGGTCCCCGAGGAATAGTATCTTCTGAATCTTGTCCCGCAGGGTTTTTGCTTCTTGAGGTGAATCGATCCTCATCACCGAACCATCGATGAGCTTCACAACAGGAGGCTCGATACTATCGACCGCGTTGACGATACCTGCCTTTCCAGGTCTTTCCAATCTCATCTGGACCCCGACGGCGAGAAAGCCACCTAGAATCTCCATGGTGGCCGGGTGAACGCCGACCGATGCCATGCCAGTGTTTCGCGAGCGGCCATATCGAATTCTAAAACCCCCGGATGCTCCAGGGAAGGCGAAAATTGGGCGTCCGCCGACAACATCTTCCATGAACATGAACTCTTTCGCTTCTTCTCCTTCTGATGACGAGGTTTTCATCATAGCCAGCCATCCCCAGCCTTCGAGTCCTAGCTTCTCGACAATCTTCAGAACCTTGGTCGATCGTCCGAGCAATCCATCATTTACAACTCGTAACGCTCCTCCCCTGACCCTGTTTGTCTCTATACGCATAAGATTCCGGTTGACGGCAACCTCGACGGGGTCTGTTTCCACACCATTGGGCTCAACGGTCAGGCGCATGATGGCGTCCTTGAGTACGCTGTCCGGGTTCCGGTATTGGAAGCGGGCTATGGACCGCTCGTAGAGGCGTAGTTCTTCGACGAATCTCATCGCCTCCTGCTCCGACGCGTGATAGGGTGGGATGTTCAGCTGCCTCCGGACATAGTCGGCAACGATCATCGTTAGACCCATCTCGGTGCCGCCTGCTGATCGCATCGGNCCCGCAAAATACACCGCCAGATGCTTTGACCCATCGACATTAGTTCGGATCTTAACGTCGTGGATTCCCTGTATTGGAGCAACGGTCACTGCTTCGTCCAACACCGCTAGCGCTGTGCGAATTGCTTGTTCGGCTGCGTCCTCAGGCTCCAGGCTTCCAAAGTGGTCAAGAACGATGTCCTCGCTTATCTTTAGGGCTGTCTCCTCGCGCGANATCAGTTTACTCAGTTCGCGAATCCTCGCCGCAACCCCGACTGGTCCAACTGATTTCTCCACACGCTCAGCAAGATCATAGGTTGTTTGTGACTCGACTTTCCAAGACGGGTCTAGTCCCTTCGACCGAGCTTCCGAGGCTATCGCATATTGCCGATTGTATTCTTCTTGGATCTTCTTCGCATAAACCCGGTTGGGCCCATTCTCTAGAATTTGCACAGCGAGCTTTCGACTCTCCGCTGGCGTAATAGGTTAATGGTCAATTTCTTGTTGAGACAACTGAAACTGTTTCTCAGCCTATTTGCACCACTGGTTCCGAACAGTGAGTCTTAAGAGCCTGACGTGAGTAGTTTGAGACGCGACGCGCGATGAGCGCTGATTCGCGAGCGGGGAACGTAGCAAGACGGTCTGCCTTCGATAACAGGACCACGGTACGTCGTCTTCACGGCATCGAATATAGAATGTTCGAGAATTCCGATGACATCCACGACTTCATCAACACGGAGGTAAGGAGGGAACTGGAGACCGATCGTGCGAGCATGGTAGCGAATCCGCGTCAAGACGACCTGATCAATTCGTTGCCGAAACGGAAATGGAAGGTGGAAGTTGTCAATCTCGAAGAGATCCAGTTGAATCCTGTGATCCTAAACTCTTCGGACGTCAAGACTGGTCAAAAGTTCGTGGAACGATTGAGACAACGTAGAATCGAGCTTCGCAAGGCGCTAGAGGTAAGTGAAGTCGCCATCTGGCCGATAGTTCTGCTGCGTGAGGCACACCTCCTTGTGGATGGCTATTGTCGCCATTCAACCCTGAAGGAAATGAGCATTCCTGAGGCATACGGCTACGTTGGACGTATCCTCGATAAGTAAGTGGTACAGTCGAGTTTCCAGCTCGACTGAACGGCTTCACTATTAGGCCACTTTACCAGTAGCCGTCTGGCGCACTAATTGGTCCCCCACCCACTTAAATGAAGATACTTTGCATATAGTAGCTCAGAGGGGTAGACGATCTACGCAAAAGCGCGTCACCATTATTCTAGCCGTTCTGCTTCTGCCTAACGTGTATACACTTCTGGACTTTCATCTCGGTGAGCTAGGGCACTTGTCGCCGTCGGTAACGCAAAAAATAGAGACAACGGATCCAGTGGCAACGATTGACGTCACCATTCTACGTTCGTCAAAATCCGTCGAGGGTTCCGCTGTTTTCCGGCCCTTAGCCCTGAACGGAAGCGCCCAGGCTGCGGCTCGAACCTCTAGGCTTGCTTCTACTAGTGGCTCCTCTGTGACTATAGTCTCAGGATTCGACGGTCTCAACCAGATCCAGAGCTGCGCATGCGTGCCGCCCGACGTCCAAGTCGCGGCCGGTCCAAGCTATGTCGTCGAGATGGTTAATCTAGAAGGAGAGATCTTCACCAAGCAAGGCGTCTCAAACAAGACCTTTACCCTCTCTTCATTTTTCCTGTCGGGATCCGATTCGATCTCAGACCCGAAAATACTGTTCGATCTCTCTAGTAACAGATGGTTCGCTTCCCTGGTCGACATTTCCGTGCGAAGCGTCGTAGTCGCGGTTTCGAGCACCAGTGACCCAACCGGTATTTGGACGATCTACCGGCTGAGCGCGGGAAGCTTTCTACCTGATCAGCCTATCATCGGGGTGAGCGATGACAAGTTCGTGGCTAGCGCCAACGATTTTCGATCAACCAGTTTCGTCGGGGCAAAGTACTGGGTGCTCAACAAGGCTCAAATGCTTACAGGATCCACCGTTTCTACGTTCTCCTCGACCATAAACAGCGGCTTCTTCTCAATCCATCCCGTACAGTCCCTCAGCNCGACCATCATTCAATACATGGTGGGAAACGTTGTCTCTGGAGCTGCACTTTCGAGCACTACGATCGAACTCTTCTCGGTTACGGGTGTTCCTGGGATCTCGACTGTGACCACGAGCACTTCCGCATTGGCGGTTTCTTCTCTCACTATTCCACCTGCGGGCGTTCAGCCAGGGACCACGTTCACCATCGATACAAGCGATATCCGTGTGCAAGACGCTGTATGGTTCAAGGGAATACTCTGGTATGGTCTTGATGACGGCTGTACTCCCACCGGTGATACCCAGCTCAGATCATGTGTTCGAATGACGCAGCTCGATACCGCAAAGTCACCCGTCGCTGTGAACCAAGACTTTGATTATGGCCTCAGCGGTCGGTACCTCTTCTATCCTGCGCTTCGAATAGACGGGCAGGGCGACTTGGACTTGTTATACGGTTATTCCTCCTCTACTTTGTTCCCAAGCCTCGCTGTCACAGGCCAGGCTACAACAGATTCATCAGGCAGCTTGGGACCACCGTGGACTCTCAAGGCAGGGTCCGACCTAGACGCGAGTACCCGGTATGGAGACTATTTCGGAGCAGGACTTGACCCTACCGACCCATCGGTCGTATGGGTAAGTGGCGAGTATCATTCCAACACCACTGGTTCATGCGGCTCTTTTGGGTCTTGCTGGTCTACCTTCATCGGGAGCGTCAAAATGACCATCAATTTGCCGAGCGCAGGCGGCAGATGGGCTCGCTAGGTTCGAACTTGAGATTGCACATGCCAAGTTCGGTCCGATATCGCAACAGGGACGACTTTTTGCGGTTCAGATCATTCTGCGCCGGTGCCATTCTAAGAGGGTCGTTTTGTGTCCAGCTATCGTGGAAGAGATAGAGGCACAATAAGGATTACAAGGTATCCTAGGCTGTCAGATGGTTACTCATCCTACAACGATAGAGGTATAGCCATGTTCATGTGACTGTAGGAATCATGAGATTCCTCAAAGTCTTCCTAATTATATCCATAGCCTCTCTCAGCCTCCTGATCATGCCATCCTTCACAATCGCCCCAACAAGGAATGTTCCGCCAGTGATGGCATCGTATAACCCAGCTCCAGCCAACAATTTCCATTCCCCCCTCTCAACGATGGGGCTTGTCGGCCTAACGAAGGCGACGCCGGACATTCGGAGTCTAGGGGCTGATCCTTTGGCATCATCATCTTCGTCTGCATCTGGACCTCAGACCATTCGGCAGAACGCGCTGCGGTTCATAATAGACAACAGTTCTCTCCCTCAGTCGGAAACAACAATAGCGGTTGACTCTGGCAACTCGAGCCGTGTCGTTGGTGGGTTTAACGACGCAAAATTTCTGCTTTGCGGAGCTATCCGTCTTGAATGCGGGGGGTCCTTCCCGGCATCGCTAAGCGGTTTCACTACGTCCGAAGACGGGGGCATTACGATTGCGAAGAGCGAACATATTCCCGACCTCGATGTGAACGGAACTTCTCTCGTCTCTTGGGGAGATCCGTCCCTTGCAGCAAGCGTTGACGGCAACTTCTTCTATGCGTCCTTAGCTATCGACCCACGTAACACTCTGCTTGGCAACGGCGTAATGATCGCCAAGTCAAACTCGAATCTCTTCAATCGAAATGTCTCGTGCACTACGTCATTGTTCAACCCAACCGCCAACTCCTGCTGGACTGCGGTACTCGTCTTCGGAAACATCGGGTTTCCAACGTTCACGTTTGAGGACAAGGATCGGATAGCAGTGGATCACGATCCATCCTCTCCGTTCTTCGGCTCTGTCTACATTGGATGGGATCACTTCGTGATAGACGGAACTAGCTCTAGTTACTTGGCTCGTTGCGACGGTAACCTAACGAGTTGCACGATAGTGTCGGGCCTAACCCAGCCCGTCTTATCAGGTAGCGACTTATTCGTGGCATGGACCACCCCGCTAGTGGACAAGAACGGCAACGTCATTGTCGCTTGGTGCAACTTCGGCACATTCATCACATTCGGACCAGTAAATTGCAGAATGCGCTCCTCCCCACCCGGCGGGATGGGTTTCGGCCAGACTGAGAACATACTGAGCTACATGGGTACTGGGACGACACTGCCAAACGACACTGTAGTTGTCGGCTGGGCAACAGAACAGTTCAGAATTGCGGCCGGGCTAATCAGCATCACAGCCGATACAAGTCCTCTGTCCGGAAACCTCTATTTCTCTGTCCAAGTCTGCATCTCCGGCCATTACTACGTGATTCCGCGAGTATTCACGGGAGGTGCAGCCGACAACCCTGGAAACTGCGGGAGATCAGCAGTACTCTTCTCTAGATCCATCGACGGGGGCGTAATATGGTCAAGTCCAGTCACACTCTCAAAGCCAGCAGTAAATGACCAGCCGTTCGTCACAGTCGACTCCGTAACCGGACGATTGTACGTGCTCTATTACACTACTCAGTTCGACCCATTTGACCACCGTATCGATGTTGTCGCGTCAATCTCAAGTAACGGCGGGCAAAACTTCCACCTGCTCCGAGTTACGAAAGTGTCAAACGAGCCTGATTCCGACCCCAATATGTACAACTACCTAGCACCAGCCGGCCTCGGGTCATCCTTCGTCGTGCCCCAATATGGAGACTATTTCGAAGCAGCAGCAAACAGCGGAAGCCTGATGGTTTTGTTCACTGCCAACTATGTCGTGGAAGCGGGGACATTCCAGACCGACCCGTTCCTGGCGGTTCTAAACCAGAATGGCCAATCGACCTTCTAGAGCGAAGCTTGAGACAGGTCATTCCGGATAGCGTGCATTGGAGGCTTATTTGGCAGGAAATCCTAATCCCCAATTGGTTCTTGCCTTGCCTGTTACTTTTGCAAAGCTCTTGATCAAGGGAAAGAAGAGCCAGATATGGATTCATGATCTTCGGATTGATCCAGAAGCTTTCTTCACAACCCTTCCTTCTGAGATCCTGTTTGATGTAGGAGCTCTTCCAGAGTCTCTGAAGGTGAGGCTTCAGTTCGATCATGACAGTTGTGTCGTGTCCGAGGTCTACTCTCTCGTCGTAATGGCTCACGGACGCGAGGACGTGAGCCGCACTGTCAACTTTGACGGGGCTCGGCCTGTCTTGGGAGCAAAGTTCTTGGAAGGCCTGGGACTAAGAGTGGACTCTGAATCCGGCACTTTGAAACCTCTAAGACATCGGGGCTTCGACCTATACTACGAACCTTAGAAGATGTCCCCCGGTGCTCTAACAAGAATCATACTGCACTGCGACTTGGATGCGTTCTATCCCTCTTGTGAGATTCACAGGGACCCTTCACTAAGGGATAAGCCATTGATCGTGGGCGCGGACCCGAAGAACGGCAAAGGTCGCGGAGTTGTCACCTCTTGCTCGTACGAGGCGAGAAAGTTCGGAGTTCGATCCGGGATGCCCATTAGTATGGCTTGGAAACTTTGCCCACAAGGTGTTTTCGTCCCGCCCGACTTCAAACTTTACGGTGAAACGTCTGAAAGAGTGATGGATATCATGCGGGGCTTTGCGGATGTTTTTGAGCAGACGAGCATTGACGAAGCCTACATGGATGTCAGCAGGAGATGCAAGACGTATGATGAGGCCAAACTTGTAGCATCCAAACTCAAAGAGTCCCTCAAAGCTCGAGAAGGCCTCACAGTCAGCGTTGGGATCTCACCTAGCAAATCCATCTCGAAGATGGCCTCGGACATGCAGAAACCAGACGGGCTTACAATTGTTCAACCAGAAGACGTCGACAAATTTCTAGAACCGCTGCCCGTCAATAAAATCAGCGGAGTAGGAAAGAAAACAACTGAATTTCTCCAAGACAAAGGAATCGAGAGAATCGGTCAGCTTCGCGACGTAGAGGCGAAGAAGCTCACAGACTGGTTCGGAAAAGGAGGGGTCTGGCTCTGGGCTATAGCAAATGGAATCGAGGAGACCCCGGTGGAAGAGAGAGGACTGAGGAAATCAATCAGTGTTGAGCAAACATTCGAGAGAGACGTTCAGAACAAGAGGGTAGTCAGGGACGCGTTGGAGTCTCTAAGTCGCGAAGTTCACGACAGACTTTTGGCCGAAGGTTTGTGGTATCGCACTGTTGGCATCAAGGTGCGATTCGAAGGTTTCGTCACGTTCACCCGAGAAAAGACTCATACGGGGTACTCAGATGACCTAGGAGTAATTCGGGATTATGTTACGTTGCTATTCAGAGAGTTCGAGAAAGACCGGCGGAAGATGAGGCTGGTCGGGGTTAGGCTATCTGATCTGAAGCCAGCTGAGGGTAAGCAAGTAAGACTTGGCTGACAAACTATTGGTCTCGATCTGTTTCGTAGATCTGTAATCCCCATGATCTAAAGAGGTCTAGGCTCCTTGCTCTTCCGGTGATGTTGAGAAGCGCAAAGCCGCCGATGTTTATGGCCACCACCTCTCCCGCGAGAATGCCGAGAATCGATAGATCCAGCGGTATCGAGAAAACAGGGCTGAGGTAGCCTCCAACCACTACTGATATCAGCGCAGTCTCGACAAGGGTAGCAGTGAACCAGCTCGCGTTCCGATTGCCAATCCTCCATCTTCGCTGGCCAATCTTCCATGCTAGCAATCCCGCGAAAAGATTAACGAGACTTCCCCCTGCAATGTCCAGTCCAAGCGAGCCTGATGGGAATCCGGTTATTGAATCCGCGGCGAAATTGCCGACTACGGTTCCGATCCCCAGCCCTAGGATCACTGGCCATCCAAACAGAATGGCGAGAGGCATCAGAACGTCTGCGACCCTCACCTGTATTGGAAGATTGCTGATTGGCGCGAATCCGATGACCAGTGCTGCGTAGAGTGCTGCAAATACGGCTGCTAGTGCGAGGTTTCTCGAACGGGAAACTGCAATTCTATCTTTGGTTTCTCTTCTCATTTGCCTCCCTACTCCGGGGTTTGTATGGCGCAACGGGTGGAAGGCCCCACTCACGCGCCTTTGATTGGAAGAAGCAAGGCTGCGCTGTTTTAAGATTTGCTAGGGTTCCTGCCGATCCACTTGTCAGAATGATCCTTCTAAGAAGAGCTAACTAGTTCCGGGCTAAAGACTTGCATGAGAGTCATTAGTCTATCATAGGCTATTCGATGGCGGAGAGTAATCTTCTCTGGTTTTCCTCCTTCGAAGCAATTATGATGTGGTCAGTCCCTAAGAGGCCTGGTTTCTTGAGTTCAATTCGGCTTATCTGGGCCCTTTCCATCTCGAACTCTTTCATCCGTTCGAGATCTGTTATCGTCTTGGCGCTTCACGGGTTCATCGTCAAAAGGTAGCGTGTCGTAAAGCCGCATTTGCGAACTACTTGTTTCGCCATATTTGCTCGCCCGGATCGTTCGTAGTCGTCCCAACTCGAACGGTGAGAGGAAGACTGTGTTGTCAGCGCCGAATTTGCTAGCGACGGGTTCTCATAGAGGGCCAGCTCTCGGCAACTATTGCTCTGGGAGTCTCCTTGACCCAGTCTGGTATAATGACGGCTCGGAGAAGCTCTTGCACGGAAATCCCTCGATCTATTGCAGCGCCGGTCAAGACGCGATAATTCTCGTCGCGAAGCGACATCATGAATTTTGTCAAAAATAATACCCGGTAATAGCGTTGCCGCCCCTAATAGAGTCATGTTCTCAGCCCGTATCCCTGCGTCGTCTTTGACTTCTACGTCTAGAAGACGAAGAGAATCGTGATTCTCTATGAGCAGAGGTCTCGTGTGGGAGGGACATAACTAGGCGGTTCTAGCTCCGAAGATCCTGATAGGATCAGGTTACTGGTCTCTTTGGAATAGGCTAATAGTCGCGATCTGACGAGTCAGTTTTTCGAATCCCCACATGAGGCTGACCAAGCTTTCCTACGTGACCTTATGGGCAGTTCACTTCGANCAGGTCAAGGCCTTTTACGAGGAAATTCTCGGTCTTCCAGTCGCCCAGGAGAATGAGAACTTCGTCATGTTCGACACGAAAGGGTCACGGCTCGCGTTCCACCGGCTCACCAAGGCCCNGCCCCTCTCCCGAGCAACAATCGAAGTGCACCTAGAAGTCAACGATGTCGATGAAGTCTACTNGTCTCTCAAGTCAAAGGGCGTGAAGTTCGTGGACCCTCCCGCGAACCGGCCCTGGGGCACCCGGGCAGCAGGCTTCAAGGACCCTGAAGGTTACGTTGTGGAGATTGTGGGCCCCTTGAAACCAGGCGAGCCCTCGAAGGGCGAATAGCGCTCTAGCCTTACTCCCGCTTATGTTTCGGCTTGGCCCTTTTCTTTTTCTCCGGCCCCAGAACCGGGGTCTGCGGGAACAAGTACGGCATCGTCTGAGCCGTAGTCGGNGGCGAGCCTCCACGTTCCAGCGGATGCATTTCATGTTTCTCCGGCTGCCTAACCTCTAGGACCCCGCTCTGGCTGAGGACTCTGTAATGATCCAGGCCTTGATGATGAAGGAACTTATGGAGTTGCAGCTTGACTTCCTTGTGTCGGGCTCCTTCGATCTGGAGTTGNGTCCCTTTCGTTTTCATTTTGCCCTCGAGGTTCGATTTCAGGAACTGGGTTGCTTCGCTAGCCCGGTCATGCAATTCCTTCAGCTCTACTGTCAGAAAGATTTTCGGCATGNCAAATCAGACCAGCAGGNAGGCGGTTCAAGCCTAAAGTATATTCTATCGCATATTTTTCTCGGATATCGCCCATTTTTCAGCCCTGTTTTTCGAATCTGGAAGCCGTCCCCTAGATTTCCTAGCAAATCGTTCTTGACGCCTCGACAAAACGCCATGCGGTCCACGCCTGAACTGTGCCCTGAATCGGCTGTCTCGCCCATAACCCCTGCCAGACAGCAACTATTCACGGGAGGAGGGGGGTCTAAGCGATTCGACCTCGCAACGCAAGAGTGGTCAATCCGCCTTTCTGTTTTTACTATTATTCCGTGAGAAGGTTGGGTCAGCATTATAGCCACTTGCATCGTTCCATATCTTGTGATTGATGCTGTAGTGCTCGCATGCTAAGAACTAGGATTATCGCCTTCCTCGGCCTCGCCCTGACTCTCTTCTCGCTCCTGTTAGGTTCCCGCACGCTCGGTTACTCCCGAGCTGTCCTCAGTCTACAGCTCGGCGGTCTATTCCTCGTTGTAGGAGGATTCTTTCGGTTATTCGACCACCNCGGTATGCATGAAGTTCTAGCTGGCCTGTATGATCTTGANGCCGCGATGAACTAGACGTTTCTCCAGTCTACGCTTCTTCCTTGTAGAACTTCGCTAGGTCAAGGGATTCGTGCGTCTGCTTTCTCAATTCCTCCATCGTCGGGTACACAGCCCTGAAGACCTCCAGAACACCCTCCCTTGATCTTACATGCACCAGATAGGTTGGATACGCGGCGTGTCGAAACATCCTCTTGCTCTCCCAAGACTCCGCCCTATCACTATCCACATAACGAACATGAACATTCGAGAAATGGACTTTTTCAGCGAGATCCGAAGTCATCTCTCTGGCAAGCTCTCGGAACAAAGGTTTCTGCTCCATACAACCTGAACAGCCGTCTCTCGTGATCGCCGTCACATATACAACTCCCAGGTCTTTCGCGAGAGCTTCAACCGCACTGTTGTCCGACAAACCCTTCAAGCGTTGAAACTCAACGAGCTCCACACTCCTGTCCTCAGAAAGCTGGCTTGAAACCGTCAACGCAGTTCCCGAGAACACCTGTGAACGCGTGATATAAGCACAAACCCC
>JGI25385J37094_10000241_pt1 | contig 13257 bp, 7 predicted proteins | sample GraSoi013_1_40cm_FD_37094 | JGI IMG/M metagenome (IMG submission 37094) | reverse complement strand
TCGTCTTGCCGTTCCCAAAGCCAGTCCGGCTCCGCCAATAGTTCCGGGCGTGCGTAGCCTTCAGCAGTCGCCATGCCAGCCTCCTTCTCCCTCAGCGAGGTCTCGACGGCTAGCTTAGGCCGATTCTCGGATCTTGCGCATGGAGTTGGGACGCGGCGGCGCTTCCCTCANAGACGGATGGGAGCGAGGAGCGATCAACGCGGGCATCGTTGATGCTTTTCGAACTCTGCGGTCCGAACCGTCTGACCTGCCCTGAGTTTTCGATGGAGGCTCCATTCTTTGGGNGATGGATCCCATGTCACGCNCGCTGATCAGCCGCTGGTTTCNGCCGCAAAAGTTCGAGTCCATGCCGGGTTATGCAGTGAAGAAGAGAGCGGCAGACAACATGTTGAAATCATCGGTTCCGGAACCACAACATCTGGCGCCCAAGAGCAATTGCGAATTGGCTCCCCTTAGTGGACGCTCTTCGAACTCGACTGCTTGCGCCGGCGCCCGATCTGATTGAGACACTCGATCGTCTCCGATCTTGAACGGGCCTGCACGGTCGGATCATGTGGTAGCGACCTCATCGCGCTCGCGTCAGGGGATCGTGATCTCCCTGCGCATCGCCTCCCAGGCTTCGCGTGCGTCCTGAACGGAACCGGCATCCTCGATCGTGGAGATGTCTCCTGGGTCCTTATCGAGTGTCACGGCCTTAAGCACCCGGCGCATGATCTTTCCGCTCCGGGTCTTCGGCAGCATGCTCACGAAATTGAGGTCGCCGATGACGGCAACGGGCCCCAGTTCGCGGCGGACGGTCTCGAGCAACTCACGCCTCAGCTCGTCAGAAGGCTCGTAACCCTTCTTGAGCACAACGAAAGCCGCGATCACCTCCATGCGCAACGGGTCGGGTCGGGCGGTGACGCCGGCTTCGGCAACGCCTGGGTGGCGAAGAAACGCCGTCTCGACCTCGATCGTGCCAATCCGGTGACCGGCGATCTTGATGATCTCGTCCGAGCGACCGCTGAACCAGACGTAACCATCCTCGTCGAATGACGATGCGTCGCCGCTGAGATAGAGGGTTTTCCCGGGGATGCGTCGCCAGTAATCGTTCGCGTAGCGATCGACCTCGCCCCAGAGGGTGGCCGTGAGTCCGGGAAACGGTCGCTTGATCACCATCATCCCTTTCTCGTTCGATCCCAGCTGCTCACCCTCTGGAGACACCACCAGCGCTTCGATCCCGGGCAGCGCGATCCCACCCGAGCCGGGCTTGATTGGGAGCATTCCAAGTCCCCACGGGTTGCCAAAGATCGGACCCCCGGTTTCGGTCTGCCACATGTGGTCGATGACTGGGACGCGGTCCTGCAACACGTCCTGCTGGAGCCATTCCCACGCCGGGGCGTTCAACACCTCGCCGGCACAGACAACGCGGGTCAGCGAGCTCAGGTCGTACTTCCGTGCAGGCTCGCTGCCGTACTTCATCAACACGCGGACCGCCGTTGGCGACGTGAAGATCCCGCTGATCCGATTTCTCTCGATGATCCGGTAGAAAGTCTCAGGATCCGGATGGTCGAGGCCGCCCTCGTATGCGACGGTGGTGCAGCCGGCCAGGAGGGGTGCGTAGACAATGTAACTGTGGCCGACGATCCAGCCGATGTCGGCGGTCGCCCACCAGATGTCGTTGCCCTCGAGGCCAAAGACCCACTCGCCCATCGAGTGGATGTACACCTGGTACCCGCCATGGGTGTGGACTGCAAGCTTGGGCTTGGCCGTAGTGCCCGAAGTGGCGAGGATATACGCGGGCTCGTTGGACTCCAACCACTCGACCTCGTCGCTCTTGCCCTCGCCCAGCGCGAGGAACTCCTGCCAGTAGATGTCTCGGCCTGGTTGCATCGCGGGCTCGTCCTCGCCTCGCCGGTGCACGACGACGCGCGCGACGTGCGTTCCATGCTCGGCCAGGGCCTCGTCCACAATGCCTTTGAGAGGCACGTTCTTCCCCTTTCGGTAGGTCAGATCGGAGCAGAACAGCGCTTTGGCGCCCGCCATCTGCATTCGATCGCCGAGCGCGCCCGACCCGAAGCCGGCGAAAACCGCGATGTGGACGGCGCCAATTCGGACGCAGGCGAGCATCAGGACGATCGCTTCGTCGCAGGTCGGCATGTATATGCCCAGCCGGTCGCCCTTGCCGATGCCCAGACCGCGCAGCGCGGCGGCGGTCCTGCGCACCTCGTACTGCAGCTGCGCGTAAGTGAATACGGTGCGGTCGCCGTGCTCGTCCTCACATATAAGGGCGGCCCGTCCCCCGTTGCCGGCCTGGACGTGGCGATCCACGCAATTCCAGGCGAGGTTGGTCTGGCCGCCTACAAACCATCGGAAATAGCGCCCGCGATCATCGGGCTTGTCCGCGTCCCATTCGAACACGCGATCCCATTGCCGGTGCCAGGGCAGAGACTCTGCCGCTCGGGCCCAGAAGCCGTCAGGATCGTCTTTGGCGGCCCGGCAGAAGGCCGCAATCTTCGGGTTGATGAGCTCCATCGACGTGCTCCTTTGAGTACGGACTTCCAAGTGTCCGACCGGACTACAACGGCCGCGTCGCAGCTCGTGCTCGATCCCCTGGAGTTTAGGCGCAGGATGGCGCGGCCGCTGATGATCCCGTGCCGGACCGAGCCCACAGAAGCCCACAGCCAGATCTTCGCTACAGCTCGATCAGCCCCTTTCTGGCCGCATAGATGACCGCCTGCGAGCGGCCCTCGATCCCGAGCTTCTCGTACAGGTTGCTGATATGGTTGCTCACCGTCTTTCCGCTGACCTTGAGGCGGTAGGCGATTTGTTTGTTGGGCAATCCGAGCGCCACCAGCTTCAGGACTTCCACCTCACGGGCAGTGAGGCCATCGTAAGACTCATGCGGCTTGCTGGAAACCATTCGATAAAGCCTGTCGGCGACGGAGCCCGACATCACCCTGGCGCCGCCAACAATGGCGAGCATCGCGTTGATGATGGTTGAGATGCTCGTGTCCTTCAGAACGTAGCCCCTCGCACCCGCCTCCAGCGCGCCAAGAAGGTGGACATCGCCGCTAAAGCTGCTGAGAATGATGACCGCGACTTCCGGATGGCGGCCGCGGATGAGCTGAGTTGCCTCAACGCCCTCCATGACAGGCATCTTGAGATCCATCAAGACCACGTCTGGACTCAGCTCGTCGACCATGCGCACAGCTTCTTCACCATTGGCCGCCTGCCCGGCCAGCTTGACGCGCGGATCCTTGTCCAGGAGCGCTGCCAGACCAGATCGGAAAAGGGTGTGGTCGTCGGCAATTAGTACGGACAGTCTCAGGCTTTCTGTCAACGCAATGTGTTTGCGAGCGGAAAGCTTACTCTCACCATCATCCCACGCGGTCCACCGGTGACGGTCAGCCGTCCGCCGAGAACTGCCGCACGCTCACGCATGCCTAAGACTCCGTTGCCGACCAGCCTGGGCAATGCCGATTCGATCGGCGGATTGCCGATGTCGCCGATGGTGACAACCGCCCGCCGTCCTATCACCTCCAGGGCGATCGCCACCCCAACTCCGGGGGCGTGGCGCAACGTGTTGCTCAGCGCCTCGTGGATGATCCTGTAGACGTTTACCTCGGCATGCTCGTTCAGGCGACCTGGCCAGGAGCGGGAGACACGCAACTCGACGGCTTGCCCGCTCAGTCGTTCGAAGCGAGGGATCAGGTGACTTCGCAGGCCGTGAATGAGTCCATCGCGGACGGCAGGATCGTCACGCAGCTCGCGAACGAGCTGGCGCAGGTTATGCAGGACCTCGAGCGTGAGCTGCTCGAGCAAATCAACCTCGCGCAGAACTGCCTGCCGGCCGTACTGACTGACACGGAAGTTCTCCAGCTCGACTTTGATCGCGTACATCGTCTGCACGACCTGGTCGTGCAGCTCGCGGGCAATGTCCTCGCGCGGATCTGGCTCGCCAATGTCGACGCGGTCGGACTCGACAGGCGTCGCCGTTTCAGGGCCGCCCTCGATGCCAATGGTCGCCTCGGACTGTTCCCCCACCTGGATCCCTGGGATTCCGTCGGCCAACTGCTGTCCCCACGACGCGCCTGAAGTCCCGCTGATGACTTGCCGTGGGGCTTCGATTATCAGGAATGGTTAACATTTTATGACCAATTCGTTAGACCTTCGGGCAAATTCCACTTGATTTCTCTTGCACCAGTGCAAAACTGGGACAAATGTCTCACGGGCAAAATGTCCCAGTGCTCTCGTTTCTTGTTGGCACTAAGCATGCAATGCGGTTGTCAGCGACTTGAGGCTCACGCTCGCTGAAGGTGCTCGCGACCTCGGCTGTTGCCAGGGCCGTTCACGTTCAGCTCGCTCGGCCGCGATGACGCTGTCTTGCCAGCTCATTTAGTGCCTCGAGCTGGACGCAGGCCGCGCGATCTCCATCGGTGCAGCGGACCTGGAGCATGAGCGCGCAAGCCACGCAGACCATTTGGACGCTGGGATCGCCGAGCCCTTCAACTGCTAGCTCGCCACAGTTCGAGCAGACCACTGACTGGGCCGACGGTCGGCGCCTGAGGGCGGTTCGAACTAAGTCGAGCGCTCGTCGCAGACTTCTGATTCGATCTCCCAAGAAGCAGCATCGGCGCCGAATTCCGCTGGAGCCAGGTGGAGCTCGCGGCGGGTCAGGGCCCGATTCGAGCAGTCTGCACGACGACGTCGTCGAACGCAATGTCGAATGCCCGTCCGGTCTGATTCTCACCCAGCTGAGTCTGCCCTACCGGGACCGAGCTCAAGTTGGTTGTCTGGGTCGTGAGCGCGCTCACGGCGATCCCGTCCAACCAGACCTCGATCGTGCTTGAAGTTCCATTCACCACCACATGCAGCTCAACGCTGTGCCACGCGCCGACGCTGAGCGCCGGACCGATCGTGCTCGTGCCGGAGACATCGTTGCGAAGGCCAAGACGACCCTGACTATCGATGTAGACGCGACAGAGCGAAGAGCCTGCAGCCGTGCGGTCGCCGATCAGGTTGGCAGTGCTGGTCGGCAGCGACCACACAAAGAAATAAGTACGTGCATATAGGTTCGAGTAGCTGCTTCCAAGATTCTCGCGGGCGTAGGCCGCGCCGCCGGTGGAGGTGGCCTCNGCAGCATATGTGCCCTGGTGAACGGTCGCGCTCTGGACGACGAGACCTGCGTTCGTCGTCCAGGAAGACATCGAGCCTGATTCGAAGCCGTCGCTGAAGCCCTGGGCGCTGAGGCTGAAGCCGAGGGTCACGGTGGCTGCCGGGCCGACGTTTGCCGTCATCGTTTGTGAGTTGTATCCGGTCACACTGGCGGTGAACATGTAGCTGCCTTCGATCACCGAGGGCAACGAGTACAGGCCCGAGCCGTCACAGTTCGTGCTGCCGCCGGCATAGCTCACAGTTGCGCCTGCGATTGGCTGGCCCGTTGCAGCGTCCGTGATCTGGCCGCTCACGCTGCCAGGCAACGGAGGGAGAGCGAAATTTTGCGTGGTGGTGCCGCCGCTTACGATCGTCACCGTCGCGTTCTGGCTCACGTATCCACTGCTGGTGGCCGTAACAGTAGTGTTACCGGCGGGAACGCCGCTCAGGCTGTACTTCCCGTTTGAGTCTGTGGTGCTGGCGCCGCCCGAATAGCTGATAGAGGCATTTGGCAAAGGGGATCCAGTCAGGGCGTCCGTGACGGACCCGAGAATCGTTCCGGAGCCGGCGGTTGCCGGCACGAGGGCGAAGTTCTGAGACACTGCCTGGCCCGGGCCGATGTTCACTATCAGGCTCTGGGACACGTAGCCGGCGGCGCTAACACTGAGGGCGTAGCTGCCGAGCGGCGCCATCGTCAACGAATATGAACCCGAGTTGTCGGTGAGCGTGTTCGCGGCTGCGTACGAGATGGTGGTATGTGCCACCGGGTTGCCCGTCGCGCGATCTGTGACCTTACCCGCCAGAGAGCCGAAGCCGCGGCACGGAATGATGCCGGAATCGAACTGTGTGGATGTGCTCCCGGAGACCGTGAAGAACTTGAACTGTGCAGTGGTAGTCGAGAGCTGAAGCTGGAGTGCGCCGAAGACGTTGCTCGTGGAGGTTGCGACACGAGGATCGCTTCTCATGATGGACTGGCGTGAATGGCCGCCGGTGCCAGCCACGATCTCCGTGAGGCCCGTGGCCGATGGATTGCCGTTTGCATCCAGCGGCTGCCAGCGCTGGTAGTCATGATCGTGGCCGTTCAGAACAAGGGTTGCCCGAGCATCGGCGAGCGGCATCCAAAAATCCTGTACTCGGGTCGTAGACCCCTCGGGACCGATGTCGAAGAGAGGATGATGCCAGTAGGCGATGATGCATGCGCCTGCGTGCGCGGCAAGNTCATTTTGCAGCCAGGAAAGCTCTCNGCTCCAGTTGGCGCTCTGGAACTGTGATGTGGAGTTGAGCGCAATGAAGTGCCAGCCTNCGGCGTCGAAACTGTAGTAATTCGGCTCGTTGTTCCAGTAGTCGAAATAGCCTGCCGCATTGCGAACCCCGTACTCGTGGTTCCCCACAACCGGATCTGTGATCGNTCTCAGGACGCCGAAGCCGCCCTCATACCAGTTCGCAAATTCGGCGTACGACCCTTTTTCGTAGACGTCGCCGAGATACAGGAAAAGGTTGGGCGACCACGAGCTGATCGTGGTCACCACCGAGTTGGCGGACGGATCGCCTCCTGCTCCGTCCCCAACTGCGGCGACCACGAAATTTGTCCCTGGCGCGGGCAGAGTGCCTGAGGTGATCGTCGGCGCGTTGCCATTGGGGGGCACCACTGTGACTCCGTTGGAAAATGTGAGCGTCTCGCTCGTCGAGTTGGTGCTGCTGCTGTCGCTCATGACGGCTGACAGGGAAAGGGTGTGAGCTCCGTCTACCCAGTGTGGCGTGGGCAGGATGAAATTCGAGGGTCGCTGGAAGTCCGTCAGCGTGTAGACACCGTCAATCGTGTAGACAAACCGCGTAACCCTGAAACTGCCGCTCAAGATCGTCGCGGACGCCGAAACGCTGACACTGCCGCTCACGGTAGAGCCAGGGTCGGGATTGGTCAGGCACAGCTGGACGCTGTAGTTCGATGTGGTGGTCGTGGCGCAGGGCGGCGAGGCCGCTATGCTGTCGGGCCCGGACGCCGTCACGAGCACAATCAGAAGCGCTGCCATCGTTGCCGCCAGCCAGGTTCGTGCCCGGAGTTGGACGCGGCGGAAGCGGCATGTCATCCGGCCTTGCTCCAGCTGGTCGTATCGAACAGCTTTCCGCCTATCACGACGCAATCAACACGGACTGTGGAATGGTCGACGCTGACGATGAGATCGCCGTAGATACCGGCTGCTCCGACCTGTTGAAAGTCGCAATTGTGCCGGATGGCGTCAGCGCTCTTGCCCCCGATCCCCGCTACGAAATAATGCACGCCGGCCGCGTCTGGCCGAATCCGCTCGTAGTCGTGGTCGTGACCGTTGAAGACCGCATCGACATGGTATTCGTCGAAGAGCGGGACCCAGTATTGGTCGACATATGCCGTCGATCCGTGCTGGCCGCACGAATAGGCCGGGTAATGGAAAAAGACAAACTTCCAGCGGGCGTTGGCGTGCGCCGCAAGATCATTCCGTAGGAACTCGTAATACGGCTGCCCCGAAGCGTAGCCATGGGACCCGTCGCCTTCCAGCACAGTGAAATGGGCCTCGCCGGCGTCGAAGGAATAGTTTCTGTCCGGCATGAAGAAGTTCTCGATGCTCGGGGCTCCTTGCTGCGTGGTGTGGTCGTGATTCCCGAGCACCCATACGACGCCATGGGAATTCAGGAAATCCGCGTATTGAGGAAATACGTTTTGATCCATCTCGGCCAGGGTGCCTCGTTCATAGGTGTTGTCCCCGAGAGTTATGAAAAGGTCCGGGTCCTGCTGCTTCATCAGGTTCACAACATCGACTTCGGCAGCGGTCCCACCGCCGAAGTCGCCGGTTGTGGTGAACCGGATGCCCCCGGTATCGGGCAGGCTATGAAAGTGGCCGCGGACGATCTCACCGCCAGAGCGCACCGCATAGCTGTAAGTGCTGCCCGGCCGGAGTCCGTTCAGAACGGCGCTGTGAAGGACGCCGTCTTCCTGCAGGTGATTCCGGACCTCGGCCGTAAGGTTCTCTCCACCGCCCAGGCCGTAGCTGACGGTTCCGTTGGCCACGCTTGCCGGGGTGACCCAGGCGATGATAATCGAGTCGGTTCGCGGCTGCACCAAATAAGGCACGCGTATGAAGACGTTGCTTGACGGGGGTCGCTCCTGGGAGGGCGGCTGCGCACTAGTCGCGTGTGCGAGGGCGTAACCGAGACCGGCGCCGACCACCAAGGCTATCGTCAACAGCCCCGGCGCGAGCGACACGATCGGCGTCCTGGTCGACCTCATCGGCCTTTCATTCGTCACGCTCGGCAAGCGGGATAGCGGGATCGCGCGCCAGCTCGCCTGCATGGTCACTCATATGGCTCGACCCAAGCAAATCGATCAGATCGCCCACATCCGGCCGTTGCACCCGAGGTGAGTTGCTGGAGGCCAGGTAAACAGCCTTCCAGGAATGATTGGCCTTCATGGCCTGCAATAGAGCCAGGAGCTTGTTGGGGGTGCCAGTTGACCGTCCTCCCGCGCGATGAGCCTCATCGGCCCCATCGATGACGACAACATCCCAAGGCCCAGCCGCCAACAGTTCTTCTCGGCGGCCGCGCCGGCGTGCCAAGCTCGAGCTCGCCACCACAAGCGGGAATGCTCTCCAGGGGTTACCCGACCACGCTCGCTTGCGGTCATCCGGGTCATAGAAGCTGCCTCGCTCGAGCCTCGGAATCGAGAGAAAGAACTGGTCGTTGAGCGCCCGCTGCCAATCCCGCATCGTCGACGGGTGAACCAGCAGCAGGAAGCGCTCAGCCTTTCCTGAGTCGATAAGGCCGCTGAGGATGGCGCCCACCACAGAACGTTCGCCGGCGGCAGGCGAGCCGGTGAGGAGGTAGCTCTGCGGGAACGCAGCGACCACCTGCGACGCAAAGGATGGCTGCACGGATGGGACCTCCTCGGAGCCGTCAATGGTGGCTCGTGCACCTGGCTGCGCCGGCGATGTTTGCGGCTTGGCAGGTGCTTCGGCCAGGCTTCGAGCACGAGAGCTCAGCGGGAAGAGCGTTGCCCCGCCCAGGGTGAGCCGTATGCGGCGTCGGCTCACGCGCGGCAGGCGGCCTGCGGGGATCAGGCTGAACACCAAGCGACGGCCGCGACCAGCCGCGAATACGGCTGCCATCACAACGAGGCACGCCGCGGCGAGAATGGATATGTCGAGTGGCGTGATGACCGGGACGGTCACGTGCTGGCTGCGTGAAAGCGCGATGGTGGCGACCGGTGCCATGCCGGCGACCTGCACCTGGGCTGTGTAGTTGCCGCGGGCCACGACCAGGGTGGCAGCACCATTACGGTCGAGCTTCACGATCTGCGCATGGCCGCTCGGTCCGATGAGCCGAATTGGCTCATGAAGGGGCGTCCCGAACATGGCGTCGCTGGCGCCCAGACGCAACGTAAATAGAAGCAACGGAATCGACCAGGTGCCTCCGGCTGCAGGCGAGTACCGCATCTGGCCCCCGCTCGCAACGTTCAGGCCGTCGTACTTGGCAAAACTCAGCGAGTAGGGAGCGAAAGTGATGTGAAGGCCGTTCTCACCGGTGTGTTTGGCCGGGATTGGAGTTTGGAGCCAGATTGGCTCGAAGGGATACTGCAGCTCCTTCAACTCGGCGTTGGGACCGGAGATGACGACGTGGGAAACCCGTGTGTGATCAAGCGGATGGCGGTCAAGGTCCACGAACTGAAGCTGGGTGAGATAAGCCACCCTCAGCCCGACCGAGATCGAAGCGTCATCGACGATCCTGATGGGTCGGGAGGGCGTCCAGTTGTCATCCGACCATCGACTGAAGCTGAAGCGAGTGTTCGGACCAGGCGCCGGTATGCGCACCTCGAGGATATGGATGCCCGCTCTGGCCACACCTAGGACGGCCTCCCCGGTCGCGTCAGAAACTGATGCGTTCTCACCGTCAAGCGCGAGAGTGATGCCGAGCATGGTCGGTACGGTCTGCACCTTGAGGATGAGTGGAGCAACCACGAAGGTGGAGCTTGCTGACAGCGCTGCCAGAGAGCGAGAGCCCCCGTCATACATCACCATCAATTGATGGCTTCCCGAAGCAAGGACTCCTCGCAAACGGAAATACGCAGTCCCCTGTGCATCAGTACGCTCGACCCGACGTTCGATATCGTCGACGAGGAAGTGGAGGTCGGAGTCCGGCTGCAGAAGACGTCCAATGACGAGGGTCGCCTCGGCATCGATTTCCTGGCCGGCTTTGATTACCGAGGGAACGTGCAGCGTGATCCCGTCAGCTCCAGAAGCGGCACTTGTGGCCGACCCGGCAACTGCCTCGCCCACCCCTCGAATCTCCGACGGCGCCGACGTCGGCGCCGCCAAAACAACACCGGCCCACATGTGTGCCAGGAGAACGCCCGCCCACACGACCATTGAGTGGCGCGCGAAAAGTTTCATCTTCCCGTTCTACGCTTTCGTTCAGTCAGCCCCGCGAACACGAGGAGCAAGAGCGCGAGACCGCCGACGACTCCATACATCTCGAGGAGCCTGATGGTCGAGGGACCACGGGTGAGGACCACAGCGGCACCGGCTACGGGGGGCTGGCTCGGAGCCCGCGGCGCCTGCTGGAAGTCGAAGGCTGCCATGAGGTCAGTCGCCGCTTCGTCCCTCGTCGTCAGCGGAGCCAGCCCATGCAGACGTTCGATGAATTTGAGAATCGAGGTGAAGTCGGCTGTCTGATGGAGTATGTATCCCTGTCTTGCGTAGGGAGAGATGATCAGGGCCGGCACTCGAAAGCCATAGCCTTCGCGGTCGACCTGAGGCGGCGCCACATGGTCGTACCACCCACCCCAGTCGTCCCACGTAAGCACGATCGCCGAGTCCTTCCATGCGTGGCTCCGCATGATCGAGTCGATGATCCCGACGGTTGCGTTCTGCCCGTTGCCGACGTGCCCAGGAGGGTGTTCCGAGGTACCGCCCTGAATGATGTAGCTAACGGACGGGACGGTGCCGTCGGCCAGATCGCGGTAGAGGTTCCCCAAGTCCTGGATCCGCACTCTCTTCGATGGATCGTCGACGACCGACGGAATGGTCAGCAGCGGCACCCACGCGACCTCGGAGTCCCGCGGATTCGCAGGGTTGATGTGTCGGAAGTCGAGCCCGGGATCGTAGTTCTTGATGTAGAACTTCCAGCTCACACCGGCGGTCTGCAATCGATCGAAGATGGTCGTCATCTGGATGCCTGTCGAGGGGATGGTCTCGCCTAGGCCAGAATCCGACCCTGCAACCCAAAATTGGTGATTGGCCAGGCTGCCGCCCATCGCCGATGAGAAGAAGCGGTCGGCGAGCACATAGTTAGAGGCCAGGTCCCAGTAATAGGGAAGGTCGCTCCCGTTGTAGTAGCCGAGAGCCACGGATCCGGGAAGGTTGCGATGCTGCTGCGCCACGACAAAGCCGTCCATGCGACCGCCGTCGAATGCGAGTCGGGCGCTGTTATCACTGTGGTCGAGGTCTTGTGTTCTCAGGGCCGGCAGGTGGAAGGGCTGTACGACCTCCGCGGCGGGGTCAGCTGGGTCGACGGGCACGCCAAGTCCAATCGAGAGACCGTCTGCCCCAGGAAACGTGCCGAAGTAGTTATCGAACGTGTGGTTCTCCTGCATGATCACAAACACGTGCTTGATGCGCGACGCCGCCTCCGCATCAATGGGCACTGCACCGCTGTGAGAGGTCAGAGGCGGCGGCAACGCCGACACGGTTCGCTGGCGCGGAGTGCCCGGTACCAACGTCAGCACTTCCCCCACATACAAGAGGTCGGGATTGTTGCCGATTTGCGAGCGGTTCAGCCGATACAGGTCCTGCCACTTGTTGATGTCGCCTAACTGATCCCGAGCGATGGTCGATAACGTGTCGCCCCGCTGCACCGTGTACAGGACGGGGGGCGCTGGCGGGGTCGGGGAATCTGCCGCGCCGGCAACCGCAGACCCGCCCCAGGCCAGCATCAGACTCACGACGCACGCGGCAGCGACCTTCGCCACCGTCACGGGTGAACCTCGTAGATCAGGACGACCGCAACGTCGGACGTGGTGCCGTCCGCCTGCTGCACCGGCTGCATGTCGGCATAAACGAGGATGCCGTTGTACTTATGGACGAAGGTCATCAGCCGGTGAGCGAAGAAGGGGGTACGGGCAGCCGAATAGGTGTCATAGACGAGGTACTGCACGGCATTTGTGCGCACCATCAGGTCCGGGTTGAGGACCGGCTGGTAGGTCGGGTTCCGATGGAGGGGATTGGGACTGACGCTGAGAGCAAGAGCCCGCCTCTTACCGTAAAACTGGATGATGTTCGCGAAGGACGGCCCAATCGTCAGGAAATGCGCATCGCGCAGGGTGTTCTGCTTGACCCAATCGCCAACTGGCCGACTGGCCTCCAGGCCACCTGTCCCTGCAGTGAAGCCGTAGGCAGCCGTGGACATGGACGGAGTCGCGGTTTCGTCGCTGTCGGTGGCTACGATTGCCGCGGCCGGGGTGGAGATGACCCCGATTGACCCGATCCCGAGCGCGACGCAGCTCGTGCCCACTAGAGCGATTCGCGCCGAAGCCATGACCAGACCGCGCGGGAGTCGCCAGCGCTGTGAGGCTCGTGCGAGGAATTCGGTGACCGACACAACGCCATCGCCCGCGAGTAGGGCCACCGGCGTGGCAAGAGGGATCAGATACTGGAAGCCTTTGACCGGCCACGCCTCGAAAAAAGCCACCACCACCACGGTCAGCGAAACGATGAGCACGTCGAGACCCTGACGCCGCCGCAGCGCTACCACAAGTCCTGCCATGGCCAGCGCTACGAGCGGTATGCCAATGCTCGGCACCACGGTGAGGTAGAAACCGGCGTCATGGTTGGCGCGGCGAAGCAGCTGCCACAGGAAGAACTCTTGAGCGACCCTGCTTCCGCCTGAGACCAGGAGTGAAAGGGGAAACGGCGCGATGGTGAGCATATACACGATTGCCGAGACACCGAAATCGCGAAGTTTGAGCGGCACATCACGTGCCAGCATCAAAAAAGCGAGAACGGCGGGCACCATAAGAATCGCAGACTCTTTGGCTAGAAAGGCAAGGCCCGCCGAGCAGGCAGCTGCGTAGAGGGTAAGGCTTCGGGGCCTGCGCAC
>JGI25385J37094_10000235_pt1 | contig 13333 bp, 15 predicted proteins | sample GraSoi013_1_40cm_FD_37094 | JGI IMG/M metagenome (IMG submission 37094) | reverse complement strand
AGTCGCACAGAGTACCTTTGACTTGGATTCATCTGGAGTTCCGCCAAAACAGATTGTGATTATTTCTACTATTCTAGCTTTAATTGTTATAACTGGGCTTGGATACAGACATAAGTAATATCAGATCTGAGGTCCTGCGTCTCTTATCTCCTTTGAGACATTACCAAATTTCTTAAAGTTCTCCACAAACATTTGAGCAAGTTTCCTTGCGGAGAGATCATAGGCGTCCTTTTCAGACCAAGTATTACGTGGATTTAGTACCTCTGGAGGAACTCCAGGGCATGTAGTTGGCACATCCAAATTGAAGGTGTCGTCATGTCTGTACTTTACGATATCAAACTCGCCTGTGAGAGCTGCTGTAACCATCCTTCTTGTGTGGTGGATATTCATCCTCTTTCCAATTCCGTACGGCCCTCCAGACCAACCTGTATTTATCAAATAAACTACGGTCTTGTGTTTTGTTATCTTGTCTCCAAGTAATTTCGCGTATACCGATGCGTGTCTTGACATAAACGGAGCGCCGAAACATTCCGAAAAAGTTGCTCTTGGTTCTGTAATTCCTCGTTCAGTTCCTGCTAGCTTACTCGTATATCCTGACATGAAATGATACATTGCTCCTTCTTTTGTAAGTCTAGCAATAGGAGGCATTACACCAAATGCATCTGCTGTAAGAAAAACTATGACCTTTGGATTTCCACCCAAGCTTGGAATTACCGCACCTGGGATGTAGTTGAGCGGATATGCTGCCCTTGTGTTTTCAGTAAGACTTCCATCATTAAAATCAGGCATCAATGTTTTTTTATCAATTACCACATTTTCTAGTACAGCACCAGACTTTATTGCGTCCCAAATTTGAGGCTCTGCTTCTTTGTTCAGGTTGATGCATTTAGCATAACATCCCCCCTCAAAATTGAAAATTCCTCTATCAGACCAGCCATGCTCATCATCTCCTATTAACATCCTGTGTGGGTCTGCGGATAATGTAGTCTTACCTGTTCCTGAAAGTCCGAAAAATAGTGCAGTATCACCTTTCTTGCCTATATTGGCAGAACAATGCATCGGAAAGACATCTTTTGGCGGTAAAACATAATTCATTACTGAAAACATAGCTTTCTTTATTTCTCCAGCGTATGGAGTTGCACCAATTAGGACAATTTTCTTTGTATAATTAAGAATAATGAACGCCTCAGTTCTTGTACCGTCCACTTCAGGGATCGCTTTGAACTCGTTTAACGCAAGGAGGACGTACTCTGGTTTGTGTGACTCNAGTTCTGCAGCGGATGGCCTAATGAAAAGCTGTCTTACAAACAAGTTTTGCCATGCATGATCAGTTATGACCCTAATTGGCAATCTGTGCTCAAGGTCTGCTCCAACAAAACCATCAAAAATGAAAATTTCCTTATCTTTAACATGTCGTTTCATTTTTTCAAAGATTTTATCGAACTTGTCTTCTGGAAATGGATGATTTATCTTTCCCCAATCAACGGAATCATGAGTTTGCTCGTCATCAACGATAAATCGGTCGTCTGGCGACCTACCTGTATATTTGCCTGTTCTTACTGAAACAGCTCCGTTTGCAGTTAAGATCGCTTCATTTTTTTCTATAACAAGTTCGATTAGCTTTTTGACTTGGAAGTTTCTGTGTATTTTTCCAGGTGTAATACCCATTTGTTCCAACTGAGACACGGTTTGGGAAGATATTGCAGGTTCCAAATCCTCTATCATTAGGTAAATCGATTCGTCAACAATTTCCTTATTATCTCTTCGGATCGTTCACGTGTACATCAAGAAACGTATTTATTGTAAAATTCAGGCACAGTCCTTTACATGCCGATTAATAAGGAATCTTTAGAACTTAGAAGAAAACATGCCCAACGCAGACCAGACTTTGTCAGACAGGAAAGTTGGAGATATGTAAGACTTGCAAAGAACTGGAGAAAGCCCAAAGGAATCGATAATCATCAACGGAAACAAAAGAAGGGTTGGCCAGCGTTAGTAAGAATAGGATACGGCGGGCCAAGGGTTGCAAAAGGATTACATCCTTCAGGATATACCGATAATTTAGTTTACAATGTAAAAGGCTTGGAAAGACTTGATCCAAAAATTGATGGAATTAGGTTTGGTCATGGGGTAGGAAAAAAAAAGAGACTTGAGATTATTGCAAGGGCAAAAGAGATGAACTTCAAAGTTTTCAACGCTAGGGTGTCAACAAGTGGTAGTAAATCTTAGAACTAAAAGACAGTTAGTCTCAAGAATTCTTGGAGTAGGTATGGGCAGGGTAAAGTTTGATCCTGAATATCTTGATGACGTTGCAGACGCAATTACGCGTGATAACATACGAAGTCTGATTACTGCCAACGTAATTCAGATAAAGCCAATCAAGGGAACTTCGAAAGGTAGGGCATATTTCAAAAAGCTCCAAAGACGCAAACGTGGTACCAAACAAGGCTCAAAGAAAGGCAGCGTAGGAGCTAGAATTGGCAAAAAGGAAGTATATGTTAACAAAATAAGAGCAATGCGGTACCGACTTAAGGTATCAAAGTCAAGAAAGGAGATAACAAATGAGAGTTACTGGAAGTTATACAAACAAGTCGGAGGAAACCAAGTAAGAAATCTTGCTCACCTACGAACTTTGATAGATCAAGTACGTTCAAAGAAATAGAATCAAAATCTGTAAATTATATCCGAATCAAGAATTTTTCCTTTCTTGATTTTTATTCCCTCTTTTGCAAGCATTTTGGTTTTTACCATCCCGCCCCATGCGTATCCACCTACTTTGCCGTTTGACAAGATAACCCTATGGCATGGAATGACAACAGGGTATGGGTTCTTGTTCATAATTCTGCCTATAACTCTCTGGCCATTTTTGAGTCCTACCGCTTTTGCAAGTGCAGAGTAAGTTGTTACCTTGCCTTTTGGCACCTGTAAGAGTTTCTTGTACACTTTATGTGCAAGATTCAAACTTTTATCATCTCCAAGTCAGTCGTCTTTATCAAATTAAATACTTTTTCTTTATTTTTCCCAAGCCCGCTCCAATCAACTAGTGAAAATTTGGCTTCTTTGTTTTGTTTTAGTATATGTAGGAAGAGGTTCTCGTCAAGATTATCTAGGGCATGCTTTGGCATAACAGTTCCCAGGGCAAACTCTCCTTCAATGAGCTCCTTGTTGAATTTTTGGGGATAGTGCGTACCCCCAAAACAGATTGCTACATCATGATTTTTTTGATATCTTGACATTTCATCTACCACTATTCTGGCTATGCTTTCACATAAATTCGTGTCATTCCATTCCTTTTGCGTGGTTCCTATTTCAATGAATAATGTTGGTTTACTTAGTGCAGTAGGACCATGATGAGTTGCTTCAATTGTTATCTCGAATCTCGAAAAACCAGATCTTTTTTTCCACAGATGTTGCATGTATGACTTTTGAAGATGTGGGTGTGGTATTGCTACTTGCCTAGGATTTCCACCAAACTGGGCGTCCGCAAAGTTGCCAGTACTGTGGCAGGTGAGGGCTAGTGTACCACTCTCAGAAGCATGCTTTGATAAAAATACATAGCCATCATAGCTATATTTTTCCTCAAGCCAATCTGCAGAAATAGCAGGCGTTGGAATGATAACTACGTCAAAGCTTTTTCCACGATAAACAGCGCCATCTTTTGTCATGTTTTTTGAGATAAAAGTGGCCATGTTAGAACCAGCCGGATCAGACTGGTAGGCTACGAGTAACTGCATGAATTAAGAATGTCTCATGGTGAAATATACTTTAAAATCGTCTGGCCATATCTAATTTGCCGGATCTTGTGCTCGTTGAGAGATAGATTTTCGGCAGTATTAATCTTGTAGGAGATTGTATCACTGACTTTATCAGATATGAAGTAAATTCATCAATAGTAGGTTGTGGGTTTCCTACGGACGGACAAGTGTGGTTGCTTCTTGAATAAATCACTACCCCCGACAAATTACATGACGAAACCCGCATTTTTTAAAAACACATTAGACTTTACAAAATCTTAACATTAAGAGTAGAAAACGGTCAACTTGATGGTTCCATGGAGTGATAAACCAATGCTGTCAAACTTTTGTATACTCAAATCATTTTGAGCCAGTTATGGTACGTTTGTTACGCGTAAAATAAGAATTATAAGTACATTTTATCAAGGTCCTCCAATGGTAAACCCAGGCCAAATGTTGAAGGATATGGTCAACACTCTAAAGCTTGCCAAAAAATCCGATAAGGATGACTATATGGAGCACCTAAGACTAGTCCTTCTCGGAATAGCAACAGTTGGCGGCATTGGATTCATCATTCAGTTTACGTTTGCCGTAATCAATTTAGGACACAGGTAGGATTGACACAAGAAGTAAAATCACATTTCTTTGCGGTTAGAACAACTGGAGGGCAAGAAAAAGTGGTAATGGGTCTTCTTGAGAACAGAATAAAGCTAAAGAAATTAAATATNCAGTCAGTTTTGCTCNTAGAAAATCTCAAAGGATACATCGTGGTTGAAGCCATCGATGCAAATGCGGCCTTTGATGCCTTGCAAGGAATAAGACATATCCGAGGTCAGCTTAGAGGAGAGCTGCAATTCAAAGACATCGAAGGTTATTTGATCAAAAAATCCACCGTATCAGAGCTTGTAGTAGACCAGGTTGTCGAAATTATTGGTGGGCCATTTAAAGGCATGAAAGCTACCATAACGAGAATAGATCACGATAAAGAAGAAGCAACTGTAATTTTACTTGACGCTCCGTATCAATTACCAGTAACTGTTGATGCAAATTACCTAAAACCATCAACTCAGTAGCAAAGGATTAAATTTAAAGTAAAGGAGCATGAAAAATTATGGCTGAACTTCAAACTGTCTCGGCACTTGTAACAGGCGGTCAAGCAACTGCTGGTCCTCCATTAGGTCCAACATTAGGCCCTCTTGGCGTAAACATTTTGCAGATAGTTAACGCAATTAATGAAAAGACCAAAGACTTTGAGGGAATGAAGATTCCTGTAACCGTTAGTGTCGACAAGAAAACCAAGCAATGGACAGTCGAGGTAGGAATCCCTTCAGCAGCTGCTTTAATTCTAAAGGAGGCCGGACTTCAAAAGGGCTCTGGAACTTCTGGTGCCACGTGGGTTGGCGATATACCAATTGATGGTGTGGTCAAGGTCGCGAAATTGAAAATAGATTCGTCTTACGCGCAAGATATCAAATCAGCCGCAAAAGAGGTCGTAGGAACTTGCTTATCACTAGGGATAAAGATAAACGGAAAAAATCCAAAGGAAATAACTGTGGAAATAAATGCAGGTAAATTCGACGATAAATTCAATTAAATTATTAGCTTATAGTATATACAGAGTCTTTATCCGTCCTTTGTAATTCAACAAAGGTTTCAGTATTCTGTATTCCTTCTATCTTGCCTATCTTCTCAATGGCTACTGTATGAAGTTCTTCTAGATTCTTTGCTCTTAGAGTTATTAAAATATCAAATCTACCAGTAACCTCGAATATCTCAACTACTTCTGATGTCTTCATCAAGGCTTTGTGAATTGAGTCCTTCAGTTTTGGATCTCTGTTTATTCCCATTGTTGCCCTTACTCCTATTCCAATGAGAGATTCGTCTACTACTATGGTGAATTTTTTGATTAGTTTCTTCTTTACGAGTCTCTTTATTCTACTATAAAGAACAGAAGTATTTACTCCCAACTTCTTTGAAAGGTTAGGAACAGAAACATTACCGTCTCGGGTGAGCTCGGTTATTATTTTCATATCTAATTCATCGAATTTGTGCAACTTTGCGACTATTTTTTGTTACTATTTAATAAATGTAAGTCCAGTTCCAAGTTGTTCTTCTACCACAAATTAGATAATGTAAAAATCTTTAGGCAATATTCCTTCTAATCGAACTACATCGCTAAACGATTTTAAATAGGCTTTCAGAAAGCCTCTCGTAATGATTACCGAGTCCCAGATAGCTCAGATGATAAGCGAAGCAAAAAAGNGTACAAANGAACGAAAGTTCAANCAAGCNGTGGAGCTAATCATGGTTTTCAAGGATATTGACGTAAAGAAGGGATTTGCAATAAATGAGACTGTTCAGCTCCCAAAAAAGATGAACCAGCCAGCTTCAATATGTGTAATAGCATCAGGAGATCTTAGTCTGAAGGCAAAAAGCGCAAATGCTGACAAGGTTGTAGACGGAACTCAGCTTGCTCAAGTAGGCACAAACAAGCGTGAATCACGTAAACTCATTAATGGTTACGATTTTTTCCTTGCAGATACTCAGCTAATGGCTAATGTTGGCAAGACATTGGGTCAATTCATGGGTCCAAGGGGAAAGATGCCAACGCCTGTTCCATTTAATGCTCCAATCGATTCCATCCTGGAAAGATTTAGATCTTCTATTAGAGTAAGACTAAGAAATTCTCTCTCTGTTGCATGTAAGATAGGTGACGAGACAATGTCAGATGAGGATCTGCTGGCAAATGCAAATGCTGTAATTAGCACAGTTGAGAAAAAGCTCCCAAGTGGCGACAAGAACATAAAAAAAATCATGGTAAAGACCACAATGGGAAAGATAATCAAACCAACACAGGTGGTAACGAAATAAGATGTTTCAGAATAGAACAAAGTATCCTCAGAAGAAAGTTCAGATGTACCAGCAGCTTCAAGAACTTCCCAAGAAGTACAAGGTAATTGCACTAGTCAGAATGGAGAAGGTGAGATCTTCCCAACTGTTACCATTAAGAAAGAAATTCAAAGGGGAAGTTGAGATTTTCAGTATAAAGGATAAAGTTGCGCAAAGAGCACTTGCGTCTTTGAAGATTCCTGAAGTTGAAAAGTTAGCCAGTAAACTGGTTGGCCAATGTGTTCTATTGTTCACGAACACGAGTCCATTCAAACTAAACATTCTGTTAGGAAAAAATAAGATAATGCTACCAGCTCGCGGTGGAGACAAAGCAAGCATTGATGTGGTCATCAAAGCCGGCAATACAGGAATTACTCCTGGGCCTATCCTTACTGACTTTAAGGAAGCAGGAGTAGCAACCAAGATTGATCAAGGTACTATTTGGATAACAAAGGACTCCACGCCTGCAAAGAAAGGTGACGTAATTTCAGCAAAACTTGCTACCCTCTTGAGCAAACTAGATGTCAAGCCTGTGGAGGCTGGAATTGTACTTAATTCAGCGCTAGAAGAAAAGATGGTATACAATCAGGAAGAATTGGTAATTGACGTTGAGAAGTATAGAGAGGCCTTTGCTCGAGCACATCAAGAAGCTATGTCCCTATCCACTGAGATAGGATATGTCACTAAAGAGAATGTCAACATAATCCTTGCAAAGGCTGCACAGCGCGCAAGATCACTTGCTATCGAGTCCGGCTTCATGACGGATGAAACAAAGCAACAGACAATTCAAAAGGCTCACGCACAGGCTCGCGCTCTTTCCGGAAAGTTAAAGGGCTATACCTCTCAGTAAAACAATATTATTTTTCGCGCGCTTTAGGCAAATTCCAATTGTATTTCATCGCAACTAATCTTATTACCGTTGTAACAATTATGGAAACTATTGCCACCGTTTCGAGTTCAAAACCTGCGCTTAGGAGAAGGTAGAAGACTACAACTCCCAAGAAACTTGCTGAGGCGTATAATTCTTTTACAAAGACCATAGGCATCTCGTTTACAAACATGTCACGCAGAATTCCACCACCCACAGCTGTTACCATTCCTGCCAAGACCATAGCAAGAAAATTCATGTTGAATGCCTGGTATGCAAATGTAGCGCCAATCGCTGTAAAGACACCTAGCCCCAAAGCATCAAATTTCAGAAATAAGTTCCAGTGCTTTTGCATCTTTGGGTACAAGAAGAATATTACAACTCCAGTTGTGANGGTAATTATCACATAGTTAGGATCAGATATAGAATGTGGTGGAAAGTGACCTATCACTATATCTCGTATGGTACCACCAGCAACACCAGTAATTGTTGCCAGGATGATTATTCCTACAATATCTGCCTTGTGTTCAATTGCTTTGAACGCACCAGTAACAGCAAAAGCCATTGTTCCAAAAAGATCCAACGCAAGAATTACGGTTTGGATTGATAGCGAAAGNTCAGTCAAATAGCAANGTATTGGATGCTATAGTAAATAACGTTTAGAGAACGACAAAAAATCGAATTACAAGACATCTAACCAAATAACGCAGAGAGACCTTGCATTGCCTCTTCTTCACTCTTGCCTGANGGAGTCTCTGCTTCTTTCTTCTCTTCTTTTGCTCCGNCTGCTGTTGGTGCTGCTGCTGGTGCCGCTACTGCAACTGGAGCNGCCTTGATTGCTTCGTCAATATTTACATCGGCAAGTGCAGCTACGAGAGCTTTTACCTGTGCNTCGTTTACCTCGGCNCCTGAAGCCTTGATAATGTTGGATATGTTAGCCTCGTTGATTTCCTTCTTTTCTTTGTGCAAAAGCAACGCAGCGTATACGTATTCCATTGTAAGCAAGTTCTCCAAGAGGCATAATATAAAACTATGGAGAATTTTATGTCGTCAAAAATCTTTGGGCAATAATTTTATTTCAGTTTAAGATCTTGAGGCCTCNACAGATCGAGTACATGTATTTCTTGAGATCCTTGTCATACAAGGTGTCCATTCTTTGCTTTAAGACTCGCTTTGCTTGATCTTTCTCCGGACCATCAGGCAAAGATAGCACATTGTTTAACAATTCTGGAATAGACTCTCTTACCCATCCTGTTATGATATTGTGTATATTTTTGTGGATTTTCACAACAGGATCGGTATTTACGTCAAAGACTCCAGTAAAATTACTGTACTCTACCCTGTAAATTAAAGCCAAGATGCATTCTTTTGGAGTTGGATTCTTCAAGATTTCAATTGATTGAGGGCCTGCCTTGCCTTGAGATACTTTGTTTTTCAGTCCCGCTGGGTTTATGACGATGCCATTGACACCTATTAGTGTCTTCAACACCTGTCACGATACCAACAACGATGTCTCGATATTCATCACTAGGCTTTGAGGTAAAGACATATTCTCCCTCCTTCCAGCCCTTACTTCCAAACATAAGAAATTCTCAAAAAAGATCATATTTAATGTGTTGCTTCAAAATACTTAATATCGGTCAGAACAAAAATTTGTGAAATGGACAAGAGTCAAATCCTTGCGAAGTTCTCGTCTGACGCCGACAGATACTACAAGGTTACACTATTTGAAAAGGAAGGATTTAGAAGAAAGTCTTGTTCAAAGTGCAAGCGATTTTACTGGACACTGGATGAGAGCTCGAATTCTTGTCCTGATCACTCTGAGAATAGTTATTCATTTATTGGAGATCCGCCAACGAACAAACGATTTGATTATACTCAATCTTGGAAAGAAGTAGAATCATTTTTCATTCAAAATGGCCATAAGTCAGTAAGCAGATATCCTGTTGTTTGCAGATGGCGTGATGATCTTTACTTTACGATTGCTTCAATCGTTGATTTTCAAAGGATTATGGGTTCGAAGGTAGTCTTTGAATTTCCAGCTAATCCTCTAGTAGTACCACAGACTTGTCTTCGGTTCAAAGATATAGAGAATGTTGGTGTCACTGGTAGACACTTTTCAAGTTTTTGTATGATTGGGCAACATAGCATACCAAACTCACAAGGGTATTGGAAAGACAAGTGTATTGACCTTGATTTTAGACTCCTAACTGAGAAATTTGGAATCAACAAAAAGGAAATAGTATTCGTTGAAGATGTTTGGGCGGGTGGAGGTTCATTTGGCTCCTCGCTTGAGTTTTTTGTCAGGGGATTAGAACTTGGTAATGCAGTATTTACTGAATTTCAAGGAGACCCTGACAACTACTCTGTACTTGATCAGAAGATAATTGACATGGGTGCAGGCCTTGAAAGATTTGCCTGGATTACGATGGGGACGCCAACTGCCTATGATTGCTGCTTTGGCCCAATAACAAAGCATATGATACAAAAACTTGGCCTCGACACTGACTCTCAGCTTGTATCAAATTACTTCAGAGCTATCTCGCAGACTCTTTCCAGATCTACTGATATCTTGTCATCAAGAAAGACCGCGGCTAACCTCGTAGGCATTGACCCAGAAAGACAAGATAAAATTATCTCGCCGCTAGAAGGTGTATATCTCATAGCTGATCACCTAAGAACTCTGGTCTTTGCGATTTCTGACGGCGCTTTACCAAGTAACGTAGGAGGCGGATACAACCTGAGAATGTTGTTAAGAAGGACACTGGCAACAATCGATAGATTTGGATGGAATTTTGATCTTGCCGAACTCGTTGATTTGCACATTGATTATTTGAAATCGACCTATCCAGAACTTGAAGAAACTCGTAACGACGTAAAGACTATACTTGGAGTTGAAAAGGATCGCTACATCGAGTCCAAGGTGAGAATGAAAAGCGTTGCAAGTAATATGAAAGCCCAGAACAAGAAATTGACTGTAGATGACCTCATCAGATTATACGAATCAGATGGCATAACTCCTGACTTTCTAAAGGAGGCTCAGATAATATCTGAGATTCCTCAGACATTCTACGAAAGATTGTCTGATCTCCACCAGTCAGAAAAGACAGAAAAAAAAGAAGTCTTGAACCTTGATGGGATACCTGATACGAATCTGACATATTACAAGGATGACCCTCACGAGTTCGATGCCAAGGTTCTCAAAACAATAAACACCAAGCTGGTAGTGCTCGACAGAACGTCTTTCTATCCAAGAGGTGGGGGTCAAGAGCCAGATCATGGAAAGATCGGAGTCTATGATGTTGTTGACGTTAACAAACATGGTAATATCGTAGTTCATGAACTGAAAGGAGGCGTACCAAAAGAGGGAGAAGTGGTTAAGTGCAAGATAGATTCCTTGCGCAGATATGGCATAACAAGACACCACACTAGCACGCATGTTCTAAACGCGTCAGCAAGAAACACATTGGGTTCATGGATTTGGCAACATTCTGCCTTTAAAGAAATGGATCATGGTAGGCTCGACATTACACATCATTCAAACCTATCAGAAGACGAGATAACGAAAATAGAAGATCTTGCAAACCTAACAATCCGAAAAAACATTTCTATTATTATTAATGAGTTTGAACGAGGCCAGGCCGAACAAAAGTATGGATTTAGAATATACCAAGGAGGAGTTGTTCCCGTAAAGCTAGTTCGTATTGTAAACATTGAAGGTTTCGATGTAGAAGCCTGTGGTGGAACACACGTAAGAAAGACAGGAGAATTAGGATTAATCAAGATAACAAAAGCTGAGAGAATCCAAGATGGGGTGATAAGACTAGAATTTGTCGCTGGAGATTCTGCACTAAGATACACACGGAATCAAGACAAAACAATCTCTCATATTGTCAAGTCCCTTGGTTCAAGCAAAGAAAAGATCTTAGAATCATTTGACCATGTGATGAAGGATTATGATGATGCCAAAAGAAAGCTTAAGCAGTTGATCAAAAGAACATCTGAATCATCTGCAAGAAATGCTATTGCTCAAGCAAAAAACCTTGGAAGAGTAAAGTTGTATTCCATTGTTGAAGAAGAACTTGATGAAGAATTTCACATAGCGGTTGGAGAACAAGCAACAAGACTTGATAAATCATTGATCTATTGTGTCTTAATTGTAAAAAACGGAACAATCCGAATAGTAGCATTCTGTGGTTCTGATGCAGTCAATACCAAGAAGGCAGGAGATCTGGTAAGAGATGTGGCAAAAGTTCTTGGCGGCTCAGGCGGAGGCAGAGATACATTCGGACAGGGAGGCGGAAAAGACATGCTGAGGATAAAAGATGCCCTCCTAGCGGCAGAACAGTCTGTTCTTGGAAAGTGAAATGACNGTGGATTGGACTTCCCTNGAAGAGAAGTGGAGACAAAGATGGCATGCAGAAAAACAGTTTGAAAGCGATCCCAGCACTAAGAAAAAATTCTTTGTTACGGTAGCNTATCCTTATCCCAATTCCCCTCAACATATTGGACATGGGNGAACCTACACCTTAGCTGACGTTCATGCAAGATTCATGCGAATGATGGGTTATAATGTTCTCTTCCCAATGGGCTTTCACTATACAGGAACGCCAATTCTTGGTATGGCAAGAAGAGTCCAGGAAAATGACAAGGAACTAATTGAAACATTCCATACGTTATACCGAGTACCAGAAGAGAAGATTAGAGAATTTATAGAACCAGTAAAAATTGCAGACTATTTTCATCAGGAGATAAAGACAGGGATGATAGAAATGGGATATTCAATAGATTGGAGAAGAGAGTTTACTACCATAGATCCAGTATACAGCAAATTTATCGAATGGCAGTTTAGAAAATTAAAAGAAAAGAATCTTGTAATTCAGGGTACTCATCCAGTAGGATGGTGTCCAAAGGATCAAAATCCGGTTTCTCAACATGATACCCTAGGTGATGTAGAGCCAAGTTTTGCGGAATACATAATTATCAAATTCAGATATGATGGATATGTTCTGCCTACTGCTACCTTAAGGCCCGAGACAATATTCGGGGTCACTAATCTTTGGATCAATCCTGATGTTACTTACGAAATCGTAAAGGTAGACAATGAATCATGGATAATCAGTTCGGAATGCGCCACAAAGTTAGAATTCCTAAATAAGAAAATAGTCAGGATTAGCAAGATTATAGGCAGAGATCTCGTTGGCAAGAAGGCAAAAGTGCCAGAAAGAGATGACGAGATCTTTGTCTTGCCTGCTACATTTGTTAAGAGTGAAAATGGTACAGGAATTGTAATGTCTGTTCCCGCACATGCCCCATTTGATTACCAAGCCTTGGAAGATTTGAAAAAGAATGCAAGCCAGNACCCAAACCTTCCTGTCATTACAGATATCAAGCCTGTTTCTATAATAGAAACAGAAGGTTATGGTGAGATTCCAGCACAAGATGTTATTAGGATTTTCCAAATTGATAATCAGAATAATCCCAAGCTTGAAGAAGCCACCAAGGAGATATATTCAAAAGAATTCTACGGCGGAAAATTGAAGCATAATACGGGTAGATTTGCCAAAAAAACAGTCTCAGAAGCAAAGGAAGAGATAAAAAAATGGATTCTGGCCAGTGGCAATGCAGATATTTTGTATGAGCTTAATGAAGCTCCAGTCAGGTGTAGATGTGGAGCTGAATGTGTAGTCAAGCTACTTGCCAACCAATGGTTCTTGAATTATTCAGACCGGGAATGGAAACAAAAAGCCCATTCATGGATAAATGAGATGAAAATCCTCCCAGAAGAAATCAGAAATGAATTCAATAATGTTGTGGATTGGTTACGCGAGAGAGCTTGTGC
>JGI25385J37094_10000221_pt1 | contig 13504 bp, 18 predicted proteins | sample GraSoi013_1_40cm_FD_37094 | JGI IMG/M metagenome (IMG submission 37094) | reverse complement strand
TGCGCACGGGCAGGAGCTTGTCGAGCCACGGCGTCAGCGCTCCGAAGAACATCCCAGGGATCGCGACTCCCGCGACGAGCCCGATGATCGCGAGGAAGACGAGCGAGACGAGGGTGCTGAGCAGGTCGAGCAGCGAGGTCATGGGGCCTCCGGTGATTCGACGTCACTCGATTTGTGAATGTCCAGCATCGGCGGCAGCCCGGGGCGGGCGTCCGTCCGCTCGATGCGGGTGATCCGCGTCATGCGGGCGACGATGTCGCGGATGCGCTGCGCTGCGGCGTTCGCCCGGTCGAGCCAACGGCGCTCCTGCTGGTCGCTGCCGAGGTGGCGCGCCAGCAGCTCGAGCGAGCCGACGACGACGGTGAGGGGGTTGTTGATCTCGTGCGCCGCGGCGCTCGCCAGGAGCGCGACGGCGCGCAGGTCGGCGGCCTCCCGCTGCGCCGTCTCGGCCGCCTCGCGCTCCACCGACTCGCGGTAGATCACGATCTCGTACCGGCGCCCGTGGTGGTTGACGATGCGACGGGTCGAGTCCACGCGGATGAGCTCGCCCGTCGCGCGGCGGTAGGGGGTGCCGAAGGCGCGGGCGAACCCGTGGTCCCGGGCCTCGGCGATCGTCGCCTCCCGCCGCGTGCGGAGGTCGGGCTCGTCAGGCCAGAAGTGGCGCACGTCGCGTCCGATCAGCGCGCCCCGCGTGTAGCCCGAGATCTCGCAGTCCCGGCGGTTCACGTCGAGGATCTTGAGCGTGTCGGGGTCGACGATGCGGATCGCGTCGGAGGCCTCGTCGATGATGCCGCGGAAGCGCGCGTGGGCGTCGACGGCCTCGGCGCGCTCCACGACGTCGCCGAACAGCCGAGCCACGACGCCGGTGCCGACGACGGAGATGGCGAGGAGCGGGAGCCAGGCCCGCTCGACCAGCGTCAGGCCGCGAGGGCCGAGCAGGGCGAAGCTCGCGAACGTCGTGACGAAGACGACCAGGCTGAGCGTGAGCGCGTGGCGGGGGCGCACGCCCCCGTCGCGACGCGCCCAGACGTGCGCGAGGCTGCCCGCCGCCGCGGCCGCGCCGAGCGAGAGCAGGCTCGCCCACGCGTCGTTGCCGCCGAGCCAGACGCGGTATGCCGCGGGCAGGGTCGTGGCGACGAGCGCCGTCGGCCATCCCTCGAAGAGCGTGATGAGCGCCAGGGGCACCGTGTGCGCGTCGAGGTCGATGCCCTCGGGGGTCTCGACGCGCGCGGTGATGAGCACCACGGCGAGCCCGCCGAAGGCCGCGCCGTTCAGCAGCGCGCGCCGGCGGCCGTTCCCCGGGGTTCCCGGCTCGAACCACCGATAGGTGTACGAGTAGAAGAGGACGCCGAAGACGAGGACGCCGGCGACTTCGACGAGGTGATGCGGGCCGATGGCTACTCGACCTCGAGGACCATCTCGATCTCGACGGGGATGCCCATCGGGAGCTCGGCCATGCCGACCGCGGAGCGCGCGTGCTTGCCGATCGCGTCGCCGAAGACCTCCACCATGAGGTCGGAGAAGCCGTTGACCACGCGGGGCTGGTCGCCGAAGCCCTCGGCCGAGTTGACCATGCCCAGCACCTTNACGACGCGCTTGATCCGGTCGAGGCTCCCGACGCTCGCGCGGATCGTCGCGAGCAGGGCGAGCCCGACCTCGCGCGCGACCTGGTAGCCCTGCTCGACCGTGAGCTCCCGGCCGACCTTGCCNCGCGCGGAGGGCTTGCCGTCGACCCGAAGCGGCCCGTGGCCGGAGACGAACATTAGATTGCCGACCCGCACCGCCCCGACGTAGTTCGCGAGCGGCGTGGCCGGCTGCGGGAGCGTGATGTTCCTCTCTNTGAGACGCGCTTCTGCGCCCATTCGGCTCGGTCCTCCTGGGGACGAATGACAGCGGCGGATCATCGTGGCACACTACGACGTGCCCGTCAAACCGCCGCCCGCCACGCCGGCCCACGCCGCGACGCTCGTCCTGCTGCGCGATCGCCCCGCGGGCGGATTCGACGTCCTCCTGATGCAGCGCCACCGCGCCAGCAAGTTCGCCGCGGGTGACTTCGTCTTCCCGGGCGGAAAGATCGAGCCCGACGACGCCCCGGCCGACGCCGCGACCTGGTGCGCCGGTCTGGATCGTCAGGACATGAGCCGCATGCTGGGCACGGCGCACGCGCCAGAGACCGCGCTCGCCTACTGGATCGGCGCGATCCGCGAGACCTTCGAGGAGGTGGGGATCCTGCTCGCGCGTGGCACGCNCTGGCCCGATCCCACACGGGTCGAGACGTACCGTCGCGCGTGCCACTCGGACAAGCAGGCGTTCTGGACGATGCTCAGGACCGAGGGGTTGACGCTCGCCACGGATCGGCTCGTCTACTTCGCGCACTGGATCACACCGGAAGAGTCNCCCCTCCGCTTCGACACGCGCTTCTTCGCCGCCGAGGCGCCCGCGGGGCAGGAGGCGACCGTCGATGGCAAGGAAGTCATCGCGGTCCGTTGGCTCTCGCCGCGTGAGGCGATCGACGCCGCGGCGCGGGGCGAGATCTCGCTGCGCAACCCGACCGTCCGCAACCTGATGCTCCTCGAGGGCGCGCCGTCCGCCGCCGCGGCGCTCGGGCGTCTCGCGGGACGCTCGGTCGAGACGATCCGACCGCGCGTGCTCGAGGTGGGCGGGGTGCGGCGTGTCCTGATGCCGGGGGATCCCGGCTACTATTAGATGTCGGGGGGGAGCGGCGCCGCACTCTTTGACCGAGGAGGGCGACGCCCCCCTCGGACTCCCCCGGCCGACACCCCAACGGTCACCCGCGGCGACTACGCGCGGCCGACGACGGGGGCGAAGCGCTTGAGGAACTCGCTCTCGCTGACATTGCCCGCCTTCGCGAGCGCCGCCACGGTCGCCGGGTTGTCGAAGTCCTCCGGCTTGAGACGGATCATGTACGCGTAGAGCGTCTGATACATCTCCGAGTCGACCTCGACGAAGCGCACGCGGACCTTGCCTGTCTTCGGGTCGAGCAGGAGTCCGAAGGGGATCGGCACGAGGCGCCCGGCCTGGATCGTCAGCATCGCGTTCGAGCCGCCCTCGAGCAGGAAGCGCGTCGCCCAGTAGCCGAGGCTCCGGGCGTACTGGATGTCGTGCGCGCCCGGCGGCGCGCAGCGCAGCTCGTACCCGAGATCCTTCGCGACGATCGTCACGTCCACCGTGCGCTCGCGCAGGTGCGCGGCGACCCGGTCCTTGAGCACGCGGCCCAGGTCGAGCTCGGCCAGCCGGACGTTGCCGTACTGGTCGCGCTCCACGGGACCGAGCGATTCGAGGTCGAGCTTCTCGGCGAGCCCCTCCGAGAGGATCGCGACCCCGTGGTCGCGCCCGTGCATGCGGCGCTTGATGATCGCGCCCTCGAGCACGTCGGCGAGGCGGTCCAGGGTGATCTTCGACTCCGGGAACTCCTCGGCGACGACGGTGAGCGTCGCGCCCGCGGCGCCGCCGATGCCGAGGGCGAGGTGGCCCGCGCGCCGGCCCATGACGGTCACGAAGAACCAGCGTTCCGTGGTCGCGGCGTCCTGCATCAGGTTGCGGACGAGGTCCTTGCCGAGGTTGCAGGCCGTCGAGAACCCAAAGGTGTCAATGTCGCTCGGNAGCGGGAGGTCGTTGTCGATCGTCTTCGGCACGTGCGCGACGGCGAGGCCGGGCAGCGCGCGGGCGACGCGCGAGGCCGCAAAGGCGGTGTCGTCGCCGCCGATCGTGATGAGGTAGTCGACGCCGAGGCGCTTGAGCGTCTCGGCGACCCGGCCGGGGCCGTCGNGCGTGCGCGCGGGGTTCGTGCGGGAGGTGCGGATGATCGAGCCGCCGTCGAAGTGGATCCGCGACAGCTCGTTGATCGTGAGCTCGGTCACGTGCTCGATGTCGCCCTCGACGAGCCATTTGAAGCCGTCGTAGCAGCCGAGCACGCGCGCGCCGTGGTTCCGCGCCTCGATCGTCGCCGCCGCGATCACCGCGTTGATCCCGGGGGCCGGGCCCCCGCCGACGAGGATGGCGAGTGTCTTCATGGCCTCATTGTACCCGCGACGCGGAAGTGGTCGTGGCCGAGCGGCGTGAGGACGACCAGCTCGCCCTCTGCGGGGTGGACGCCGGTGAGGGCGCCGATGTTGAGCTGGTGGGTCACGAGCACCAAGGTCCCCGTCGCCGGGCGCCCGGAAACGAGGGCGCGGACCTCGCGGGTCCGCTCGGCCTCTTGCGTGCGGTCGCGGAAGAACGAGTTGAGCGCCGGCCAGGGCGCGGCCCCCCCAAAGGCCAGGCGCGCGGTCTCGAGGCAGCGACACCACTGGCTCGAGAGCACGCGCCCGATCGGGATTCCTCTCGCGGCGAACGCGGCGCCCACGCGGCGCGCCTGGGCGCGGCCCTCCTCAGAGAGGTTGCGCTGGGTGGAGCACTCGTCCAGGCGGAAGCCCGGCGGGTCGCCGAGCGAGCGGTCGGTCGCCGCGTGGCGCATGACGATGACCTGGCCGCCGGCGCGCAGGAGCGCCCACAGCGCCTCGTCAGCGGCGGCCAGGCGTGGCGCCGCCAGGGCCAGCGCGGCGAGCGCGAGGGTCGCCACCCGGCGCGGCACGGGGCGGCTCACACGGCGAGGACGATCTTCCCGAACTGCCTGAAGGCGAGCGCCCTCACGTCGACGCGCCCTGTCCGGATGTCCGGGCGTTCACCAGGACGGCCATGTTCCCGTACGGGTGCTTGTTCTCGAGCATCAGCTGGTGGCATTCGGGGATGTCGTCGAAGGCGTAGGTCTTCGACAGGCACGGGTCCACCTGGCCGTCGGCGACGAGTCGCGTGACCGCGGCGGCCTGCGCGTCGTTGGAGAGGTGGCTCCCCTGGAACCGCTTCTGGCGCATCCAGAGGTAGCGCAGGTCCAGCGTGGCGTTGTAGCCGGTGGTGCCGGCGCAGATGACGACCATGCCGCCCGTCGCGCAGACGAATACGGAGGTCGGCAGCGTCGCCTCGCCCGGGTGCTCGAAGACGATCCGCGGACCTACGCGCTCGCCCAGCGCGTCCCAGAGCGCCTTGCCGAACGCACGGGCGCCTTTCGCCCACTCGCCGTAGGCACGCGTCCTTGGTATCGGGCAGGGGACCCCAGTGCGAGAACTGGCCGCGGTTGACGACGCCCGCGGCGCCGTGATCGACGCAGAACTTCCGCTTCGCCTCGTCGGAGACGACCGCGATCGCCCGGCCGCCGACGGCGCGCGTGATCTCGAGCGCCATGCTCCCGAGCCCGCCGGCCGCTCCCCAGATCAAAACCACATCCCCGCGCTCGACGACGTGGGGCGGCCAGCCCATGAGCATCCGGTACGCCGTGGATCCGCAGAGGAGGAAGCAGCCCGCCGCCTCCCAGGTCAGGCGCTTCGGCTTCGGAACACATTGATGGGCCTGGCAGCGGGCAAACTGGCCGTAGCTGCCATAGTTGGTCTGATAGCCCCAGATGCGCGTCGATTCGGCGAGCATCGGGTCCCGGCCCGAGCGCACCCACGGGTCGTCGGGTCGCCACCAGCCGCTGTGGACGACGACCTCGTCGCCGACCCGCGCGTTCTTGACGTCGCGGCCGACGGCCCAGACGATGCCGGAGCAGTCGCTGCCGCCGGCGTGGAAGTCCTCGGGCTCGCCCGCCTTCTGGCGCTCGCCGATCACGTCGAGCGGCGCGCCCAGCGCCGCCCAGACGTTGTTGTAGTTGATCCCCGACGCCATCACGTAGACCAGCACTTCGTCGGGGCCGAGGGTCGGCGTCGGGATGATCTCGCGCCGCCACGCCTCGCGCGGCGGGCCGAAACGGTTCTGCCGCACGACGTACGCGTGCATGCGCGTCGGCACGTCGCCGACGGGCGGTCGCTCGCCGAGATCGTACAGGTCAGCCATGTCGCCCCCCCTGTCCGCCGGTCTCCCCGCCGTTGAACTCGTTGACGAGTCGGGCCAGGCGCGGGTCGTCGAGCCCGGGTTCCCAGGGCTGGTAGAGCGACGTGCGGTCGAGGAGACCCGCGTAGCGTTCCTTGAGCTTCCGCCCGATCGTCGCGTACGTTCCGGTGACGGCGAACGTCTCGACCATCTCGTCGGTGATCAGGTCGGCCATGCCCTTCCAGTCCCCCTCGACGGACTTCCGGTGGAGCGTGGGGGTGAGGCCCTGCCACCCATGGGCGGCGAGCACGGGCTCGTAGGTGCGCGTCGAGGCGTAGAAGGCGATCTGCGCCTTCACCGAGCGNCGGTGCTGCGCGAGCTCCTCCTCGGTGTCACCGACGACCACGAACGTCGAGGTGGCGTAGACGAAGTCCTCGCGCTTCCGGCCCGTCGCGTGAAGCCCGTCGTTGACGGCGGGCTGGACGTACTCGCGCAGGTACTTCGGGCTGTTGAACGGGTGGACATGGAGGCCGTCGCACACCTCGCCCGCGATCCGGCACATGTACTGGTTCACGCCGGCGACATACACGGGGATCCTCGGGTGCTCGATGGGTCCGGGGTTGAAGAACGGCGTCATCAGGTCGAAGCGGTAGAACCGGCCCTTGAAGTCGAGCCTGGTCCCATTCTGCCAGCAGTCCCAGATGGCGCGAAGGGCCAGCACGATCTCGCGCATCTTGGGGCCGGGCGACTCGAACCTCACCGAGAAGCGCCGCTCGTTGTGGCCCTTCACCTGCGTGCCGAGCCCGAGGACGAACCGGCCTCCGGAGGCCCGTTGGAGATCCCAGGCGAGGTGGGCGAGCACCATCGGGCTCCGGGGAAACGCGACCGCGATCGCCGTGCCGAGCTTGAGCTGCGAGGTGACCGTGGCCGCGACGGCAAGCGGCAGGAACGGATCGTGCTTCGTCTCCGAGGACCAGAGGCAGTCGTACCCCAGCGCCTCGACCTTGCGGGCGTAGCTCGGAATGGACGTGAGCTCGTGGGTCAGCATGCCGATGTCAAGCTTCACGGGGGGATATTGTAGCGGGGTCCGCGTGGCCGCAACAGGGCAAGGTGGCGAGCGCGACACGCGTGGCTCCGACCCGCCTGTGCGGGTCGCTCAGCGGCCGGTCGCCTGCGCGCCCCGGAGCGTCATGACCGTCGAGCTGGCCCGCGCCACGAGCCGGCGCTTCTCGTCCACGACGTCGCACTCGACCAGCCCGATCGTCCGGCCGCCCTGCACGACGCGGCCCGTGGCGGTGAGCTTCCCCGTCCAGACTGGCTTGAGGAAGTTGATCTTGAGCTCGAGCGTCGTGAACGTCTCGCCCTCGTCGAGCGTCGACGCCCAGGCCATCCCCATCGCCGCGTCGGCGATGTCGCAGAGGACGCCGCCGTGGAGCGTGCCCATCGGGTTCGCGTGGCGCGGAGTCGCCTCGAACTCGACCACGGCGCAGCCGGGCTCGACGGAGGCGAGCGTGAAGCCGATGAGCGCGGCGACGGGCGGCGGCGCGATCTCCCCGCGCTGCATCATGTGGATGAGGTCGAGCATCTTCGTCATCGAGGGCTCCTCAACGCGCGCGTCGGACGAGCATCGCGAAGATCATCGCGTGCGTGACGAAGAGAGCCGGCACCGCGAACGTCGGGATGTAGTACGCCGCGCCCAGGCTCACGTCGAGCCGGAGGCCTTGGGCGAGCGCGTTGACGAGGTCGACGGTCCCCACGACGTTGAAGAGCCAGACCAGCGGGAGCCCGAACAGCCACCGGGACCGCAGCGCGACGATCGCGAGGAGCGCCAGGAGCGCGGCGAGCAGGTCGCCGTAGGCGGCCGGGACCGCGAACGCGGGCGGGAGGGAGGAGCCCACCACGGTCGGGACGAGGAACACCATCCCCAGGTGGCGAAACGCGTGGAGGAAGAGCAGCGGCGACAACGCCGACGCGAGCGGCAGCGCCGCCAGCCGCGGCGCCACGTGCCAGCGGGCGATGAGCGTGTACAGGACCAAGCTGAGCAGGAACTGCAGGCCGAAGATTTGAAGCGTGGTCATGACGTCCTCCGTGGCTTGTGATTTTATAGTGACTAGCTTTTCTGTCAAGCTCTGCTAGACTCGGGCCGTGCCGAAGCGTTACGGCCAGGCGTGCCCGGTGGCGAAGTCGCTGGAGGTGGTCGGCGACCGCTGGACCCTCCTGCTCGTGCGCGACCTGCTCTCGGGGCCGCGGCGCTTCGCGGACTTCGCGCGGAGCCTCACGGGGATCGCGCCGAACATCCTGTCGGACCGGCTGAAGCTCTTGGAGGAGCGCGGGCTCGTCGCGCGGCGCTTCTACTCGGCCCACCCGCCCCGGGCCGAGTACGAGCTGACCGACCGCGGGCGCGAGCTCGGCGTCGTCGTGGGCGCGCTCGCGAGCTGGGGAACGCGTCACGTGCACCGCTCGAGCGCGCTCGTGCACGACGCCTGCGGTCACCCGGTGGAGATGAAGTACTTCTGCCGGCACTGCGCCACGCGGGTCGGCGGGAGCACGGTGCGCATCGGACGTCGGCGTCGCGGGGCGCCGGCGCCCGCGCGCGAGCGTCGGTGACCCCGACGCGGCGCTACGTGAGACGCACGCGCCGGGGGAGCGCGTCCAGGACGGCGCGCGCCTCGCGAACGACGGTCTCCACCACCTCGCCCGCGCCGGGAAGGTCGCGGATGAGGCCGACCGACTGGCCGGCCATCATCGCGGAGTACTCCGGGTCACCCTGCGTGAGCGCGGCCAGGAAGACGTCGCTGGCGGCGCCCCGCTGCACGAGCGGCGGCAAGACCGGGGCGCCGGACGCCGTGTACTCCCGGGTGAAGGTGTTGGCGAGCGCCCGCGCCCAGAGGCCGGTGAGGACGTCCGTCACCGTGGTCGCGCCGCTCTCGCTCTCGAGCACGCGCTTCTTGTAGACCTCCGAGGCCATCGACTCCCGCGTCGCCACGAAGCGCGTGCCCAACAACACTCCGCTCGCGCCGAGGGCGAGGGCGGCGACCAGGCCGCGGCCGTCGGCGATGCCGCCCGCGGCCACGACGGGCACACGCACCGCGTCCACGACCTGGGGCAGGAGGGCCATGAGGCCCACGGTCGTCGCCTCCGGTGACGCGGGCTTGCCATCCACCGAGCGATGACCACCGGCCTCGCCCCCCTGGGCGACGATCACATCGGCGCCGTCTCTCGCCGCGGTCCGCGCGTCGTCCACGGTGGAGACCATGGCCATGACCTTGATCCCCCGCCGATGGCACGCCTCGGCCAGCCTGGGCTCGAGCCAGCCGAGCGCCGTCGAGAACACCGGCGGCCGCTCCTCGAGGACGACGGCGACCGCGGCGTCCACGAGGTCCGGCGCTCGACCCGGGCTGGTCGCCGTCGTCGGGATGCCGAGCCGCTCGCGGAAGCGATTGAGCATCGCCTGGGCGCCGTCGAGCGTCTCCGCGGGCACGGTGTCGGGGTCGATCGGGGGTCGGAGTGCCTTGTGCAGCCAGAGGTTCACTCCGAACGGGCGGTCGGTCAGCCCGCGCACGCCGCGGATCATCTTCCGCAGGTCGTCCGGCGGGACGTTGAGCCCGGCGAGGATGCCGAGGCCGCCGGCGCGGCACACCTCCGCCACGAGCTCGGGCCCGGCGACGCCCCCCATGCCCGACTGGACGATCGGATACTCGATGGCGAGGAGCTCGCAGAGCGCCGTGCGGAACACGCTCACTCCGCGTGGAAGAGCGCGGCCGCGTTCCTGTGGGCGACCCGCTCGGCGACGCCCGGCGCGAGCTCGCCGAGGATCCGGCGCGTCCACGTGAAGAGCCGATCGAGCATGGCCGGCTCGAAGAGACGCGGAGCCCACACGTCGATTCCCATCAGAAAGCGGTCGGGCATCTTTTCGAGCAGGGCCTTCCACGCGGGGTCGAGCGGGCCGGTCTCGGTCGCGAGCGCGGGCGTGCGCTGAAAGTGCATCCCGGAGAGATCGACGATCAGGTTCGGGTTCCGCGCGAGCAGCCCTTCCACGCGCGCGGGCGGCCCCTCGCCGGCATGGGCGAGGACGAGCGTCGCCTTCCGGTGCGCGGCGAGTGCGCGATCGAGCGCGGCGGCGGCCGCGTCGGTCAGCTCGTAATGGACGACGACGGGGACGCCGCGCGCCGCGGCGACCTCGAGGATCCTGCCGAACGCAGGATCGCCCGGGTCGCGGTCGATATTCCGGCGTCCCATCTGGCGCAGGTGGACCTCGCCGATCGCGCGTGCGGGCGATTTCGTGAGTGCGGCGTCGAGCCGCGCCGCNGCGCCGTCGTCGGTCGGGTCGGGGAGCGGGAGCGCCGCGACGACGCGGTCCGGGTACTTGCGTGCGGCGGCGGCGATCCACGCCGGGTCGTCCTTCTGCACGCCACCGACGCCGAGCAGCACCACCTTGANGACGTTGTGTCGCTTCATCGCTTCCACGTAGGCGTCGATCGCCCTGGCGTTCGGCAGGTGCGAGTGCGCGTCGATCAGCGGCCCCTTGTACTCGGCCGCGCCGGCGGAGGCTCCCCAGGCGAGCGAGACGAGGAGCACGATGGCGATCGGTACGAGCGAGCGGCCCGGTCGAACCGTGCTAGATGATCCCAGCACGCTTGAGCTCGTCGATCTCGGCCGCACCGAGCCCGAGCGACGTGTAGACGTCANGGTTGTGGGCGCCGAGCGGCGGCCCGGCCCAGCGGACCGAGGCGGGCGTGTCGGCGAGGCGGGGCGTCGGCGCGGTCATGCGCACGGTGCCCAGGTCGGCGTCGGGGACGTCCACGAGGATGGAGCGGGCGACCACGTGCGGGTCCTTGATGATGTCCGCGATGTCGTAGACGGGCGCCGCCGTGAGGTCCAGCGTCTCGAACCGGTGGAGCATCTCGTCGAGCGTCCGCTCGCCGATCGCCCGCGCGAGCGCCGCGTCGACCAGGTCGTTGTGGGCGACCCGCGCGTCGTTGGTCGAAAACCGGGGATCCTCGAGCAGGTCGGCGAGGCCGAGCCCGTCGAACAGGGCCCTGGCCGAGGCGGGCGTCGAGGCCGAGAGCGCGATCCACTTGCCGTCGCGCGTCCGGTAGGTGCCGCGGGGGCTCGCGTTGTCGGACTGGTTGCCGTGGCGTGTCCGGATCGTGCCGTCGAGCGCGTACTCGGCGGCGATGGGCCCGAGGAGGGAGAGCAGTGGCTCGTAGAGGGAGAGGTCGATGACTTGCCCACGACCGGAGACGTGATCGCGATGACGCAGCGCCGCGAGCACCGCCGCGGCCCCCGCGAGCGCGGCGACCATGTCGGCCATCGGGAACGAGGGCAGCGTGGGCGGGCCGTCCGCCGGCCCCGTCGCGGCTGCGAAGCCGCTCATCGCCTCCACCATCGTGCCGAAACCCGGACGGTCGCGGTAGGGGCCGTCCTGCCCCCACCCCGACACGCGGGCGAGGACCAGCCGCGGATTCTCGGCGGAGAGCACCTCCCAGCCCAGCCCCCACTTCTCGAGCGTGCCCGGGACGAAGTTCTCGACGAGGACGTCGGCGTCCTTGACCAGACGCGTGAGCAGAGTCTGGCCGCGCGGGTGGGCGAGATTGAGCGTGATCGAGCGCTTCCCGCGCGCGTAGACCTTCCACCACAATTCGCCGCGCTCCTTGAGCCAGGTGCGCAGCGGATCGCCGCCCCGCGGATTCTCGACCTTGACGACGTCCGCGCCGTGGTCGGCGAGGATGGTCGCGAGCACGCCGCCGGCGATCAGCCGGGAGCAGTCGACGACGCGGAGGCCGGCGAGCGCCCCCCTCATCGGCGGGGCCGACCCTTGAAATGCCGCGCGAGGGCCTCCATGACCCGCGCGAGAGCTTCCGTCTCGCTGCGGCCCGTCGCCGTGACGTCGTAGGCGACGGCCGTCGCTACCCACTCCTTCGCCTCGTTCTGGTAGACCTCCACCTCGACCTTCACGGGGGGCTATTGTAGCGGGTACCGTGAGGCCGGAACAACCGAAGGTGGCGTGCTGGAGGAGCCCGGGGCTCCGCTCGCGGAGTCCGGCGCTCGCCGGTCGCTCCTAATGACTCTTGGGAAGCTCGGGGTGTCCCGCGGCTTCGTCGGCGATCGTGTGGTCGTTATCGGCGGGGACCGCACCGCTCACGCCGACGGCGCCGACGATCTGCCCATCCTCGACGATGGGCACGGCGCCGCGGCCGAAGACGAACGCGTAGTCGCCGAGCGTGGCGACGTTCGACGCGAAGAGCTGGCGACCCTTGCCGAAGCGCTCCTCGAGCTCGAGCGTCGTCGTGCGGAAGGCGGCGGCGGCGTTTGCCTTCGCCCGGGCGATCTCGGGCGTGACCCAGAGCGCGCCGTCCATGCGCTCGCACGCGACGAGGTGGCCCGCGTCGTCCACGACGGCGATGGCGACCTTGAAGCCGAGGGCGTGCGCCCTGGCGAATCCGCGCTGGATGCACTCGTGGGCGTGTTTCTGCGTGAGCGCCATCGTCAGGGGACCTCCACCCAGACCTCGCCCGCGTCGATCCGGATCGGATAGCTCGCCACGCGGTGGCCGCGCCCGGGTAGCACGCACTCACCGGTACGTACGTCGTACATCCACCCGTGCCAGGGGCAGGCGAGGCGCGCCCCGGAGAGCTTGCCCTCGCTCAGCGGGCCGCCCTGGTGGGCGCAGACATCGTTGCACGCGAAGACCTCGTCCTTGACGCGGGCCAGGACGATGCGCGTGCCGCCCGCCTCCACCCGCGTGAGCTGGCCCGCCGGGAGCTCGTCCAGGCGGGCCACGCGGATCAGAGGCATGGACGCGCCTCGCCTGCGGCTCCCCCTGCCACGATCACCGACTCGCCTACGGCTCTTCCTTCAGGATGAAGGCGCGGTGGAGCCCGGTCATGTACTGCCAACGCATCAGGGTGGCCTGACGCACGGCCTCGATCGCCTCGGCCTTCTTCTCGGCGGTCGTCGCGTGACGCTCGACGATCGCGTAGCCGCGCTCGCCGTGCACCTCGTCGGCCTCGATGTGGATCGCGAAGAACTCGACCTCGTGGTCGGTGAAGCCGTAGTGCGTCTTGAGCGGCGGCAGGTTGCGCCTGTAGATGCCCGGCACCTGTGACTCGAGGCCGACCAGGAGCCCCGCCGCGGCGATGTGGAACGACCGATGGGACATCTCGTAGCACCAGGCGGTGAGCCCGCGTGTGGTCGGTAGCTGCCGCGCGGTCTCGACCTCGGCGCGGCTCACGCCGCACGCCTCGGCGAAGCGGATCAGGAGATCCACGTGCTTGGTTCCCGACTCCTCCTCGATGATGTTCTCGAGCAGGAAGTCGCGCGCGTCCGAGTCCGGGCACTCGCCGTACACGGTGGCGCACCACCGCGGGAACTGCGACACGTACTGGTAGTGCTGTGCCGCCCACGCGCCGAGCTGGGCGCGCGACAGCTCGCCCGTCACCCACTTCTCGGTGAACGGGTTCAGCCGGCTGTGCCGGGCATTGACGGCGGCCTCGAGCTCCTTACGGAACGGGCTCGGCGCGGTCATGGGAGGCTCCTTTTCATTGGCTCACCTCGGACGGCGGGGGGCTCGATCACAGACTCGCCTCGCCTGCGGCTGCGGCTCGCACTGCGGCCCCGCGTATTCTAAGGTCCGCAC
>JGI25385J37094_10000214_pt1 | contig 13674 bp, 15 predicted proteins | sample GraSoi013_1_40cm_FD_37094 | JGI IMG/M metagenome (IMG submission 37094) | reverse complement strand
GCGGTGGACGCCGGCTGGCGGCCGCACCGCTTCCAGATCGGCCAGACCGGCCGCACGATCTCGCCCAAGCTCTACCTCGGCTTCGGCGTCTCGGGCGCCATCCAGCACCTGGCCGGCATGCGCACCTCGAAGATCATCGTCGCCGTCAACAAGGACCCGGAGGCGCCGATCTTCAAGATCGCCGATTACGGCATCGTGGCCGACCTCTTCGAGGTGGTCCCGGCGCTGACCGAAGAATTCAAGCGATTGCTGGACAAATCGTAGCGAAAGGGATCATGCGAATCGAGCTGACGTCAGAGCAGCAAATGATCCGCGCGATGGCTGCGGAGTTCGCCCAGGAGCACGTGGCGCCCATCGCCTCGGAGATCGACCGCGACGCGCGCTTCCCGCACGAGACGGTCAAGCGCATGGGCGAGCTGGGNCTGCTCGGGATCATGGTGCCGGAGCAGTGGGGCGGCGCCGGGGCCGACNCCGTCTCGTACGTGGTCGCGCTGGAGGAGATCGCCAAGGCGTGCGCCTCGCACGCGGTCGTCATGTCGGTCAACAATTCGCTCTACTGCGACCCGCTGTGGAAGTACGGTACCGACGAGCAGCGCGCGCGCTTCCTCAAGCCGGTGGCGGCCGGTCACGCGCTCGGCTGCTTCGCCCTCACCGAGCCCGAGGCGGGCTCCGACGCGCGCAACCAGCACACGGTGGCCGTGCGCGACGGCGAGAACTACGTGCTCACCGGGCGCAAGCTCTTCATCAGCACCGGCCGCGAGGCCTCGTACGCGCTGGTGTTCGCCCAGACGGACCGCGACAAGGCCCACCGCGGGATCAGCGCGTTCGTCGTCGAAAAGGGCGCGCCCGGCTTCTCGGTCAGCAAGACGGAGGACAAGCTCGGCATCCGCGCCTCCGACACCGCCGAGCTGGTCTTCGATGCCTGCCGCGTCCCCGCCGCCCACCGGATCGGCGAGGAGGGCAGGGGCTTTCACATCGCGCTGGCCACCCTCGACGGCGGGCGCGTCGGCATCGCCGCGCAGGCGGTGGGCATCGCGGCCGGCGCCTACGAGCGGTCGGTCAGGTACGCGCGCGAGCGCAAGGCGTTCGGCGTGCCGATCGGCGAGCACCAGATGGTCGGCTGGATGCTGGCCGACATGGCGACCGCCATCGACGGCGCGCGGCTCATGACGCTGAAGGCGGCCAGCCTCAAGGACGCCGGCCAGCCGTACACGAAGGAAGCGTCGATGGCCAAGCTCTTCGCGGCCGAGACGGCCATGAAGGTCGCCACCGACGCCGTGCAGGTCCACGGCGGCTTCGGCTTCATCCGCGAGGCCGAGGTCGAGCGCTACTTCCGCGACGCGAAGATCACGCAGATCTACGAGGGCACGTCGCAGATCCAGAGGCTGGTCATCGCGCGCGAGGTGCTCAAGTGATCGCCGGCGCGTCGGGGAGGCGAGGATGAGCGACAAGCGCGAGTGGAAGGAGCGGGACGTGAAGTTCGAGTCGCTCTCGGGCATCCCGCTCGAGCCGGTCTACACGCCCGACGACGTCTCGGGACGCTACGAAGACCGGCTGGGCCAGCCCGGGCAGTACCCGTTCACGCGCGGCGTGTACCCGACGATGTATCGCGGGCGGCTGTGGACGATGCGGATGTTCGCGGGCTTCGGGCGCCCCGAGGACACCAATCTGCGCTTCAAGTACCTGCTCGCGCAGGGTCAGACGGGGCTCTCCACCGCCTTCGACATGCCCGCACTGATGGGCTACGACGCCGATCATCCGCGCGCCCGCGGCGAGGTGGGCAAGGAGGGCGTGTCGATCTCGACCCTCGACGACTTCGAGCGGCTCTTCGCCGACATCCCGCTCGGCGACGTCACGACGTCGATGACCATCAACTGCACGGCGTCGGTCGCCCTCGCCATGTACCTGGCCATCGCCGACAAGCAGGGCGTGGCGTGGGACCGCATCGGCGGCACGATGCAGAACGACATGCTCAAGGAGTTCATCGCCCAGAAGGAATGGATCTGCCCGCCCGATCCCGCCGTCCGCATCGTGACGGACATGATCGAGTTCACGTCCAGGCACGTGCCGCGCTTCAATCCCGTCTCGATCTCGGGCTATCACATCCGCGAGGCGGGCTCGACGGCTGTGCAGGAGCTCGCCTTCACGCTGGCCGACGGCCTGGGCTACGTGGAGGCCGCGCTGGCGCGCGGGCTCGACGTCGACAGCTTCGCGCCGCGGCTGTCGTTCTTCTTCGACATCCACAACGACTTCTTCGAGGAGATCGCCAAGCTGCGCGCGGCGCGTCGCATGTGGGCGCGCTTCATGAAGGAGCGCTACGGCGCGAAAAAGGCCGAGTCGATGCGGCTGCGCACGCACACGCAGACCGCCGGTGTGTCGGCGACGGCGCAGCAGCCGCTGAACAACGTCGCGCGCGTGGCCATCCAGGCGCTGGCGGCGGTGCTCGGCGGCGCCCAGTCGCTGCACACGAACTCCTACGACGAGACGTGGGCGCTGCCGACCGAGGACGCGGTCACCGTCGCCCTGCGGACGCAGCAGATCATCGCCGAGGAAACCGGCGTCACGCTCACGATCGATCCGCTGGGCGGCTCCTACTTCCTCGAGAAGCTGACGGACCAGATGGAGGCGCAGGCCCAGCGCTACATCGACGTGATCGACGGCATGGGCGGCATGATCCGCGCGATCGACGACGGCTTTCCGCAGAAGGAGATCGCCGACGCCGCCTACCGGTACCAGCTGATGGACGACCGCGGCGAGAAGGTCACGGTGGGCGTCAACAAGTACGTCATGAAGGACGAGAAGCCCATCAACTACCTCCGCATCGACGAGAGCGTGGAGGCCGAGCAGATCGAGCGCGTGGGCCGCCTCAAGGCCTCGCGCGACATGAGCCGCGTGGAGCGGCGGCTCACGCAGCTCGCGGAGGCGTGTCGCAACGGCGGCAACGTCATGCCGGTCCTGGTGGACGCGGTGAAGGACTATGCGAGCCTCGGCGAGATCTCGGACGTCTACCGGCAGGTGTTCGGCCTCTACCGCGAGCCCATCATCTTCTAGCGAGGACGATGAAAATGGCCCATCTGCGTCGTTGCCTCGGTCGGGCCTCCCTGCGGCGTAGGCGGCCTACGCCTCAGTCGGCCCTTCCCTCGGCGCCTCGCATCTGGGACCATTTTGATCGTCCTCGAGCGTCATGAGGCGGCACGATGCCGGGCTGTTCGTTGCCAGAGGGGGAAGAGATGAGTAGCGACGCGATCCGGATCACGAAGACGGCGAACAAGAAACAGAGGCCGAAGGACAAGGATTTGGCCTTCGGCACGGTGTTCACCGACCACATGTTCGTCGTCGATTTCCAGGAAGAGAAGGGCTGGTACGACCCGCGCGTCGAGCCCTACGCGCCGCTCTCGCTCGATCCGGCCACGGCCGTGCTGCACTACGGCCAGTCGCTCTTCGAGGGGCTGAAGGCCTTCCGCGGCACGGACGGCACGATCCGTCTCTTTCGCCCGCAGAAGCACGTGGAGCGGCTGAACCGCACGGCCAAGCGCATGACGATTCCGCAGCTCGATCCCGACCTCATCCTGAGATCGTGGACGACGCTGGTGGACGTCGACCGCGACTGGGTGCCGTCGTCCGTCGGCACCTCGCTCTACATCCGGCCGACCATCATCGCGAGCGAGCCGTTCCTCGGCGTGCGCCCGGCCAAGGAGTACATCTACTACGTGATCCTGTCGCCGGTCGGCCCGTACTATCCGGAGGGCCTCGCGCCGACGAAGATCAAGGTCATCGACGACTACGTGCGCGCGGTGGCGGGCGGCCTCGGCGAGGCGAAGACGTCGGCCAACTACGCGGCCAGCCTCTACGCGGCCGAGGAGGCCAAGCACGAGGGCTTCACGCAGGTGCTCTGGCTGGACGGCGTGCACCACAAGTACCTCGAGGAGGTCGGCACCTCGAACATCATGCTGAAGATCGGCGACGAGGTGATCACGCCGCCGCTCGCCGGCACCATCCTGGCCGGCGTCACGCGCGACACCGCGCTGACGCTGATGCGCGCGTGGGGCCTGCGCGTGTCGGAGCGCCAGATCACCATCGACGAGGTCATCGCGGCCGCTCACAAGGGCGCGCTGAAGGAAGTGTGGGCGACGGGCACCGCCGCCGTCATCTCGCCCGTCGGCGAGCTGGCGTACAAGGGCGAGCGCATCGTCGTGAACGGCGGCAGGATCGGCGAGCTGTCCCAGAAGCTCTACGACACGATCGTCGGGATCCAGTACGGCACCGCGCCCGACACCCACGGGTGGACGCTGGCCGTCTAGGAGGGGCGAGGGCATGAGCGCCGACTGCGTCTTCTGCAAGATCCTCGACGGTCAGATCCCGTCCATGAAGATCTACGAGGATGACCGCACGCTGGTGTTCATGGACATCAACCCGTTGAACGCCGGGCACTGTCTCGTCGTCACGCGGCCGCACGCGCCGACGATCTGGGATGCGGACGTCGACGACCTGCAGGCGGCCATCGCGACGGCGAAGACGGTGGCCGTCGCCCTGCGGGAGGCGGTCAAGCCGGACGGGCTCAACATCCTCCAGGCCAACGGCGCCGCCGCCTTCCAGTCGGTGCCGCACTTCCACCTGCACCTCATCCCGCGCTGGAACAACGACGGCAAGGGCTTCGACTGGAAGNTCGTGCCGGGTGACCGCGCCCAGATCATCCAGATCGGCGAGCGCATACGACAGGCGCTGGCGGNGGCGCAGTGAGCCCGGAGCGCACCGTGCGNGTGGTCGTCGCCAAGCCCGGCCTCGACGGCCACGACCGCGGCGCCAAGATCGTGGCCCGNGCCCTGCGCGACGCCGGCTTCGAGGTCATCTACACGGGCCTGCACCAGACNCCGGAGCAGATCGTGGCCACCGCGGTCCAGGAGGACGCGGATGCGATCGGGCTCAGCGTGCTCTCCGGCGCCCACAACTACCTCTTCAAGCGCGTGCTCGAGCTCTTGAAGGAGAAGGGCGCCGAGGACGTCGTGGTCTTCGGTGGCGGCATCATCCCGCCCGAGGACATCGCCGCCCTCAAGGCGATCGGCGTGAAGGAGCTCTTCACGCCCGGCACCTCGACCCAGGACATCGTCCGCTTCGTCCGCGAGCACGTCCGCGCCGCCGTCTGAACGATGCGCGTCCGGGGAAGCGACCTCTGGCCGGCGCCGCTCACCCGCGATCTCGTCGACGAGACCCATCACGGCCACCGGCTGCGCGGCTACCCGCGGGACGCGCGGACGCTCGGCGACGTGCTCGGCCGCGCGGCCGCGCGCGTGCCCGACCGCGACGCCGTCGTCACGCGCGAGCGCCGCCTGACCTGGCGCGAGCTGCGCGCCGAGGTGGACCGTATGGCCGGCGCCCTCCACGCCCGGCACGGCGTCAAGCCGGGCGACCGCGTGGCGCTGCTCCTGCTGAACTCCGTCGACTTCTGCGTCGGCGTCTTCGCGTGCGCGCGGCTCGGCGCCGTGGCCGTCACGCTGAACACCAAGCTGCGGGCGCCGGAGCTCGAGTTCATGCTGCAGAACTCCGGCGCGCGGATTCTGATCATGCACGAGGCGCTGTGGGACGAGATCGCGCCGATCCGCGCCACCGTCCCCTGCGAGGCCGTCTACGTGGCGGGCCGGCCGCCGGCGGGGACGGAGCCGCTCGACCGCCTGACCGACACGCGGGAGCGCCCGCCCGCGGTCGTCGTCGACGAGGACGACACGGCGTTCATCATGTACACCTCGGGCACGACCGGCCGCCCGAAGGGCGCGTTGGGCACGCACGTCGGCATCGTCACGTCGAGCATCTCCTTCGAGCGCTGCATGGGACTCGGCGACGGCGAGCGCACCCTGGTGGCGGTGCCGCTCTTCCACGTGACCGGTCTCATCGGCCAGCTCCTGACGATGGCCTGGCTCGGCGGCACCACGGTGGTGATGCGGACCTTCGACGCGGCGGAGGCGATCCGTCTGCTCGACGCCGAGCGGATCACGTACATGATCGCGGCGCCGACGGTGTTCACGATGATGCTGCAGCAGCCGGGCGCGCGTGACGCCGGCCGCAGCCTGCGGCGCGTCGGCTACGGCGGCGCGCCGACGCCGCCCGACGGCATCGTCGCGCTGCGCGAGTGGCTGCCGCAGGCCACCCTGCAGAACGCGTACGGGATGACGGAGACGTCGTCGCCGACGACGCTCATGCCGTTCGGCCAGGAGCTCGCGCGGATCTCGTCGGTCGGCTGGCCGGTGCCGATCGCCGAGCTGCGCACGGTGGACGTCGGCACCGGCCGCGAGTGCGCGGCCGACGAGGTGGGCGAGCTGTGNNTCCGNGGCCCGCACGTGGTACCCGGNTACTGGGCGAATCCGGAGGCGACGGCGGCGACGATGGGCGACGGCTGGATGCGCTCGGGCGACCTCGCGAGGATCGANGCCGACGGCTACGTGACGATCATGGATCGNCTCAAGGACATGATCAATCGCGGCGGCGAGAAGATCTACTGCGTGGAGGTCGAGGACGTGCTGTGCGCCCATCCGGCCGTCCTCGAGGCCGCCGTCGTCGGCGTGGCCGATCCCGTGTACGGTGAGGCGGTGAAGGCGTGCGTGGTCCCGCGGGCCGGCGTCTCGGTGGACCCCGACGACGTGCGCCGTTTCGTCGCCGCGCGGCTCGCGAAGTTCAAGGTCCCGCGCGAGATCGCGGTGCTCGACGCGTTGCCGCGCAACCCGAACGGCAAGGTCATCAAGAGCGCGCTCCGATGACGCGCATGGAGGCTGGTGGTGGCTGACGAGAACGTGCAATCCGAGCTGGAGCGCCTCCGCGCGGAGAACGCCGCCCTCAAGGCGTCGACGACCCGGCGTGGCGCGGTGTCGCTGAAGGTGAGCGAGAAGGGCGGCGTGTCGGTGTACGGGCTCGGGCGCTTCCCGGTCACGCTGTACAAGGAGCAGTGGGCGAAGCTGCTCGACCTGGCCGACGAGATTCGCGCCTTCATCAAGGCCCACGACGCGGAGCTGAAGAGCAAGCCGCAGTGACGGACGATCGCAAGAACCGCTGAGGTGACGTGATGATCAAGAAGCAAGGCCGCAAGTACGTGGTGCTCTCCGAGAAGACCGGCCGCACGTTCGGAACGTACGACACGAAGGCGGAGGCCGAGAAGCGCCTGCGCCAGATCGAGTTCTTCAAACACGTGAAGACGGGCGGCGCCCGGCGGGCCACGGCCTGACGCGATGGATTTCGAGCTCACGCCCGAGCAGAAGCAGGCGCGCGACGTCGCGCGCGACTTCGCCGAGGCGGAGCTGCACGAGAAGATCGCGCCCTACGACGAGCGCCACGAGTTCCCGCACGCGATCGTCGCCAAGCTCGGGCCCCTCGGCTTCCTCGGCGCGCTCGTGCCCGAGGAATACGGGGGCGCCGCGCTCGACTACGTCTCCTACGCGCTGATCGTCGAGGAGCTCAACCGCGGCGACGCCTCCGTCGGCATCACGATGTGGGCCCACAACTCGCTCTGCACCAACCACGTCAACCTCTTCGCGTCGCCCGAGCAGAAGGCGAAGTGGCTGCCGCGGCTCGCCAGCGGCGAGGTGCTCGGCGCGTGGGGGCTGACCGAGCCCGGCTCCGGCTCGGATGCGGCGGCGCTGACCACGCGCGCCGAGCGGCGCGGCGGGGACTACGTGTTGAACGGGAGCAAAGCGTTCATCACCAATGCGTCGGTCGGCCAGACGGCCGTGGTGATGGCGCGNACCGACCCGACGAAGGGCGCCAAGGGGATCTCGGCCTTCGTGCTCGAGAAGGGGACGCCGGGCTTCCGCGCGGGCACGCCGTACCGCAAGCTCGGGCTGCACGCCTCCGACACCGCGGAGCTGATCTTCGAGGACGCGCGCGTGCCGGCCGATCACCTGCTCGGCGCCGAGGGCCAGGGGTTCGTGCAGGCGATGCAGGTGCTGGAGGGCGGGCGCATCGCGATGGCGGCCATGGCCGTCGGCATCGGGCAGGCCGCGGTGGACGCGGCGGTGAAGTACATGAAGCAGCGCTCGGCTTTCGGCAAGACGCTCGCCGAGTTCAACGGCCTGCAGGGGATGATCGCGGACGTCGCGACCGACGTCGAAGTCGCGCGGCTGCTCCTGCTGCGCGCGGCGTGGCTCAAGGACGCGGGCCGGCCGGCCATGCACGCNGCCGCCATGGCCAAGGTGTTCGCCTCCGAGGCGGCGATGAAGGCGGCGACGAAGGCCGTGCAGATCCACGGGGGCGCCGGCTACATCACGGAGTTCCCCGTCGAGCGCATCTTTCGCGACGCCAAGCTCACCGAGATCGGCGAGGGGACGTCGGAAGTCCAGCGGCTCGTCATCGCCCGCGAGATACTCAAGACCCCTTGAGCGAGCTGATCGTCGTCGAGGGCGTCTCCAAGCGCTACGTCACGTCCTCCGGGCCGGTGGACGCGCTGCGCGACATCTCGCTCTCGGTCGGCGGCGGCGAGTTCTGCACCCTGATCGGTCCCTCGGGCTGCGGCAAGTCCACGCTGCTCGGCATGCTCGGCGGCCTCGTCACCGCCGACGCCGGACGCGTCGTCGTCGACNGCCGGCCGGTGGAGCGTCCCGATCCGCGTCGCGTGGCCACGGTCTTCCAGGACCCGGGCCTCTTTCCCTGGCGCACGACGCTGGAGAACGTGGAGTTCGGCCTCGAGCTCCAGGGCGTGCCGGCCGCGCGCCGCCGCCAGGTGGCGACGGACCTGCTCGGCCCGCTCGGCCTGCGCGACTTCGCGGCGAAGTACCCGCGCGAGCTGTCGGGCGGCATGCGGCAGCGCGTCGCCATCGGCCGCGCGCTCGCCATCGACACCCCGATCGTGCTGATGGACGAGCCCTTCGGCGCCCTCGACGAGCAGACGCGCGTGCTGATGGGCGAGTGGCTGCTCGACATCTGGCGCCGCATGCGCAAGACCGTCGTGTTCGTCACCCACAGCCTGCACGAGGCGCTCGCGCTNTCCACCCGCGTCGTCGTCATGACCGCGCGGCCCGGCCGCATCAAGAGCGTGCTCGAGCTCCCGATGCCGTACCCGCGCGCCATGGAGTCGTCCGAGCTGGTGGCCCTGCGCGCGAAGCTGTGGAGCGACATCCGCGACGAATCCCTGCGCGCGATGGGCGAGCCCCATCCATGAAGGTCCTGGCGATCCGCGTGGCGATCGTCGTCGCGCTGCTCGGCGCCTGGGAGATCGTGGGCCGCACGGCGAACCCGCTGCTCTACGTGCCGCCCTCGGCCGCGGTGCCCGCGCTCGGCCGGCTGCTCGCGCGGGATTCCTATCCCGACCTGGCCGAGCACCTGCTCCTCACGCTGCGCGAGATCCTGGTCGCCTACGCCCTCGCCATCGCCGCTGGCCTGGGATGCGGCTTCGCGCTCGGCTTCAACCGGCTGGTGGGCCGCGCGTACGGACCGATCCTGGCCGCGCTCTACGCGGTGCCCGCCGTCGTCTGGTACCCGTCGCTCATGCTCTTCTTCGGCCTCGACGCCGCGTCGAAGATCGCGTTCGGCTTCCTGCTCGGCTTCTTCCCGATCACGCTCGCGGTGCTCGCCGGCATCCGCCAGGTGAGCCCGCAGATGCTGGTGGTGGCGCGCGCCTTCGGCGCCGACGGCCTCACCGCGTTCCGCAAGGTGACGCTGCCCGCCATGCTCTTCACGCTGGTGGGCGGCCTGCGGACCGGGCTCGCGCTCACCGTCATCGGCGTGATCGTCGGCGAGATCCTCGGCAGCAAGTCGGGCATGGGCTCGCTGATCAACCACGCCTATGGCCTCTTCCGCACCGCGGATTACATCGCGCTCGTCGTGGTCACGCTCGTCCTGATCGTCGGCTCCGACGCGCTCGCCAGCGCCGTCGAGCACCGCGCCCAGCGATGGACCGACTAACGCCTCGCGTGCGCGTCGTGCAGGTGCTGAGCGTGTCGGCGCTGCTGCTCGCCTGGGAGGGCGTGGCGCGCGCGGGGTGGGTGGACCCGCTCTTCGTCCCGGCGCCCAGCGCCGTCCTGCGCGCCTTCGGCCGCATCGGCGGCGCCGCGCTGGCCGGCCTCGGCGACACGCTGCTCAAGACCGCCATCGCCTACGTGCTCGCGGTGGTCATCGGCGTGGGCGGCGGCATCCTGCTCGGCTCGGTGCGCCCGCTGCGCCAGGCCGTCAACCCGTTCGTGATCGCGCTCTACGGGATGCCGAAGATCCTCGTGTTGCCGTGGATCGTGCTGTTCCTCGGCTTCGGCGCCACGCCGGCCGTCGTCTACGCGACCATCCACGGCGTGTTTCCGATCCTCGTGCTCGTCACGGGCGCCGTGCGCGACGTGGACCGCACCCTCGTGACCGTCGCGCGCGCGTTCGGGGCGCGGCGCTGGCAGCTCTACTGGAAGGTCGTGCTGCCGGCCATCGTCCCCACCGTCCTGGCGGGCATGCGGCTCGGGATCGTCTTCTGCCTGCTCGGCGTGCTCGTGGTCGAGATGTTCGCGGGCGTGCGCGGCATGGGGTACGTCCTGTCGTCGCTGCCAACGGCTTCCAGGCGCCCGAGCTGTTCGCCGCCACCGCCCTCGTGTCGGCGGCGTCGATCGTCATCGTGCTCTCGCTGGACGTGTTGAACGACCGCCTGTCGCAGTGGCGAGGGGAGCCCCGATGAAGCTCAAGATCACCGACGTCGTCGTCCACCGGCTGTCCGTCCCGCTTCCGCGTCCTGTGCGCACCGCGCGCCACGATCACGCCCACGCCGACACGGTCGCCGTCGAGATGCGCACCGACGCCGGCCTCGTGGGCGCGGGCTACTGCTTTGCGTTCGGCGCGCGCCGCGCGCGCGCGCTCGCCGAGCTGGTGGAGGANCTCGCGGAGACCTACGTCGGCCGGGCGCCGGCGCCGCAGGCGCGGCACGCCGAGGCGTGGCGGGCGCTGAACTTCATCGGCCACGCGGGGCCGTCGCTCATCGCGCTCGCGGCGCTCGACACGGCGTGCTGGGACCTCGCCGCGCGCGCGGCGAACCTGCCGCTGTTCCGGCTCCTCGGCGGCGACCGCACGCGCGTGCCGACCTACGCCTCGAGCGGGCTGTGGATCGACNNNAGCCTGGACGCGCTCCTGCGCGAGGCCGAGGACTTCCGCGCCNCGGGCCACCGCGCGATGAAGATCCGCGTCGGCCGCGCCGATCCCGAGGAAGACGTCGAGCGCGTGCGGATCGTGCGCGAAGCGCTGGGCGGCGACGCCGCGCTGCTGGCCGACGTCAATCAGGGCTGGGACGAGCCGACGGCGATCCGCGTGGGGCGGCGGCTGGAGGAGCACGACCTCTACTGGCTCGAGGAGCCGCTGCCCTACGACGACCTCGCGGGCTGCGCGCGCGTCGCGGCCGCGCTCGACATGCGCATCGCCACCGGCGAGACGGACTACGGCAGCGCGGGCATGAAGCGCCACCTCGAGGCGCGCGCCGCCGACGTGCTGATGCCGGATCTCCAGCGAATGGGCGGCCCCACCGAGTTCCTGCGCGCGGCCGCGCTCTGCCACGCCTGGCAGCAGCCCGTGTCCTCGCATCTCTTCACGGAGACCTCCGCGCACCTGCTCGCGGCGACGCCGAACGCGCTGATCCTCGAGCACATGGGCTGGTGGGAGCCGCTCTTCACCGAGCCGGTGGCGATCGAGGCCGGCTGCGTCGTGCTGAGCGAGCAGCCCGGCCTCGGCTGCGCGTTGTCCCAGGCGGCGCTCAAGCGGTACAAGGTCTGACCCTGCCGCGTTTGGTCACCGCCCGGACAATATTTCCACGGAGGCCGTGAGCGGTTTTTGTCCGTTTGGCCACGGTCTGACCTTTGAGGTTAAAGAAAACAATGAGTTGAGCGACGGTCAGCCATGGAATGGCCCTTGCCTCAGAGACCTGCCGTGAGCCGGCACCCGCCGGGACAAGAGCAGGAGGCAAAGCAGCCATGGCAGTCGCGACGGTCAAGCCGGCAGCCAACGAGACGCCGACCATCACCACCGTTTTCCTCGGCGAAGACGGGCTGCACCACACGCGGTGCGGTCAGCCGATGGCCTTCTTGAGAAGGCGCCAGGGACTCGAGCTCGACTTCCACTGCCGGGTCTGCCACGAGCACGTCTCGCTGCCGGAGTACGCGCTGTCGCGCGTGCCGGTGGGCGAGCCGGTGAGCGTGTAGTCACCTCGCCTTAGTAATGGGGGGCCCCGAAATGGCCCCCCATCTAGACCGTCGCCGGCTCCATGAGTCGCGAGCGGCGCACGTGAGCCTGGACGTCGCGCACGACGTCGTGCTCCAGCACGATCTCCACCTCGTGGTCCTCGACGTCCCAGTGCGTGACCGTCGCGAGCAGCCCGGCCACGCGGCGGCGGCGCGGGACGATGCGCCGGCCACGGTAGACGAGCGTGCGGCGGTCGGGGGCGCCGAGCGGTGACGTCCGCTCCTCCACCGTGCGGCCGCACAGCTCGAGCACCTGCTCGTAGGTCGTCGTCCCGGGCCTGATCCTGGCCAGCGTGTCCCTGTCGAGCACCACGCCCGTCTCGCGCGTCCTGTCCTCCGCGGTCTTGCTCCAGAAACCGACGCGTCCCGCCCAGCGCTTGCCGAGCCGCTCCGCGACGTTGCGCAGCAGCACGCCGCCGACGTTGCCGGCTGCGAAGATGGCGAGCGGGATCAGGACCGGCGCCCACGACTGGAACCCCGAGAAGTAGCCGAACTGGACCATCAGGACTTGTGGAATGAGGCCCTCCGAGCGGTCGAGGAACAGCGACACGCGCTCCGTCTTGGCGCGGCTCTCGCTGGGCTGCCGTGTCGCGGAGTGCGGGGACAGCTCGTCGATCTTCAGCCGGTCGTTCTCGGCGAAGTCGACGATGAGCTGCGCGGGATCCTCGCTGAGTCGCACGACGCGGTCCCTGTGCTCGAGATAGAGGCGGAAGAGCGCGCGCTGCCGCACCTCGTTGAACGAGAGCAACAGGCGGTAGCGGTTGCCCCAGAGCGTGTGCTCGAGCCACGTCGCCGGCTTCGGGCGGATGAGGCCCTCGGCCTTCATGCTGAGCCGCATGAGATAGGCGCGGTTGAGCGCGCGCGGGTCCCACGGGATTCGGATGAACGACGCCGGCGTCGTGCTCCCGAGGGGACCCGAGTCCTGACGCAAGAAGGTCACGAACGGCGCGCCGCCCTCGATGGGCTCGGCACGGTCGGGGCCCGAGCGATAGAGGTTCTGCGCCGTCATGGTCAGACGGCCGGAGCGCGTCACCTTGAAGCCCCGATCCGCGATGTACTTGTCGAGGGCGGGATCGCCCTGGCCCAGCTTGGCGTCGGCCACCAGGCTGCCCGGCCACATCAGATAGAGATCCTGCTCGACGCCGGAGGCCGAGCGCGTCGCGGGCAGCACGATGCTCCAGATGACGTTCACGTCGAGCGCCCCGAGGCTCGGCGTCACGCTGGCGCGGACGAAGAGCGGTCCGATCTCGAACGGGGCGTTCGGCTTGGAGGCGAGGAANACCTGCGCGTGCGCGATNGCGGGGAGCNCGACGAGCAGGAGAGTTGCGGCGAGCGCGAGACGCGCGCGGCTCAAAGCCGGACGGGGAAGAACTCGCGCGCCACGTGCTCCTCGAGCGGCAGCTTTTTCTTGATCACCTCGTATTCGAGGAGCGTGTCCTGCATGGACCCCAGCGCCTGCATGCTCACCTGGCCGTCCAGCGAGAAGAGCGGGCTCGAG
>JGI25385J37094_10000202_pt1 | contig 13776 bp, 16 predicted proteins | sample GraSoi013_1_40cm_FD_37094 | JGI IMG/M metagenome (IMG submission 37094) | reverse complement strand
CCCTGATGGCGACCGGCGGCGCACCGCCGCGGCGCTTCCGGGGATCATCGCCGACGCCCGCGCCGCGGGGTACGCCTTTCGCCCGCTCGGAGAGCTCGCGCGGTGATGCGGCTCCGCTGGCGCTGGCTGTGGTGGCTGGGGGGCCTGGTCGGGGTGGGGCTGGCGCTCAAGTCCATCGTCCATTTTCCCTGGCGCGTGACGTTCGCCGCCCTGCTCGCGGCCGACGCCGGGCTGCTCGCCGTGGCCTTGGTCGTGAACCTCTCGTCGCTCGCCGCCAAAGGCTGGGCGTGGCACCTCATTCTCAAGCGCGCGGCGCCGCATAGCTGGCGCGCCGCCCAGGAGGCGAACCTCGTCGGATCCGCCGTGAACGACCTCTCGGTCGCCGTAGCGGGGGAAGTGGCGCGCGTCCAGTGGATCGCGCGACGGGCCGGCGTGCCGGTAGCCGCCGCGATCTCATCCGTCGTGTGGACCAGGGTGGCCGAGGCGCTCGCCCTGGCGCTGTTCCTCGTCATGGCGCCGAGCGTACTCCAGCTGGAGCCGTGGCTGCGCGCCGTGCAGGTCGGGGTGGGGCTTGCGCTCGGGGTGGTGCTGCTGCTCGCGTGGGCGCGCGGCGGGTCGTGGCTGGTGGAGCAGTTGCCGATCAAGTTGCGCTCGCGGCTCGTGCTGCTCGGCCGCATGGGGTCGGGCGGACGGCTCCTGGCGCCGACGCTGCTCGGGGTGTGGAATTGGGCCACGCAGTGGGCGACCTATCACCTTGTGTTGCAGGCGACACACGTCGAGGTCAGCCTCGCGGCCTCCTTCACCGCGCTGGTCGCGACGAACCTGAGCGGGCTGCTGCGGCCCACCCCGGCCAACGTAGGCGTGGTGCAGGCCGCCCTCGTCGTCGGCCTGCTGCCGTTCGGGATCGCGCCCGAGCAGGCGGTCGCCGCCGGGCTCGCGCTCCAGGGGTTGCAAGTGCTGCCGGTGCTGCTGCTCGGCGCGGTGGTCACGGGTTGGCGGCTGCTGGGGCTGACGCGCGAGTTCGAGCAGACCGCCGGGGCCGCGTAGCCCCTCTATCCCTTCACCACCCCCACCGGTTTGATCTGGGCGACTTTCCTGCCGATGCCGGCCGCGTGGACCACGTCCACCACGCGCGCCACGTCCTTATAGGCCTCNGGGATCTCCTCGTCCACGGTGGCGCGCGTGGCCGCGCGNACCACGATCCCCTGCTCCTCGAGCTCCTTGGGGACATTGCGCGAGCGCGCGAGCTGCTTCGCCTTGTGTCGGCTCATGCGGCGTCCCGCGCCGTGGCAGCTCGAGCCAAAAGTCTCGCGGTAAGCGCCTTCGGTCCCGACGAGCACGTAGCTATAGCGCCCCATGTCTCCCGGAATCAGCACCGGCTGCCCCAGATCGCGGAACTGTGGGGCCAACTCCGCATGTCCGGGTGGGAAGGCGCGGGTTGCGCCTTTGCGATGAATGCAGAGCCGTCGGGGCCGGCCTGCGACGTCGTGGGTTTCGTGCTTCGCGATGTTGTGGCACACATCGTACACGAGCCGAGTGCGCGCGGCGGCCTCGTCATCGAACACGGTGCGGAGCGCCTGCCGCGCGTAGTGCGCCATGAGCTGGCGGTTGGCGAAGGCGTAGTTCGCCGCGGCGTTCATCGCCCCCCAATAGCGCTTCCCTTCAGGCGAGCCGATGGGCGCGCAGCACAGCTGCTTGTCTGGCAGGGCGATGCCGTACTTCCCCGCGGCCGCGAGCATGGTGTCCAGGTAGTCGTCGCACACTTGGTAGCCCAGGCCGCGTGAGCCCGAGTGGATGAACACCGTGACGGTGCCCGGCGCGAGGCCCAGCCGGTCGGCCACGGTTGCGTCGTACCGCTCGGCGACGTAGCCCACCTCGACGAAGTGGTTGCCGCTGCCCACGGTACCCAACTGGTCGCCGCCGCGCTCCTTGGCGCGGTCGGAGACGCATTCTGGATCAGCGCCGGGGAGCGATCCGTTCGCCTCGATCGCCTCCAGGTCCGCGTCGCTGCCGTACCCCTGCGCGACGACCCAGCGGGCACCGTCGCGCAGCACGCGCTCGAGGTCGCGGCGACCCAGCCGCACGTCGGAGCGGGACGCCCCCACGCCCGAGGGAATGGTGCGGTACAGCGCATCCACTAGCTGCTTGAGGCGCGGGCGCACGTCGCCGATGTCCAGCGGCGTGGCGAGCAGCCGCACGCCGCAATTGATGTCGTAGCCCACGCCGCCGGGCGACACCACGCCCTCCTGCTCGTCGAACGCCGCCACCCCGCCGATCGGGAAGCCATAGCCCCAATGGATGTCGGGCATGGCGATAGCGGGGCCCACGATCCCGGGGAGGTGGGCGACGTTCGCCACCTGCTGCACCGCCTGATCGCCTTCGAGATCGCGTATCAGCCCGTCGTCGGCGAAGATCAGTCCGTCGGTGCGCATGCCGCCGTGGCGCGGCACGCGCCACCGATAGGCGTCGATCCGCTCGAGCTGCATCGGCTCAGACATCGAACACGATAGTGGCGCGGTAGCCGCGCTCGTCCGACTCCACCTCCGCCCCGTGGTGCGTCACCGCTTTCACCTCGCGCTGCGCCTCGTGCCTGGTGGGGTCGAACGGCTCCCCGTACACCCCAGACGCCGACACCCCTGCCGGGAGGAAACGCCCCGTGTCGTACAGATACAGGACGTCGCTCAGGAAGTGAATGAGGCGCTCGGTGGGGTCCCCGCCGCGCGGCTCGATCGGGCGCTCTTGAGCCGGGGCGACCGTGGCCGTCCCCACGAGCAGCTCCCGCAGCGCGTCCACCCCGGCTTGATAGAGGCCCCGCTCATTCTGGGCCCGGAGCTCGACGGCGATATCGGCCGTATGAGGGACAAAACGATACGACGTCACGGAACAGGCGACGCAACGGTGTCACGCCGAGTCGTCGGACGCCGTGCGTCGCGCAAAGGCGTACCGCCCGCGGAAAATCCGGTGCTGGCGGACCGGCGCGCCCTCCTAGCTTCTCGCCTCATGGCGCCCACCTATCGAATGCCGCATCCGCTGGGGCTGTGGGCTCAGGCGACGGTGGCGGAAATCACTGACGCTCTCCACGCCGCGCGCTGCGCCGCGGAGCTGGCGGGGATGGAGACCGAGGGGTTCGTCACCCGAGAACTCTTGCTCACCGTGGTGCAGCAGATCGATCGTGCCACGAGCGCGGTCCGACGTCTCCCCGCCACGGCTTCTCGACGGGACATGCTCTAAGGCTAAGGGGAGCGACGGAGGCGGGGCAGCCCTGGGTCCGTCTCGTGCTGCTTGTGGAACGGCGTCCTCGGTCCCCGGATGGGCAACAGGTGCGCGATGGAGTTGGCGTAGAACTCGAGCAGCGGACGCCCGCCCGGCAACACCACCAGGCTGTCGCCATCCGCCACCACGAGCCGCCGCAGGCGGAGCATGCGCCAGGCGCGGTCCCACACGTCGAGGATGCGGGCGTCGCCGCGCACCACCTTGGCGTTGACGTCGTGCAGCCGGTCGCGCAGCTGGTCCATGCGCTCGAGCAGGGCCCCCCGGGGGATCACGGACCGCTCGAAGGAGAGCAGCGCCGCGGCGGCGAGCGGGACCGGCGTCACCGGGATGATCGCGCCGATGCGGCGCATCAGCTCCTCGGCGAGTTGCTGCAGCCCGGCGAGGCGCGCCGCCTTGGCGAGCTCGAGCAGCTGCGGCTGCGCCGCTGCCAGCCAGTGCCGCAGCGAGAGCGGCGTGCCGAAGTTGGCAGCCGCCCGACCGTAGCGCTGCAGGCGGCCGGTGAGCAGGCGCAGCAGGTTGCTGGCGACGTANCTCACCACCGTCCACGCTTGGGAGACCCGCGCCGGCCGGTCCTGCTCGTCGACCAGCTCGCGAATCAGCGCGCGATCTTCCAGCACCCGGTCGAAGTTGATCGCGACCGGCACGAACCAGATGTCCCGCGTGAATTCGGGATCGCGCAGTGTGCGACAGATGTAGTCCAGCAGGCCGACCTTGGGCGGCCCCAAGCGGCCGTCGCGAGCGAGCCGGCCCTCCGGGAAGAAGCCCTGCGTCACGCCGTTCTTGGTGATCAGCTGGACGTAGCGCTCGAGCACGGCGTGGTACAGCGGCTCGCGGAAGCCGCGCCGGACGAAATAGGACCCGAACGATTTGAACACGTATTCCAGCGGCCACACCCGCGCCCATTCGCCGACGGCGTAGCTCAGGTGCGCGCCGTATGCCAGCACGTACGCCACGACGACGTAGTCCACGTTTGAGCGGTGGTTCATGACGTACACCACCACGTCCTTCTTGGGGATCCGTTCCAGCGCGCGCTCGTCCTGATAATCGACAGTCACCCGGTACAGCAGGTTGAGAACGACCTTCGCGACGTTGTATCCGAGCTTGTAGTAGGAGAGGACGTTGAGTTGGGGAACGATCTCGTCGACGTAGCGCGCCACGCGGGCCCGCACCTGGGCGTCCGTCAGGCCGTGCTCGCGGGCGTGGTGGAGCGCGGCTGCTCGCACGACGGGGTCGTCGACGAGCATCGCTTTGGCGAGGGTTCGCTGCTGCAGGTGATAGCGCGCGAGGCGGGTCCGGAACTCGTGGATCGTGCGGAGGGCCCGGCGACCGAGCCACCCCGTCACGAGAGGGCTCCTCCCTCCTTTTTGAGCTGGGCGTAGCCCATCCCCCGGAGGATCGCGATCCGCTTCGCCATGGGCGGGTGCGTCGNGAGCGCGTCCGCGAACACCCCTTCGTGGTCCGTGAGCCGGCGGCCCAGCGGGTCGGCGATGCAGAGGTGCGCCGCCCCGCGCTTGATGTGCGTGGTGGGAGCGTCGGCGCCCTCGATCTTCTGGAGGGCGCTCGCGAGCGCCAGCGGGTTGCGAGTGAATTGAGCGCTCATGGCGTCCGCGAGGTACTCCCGCTTGCGGCTCACACCCAACGCGAGCAGCTGGGCGACGATCGGTGCCAGCAGCCAGGAGATGAGCCACACGACGGCGAGCACCAGCAGGAGAGGGCTCGGCTTCCGCTCGTCGCCGCTCCCCCCGCCGCCCCCCGGCCGAATCACGCGCGTCGCCCCGTCGTGCATCAGGGCAACGGCGCCCACCAGGGCGGCCAGGGTGGTCATGAGCCGAACGTCGAGGTTTTTCACGTGACCCAGCTCGTGGGCNATCACCCCTTGGAGCTCATCGCGGCTGCAGAGGTCGAGCAGCCCGCGTGTCACGGCGATGTGTGAATGCAGCGGATCCGTCCCGGTGGCGAACGCATTCGGGTCGGGGTCGTCCACGATCCAGATGCGCGGCCGCGGGACGCCGGCAGCGATCGCCATCTCTTCCACGACGTTGACGAGCTGCTTCTCCTTGGGGTCCTCGGGGTCGGTGACCTCCTCTGCCCCGGTCGACCACAACACCTTCTCGGGCCCGGTCTGGTAGGCGTACCACGCGAGCGCCAGCGCCACCAGCGACAGCGCGATGCCGAACCACGGAAACGTGTGGTGGTAAGCCTGACGCGGCGCCTGGAGGGTGTAGAGGTAGTACAGGTAGTCGCCCCCGAAGCCGAGCCAGGCGAAGAAGACCACGAAGCCAACCACCAGCCAAAAGGTGCGCCGGCGGTTGGCTTCCTGTTGTTGAAAGAGGTTGAGGGACGTCTCGTCCGTCACGCCTTGGGCTTGGTCGAGAGGTCCACCTGGGGAACCGCCCGCTCCGCTTGGTCCTCGATCTCCCACAGGTCGGCGGGCTGGGCCTTGGCGATCCCGGCTACCAGGTTCGTCGGAAACTGCTGCTGCTTGGTATTGTACTGGGTCGCGGTGTCGTTATAGAGCTGGCGCGCGAACGCGATGCGGTTCTCGGTGGACGTCAGCTCTTCCTGGAGCTGCGAGATGTTGCCCGTCGCCTTGAGCTGCGGGTATTGCTCCACCACCACCATCAGACGCTGCAATGCGGACGACAGCGTGTTCTCGGCCTGGCTGATCTGCTTGATGGCGTCCGGGCCGGCGGCATTGACCTTCACTGCCTGATTGCGCGCCTGGATCACTGCTTCGAGCGTAGACCGCTCGAAGTCCATCGCACCTTTCACCGCGTTGACGAGGTTGGGGATGAGGTCGTGGCGGCGCTTGAGCTGGACGTCGATCTGCTTGAACGCGTTGAGCGTCTGGTTCTTGANGGAGACGAGCCCATTGTACGCGCCGATCAGCCAGCCGACGAGGACGACCAGCAGAATGAGAAGTATCATCGAGCCCATGGACGCTCCCGGTTCGAGAATATGGTGCCCTACGCGCTGCCGTGCGGCATGAGTTTCGCCAGGGCCTGCCGCACCGCCTCGGCGACCGCGCTCTCGTCCGGGCCGAGCCGGGCGAGCGGATGCGCCGCCTCGACGTGGAGCTCGATGCCGTGCCCCACGGGGATCCGGCGCCATGAGCTCGGCACCTCCGGGTCCCGCTGGGCGTCGCGCGTCATCCATGCGGTGAGCGCCCGGCCGGACTTGCCGCGCGGCGCCGCGCCCTTGGTACGGAGCGGCAGACGGTCGGGCAGGAGCAAGGAGGCGCCGAGGGTCTGCGCCGCGCGGCGCTCCAGCACGTCGCCCGTCTGGTCCTGCATTTCCTTCGTGATCGTGAGGAGGGTTGCCCCCTCCATCTGGCGCAGCTTGATCCACAGCAGCTGCAGGAAATGGCGGTACGAGTAGGTGGCCGCCGTGCCGCGCCCTTCGGGAGGGCTCACCAGGCCCTTCGTCACGTAGAAGCGGATCGTCCGCTCGCTGGGTTGCGCCTTGGCGGCGGCATTGATCGGCGTGATGGCCGAGGCGTCGAGCACCGCGCCCACCAGCGACGCGAGGTCGCGCAGATTCCACGGCGCGAGTGTGCGGTACTCTCGCAGGATGTGCAGTGGGTCGTGCGGCGACGCCCCCGCTCCGGTCACGCCTCAGCTCCTCCCCGCTCGTGGCGCCCCTGGAACCGCAGGACCGCCTTGAGCCAGTCGGAGATCTCCTTCAGGTCGAACGGCTTTCGTATCACCGTACAGCGGTGCCGCTCGAGCCAGGTGCGCACTTCGTGCGCTTCGGCGTCGCCCGTCATGATGGCGATGCGCCCCTCGAGCGCCGGCCAGCGATGCACGATCGCGAGGTACAGCGCCAGCCCCGACATCGTTGGCAGGTGGATGTCGAGCAGCAGCGCGTTCGCCTGCTCGGTCGCCAATAGCGCGTAGGCCGCCTCCGCGCTCCCCGCCGTCACGACGCGGTACCCCTCGCGGCTGAGCGACCGCTCGAGCACCCGTCGCAACGGCACTTCGTCGTCGACGATCACCACCGTGTAGACGGGGCGGGTCATGCCGTGGCCGGGAGCGACCGCGCATGTCGCAAAACCGCCCTACGGTGCCGCATAAACGCCCTACGCATGAGCCGCCGAGCGCCCAGACCTGACACGACCGACATCATCCGCCGAGCTGCGCCAGCGCGGCTGACACCTCGCGCAGCTCCGCGGTGTCGAACTCCGGCTCGGCAGGTTCGGGCAGCTCCCATTGGACAAGCCGCTCGCAGTCGGCCAGTCCATTCTTGATGCGCTCGATCCGGAACTCGACCTCGTGCAGGCCGGCGGCGGTGGCGGTTCGGAGGGCTTCCGCCAACAGGGCCTGCGCCCTGCGCGGGTGGCCAAACCGGGCCTGGCCGATGCCCTGCTTCAGGTAGAAATCCGCCAGGATGTTTGGGGGCATCTCGGCCAGGCGTTGNTCGCAGCGCTCGCGCCACCGNGCGAAACCGACACGGTCGCGTCGGTACGCGGCGCAGTGCATGAGCTCGATCATCGCGTTGCTCGTGCTGTCGCGCGTACCCCCGTGGCGGACGACTTCTGAGAGGGCGCGCTCCGCCCCGACACAGTCGCCCACCGCCAGCAGCATGACGCCGATNTCGCTGAGCGCGCGCAGGCGCGACTCCTCGTCCTCGAACAGCTCGAACCCGCGCCATACGTGCGGGATCGCGTCCGCCGGCTGTCCCTTGTGATGGAGCGCCACACCGATACCGTGCTCGGCGCGCGCCTCGGCGTCCCGCTGGCCGGCTGCGCGAGCCTCCACCAGAATGCTGCGCATGCTCCGTTCCGCTTCCGCCAGATTACCGCGGCCCAGCACGCTATTGGCACGCCCGATCCGACTCAGCAGCTCGGAGTACCGATCGCCCACGGTCGCGGCGAGCTCGCCGGCCTCGGCGTAGGCCGCCTCCGCCTCGTCGAACCGGTTCAGCTTGCGGTGCACGCGCGCGATACGCAGCCGCACCGCGACCGCATCGGAGGACGACAGCCGCATGCCTCCCACTTGGACGAGCGTCCGCAACACGTCCAGCGCCTCCTCTAGGTGCATCGCGTCCTCGAGGTAGAGCGCGTATACCAGCAGCGCCGATCCTATGAACCGCGGGTCGCTCAGCCGATGGGCGTCCGACGCGCTCGCGGCTACGCGGTGGACGTGCACCCCTTCGGCTGCGGCGGCGCGTAGCTCGCCGCAGAACCGGTCCGTCGCTACCCATTGGTAGTGGAAGGCATCCTGCGANACGGGGTCCCGGTCGGGAGCGAGGAGGTCGACCAGCCGCAGGGCCAGGAACGCCCCCTGTCCCAAGCGCGCCTCGAGCGAAGCCGCAGGGGATGGCCCCGTGGCCCGTTGTAGGAAAATCGCGTGGGGTAGCGATTCGAACTTCAAGCGCGCAGACGGCATTCCCGATGCATTCCGGTGCTGGAGCCTGATGTACGCCACGCCTTCGCTGGGCAGGCGCCGTGCCTCGGTGCAAGTCGAACGGGCCCACAAGATAGCTCATTCCGCCCCGGTGCGTTAGGTCGCGACGGCCGCATTTTCTCGCTTGCCGCCGCACGGTTCGGGTGCCGGGTTTGCAGCAGCACGCCGCTAATTGCACGCCATGCGACGAGGCTTCTCACTTGCCGAATTGGCCGCCGTGCTCGCCATCGTGAGTGTGTTGGCCGCCGCCGCCCTGCCGCGCGCGAGAGCATGGCTCGATTGGGCGGCCGTGGATCGGGCNGCCGTGGAAATCACCACCGCGTTGGCCCTCGCCCGGCACGCCGCGGTGATGGGTGGCTCGCGCGCCCACTTGCTGATCGCAGCCGACTCCTTGCGGCTCGACCGCTGGGGTGCGGGTGCTTGGCAGCCGTACACGCGCTGGGCCGGGCCGGCCCACCACGGCGTAGCAGTGGAACTGTCCAACCCCGAGGTGGTGTTCATCCCCACGGGGGTGGCGTGGGGCCTCTCGAATACCCGGATCGTCCTGCGGCGCGGGACGAAGATCGCGACTCTCACGGTCTCTAGGGTGGGCAGAGTGAAACGTTGGTGACGGGTGCAACCATTTGAGGGGGGTGTGCGTCTAAGTAGGCGAAGGACAGGACGGGCGGGTTGGGGGAAGGTTGGGCGTGAAACCTTCAGTGCTCCGTCCCGTACAACGTGTGAGTGAACAGAGGTCGCGGCCGAAGTGTGACGGCCACTTCGCCCGACCGCCAGCCCGGGGAGCTTTCAGCCCCGGGTTTGGTTTTTTTTGCCACGCCGCAGTCACAGGAACCGCTTCAAGCCTTCCTCGAACGGCAGCGGCCTGATCCCGAACACTGACTCGATCGCGTTGCCGGGCGTCGCGCTTCCCTCGACCAGCATCTGGACCTGGTCGCTCGTGATGGGAGCGGCGGCACCGAGCAGGTCGAACCCACGGGCCACCGCCTGCACGAGGCCAAGTGGGATGTGGATCAGGGGTCGGGAGCACCGCGCGGCCCGACCGATGGCGAGCAGGAACTCCTCGTAAGTCAGGACCTCGGGTCCCCCGAGCTCGAACACCCCGCTGACATCGTGCCGCTCGACGGCGCAGGCGAACGCCAGCGCGACGTCATCTACCCAGATCGGCTGTGTCGGGAAGCGGCCGTCCCCGAACACCGGGACGGCGGGGGACCAGCAGTGCAAGCGCGCCAGCAGCTGGATGGGCGCGCTCTCGGGCCCGTTGATGATCGACGGCTGGAGGATCGCGTGCGACAGTCCTGAGTCGCGGACCAACTGTTCCGCCTGGCGCTTGGTGCGATGGTAAGGCGTAGCCCCGGGCTCGTCCCGCGCTCCCACGGCGCTCATGTGCACGAAGCGCGACACCCCCGCCGCCCGTGCGGCGGNGAGCATCGCCCCGGTCCCCTCNACGTGGACGGCTGCAAACGTNTGCGGGCCCTGCTCGACGATGATGCCGACGAGGTGGACGATCGCATCGGCGCCGCGGGCGAGCCGCTCCAGGGCAGTGCGGTCGCCCAGGTGTCCGGGGAGGGACTCCACGCCTTGCTGGGGAAGGAAGCGTGTCCGTCCGGGGTCGCGCGTCAGNGCGCGTACNNGGTGTCCTCGGCGCACGAGCGTGGCGGCGATGTGTCGGCCGACGAACCCCGTGCCTCCGGTGAGCGCCACCAGCATGGAGTGCAGGCCGCTGGAGCGGCAGGGCCGAGCCGCGGGTTCGGCCGCAGGCTCAGGTCGCCGCGCCGCCGCCCTCGTCCAGGAACACCAACGTCCCGCGTCGCCCCACGATGGTCGCGAGCGCGTCGTAGACCGTAGGGTCNATTACCGTCCCGGAGAGGTCCGCAAGGCGCTGGATGGCCTGCTCCGGGGTCAGCTTCTCCTGGTAGGCGCGCGAGGTGCTGAGGGCATCGTAGACCTCCGCGGCCCCGAGGATCCGGGCGGCCATGGGTATCTGCTCGCCGCGCAGCCCGTCCGGGTAGCCGGTGCCGTCCCAGCGCTCGTGGTGTCCGCGCACTGCCGAGATGATGTCGCCAAGGTGCACGAGCGGCGCCAGGATCTGGGAGCCGATCAAGACGTGCTGCTTCACGTGCTCGAACTCGTCCGGGGTGAGGGCGCCCTCCTTGTTCAGGACCGCCTCGCGCGTCCCGATCTTCCCGATGTCGTGCAGCCGGCCGGCGACGCGCACTTGCTCGACTTCCTCATCCGACAGGCCGACCTGGTGGGCGATCGTAGCGGACAAGTCCGCGACACGAGCGGAGTGCCCGCGCATGTAGGGGTCCTTCGCCTCGAGGGCGTTCACCAGCGCCTCGAGTGTCGCCACGGAAATCCGCTCGAGCTTCTGGCGCTCGCGGTGCAGCTCGGCGGTGCGGGTGGTGACTTCTTCTTTGAGCCATTGGTTCAGGTGACGATTCTCGAGCAGCATCTCGCGGCGTTTCAGGGCACGCTGCACCGCGCGGCCCAGGTCGGCGAGCTCGATCGGCTTGGTGAGGTAGTCCATCGCACCGCGCTGCATGCACAGGGCGGCGCTGGTCGCGTCGTTGACGGCCGTGAGCATCAGGATGGCGAGCTCGGGCTCGATCTCGATGGCTTGGGGCACGAGATCGACGCCGCTGGTTCCGGGCATGCGGATGTCGCACAGCATGAGGGAGATGCGGTGTCGTCGCAGCTGCTGCAGCGCCTCTTCACCTGAGCCTGCCGCGTAGACCTCGAACTGCTGCTGTGCGAGGAACTTCTTGAGGGCGTTGCGAATCGGCTCCTCGTCGTCCACCACGAGCACCTGGACCGTCCCCGAGCTATCGGCCGCCACTCAGCGCTCCTTCGGTGATTGCAACGACACAAGATGGCGCGGCCGGCGACGTCTGGACAGGCCCCGGCTCACGAGCTCGCCCCGATGAACGTGACATCCACCGGCCCGGGCACGAGGCCCGCGCGTTGAGCGCGCTCGAGCAGCTCAGCCACGGCACGGCGTCCCTGTGGGCCGTAGTCGACCGTGTAGGCGTTGACGTACATGCCGACGAAACGATCGGTGAGGGCCACGTCGAGCCCGCGGCTGAACGTCTGTGCGTGGGCGAGCGCTTCGCGGCGATGCCCGAGCGCGTACTGAATGCTCGCCCTCAGATCGCGCGCGACGTCATGCATCAGCGCGGCTCCCAAATCGCGTCGCACCACGTTGCCCCCGAGGGGCAATGGTCCGCCCGTTTCCTGATACCACCACTCTCCCAGATCCACCCACAGGTGCAACCCGCGATCGCCGTAGGTGAGCTGTCCCTCGTGGATCAGCAGGCCGGCATCGGCGCGCCCGGCGGCCACATAGTCTTCGATTTGGTCGAACGGCACGACGACGTGCCGGGCCGCCGGCTGGTAAAGTTTGAGCGTCAAGAAGGCGGTGGTCAGCTCGCCCGGTACTGCCACGAGGGCGCCGGGGGCGGCGAGGGCGGCGCGGACATCCGCGGGGGGCCGGGTGCGCGCCACCAGGCGGGGCCCGTAGCGGTCCCCGATGCTTGCCCCGTGAGCGAGCAGTGCGTAGCGGTCGGCGAGGTGGGCGTAGGCGTGCAGCGACACCGCCGTCACCTCGAGCTCGCCGCTCAGCGCACGGCGGTTCAGGGTCTCGATGTCAGCCAGCTCGTGCTCGTAACGCCGATCGCCGGTGTCGATCTTGCCGGCGGCGAGCGCCCAGAACATGAAGGCGTCGTCCGCGTCGGGGCTGTGCGCGAGGTGGATGGTGCGCGTGGGCTTAGGGGGCACGCGTCTGTCCGGCGGCGACTTGCCTGGCTTGCTCGTGGAAGGCATCCAGGTTCTCTGTGTGGTCGGCGTACTCCGGCCGGTTGCGGGCGCGCTCGCGCGCCTCGTGCGTCAAGAAGTCACTGTACGCCCGGCGCGATCCTGCGAGATCGTGTCGGAGCTCGAGCGCACGCGCCCGCAGCATGAACGCGAAGAGATGAGTAGGGACGGCGCGGCGGATCGAGTCCGCCTGAGCGAGCGCCCCGGCCGGATCGCCTGCAGTGAGGTCGAGCACACCGACGTGATAGCGCGCGTCCACGTCGAGCGCGGGGAGCATGGCGTACGCTTGCAGTGCCATCGGCAGGAAGAACCCGGCGCTGTCCGGCTTCCCCTGCGAGTGAAGCGTCATGACCCGATTGTACAGGCGCGTGGCGCGCTCTTCGGGGGACATTTGGGAAATGTCGGGAGCGGGGAGCTGCGAGCTGGGAGCCGTACCCCCACCCCCTGGTGCACCGTCGGAAACGGCTCCCGGCTCCCTGCTCCAGCCAAAGCGGAGCACCAGCACGGTTACGAGCGCCCCCAGCGCCGCGCCGACCCCCGCCCACGGAAGGCCGCCCCGCCAGCCGGCCGCCTGCCCGCCGGAGGTCTGCGCGCCGCACTTGTGACAGAAGCGCGCCGCGGCCGCGAGGGGAGTCCCGCACGCGTGACAATTCATCGAGGCCGGAATCTAACTGGCAGGAATCCGCGAGGCAGCGTACTCTATGCTGCGTGACCCGCCCTCCGATGATCGGTCTGCCGACTGGGCTTCTGCGACCCTCAGGCAGCCCCCAAGGGACCGCCCAGTGAGCGCGGCCTTTCCCGGGCAGGAGCGCGCCAAGCATATGGGCGAACTCAAGCGTGGGGACGCGCGCTGGGATGTTTACATCGAGATGCAGCCCGACGCGGAGGTCGGGGGAGGCGCGGTGCGAGGCCGGGTGCACTTCGTGGGGGGTGAGCGGCACCGCACCACGAGCTGGATCTTTCTCGAGTGGTCCGAGCGCGAGATCCAGGAGCGCTTCGGGGAATTTTCGGCTGTGGAGCTGTGGCACTTCGTTGAAGCTCTGGAGGAGTGACACGGCGCATGCATGGTTGTGCACGAATTGCGTAGTTTCCATGACACTCTGCAACGCAAGGCCAGAGCTGCGATCTTTCCGGCCACCGATTGTTGCGCAGTAGACACAGAACGGTTGACACTGCGCAACGGCGCTGGTAGCTTCCCGCATGCCAGCCGTAGCCTGCCCCGTGAGATCATCGAGCGCCGGCCGCGCCGAGCCCGCCGCCCGGCGCTCGTCGTTTGTGGCATCGACCG
>JGI25385J37094_10000198_pt1 | contig 13845 bp, 9 predicted proteins | sample GraSoi013_1_40cm_FD_37094 | JGI IMG/M metagenome (IMG submission 37094) | reverse complement strand
CTTGCCTGCAGCACGCGCCAGGACCGCTTCATACTGTTCCGCGACCCGGTCCCAATTGAACACCGTCTCCGCTCTGGCACGGCCGGATTCGCCCAAACGGCGGCGCAGCGCTTCGTCTTTCACNAGCTTGATCAAGGCGTCCCCGAGGGCACGCCAGTCCCCAGTTTCCACCAGTAATCCCGCCTCCCCCAGNACCTCAGGAAGAGCCGTATTGCGCACCGTGGCCACTGCCCGACCGTAGCTCATGGCCTGTGCGACAACAAGGCCAAACGTCTCAAAAGTGGAGTGGAATACGAACACGTCGCAGGCCAGAAAATACGATCCGAGTTGCTCCCGCGGGATATAGCCGACGAAGCGAACCTGCTTGTGGATTCCCAACTCGCCGGCCACAGCTCGAAGGCGCGCTTCCTCCGGGCCTTTTCCGCCCACCACCAGTATTCCCGTTCCTTCCCTGTCAAGGTAGTACCGCATCGCGCGAAGCACGACGTCCAGGCGTTTCTCCGGAGCGAAACGCTGGAGGGCAAAGAACAGCGGCGCACCAGTCGGGATGTCCAAGGAACGTCGGATGGCAGCGCCGTCACCAGGCGGGGGAGGGATCTCGACGCCGTTGTAGACAATCTGACCCCGCGCGCAACTGCTCCGGTACAGCGCGTCCCGGCAGTACTGAGACCCATAGGTGACGTCGCTGACAAGCGCCACCAGCGCCCGCTGCCACCACCGCCACAGGGGTGGTACCCCAGGACCAGGCGCATCGCGCCCATTCAGGGTAAGAACAGTCGGAACCCCCAGCCAGCGTTCCGCCACCGCACCGGCCAGTCCCGTCGGCATCAGATAATGAACATTCATCACATCCGGATGAAAACGGTCGATCGCGCTCCTAACCGCCGCGACAGCCGACAAGGAAAATGGAGGCAGCGCACCGCCGCTCCACCGATGGCCTCGAACCCGCATGAACGACACTCGGTCCTCGTAGCGCTCCACCGGAAACGGAACAAGCGTCTCATACTCATCGCTGGCATGATCGCGGAGCAAGCTGGGAGAAAGAACTGGAGTGATAAGAAGAACTGCGTGGCGACGGGCTANCCTTCTGTAGACTTCGAATAGGGCTAGCTCAGCCCCGCCGACGACAGGCAAAAACGTAGCAGATAAAACCAGAATCCGCACACTAGGCTCGGGGCACCATCTTGCAGCAGCCCGCACAGCTCTGATAAAGTCCCCTTCCCTTCATACGATTCCGGAACTCCCGATACCGCTCATGATTCCAAAGGGAGTCGAGGCTCTGCTGGCGAATATTCCCGATGCGGTAGTTCAAACAAGGAAATACATCTCCTGTCGGAGAGATTCGCGTCGTGGTCCATGGCACCATGCAGGTATATTGCTCATAATCGAACTTCCCTGCATAAAAATCGATCACCTCGGCGCTCGTACGGAACGGGACATACTTATAGGAGACTCCGAGAGCCCGGGCCCGCGCATCCAGAGCGGCCAGGCTGGACGAGAGCATTTCCCGCTCCACCTTCGGCAGTTGGCTTGCCCAGGCCTCGGTTTCGACAATGTCATCGCGAAGATTGATCCCCGACCGACTGAGCGACGGATCCAAGACCTGAAAGGAGCACGAATCGAACCCGACTTGATGGGCCACATCGATCACTTCAGCAAGCCGCGCGATGTTCTGGGGAACCATGACACAATTCAAATTGACTTGGGGAAAGTCGCGCTTTATCGCCCGGCGCAGCTCGAGAATGCGCCTCACATTCGTGCACGTCTTATGGAATGTCCCCCGTCCCCGGATTGCATCATGCACATCCTCCGGACCGTCTACCGAAGTGCCAACAGCACGGACACCCACGGTAACAATTCGCTCGCAGATCTGCGGGGTTAACGCGACGGCATTCGTGCCTATGGAAACCCGATGGCGGGCAGCCGCCACTTCCACCAAATCCCAGAAACGGTTTTTGAGGGTGACCTCTCCTCCCACAAAGGTGATATTGCTGCGCCGAGGCAACTTGCGGAGAATGGCAACGATCTCGTCGTAACTTAATTCAGCCTTTTTCTCGATCTTGCGGCCGAGGGTCTCTTCCTCTACCCTCAGATAGCAGAAATCACAGGTCAGATTGCACCGATAAGTAAGCTCGAGAGTGACATTACGGCAGGGGAAGACAAACCCCGCGAACCATCGGAACGGAATGCCGTAATACAGGTTTTTCAGAATGCCAAGCACCCCTCTCTGCCTTTCGCTCATGGGCACACCTCGCGATAAACCGCAACCGTGTCCGCGGCGATATGCGTCCAGGAAAATTCCGCCGCTAGGGCTCGCGCCCCAGATCGAATCTTCTGACGTAAGTCGGGTGATGCAATCAGCATGCCAAGGGCCCGAGTGAGAGCGATCGGGTCACGCGGTGGGACCAAGACGACATTCTCTCCATCTCGGAACCGGCTGCTGGGTCGGCTTGGATACGTGCTGACAATAGGAAGGCTGTGGACGAGGCCGGCCAGCAACGTGCCGCGTCTGGTTGAAATTCCATCGTCATACGGTACCACATAAAGATCGCTTGCCTCAAGCAGGGTAGCCACACGTGCCCGCTCACAATGCCCAAGCCAGACCACATTTTTGACCACCCCGGTCCCCTGGCATCTAGACTGCAATCCTTGGTAATACGCATCGGCACCCGGCCATGCACCGCCGATCATGAGGAGCATGAACTTGATCCCCGCCGCGTGGAGCCGATCGGCCGCCGCTAACAACGTCTCGATGCCCTTGCCAGAGTAGGCGAATCCAAAGTGGCTCAGTAAGACGGAGTCGACGCCAAGGCCAAACTCGGCTCTGACGGTTCTCCGGGTTCCCTCCGGATCGGCTGACGGGCCAGGGATGTTCGATCCAATGGGAATCTCGCGAATTCGCTTCCGCGCGAACGGCAGATAACGCGAAATCAGGTAACTCACTTCCTCATTTGGGCAGATGATCCGCTGGCTGGTGCCGACGAGAAGCGGCGCGAGAACCTTGGCCGAAGGGTATCCCCCAACCAGCGTGTGGACGGTGACAATGACAGGCGGACCGCGACGGACGGCCATCGCGGCCGGTAGCCACTTTATCCACGGAAGCCTACCAAAGAGTTCCGGGGTGTACTGCATGTTGACAAGATCGAACTCCTCTCGGCACAACTTCCCAACGAGGGAATACACAGTCCGCAGATCCCACTGCGCGGCGAATGGAATCACCTTGACTGCTGTTTCGGGCTCGGGGTGATGGGTAGTCGACGCCACGACGGTTACGGAAACCCCCAAAGCGGCAAGGTACCCGGAGAGGTTATAGGTGTAATCGCCAACACCGCAGGGCACGGCATTGGGTGGGAATGTTGGACAAAGCATGCAAACTCTCATGGACTCGCCCTATGTTCCCCTTCCCTCGAACTTCCCCACAACCGTCGGAAACACCACGCGAGACCGCTCAGAACAGCCAGGTCTGCAACGAGCAGAATGAGTTGGTTGCGGATCAAGACGGCGCCCACTGGTGTCGGCAGAAGACGAAGAAGATCCCCGGCGCTCACATCAGGACGGCTGACGACAGTGTGAAGGGTCTCGAAACCCAGCCACGTCGGCAACGCTTCCTTGAAGAACACCCCCATACCAGTCCCGGAAATCCAGGTCTTGAGCGCATAAGTAAACAGGCCTGGGTCGGAGATCACACCTGCCTGGGCACTCAGGTAGCCACAGATCACTGACGGCACGGCAACAAGAAGAAGCGCATTCCGTCCAACCCGCTCCAGATAATATCCGGCAAACCCGGCGAATAAGGGCACAGCCGGGTAAAGCATCCGATGGCCGAGATTGGTTCCAAAGGTCGCTTGATCGCCATATTCGGAGTGATGGGCCCCCACCCCCAACCACAGGCTGACCATGAACAGAACCGCCACCACAGCCTCCCCCCGTCGCCCTATCCGCCACGCCACTCCAATGCCAACACATGCCAAGAGCAGAAAGGGGGAATAGAGAAACAATCCTCCGTGTGGCCCCGCAAGGAGATCCAGCAGGACTCCAAGTTTAGGCATGAGAAAGCTCGGGTGGAGCACATCACCTGCGTAGAAATATCCGGAACGCCACGGTCGTCCAAATAACCACCAATTATAGACGCCAAGCAGAACCACAACAGGCATGAAGCCCAGGAAGAAGACGGCTCCTCGTTTGACACCATTGCGCCCGCCGACGAGAGCAAGAAGGAGCGGCCCAATCAGGCCAGACTGGAGAGCAAACAGGGTTGCCATGCCAGCCGAGCAACCAGCAGTGGCCAGCCGCCAGCTTTTGCCTGGCGCAAGCGCCAACCGGAACGCCGTCAACACCGCCAGAGCCGCAAAGCTCTCCTTGAGCAAGACCGTCCCCAAAAAAAAATTCGGCGTTCCAAAAGCCACCAGCGCGGCCGTCAAGAGCTGTCCACGACGCCCCGCGCCCAGCCAGCCTGTGAGCCACAACACTTGAACGACAATCAACGATGCGACGGTCGCTCCCACGACAAGCACTAAGACGGCATTAAAGGCTTGAAACTCGTCCGGCGTATCCACTGGTCCAACGGTGACACGCCAGAAACCATACAGGGGGATGACAAGAAGAGCGACGCCAGGCGGGTGGGCCGAAACAACACGTCCGTTGACAGTGACGGTATCTTTCCCGTCATAAAAGTGGGGATGGGCCATCTCCCAACGTCCCGTATCGACAAAGGAGACCGCTGCGTCCAGAAAATTATAGGTCATGGAGGATTGGAGCCAGGGGTTCCAGAAGGCCGCGTAGATCAGCCAAGCCGTCACAAAGATGCGCACGGCATCGTCTTGAAACTTCTCATGAAGGACCCTCAACATTCAGCCATCACCTTGATCGGTGCATGCCCTTTGCCGATCGTGCTTCATAACCTCGCCGGAGCGCCCAACCCCTCTGAGCGACGGATCTTGAAAAGCAACGATACGATGGCTGCGTACAGCAGAACCAACCCATAGAACTTGATCTCGGCAATGAACACAAGGAGACCCTTTGACAGTAGCGGGTGGGTATAAAAGTCATTCACCACGCCAATCAAAATTGCAGAGAGGCCCGCGAGAGAAGACACGAGAAGATCGCCGGTACTCCCTTCACCGAGCAATCGTTCACAGAGGATCCAGTAACTCGGAAGGAGAAGGATGAGATGGTTGATCGTCGCGTTCGGCGTGGCCAAGGGAATCAGGACCAGCACCAGCGCAAACTCAAGATCCGCCGTGCATGAGCGACGGGCCGGAACAGGGCGGGCGAGGAGCACCGCAGTCATTGCCAAGACCAACCCCGCAGCAATTCTGGCAGTCCAGGGCGAGCCAACCTCCTGATCTGCCGGAGTTACGCCAAGACCAGACCCGATAGTGGCGAGAAACCCTGCGAGGGAATGGTTTTCGACCGAGACCAAAGCCCTCGCGAATTTCGGCGCCACCTGCGTAAAATAGATCACGCTTTGGTCCAGGCCAAAGATTGGGACGGCGAGCAAGGTCACCGCTACAGCAGTTGCCAATGCCACAACCGCCGTTCTGAACTCCCGCCGCCACATGAGGTACAAAACCAGCATCGCCGGATGTAAGCGAATGGCGATCGACAAACCCAAGACGAGTCCGGCGGGAACGTCTCTCCCCCCTCGATAAAGCGCGAAAAATACCGCCAGCAGGATAAACATGAGCGCATTCACCTGCCCCAACTCAAGGGTGTTTCGCACCGGCTGAAATATGAGCGCAAGCGAAACCATGCAGAAGGAGGAAAGCGTGTGGCTATGAATCGTACGCCCCACAAGCCACATTCCCCAACCCATCGCAAAGAGGGAAAGCGCAAGCCAGATCAGCTTGGCCACATGAAAGGAGATAAACGAAAAGGGCAACATGAAAAACATCATGGCCGGCGGGTAGGAAAAAATATGCACATGCTCGAATTCCTCGTGGCGGTGAAGTGTTCCGAGACGTCGTGCGGCGGCAATAAGATCGCGATTTTCATTCTCCGCAAACCAGGGCCTCCCTGGCTGAGGGTCATAGAACGCACCTCCCGCCCTGGCAACCACAGCCGCGGTATAGCAAGCGGCGAAGTCGCGCATCTCGCCCTTACTGGCCAACAGGATCATATCCATACCGAACCGCACGGCGAACGTAGCGACTATCAGCACAAGAACGACCAATACCGCATGAGAAAGACGAGGCGGAATGCCTGGGATCTTTTCAGGACTGAGATGCGTATCCATCCGGCCTGGTGCCGTTTCCATGGTTACGCTGGTGGACCTGCAACAACCGATGTGAATCGAAGTGGGCATTTGCCGAACCTGGCACTGTAGAAGTCTGTGATTCCGCGAGCAACAGCCATGGCATTTTGCCTAAGCCCACGCTTGCGAAGTGTGTAGGCGTATCGGGCGGAGCGCGCAGTATAGAGGGCGATCAGCCAGAGCCGGTATCGTCTGGGCGCATGGGTTCGAAAAAACAGGAGGCGATTTCGCGCATAGTAATAGTCCGAGCTGGGCGATCCCGTTTTCATGGCCTGGGAAACCTTGTGGTAGATCCGGGAATCGGGCACGTACCGGCAGCGGTAGCCGCGGGCGCGGACGCGGAGGTTCCAGTCGGTCTCCTCAAAATAGATGAAGTACCGTTCATCCAGCCCGCCGATTTCCTGGAACAGCCGGGCCGGGGCAAGCAGGCAACAGGCCGTCACGTAATCCACATCTCGGGGGACAGCCCATCGACCGTCGTCCGTTTCATTCGCCCCCAGGTGCCACTGGCGCCCCGTCGGCCAGTCGATCATCCCGCCGGCAAACCAGATTCGCGCGACGTCCGGGTGATAATAGATTTTGGGGCCCACTACTCCGACGGTGGGTTCGTTCAAGCCCTTGAGAAGAGGAATCAGAAAAGTCGGATGAACGAGGGTATCGTTGTTCAGCAGCAGGATATGTGTGGCGCCTTCTTTGAGGGCTCGGTCGATGCCGACGTTGTTCCCCGCTGCGAATCCCCGGTTTTCGGGAAGCCGGATCACCAGTGCCTCGGGGAACTTCCGCTCCAGGCGGTCTACCGAGTCAGGAGCCGAGCCGTTGTCCACGAGGATGACCCGCAGTTGGACCCTTTCCACCGCGCGCAGGGAGGCCAGGCATTCCGTCGAATCCTGTTCCTGATTCCAGTTGAGCACCACGGCCGCCACTCTCGCCGGCACCAGACTCATTTGACCAACCCTCGATCCCGCAAAGCCGCGTCCGCCTCACGGGCCCCGTCGTAGGGCCGCTGATTCTTGATCCAGCCAACCAGCCGCGTCATGCCCTCCTGAAGCGCCGTCCTGGGCCGGAAAGCGAGCGCTGTCGTGATCTGCGTCACGTCCGCCACGCAGTGGCGAACATCCCCCGCCCGCAACACCGACCGCATCAGGCGCCGGCGGTGCCAGCAGCGACTGAGAGATGGGCGAGAAAGCTCTTCCCGTGCCACCCGAAGTTCACGTAGTCGACCAGCCACGCATCGCGATGCGGCGCAGGAGCGCACGCTCGAAGGAAAAAGGACTACGCCAAAGCGCCGAGAGTAACGACCTGAGGCGGCCCATTGATTCGATGCTCATTGCGTCAGCAACCGCCGGACGGTCAGCATGTCGGCACTTCGCAGATATCCCAGCAGCAGCAATCCGCACACGTAGGCGGCAATGCCAATCAGAATTTCAATGGCTAGCCCTTGATCGCGGCTCAGCCAGACACCAACGGACATCATGACGGCGGCCAGAATGTATCGCCAGAGCCCTTCACAGGACAGGGAGAGCCCGAATTCCCGACGGATCATCCCGACCACGAGCGCTAGATTGAGCCATTCGCATATGACGGTACTGACCGCCGCACCCACCGATCCCCATCTTGGAATAAGGAAAAAGTTAACGATCACGTTGACCAGCACGCTCAGGCCGTACACACGGGCTAATGGAAAGACGAGATCGGCCGCGAGCAAGGCTTGGTTCGGAATATAGATCCACAAGAGCGGCAAGCTTCCAAGGATTAGGATCTTCAGAACGGCTCCGGCATCTCCAAATTCGGCGCCAAATAGAGCGAGCATCAAGGGATCAGCAAGAATTACCGTTCCCACCAGAAGTGGTAGGCCGAGAGCAAGCATCGGCTTCCATGTACCTTCAAGAAGGTCCCGAACACCTTGCGTGTCCCGCCCCACCATGCTCGACAGACGTGGGTAGAACGGTCCACCTATGGAGGCTGCCAGCAGGATCACCGCATCCAAAAACCGGTACGCGGCGGCATATACTCCGACTTCCCGAAGCTCGCGGAGCCAGTTCAGCATGATCATGTCCACACGATAATAAAGAGCAAAACCGAGCATCAGGATTCCGAATGGGAGTGCCTGACGGACCATCGCTCGGACCGCCGGAAGGCGGACGGCTGGAAGGGACGGTCCCTTCCCAACAAGGACATGCGCGAACACCAGCATCACCCCATTCACAATCGTGGCGGCCGCCAGTAAGGCAATCGTTGCCCCACCCCAGAGAAGCACGACCACAGTCGCAATCGCACCGAGGGCGGAGGCTGCGACTCTTTGTAGCGATACAAGATGGAGCTCTTCACGCGCCGTCAGAACGACCACGGCAGGGGTGGTGACGGCCGAAAGGAGACTTGAAAGACCAGCCACAGCGATGCCCACGATCGTGGTGACGTCATGCCTGACCATGACCGCCAGCCCCATCATGGCAAGCACACTTGCACAGGAGAGGAGGATCAGGGCGCGTTGGAGAAGCGCCATCACTTCCAATTCGCGCGCAGAGTCTCGACTGATTTCCCTGATGGCAAAGGTCCCCAAGCCAAATTCCGCGAGGATTCCAAATGGGTACGCAAAAGCTAATACATACGCGTAGCGGCCCAGTTCCTGGGCACCCAGGTAACGAACCACCGCGATCGAGACAGCGAAGTTGACTACCTTGATGACCACTTGGGCAGAAACAAGAGCAGTCACATTGCGGAACAAGCTTCTACGTATTGCCATTTCCTTTCACGGCTTCCTGATTAGTGTAGTCATACTCGGTCTGCCGATGGTGGGCCTGTTCATCTTCCTCCCCCCTCCACCATCCACCGCCTGCTGTGGAGCTATTCCACTCTTCAACGCCTGGCTTGTCTGAACAATCAAAAGGCTTCTCACCACCAACGCCGCGAATAGCCAGAAGGGTTCCATAATCCGTACGATGACAAACGCATTCGAACCAATGGCATGTACCAGTAGGCTCGCAAGCCCCAGCAAGAATCCTAGCGCTAGCCCGCGGGAAAACTGATCAGTCGCGTGCCGATAGGACGCGAGGCCCATACGGACAATCGACCCGATGAGGACAAGGAACGCGACAAGACCAAGCAGGCCTGTCTCTGTCAGAACCCTCGGGTACATCGCATCCATAAAAGGCCCGCCCGTGATACCCGTCCCCCAGATCGGATACCTTTGCCATAATTCAAATGACTGGTGCCACGAACGAAGCCGATCCGACGTCGAGGTATCGATCGTCAATGCCCCCAGACGAATCTGTCCTTCCTCCTCCGCCTGGGTAAACGTGTATGAGATCCGCTCCTTCACCGCGTGCGGGGCCCACAGAGGCGCGGAAAGGATTCCAAGGAGCACCATGGTCATCAGAATCGGTTTCCGGGGCGCCATGACTCCAATGACGATCAGGATCAGCACCCCTGCCGCCAAGAACGAGGCGCGCGACAATGTCGCCATGAGCCCGATGCTCCCCGCCACTAGAAGAAGCAGGAGCGGCAGTCGATTCGCCACCGCCCCGCTTGTCAGCAGCAGTCCGACGACGATCGCCAGCATGAAAACAAGATACCCGCCCAGGGTGTTGGGCTCTCCCGTCTCTCCCTCGAACGGAGCGGACGCCCGCTCGCCGCCGGGAATCTGCGCAATTGCGAAGAGCGATACCAGGAAACAGGTGACCAGACTGGCGAACACCAGGCCGCGGGCCTCTTCCTTCGTCGTGACCGCACTGACGACCATGAAATACAGGAACACATACTCGTAATATTTCAGCCAAAAGAAGAACCCGCTCATGGGTTTGACACGCCCACCCAACACTCCGATGAGCGTGGCCAGCCCGGCAGCGGCGATATAGAACATGATCGGTCCATTCAGCGGAGTCCGCAGGAATGGCGCCCCCCCTTTTTGGATCGCCATCTTGGCGAGCCAGACAAACCCGATCACGACCAGCAGGAAGTCATCAAAGCGGAGCGTAATCCCACGACCGGCCGCACCGCCGCCTCCTGTCATATCCCCGACCACCAACTCAGGGCTCAACAGCATGGAGAAGATCAGCAGATAGAGGCTGAGCCTCGTGGAAACGAACGCAACCAGCAGGAACGCGACGCTCACAACGATGCGTAAACCTAACGAGCTGTTACCGGAAACAATGGACAGGGACAGAGCACCCGCCAGGGCCAGCAGAACCGCAATGATGAGCCCTTTAGGCTGCATCGCACGCCACCCTCAAGCTAGGCCGCGGGACGGAAAACCGGCTGTGGCCGAGATAGAATGGGCCCTGTAGTCGCCAAGATCAGGACGAATAGCGATAGTACTGGTATTGATGGTAATCAGGAGAAAATTCGGCACTCACGTTGCTGAGCACCACCCCCACGATATGGGCTTGGGCGCTCTCAAGGAGAGTCTTTGCGCGAAGTAACGGCGTCCGTCCAATCTTACCGACTTGGTAGACCAAGACGACGCCGTCGACTTGGGGACCGACCAACACAGCATCGGCCACAGGCAGGATGGGTGGACAGTCGAACACGACGAGATCGTAGCTTTCTTCACAGGCAGCGATCAGATCCACGAAGCGTTGCGTGTTGAAGAACTCAGACGGGTTGGGCGGCAGATGCCCGCTGGTGAGGATACTCAGGTTGTCCACGCCGGGAGCGCTCAGGACCTGATCGAATCCGAGTTTCCCGAGCATCAGATCCGGAGCGCTCTGCACCACGTCCTGCCACTGCGCGTTCCCGACCAGAACCTCGCTCAGCCCGGGCTCCCGCTTGATCCCGAGTCGGCTGTGCACGGCCGGCTTTCGGAGGTCCGCGTCCACCACCAAGACCCGCCGTCCATCCTGCGCGATCGTGATGGCGAGGTTGATGACCGTCGTGGTCTTCCCTTCGCCGAGGCCCGCGCTGGCAAACGCCAGGCTTTTGACCGTCCGCTCTGCGCAGGCGAATTGAAGGTTGACCTTCAATGACCGGTACCCCTCCGCGACCACGCCCTTCAGATCAAACAACGGCGACAGCCGCGACAGCAGCTCCACGGTTTCCGCATCGAGCGTTTCTGGAAACACCTTTTGAATCGTCTGCTGGATTTCCGTGCGGTCTACCTGCGGGATGATACCGAGGACGGGGACCTTCAGGAACTCTTCAACACCCTCGATCGTGCCGATAGAGGTATCCATGGATTCCCGGACAAAGGCCAGGACAAATCCCAGCAACACGCCAATCAGGGAGCTCAGCATGAGATTGAGACCGGCCTGTGGCGCGTTCTTGGGGGAGCCTGGTATGACGGCCGGTTCGATAATCGAAACTTCCTCGATACGTTCAGCCCCCCGAATCAAAAACTCCTGGTGTTTCTGCTTCAAGGTGGCGTACAAGTCTCCATTCACCTTCACTTCGCGTTCCAGGCTGGCTAACTGGAGAGCGGCCTTCGGCAAGGTCATGTACCGTTCCTTGAATCGGGCGATGCTCTCCTTGATGGAGTTTTCCCGCTCGGTCATCGTCCGGACCTTGCCCCCCAGTTCGTTCATCATCTCCTGCTTGACGCTGAGGATTTTGGTATCAAGCTCAACGACCTGGGGATGCTTGGGCGTGTAGTTGATCAACAAGGCTGCGCGGTCCGTATTCAGATCGACCAGCTTTTGATTCAGTCTCGCGATCAGGGCCTGCACATCGTCGGTAAAGACACGCGCCGGTCCTGACCCTGGGAGAGCCTCGTTCGCCTGCAAGAGCCTGAGCTGGTCTGACGCTTCGCGCTTGACCTGGGCCAGTTTCGCGAGTTCCGCCTGCAGGCGACTATAATTCTCCAGCGCTTGGCGCGCCTCTTCGTTCAGAAAGACTCGTCCCTCGTGCTCCTTGAACACAAGCAGGTCCTGTTCGGACCTTCTCAAGGCCTCGTCCACCGCCTTGAGCTGGTCCTGCACAAACAGCTTGGCGTCGTTCACTTGGCGGTTCCGGCTTGCGATGTTTTCCTCACGATAGCCCTCGGCGACCGCGTTGGCCAACCGCGCCGCAGACTCGGGCTCCTCTGATGTGACTGCAATCCTGAGGATGTTGGTGCTTTCCTCCCGGGTCACCGATACCTCGCTCCTCAGGTCGTAGAGCTGAGCAAGGGAGGCGGGCGAGGTGCGCGCCTCGTTGCTCTCGATCTCCTTGGCGATGACCCCCAGCTTCTTCGCCGCACGTAACATGACAGGAACGCTTCGAATGACCTCTGCCTGGGTGGTAAGGTTGTTGCCTTCCTTCGAAAAGGAAAACACTTCCGTCATGAGACCCGACAGCGTGGTAGAGCGATCATACTTCACTCGGGCAGAAGCCTCGTACAGGGGCTTGCCGCTGAAGAGCTCGGTGATGATGAAGGTGAAGCTGGCGACCAGGAGAACCGTGCAGATGATGATCCACTTCCGTTTGCGGAGGATCAGCCAATAGTCCCGGAGATTCAGTTCGTACTGGGCCATCGGGTCTCGTTCACTATCGCACGGTTATAGTCGGGATTTGGACAGGCTGGATACCGTTCCGTTGCAGAAAATCCGTCAGTTCTTTCGGGCTCATCGTCTGTGTGCCCAGGAGCAGGACGAGCGTCTGACTAATTTTGGCCAGGAAGGCATTCCAGTCTCCGATGCGTTGGCGCGGCACGAACACAATATCGTTGTCCTTCAAGACAATATCCTGGCTCCGGTCGCCATACTGAAAAAGCCTCTGGAGGTCCACAGGAATGACCTCTGGTTTCCGGGCATCGCCACGGATGACCCGAATGTCGTCCAACACCGCGAGGTCATTGTACCCAACCAGGGCGATGAGTTGGCCCACCGTCGTCTTTCTGTCCAGCTCCGCCAACTTCGCCCCGCCCGCCGCTAAGAATGCGCCGGTGCCCGGTCCCCCTATCCCCCCTCCCAACAAAAAGACCCTTTGCTTGCGAAGTTGAATCCTTTTCTGCTTGATCGAGACCTCGACGCGGGGATTCCGGATAATCGTCGCTGCTTGCTCGGTGATCCGGGCTTCGGCTTCGGAGGTGTTCAGGTTCTTCACTTCAATGTCCAGCGAGCCCACATAGACCCGGCCGTTTTCCCGCACCGTCACGAGGGAGCGCTCCTCTCCCCCACCCCGCCGCACCACCACTTCCAAACTGTCCCCCGGTTCGATTCTGGGAGGTCCCTGCTCAGCCTCCTCATAGTACAGATCCTCCGGCGTGACCGGACGGGCAAAGGGGGAATCGCTGGTCGTGTTGTACGGGATGGGCGAGCATGCGAACGACAGACCCAGCACCACGCACAGCAAGCCGGCGGCTCTGGAGACAGAAGCGAGTACTGTGACGCACCCTGCCAACGCCATTCTCACTGACCGTCCTGGACTATCTCAGTGACGTGGACCAACGACGATTTGCTGAGATCAAGCGTCCGTGCCTCTTTCAATGAGAGCCCGTGCTGATCCTTGTGCACCTTGACGACCGGCCTGAGCGGATACTGCGGGTTCAACTCGACGACTTCCGCGGACTCCCCCGTGTTCAACCGGACGCGTGTTCCCAACGGGAACACGGAGAACTGTTGGATCAGGCACTTCAACGTCTTCGTCGAGAACACGGTCTTTTCCTTCGTCACCAACTCCCT
>JGI25385J37094_10000194_pt1 | contig 13935 bp, 14 predicted proteins | sample GraSoi013_1_40cm_FD_37094 | JGI IMG/M metagenome (IMG submission 37094) | reverse complement strand
GGAGGAGCGCACCAAGATCGAGGCGGGGCCGCTGCGCGGCACGGGACGCTACATCATCGGCGCGGACCTGGAGCGTCCCGCCTCGATGAAAGCCCGCACCGCCGCCTGGCTGATCGGCGACACGCTACGGCTCGGCACGCCCTTTGTGCCGGACGCGGACAGCNTCGAGCTCAAGCGCGTGCGTGCGGAGCAGCCGTACCCCACCACGGTCATCGAAGTGGTGACCACCCGCTGATGCCCGAGCGCGTGACACGCTTCTCTGTGATGGTGTCTCGCGTCACGCTGTTCTGCTTGACGCCGCTCGCGGTTTGCTGTGGCGGCGAGCGATCGCCGTCTCCCACGTGCGGCCTGGCGCTGCTCGTGGGCCCCCGGCTGATCCAGCAGCAGCTCACCATCTTGCCCTTCGTCCTCACGGATGCCCCGCGCGGCCTATCCGCCTCCCTCCCCGCCCTGGTGGCGGGCACGTCCCAGCAGGGTGACGTCTCGGTCAGCTACGGCGGGCAACGACTCGTGCTGGCGTATCATGGCCCGAGCTTCCCGGCGGTCCCGACCGACTCGAGTGTGTACGCGGTCCTGGTCGTGGACGACTCGACCCAGCGCGCCCAGGGCGTGCTCATCTACGAATCGCAACGGCCGCCGCCCGGCTTCCCGCAGCTCGGCACCGTGAGCGGCGGCGACAAGACCATCCCGCTCTACGGGGTCCGCGTGGATTGGCCCAGCGTCAACAACCCGCGGTGCCCGTTGCTCGGCGCCCCCGCGCCGGCGCCCCGATGACGCGCGTCGTCGCGGTCACGGCCCCGCTCCGCACCGACGCCGGCCGCGAGCGGGTCGCCTTGAACAGCGCGTACGTACGCGCGCTGGCGCGCGCCGGGCTCGTGCCTCTGATCGTGCCCCCGATCCTCGACCCCGAGGAGGCATGCGCCGCGCTCGATCGGGTTCACGGCCTCGTGCTGACCGGAGGGGAAGACGTGAGCCCCGCGCGCTACGGCGCCCGGCCGCACCCGAAGCTCGGCGAGACCGATGGCGCGCGGGACGCGGTGGAGCTCGGTTTGATCGCAGCCGCACGCGCCCGCCGCCTCCCGATCCTCGCGATCTGCCGCGGCATCCAGATCCTGAACGTCGCACTGGGAGGGACCCTGTACCAGGACCTGTCCAGTGAACGGCGCGGCGCCATCGATCACGCCGATACGCGGTCCCGTCACGCCGTGCGGGTCGAGCCTGGCTCGCTGCTGCATCGCACGCTCGCGACTCTCGAGGCGAGCGTAAACAGCCGCCACCACCAGGCGATCCGCGATCTCGCGCCGTCGCTCGTCGCCACCGCCTGGGCCCCCGATGGCGTGATCGAAGCCGCCGAGCCGCGGGACGGCGAGCCATGGACGCTGGCGGTGCAGTGGCACCCCGAGGACGATGTCGAGGGCGCGCTGTTTCGCGGTTTTGCGGAGGCGGTGCGGCTCCCCGAGGGCGTCGTCTAGGGTGACCCTCCCCTTCCCTTCGCGCGAGTGGGTGGGTGCGTATGGCGCGGCCATCAACGCGAGCGAAAGCTACCGGACCGCGTCCACCCAGTGGACCCACGGCGCCGTGGCGCTCGTGGTGAACCGTCAGCCGGAGATCGGGATCGCCGAGCCGGTGGGAATCTGGCTCGACTTGGATCGCGGTACGTGTCGTGCGGCGAAGCTCGTCTCCCAGACCGAGGCCGAGCAGGCGCCGTTCGTCATCACCGGGGACTACAGCCAGTGGAAGCGGGTGATCCGCAAAGAGCTCGGACCGATCGCCGGGATCATGCAGCGCAAGCTGGCGCTCAAGGGATCGCTGCCAATCGTGGTGCGGTTCGTGAAGTCGGCGGAAGAGCTCGTGCAAGCCGCGACGCAGGTGCCGACGAAGTTCCTGGACGAGTGAAAACCGTCAGCCGTCTGCGATCAGCGCATCCGAGCCGAAGCGCTGACGGCTGATGGCTGACAGCTGATGGCGCTACAGATTTCGCAGTATCTTCTCTTGCGTCGCGACGTGCGGAAAGAACACCCGATCGCTCAGACGGTTGAAGGCGACCCGGAGCGTGGGGAATCGCTGGGCGGCAGTGCGGTAGATGTCGGCCACCCCGAAACGGGCCGCGAGGCGGTGCTCGGCGGCGAGCCGGTAGCCCTGGCGACCGAGCTCGTCGTAGTAGGGGAGATCCGGGCCCCCTTGGCGGCTGTGCCGGGATTCGACGTAGTCGGGGAAGAGGCCCGCCAGCCAGAGGCTGTAGTTGCCGAGATGCACACGCAGCAGGAACCCGCGCTCCCCGGTGTCGTCCATTCCGGTCAGCTCGCCGACCATGTCGACCAGGTAACGGTACGTCTGGTCGTCGGCGCGCCGGAGGCGTGCATGACGGTCGTGGTCGCCGAACTCGAGCACCAGCGCGGCGAGGTAGTCGGCGAGCTCGCGGTCCGTCACGCCGGAGGCGAGCAGGGTATGCCGCACCGCCACGTAGGCGAACAACGCCGCCGAGGGTACCACGAGGCTGCGGATCAGGAGCAGCGCCTCCAGCAGGCCCGGCTCATCGAGCAACGGGTCGGGGCCCTGTTCGAGCAGCAGGCGCTCGTAGCGCGCGCGGCGCACCGCGTCGCCCCGAGCCAGGGCCAGCGCAATGAGCCTGAAGTCCTGCGCCCGCAGGCGACCACGGACGTTCGCCAGGATCATGCCCAAACCTCCCTCTAACGCTGTTACACCACGCGCCGCGGTCGAGTTGCTAGCGCGACTGACCACACTCTCCCAGGAGCTCGCCGGCGCCTTCCGGCCAGCGACCGTCGTGGAGGTCGTCGCACGCACGCTGGGCGAGATTCTCCAGCCCGACCGTCTGTGCGTCATCCTACTAGACGCCGAGACGAACCGGCTCGCCGTGACCCACGACACCAACCCGGTCCCCGCCCGCACGGACGACCCGCTGCTGCAGCTGGCACTGCGGCGCGGCCCCCTCGCGTTCCCGCGGAACGTGCAGGAGGAAGCGCGCCGCCGGGGCGCCGACCTGACCGACCCACCACCCGGGTCCTGGATCGGCGCTCCGCTCGTCGCCGCCGGGCGCGCGGTGGGCGCGGTGTCGCTCGCGAGCGACCGTCCAGGGAGCCTCGGCGAGGCGGAGCTGACGCTGGTCACCGCCGTGCTGGCCCAAGCCGCCATCGCGCTCGAGAACGCCCGACTCGTCGAGCTCCTCTCCTCCGCGAAGCGCGAGTGGGAGAAGACGGTCGATGCGATCACCCAGGCTATCTGCATCGTCGACGCGCACGGCATGGTGCGTCGCGCCAATCGCGTCTTCGCCGAGCTCATCCAGGTGGCGGTCACCGCGATCCCGGGCCGCCCCTGGATCGGGTTGCTGCCGCCGGCGTGGTCGGACGCGGTGGCCCGCGCGCTCGCAGAGCCCACGGCGACCCAGACCGAGATCCGCCACGGCGATCGGTCGCTGTCCTTCACGGTGATCCCCATGGCCGAGCCGGGCGCCGCCGTGCTCGTGTTCGAAGACCAAACGGAGCGACGCCGCCTGCAGGAGCAGCTCATACAGTCTGAGAAGATGTCGGCCATCGGTCAACTGATCGCGGGCGTCGCCCACGAACTGAACAACCCCCTCGCGTCGGTGGTGGGGTTCTCGGACTTCCTCGCCGAAGGCGGGGAGATCCCGCCGCGCCTGGCCGAGCCGCTGCAGGTGATCCGCCAGGAGGCCGAGCGGGCCGCGACGATCGTCAAGAACCTGCTGTCGTTCGCCCGCAGCCAGGAGGGTGAGCGCAAGCTGCAGCCGATCGGCGCGATCCTCGAGTCCACGCTGGCGCTGCTGCGCAACCAGCTGATGGCGAACAAGGTCGAAGCGACGCTCGAGGTGGAACCGGGGCTCCCGGACGTCGAGGTGGACGGCAACCAGATCAAGCAGGTGTTCGTGAACCTCATCAACAACGCGAACCAGGCGATCGCGAGCGACGCCCCGAGCGGCCGCATCTGGGTCGCCGCGAAGCCGCAGCGCGCGGGGGCAGGGGTCGCCGTAAGCATCACGGACTCGGGGCCCGGGATGGCGGAAGAGATCGCTGCGCACGTGTTCGAGCCGTTCTTCACGACCAAGGGCGAGGGCGAGGGGACGGGGCTGGGGCTGTCGATCTGCCAGGGGATCCTGAAGGAGCACGGCGGGCGCATCACGCTCGACACCAAGCCGGGCGGGGGCGCGACGTTCACGGTCGAGCTCCCCGGCGGCGCGCAGGCCCCGCTCGCCCCGGCCCCCCTCGTGCCGCTAACTGAGGGGAAGCGACTGCGCATCCTAGTGGTGGACGACGAGCCGCACATCCTGTACTACATGCGCGCCACGCTCGAAAGCTGGGGGCACTCGGTGGAGGTGGCGAGCGACGGCGCGTACGCCCTGGAGCGCGCCATCGCGGGCGACTTCGACGTGATCATCTGCGACCTCCGGATGCCGCACCTCTCGGGACGGGAGATGTATCAGAAGCTCGCCCGCCAAGACCCGCGCGCGGCCGAGCGGATCATCTTCGCCACGGGCGACACGGTGCGGGGCGACACGTTGCAGTTCCTCGAGAGCCTCGGTCGGCCCTACCTCCACAAGCCCTTCACCCTCGCCGAGCTGCGCGCGGCGCTCAGTCACGCCGCCAACCAGCCCGCCTGACCCCCGTGCGCGTCCTCCATGTCGACTCGGGACGCGTGTACCGGGGGGGCCAGAACCAGGTTCGCCTGCTGCTGCGCGAGCTGGCGCGGGAGCCGGACGTCGAGCAACGGCTCGTAACGCGGGCCGGGAGCGAGCTGGCGCGCCGGGTCGCGGCCGCCGGGATCGCCGTGTGCGAAGTCCCGTGGGCCATCGGGCTCGATCCGCGGGCATGGTGGAGGCTGCTGCTGCACGCGAGCGCCTTCCGACCGGACGTGATACACGCGCACGACGGCCACGCCCTCGGCCTCGCGATCTGGACGAAGCGGATGTGGGCGAGACGCTGGTTCGAGAACGACGCTGTGCCGCGCATCATCGCGACCCGGCGGGTGGCCTTCCCCGTCCGCCGGGCGAGCTCGCTGTTCCGGGCCGATTACGTCGTAGCGATCTCGCACGCCGTGCGGACCGCGCTCGTCGCGGCCGGCATACCCCCGGGCGAGATGAGCGTCGTTCCCTCGGGGATAGACCCCGCCGAGGTGCGCCTGGCGGCCACGTCCCCGTTCGGTCTGCGCGCGCGCCTCGGCCTCCCCGACGAGGCCCCGATCGCCGCGAACGTCGCCGCGCTCGAGCCGGCGAAGGACCAAGCGACCCTCGTCCGGGCGGCGCAAACGGCGCGCGCGCTCCGGCCGGACCTGCACTGGGTCATCGCGGGAACGGGCGACGAGCACCGCTCACTCGCCCAGCAAATCGGCGCGCTCGGCCTCGCCGACCGGGTACATCTGCTGGGGCAGGTGGACCTCGCGGACGCGCTGATCCGGGAGAGCGACGTGCTGGTCATGTCATCCCGTGAAGAGGGGCTCGGCAGCGTCGTGCTCCACGCGCTCGCGCTCGGCAAGCCCGTGGTCGCGACCCGCGCCGGCGGCCTCCCGGAGATCGTGCCCGAGCCATGGCTCGTGCCGGTCGGCGACGCGGGCGCGCTCGCGGCGACGGTCGTCCAAGCACTGGCTCATCCCTCCCCGTCCCCCTTCCCGCTTCCCCCGCAGTTCACGGCTGCGGCGATGGCCCACGGCGTCTTGGCCGTGTATCGCTCGCTGCTCTAGATTGCAGGGCCATGATCTACGTCTGCGTTCCCGCGCACAACGAGGCCCACACGATCGGGCTCGTGCTGTGGAAGGTGCGGCAGGTATTCACCGCGTTCCCCCGCGAGTACCAGCTGCTCGTCGCCGACGACGGGTCGAACGACGGTACAGGGGCGGTGCTCGCCTCGTACGCCAAGGTGTTGCCGCTGACCGTGCTAACCCATCCAGCGCGACAGGGGTACGCCAAGAGCCTGGAGGAGCTGCTGCGCCTGGCCTTGCAGCGCACCGACCGCCCCAAACGGGACTGTGCCATCACGCTGCACGCCGACTTCGTGCACTCGCCGGAGACCATGGAGGAGATGGTGAAGCGAATCGAGTCGGGAGCCGACCTGATCGTGGCGGAGCTGGTGGAGCAGCGCGGCCGGGCTCCGCGCGCGCTGCGGCTGGCGCGTCGCTGGACGCCGCGGTTGCTGCGCGTGCCAGGCGTGAAGGACACGGTGTCGGGCTTCTGCGCGCTGCGGCTCATCGTGCTGCGTCAGGCGCTGGGGGGAGCGGGGGGGGTTGGGGGGGCGAGACGCGACGGGGCCCCGCTGCTCGCGACGGACGGCTGGTGCGCCAGCGCCGAGCTGCTGGCCCGGCTCGCCCCGCACGCCCGCCGCGTGGACGCCATACCCGCCGCGGCGCGCTACGATCTCGTGCAGCGTCCGTCCCGGGTGAAGCCGTGGCGCCAGCTGCTCGACGCGTGGCGGGCCCGCGCCGTCATCCGCGCCGCCCGCGCGTCGGTCGTCGTGCTGCTCTTCCTCGCGGGCGGGCTCGCCGGCCAATCCGACAGCACGCGCAGGGACTCGGCGCGGGCGGATTCGGGGCGCAGCGCAGCCGCGATCACGATCGGCGCCCTCGCCTCGGCCGTCCCCTTCCCCGTCGGGGAGCGCCTCGTGTACCAGGCGAAGTTCGGCCTCTTCAACGTCGGCACCGCTACCATGGAGGTCGCCGGGCTCGATACCGTCCGCGGTATTGAGACCGTGCACCTGGTGTTCAGCATCAGCGGCGGGGCGTTGTGGTACCACATCGAGCAGAAGCTCGAGTCTTGGGTGGGTCGGGGCGACTTTCGCTCGCGCCGCTTCTGGAACCAGACGGAGGAGAAGGGAAAGGCGTGGGAGCGAAAGTTCGAGATCTACCCCGACTCCGGGTTCTACCGCGAGGCCGGGCGCGATACCACGGTGGCGACGGTGCCGGAGCCGCTCGATGACGCGGCGTTCCTGTACTGGATTCGCACCGTCCCGCTCGAGAAGGGAAAGCGCTACACCTACGACCGCTACTTCCGCACGGAGCGCAACCCCGTGATCGTCGAGGTGCTGAAACGCGAGCGGGTGAGCGTGGCCGGGAAGAAATGGAACGCGATCGTCATCCGTCCCCGCATCCCCAACGGTGGCGGCATCTTCGCGGAGCGGGCCGACGCGCGGATGTGGCTCTCGGACGACGACCGCCGCGTGATGCTGGCGCTGCAGTCGACGTTCTCCTTCGGCCAGGTCACGATGAAGCTCAAGGAGTACTCCGACCCTCCCGCGGGGCACCCATGACCGAGTATCGCGAGGCGGACTTCACGCGCCTCAAGACCGTCTCCATCGCTCAGCGCCCCAACAAAGTCGACCCGTCCCTCCTCGCGCATCCGCCCGGCCGCGACCAGAGTTTCGCCGCCTTCTGGCGCTCGCTCCCCGACATCCTCGCCGCGCGGGACCTGCGCTACGTGGCCGACCAGCTNGCGCGCGCCGCCGGCCGCCGGGCGGTCGTGGTGCTGCTCGGCGGTCACGTCATCAAGGTCGGCCTGGGCCCGCTGCTGCGCGCGCTGGTGGAACGAGGCGTGATCACGCACCTCGCGATGAACGGCAGCGCCGCGATTCACGACTTCGAGCTGGCTGCCTACGGCGGCACGAGCGAAGACGTCGCGCGAGGGCTGGCGGACGGCACGTTCGGAATGGCGGAGGAGACCGGGCGCGAGATGAATGCCGCGGTCGCCGAAGGCGCGCGGACCGGTCGCGGCATGGGGGAGGCGCTGGCCGAATACCTCAAGGGCCGGGGAAAGCTCGCCGCCCCCGATGTGTCGGTGCTGCTCGCCGCCGCCGCACGCGGGATTCCCGTGACGGTGCACGCCACCGTCGGGGCGGACATCACGCACCAGCACCCCACAGCCGACGGGGCAGCGCTCGGCGCCACGAGCCATCGCGACTTCAAGCGGCTCGCCGCTTCGCTCCCCGCGCTCCAGGACGGCGGCGTCGTGCTCAACCTCGGCAGCGCGGTCGTGATGCCCGAGGTGTTTCTCAAGGCCCTGACNGTCGCGCGCAACCTGAATGCGGGACAGCCGACCGGGTTCACCGCCTGCGATTGCGACATGCAGCGGCACTACCGGCCGCGGGTGAACGTGGTGGAGCGCCCCACGCTCGCGGGCGGCCGGGGCATCCAGCTCACCGGCCACCACGAGATCCTGATCCCGCTATTGTGTTGGGCGGTGCTGGAGCAGCTTAGGCGTCCGCCGGGCGACCCTTGATCATCTCGCGGATCTTGTCCGCGGTGCTGGGGCTGACGACACGCAGCACGAGATACAGAATGAAGCCGATGGCGGCGAGCTTGAGGATCCACAGGGCGAGGCCGAACAGACCGCCGAGGATGCCGAAAAAGATGTTGAGCGCCACGAACGCCAGAGCGGCGAAGATGGCGAAGCCGAGGACGCTACGGAACATGGGTGTTTCCTCCAGGATACCCGACGCTCGGGCCGTACGTCNGAATGTAGCTGCGGGTTTCACTGGAGCGCCAGCGCGTGGACGCCGTTGACGTAGCGATCGTCGGCGGGGGCGCGGTGGGGGCGGCGTGCGCCCGGGCCGCCGCGGCCCGCGGTCTGCAAGTCGCCGTCTTCGAGCCCGGACCGGGACCGGCAGCCGCCTCGCCGGCCTCCGCAGGCCTGCTGGCTGCGCAAATCGAGCCCACCGANGACGCGCTCCTGGCCCTCTCCGTGCGGGCGCGTGACCTGTACGAGCCCCTCGCTCCGGCCTTGGCGGAGACCACCGGCATCGACATCGGGTTCTGGCGCGCCGGCATCGCGTCATTCGCCTTCGACGACGCAGCGGTCGACCGGCTGAAGGAGGGCGCGGGGCGCCAGCGCCAGGCCGGGCTGCGCTGCGACTGGCTCGAGGGCGACGAGGTGTGGGAGCGCTGGCCNGGAGCCGCCCCGGACTGCCGCGGCGCCCTGTTCGCGCCGGAAGACGGTGCGGTCGACCCGCAGGCGCTCACCCGTGCCTGCCTCGCGGATGCGCGCCGACTCGGCGCGGCGTTGCGCGTGGAGCAAGTCGCCACGATCGAGACCGTGAACGGCCGGGCCAGCGGCGTGGTGACGCGCGCCGGCAAGACGCCGGCGGCGCACGTCGTCCTCGCGGCCGGAGTGTGGGCGCCGCAGATCGCCGGACTCCCGCGGCCGCTCCCCGTGGAGCCGGTGCGCGGGCAGATGGCCGCCACCGCGTGGCCCGCCGGCACACCCGCCGCCGTCTTCTACCACGATCGCGGCTACGTCCTGAGTCGCGGCGGGGACGCCCTGCTGGGCAGCACGATGGAGCACGCCGGGTTCGAGTGCCGCGTGACCAACGAGGGTCTCGCGCAAATCTTCCGCGGCGCCGTCCGGCTGCTGCCGGCGCTGCTCAATCAGGCGGTACAGCGCATGTGGGCCGGCCTGCGCCCCGTGACCCCCGACGGGCGTCCGATTGTCGGCCCCGACCCGGACGTGGAGCGGCTGTGGTACGCGGCGGGGCACGGGCGGAGTGGCATCCTGCTCGCCGCGCTGACGGGGGAGATCATCGCGGATCTCGTAACGAAGGGTGAAACGGACGTGGATATCAGTGCGCTGAGAGTTGACAGACTCAAGCCGCAAGCCATGAACAGCCATAAGCCATAAGCCGCAAGTCGCAAGGTATATTGGCGGATCCTTGCGACTTGAGCCTCGCGGCTTACGACGGATGTATCGCACCTGCGCCTTCTGTAACGGCAAGCTGGACGGCGACGGCGGTCCCTCGGGGCTCGGCGTCGGCAGGCGTCTGGCGTTCGACGAATGGCGGGGCCGGCTCTGGGTCATCTGTCCCAAGTGCACCCGCTGGAACCTGGCCCCGCTCGACGACCGTCTCGAGCGCATCGAGGGCCTGGCCCGCGCCGCCCGCCAGGGACACGTCGCCGCCGCCACGGAGCAGGTGGCGCTCATCCGGTGGCAAGGGTACGACCTGGTCCGGGTGGGCAAGCCCCCGCGCCTCGAGTTCGCGGCGTGGCGCTACGGCGAGCGCCTCAAAGCGCGCCGCCGCGAGCAGCTCAAGCTCATGGTGCCGCTCACCGTCGCCACCGTGGGGCTCGCCGTCGCCGTGAACGTAGCCGCCGGCGGATCAGTAGGCGTGTTCGTGTGGAACATGCCGAATATCGCGAAGGCGATGTACACCGGGATCATTGGTCGACGGGCGGTCGGCCTGATCGAGCCGCCGATCTGCGAGCGGTGCGGCAGCGTGATGCGGCTCAGGGCGAAGCACGTCGCCCACGCCCGCGTCGTCCCCGACACCAAGGCCGGCCTCGGGCTGGTCTTGAGCTGCCCGAGCTGCCGCTCCGAAGGCGCGCTGCTGGTGGGCGCGGACGCGCAGGCCGCGCTGCGCCAAGGGCTGACCTACCTCGCGCTCGCCCGTCGCGGCCGNGAGCGGGCGGCCGATGCCGCCCGGCTGGTCGAAGGCGCCGGCGGGCCCGAGCGGCTCATCCGCGACGTCGCGCGGCGCGAGCTCACACTGCGCAGCCTCGCCCCCGAGCGGCGACTCGCCCTCGAGATGGCGGTGGACGAGCAGGCAGAGGTGGAGGCGCTCGAACGGCAGTGGAAGGAGGCGGAGGAGATCGCTGATATCGCGGACGGCCTCCTCTCCACGACGACTGAACTGGAGGAGGAGCTGCGCCGTTTGAAAGGCCGGACGCAGGGCAAAGGCGATCAACCGTCTAGTTGAAATTTGGCCTTTTGTGGCTGTCCCGGCGTCACTATCTTCACAATCCCCATGGCCAGCCCGCTCACTCAGATCACCGCCCGCAAGCCCGCCTGGCTCAGGGTGCCGGCCCCTGGGGGGCCGAACTACCTCACCCTGAAGCAGCTGATGCGCGAGCTGAAGCTCCACACCGTCTGCGAAGCGGCGCATTGCCCCAACGTCGGCGAGTGCTGGGAGCACAAGGCCGCGACCTTCATGATCCTGGGCGACGTCTGCACGCGCAACTGCGCCTACTGCGCGGTAGCGCACGGCACCCCCGCTCCACTCGACACGGACGAGCCGATCCGGCTGGCGGAAGCGGTCCAGCGCATGGGGCTCGCACACGTGGTCATCACGAGCGTGGACCGGGACGACCTGCCGAACGGCGGTGCCGAGATCTTCGCGGTATGCATCGCCGAGATCCGCCGGCGGACGCCGGGCACTTCGGTCGAGGTGCTGATCCCCGACTTCAAGGGCAGCGACCGGGCGCTGCGCATCGTGGTCGAGGCCAAGCCCGACATCCTGAATCACAACCTCGAGACGATCGATCGGTTGTATCGGCTGGCGCGGCCGGGCGGCCGCTACCGGCGCGCGCTGGCGCTGCTGCGCCGCGCCAAGCAGCTCGACCCCGGGATGCTCACCAAGTCGGGGATCATCTGCGGGTTGGGGGAGGAATGGGACGAGCTGCTCGGCGCGATGCGCGACCTGCGGGCCCAGCACGTCGACATCCTCACCGTCGGCCAGTATCTCCGGCCGTCTGACCGACACCTCCCCATCGCGCGCTACTACACGCCCGCCGAGTTCGCCGAGCTGCGGCGCCTCGGCATGCAAATGGGCTACCGTCACGTCGAAGCCGGGCCGCTGGTGCGCTCGAGCTACCACGCGTGGGAGCAGGTCGAGCGCGCGACCGCCGCCGTTTAGCCGCAGCCNATGACCACCGCGACCGTCCAAGATAAAAAGGATCAGGCCCAGGCNGAGCTCGAGCGGCGCATGCTGCGNCAGATGCTCCTCATCCGGCGCTTCGAGGAGAAGACCGCGGAGGCGTACGCGCTGGGCAAGATCGGCGGGTTCTGCCATCTCTACATCGGACAGGAGGCGGTGGCGGTCGGCTCGCTCGCGGCGTTGCGCGACGACGATTACGTCATCTCCTCCTACCGCGAGCACGGCCAGGCGCTGGCGCGCGGCGTCTCCCCCGGCGCGGTGATGGCCGAGCTGTTCGGCAAAGCCACCGGGTGCTCGAAGGGCAAGGGCGGCTCGATGCATCTGTTCGACGTCGGGAAGCGATTCATGGGGGGGCACGGGATCGTGGGCGGGCATATCCCGCTCGGGGCCGGGATCGGGTTCGCCATCAAGTACCAGGGCGGCGACCAGGTGTGCCTCTGTTACTTCGGGGAGGCGGCGGTCAACATCGGCGCCTTCCACGAGACCCTCAACATGGCCTCCGTCTACCACCTGCCCGTGATTTTCTGCTGCGAGAACAACCGNTACGGCATGGGCACGGCATTCGAGCGCGTAGCCGCNGTCACCGACGTCGTAGAGCATGCCTGCAGCTACGACATGGCGGCGGAGCTCGTGAACGGCATGGACGTGCTCGCCGTGCACGCGGCCACCCAGCGCGCGGTGGAGCGGGCCCGCGCGGGTGGCCACCCGACGCTGCTCGAGGTGCGGACGTACCGCTTCATGGGCCATTCGATGTCCGACCCGCTGCACGGCGTGTATCGCACGAAAGACGAAGTAGAGGAGCAGAAGAANCGGGATCCCATCTCCCAGCTGGCGCTCAAGCTCACCGAGGAGGGCGCGCTGGACCAGACGGGGCTGGACGCACTCGATGCGGAGATGCGCGCCGAAGTCGAGCAGGCGGTGAAGTTCGCGGACGAGAGCCCGGATCCGGACCCGGCCGAGCTCTTCACTCACGTCGTGGCGGACTGAGCGGTGCCGACCCTGACCTATCGGGACGCGCTGAACCAGGCGCTNCGAGAGGAGATGCAGCGCGACCCGAACGTCTTCCTCATGGGTGAGGAGGTCGGCGTCTACCAGGGCGCCTACAAGGTGAGCCGCGGCCTGCTCGAAGAGTTCGGCCCGACGCGAGTGGTGGANACTCCCATCGCGGAGCTGGGGTTCGCCGGCATCGGCGTCGGGGCGGCGATGGCGGGGCTCCGGCCGGTGATCGAGTTCATGACGTGGAACTTCGCGGTGCTCGCCCTGGACCAGATCGTCAACTCGGCCGCGAAGCTGCTGTACGAGTCGGGCGGGCAGTTGCCCCTGCCCATCGTCTTCCGGGGGCCGAACGGCGCCGCGCTGCAGCTGGGCGCGCAGCACTCGCAGGCGTGGGAGAGCTGGCTCAGCCACATCCCGGGCCTCAAGGTCGTNGCGCCGGCGACGCCGGCGGACGCGAAGGGCCTCCTCAAGTCCGCGATCCGCGACAACAACCCGGTGATCGTGCTCGAGGGCGAGATGCTGTACAACACTAAGGGCGAGGTGCCGGAAGGGGAGTACGTGGTGCCGATCGGACGGGCGGACGTGAAGCGAGAGGGAGGAGACGTGACGCTGATCTGTCACTCGAAGACCGTCACCGTCGCCCTCAAGGCGGCCGAGCAGCTCGCGGAGCACGCAGGCGCGTCGGCGGAGGTNGTCGACCTACGTTCGCTCCGGCCGCTCGACGTGGACGCCATCACGACGTCGGTCACGAAGACGAACCGCGCCGTGGTAGTCGAGGAAGGGTGGCCGCAGTGCGGCATCGGCGCTCAGGTTGTGGACGTGATCCAGCGCGAGTGCTTCGACCAGCTCGACGCGCCGGTGCTGCGGGTGACGCAGGCCGATGTGCCGATGCCTTACAACAAGCAGCTCGAGCGTCTCGCCAAGCCGAGCCCCGACAAGGTGGTCGCGGCGGCGCGGCGCGTGCTGTACCTCGACTGACTATGGCCACCCAGGTCTTCATGGAAGCGCTCTCCCCCACGATGGAAGAGGGGCGCGTGGTGAAGTGGCACAAGCGGGAAGGGGACGCCGTGAAGGCCGGCGACACGCTCGCCGAGGTGGAGACGGACAAGGCGGTCATGGACCTGGTGGCGCGCGCCGACGGCGTGCTGCGGCAGGTCGCGGTGGCCGAGGGGCAGACGGTGCCGGTGGGAAGCGTCGTCGCGGTGATCGCGGTGCCGGGCGAGTCGGGGGGGGGGCAAACGGCGCCAGCGTCCGCCCCCGTGCCCGCGGTGAAGGGGGAAGG
>JGI25385J37094_10000193_pt1 | contig 13936 bp, 12 predicted proteins | sample GraSoi013_1_40cm_FD_37094 | JGI IMG/M metagenome (IMG submission 37094) | reverse complement strand
GGCCGAAGCCCCAGGCGAACACGAACGACCCGACGCCCATCACCGTGAGCACCCGGTACCAGAGATAAGTGCGACGCCACATCAGAACACCGACCGCGAGCACCGCCAGCACGGCGGTCAGCGCAAATGGCAAGCCCAACCCCGCGACCATGCCCCGAAAAACATCGGGGCTCTCAGCCGCGATCAGCAGCAGCGCGATCAGGGAAACCAGCAGCAACGCGATCGCGGCGGTCACGGTTCGCATGCGGAAGTATTCCACCAGGTCGGCGCCTCGCTCGGACCGGTCCTGGTAGCGGCGCGCGTCTCCGACCAGGAACGAGGCGCCGCTGAACGCCGTGGCGGCCAGCGCGACGACGCCGAACGCGATCGCCAGCGGATCCAGACATGCCTGCCACACCGGCACCACTGGACCACCAGCCCCGACCTTCCCCGACGCGATCGCCCCCAGGGCTGCCGCAAAGCTGAAGGGCGCAAGCAGCGACGAGAGGCCGAACACGCGCGTGGCCGCCAGCCTGCTGCGCGAGGTGGTCGCCACCTTGCGAAACGCGAAGAACGCGCCGCGCAGGATCAGCCCCAGCAGCGCCAGCGCGAAGAGCGGATAGAGGCTGAGGAACACCGACTCGAAGAGGAGCGGAAAGCCAGTCCAGCAGATCACGGCGGCGAACACGAGCCACACATTGTTCGCTTCCCACACCGGCGCCATTGCGTGGTCGATGAGCGCGTGCACCTGGTCTGCGTTCCGGAAGCGCCCGGCAAGCAGGTCCCAGATCCCGGCGCCGTAGTCGGTTCCTCCGGCAGTGCTGTACGCGGACACAGCCAGCAGGAGCGCGCCCGCGACCCCGTCGTCTACTAGCGCGTTCATGCCGGCCGAGGCCCATAGGGCGCGGCTTCCTCAGGGGCTGATTCCTCTTCCCCGCTGCGGCCCTCGTCATCGAGGCGCCAGCGCGCCGACAGCCGTATTAGGACGGTGACGAAGAAGTACGCGATGACCGCATACACGACCAGCAGCGCGCTGAACATGATCCAGATGTACAGAGGGTTGACCGGGTTCACCGCGTCCGACACACGCATCAGGTCGTGGACGATCCACGGCTGGCGGCCGACCTCGGTGGTGATCCAGCCGGCCTCGATACCGATGTAAGACCCGATTCCGGCCAGCGCCGCACCACGGAAGAACCACCTCGAGCGCGGCAGGTCTCGATACCGGATCCATGCCACCGCGTACCACAGCGTGAGCACGCACGCGATCGAGCCGAGTCCGACCATGACGTCGAAAGCCAGGTGCGCGAAGTTGGCGTCGACCACGCTGGGACGATCGCTGGGGCTGAAGCTGGCCAAGCCGCGAACCACCGTGCTCGCCGAGAAGCCGGCGAGCAGCGAATCGAGCGACGGGACTGACAGCCCGAGCCACACCGTGCCGTCGTCCCGCAGCAGGCCGCCCAGCACCTCGGGATTGTGGCTCTGCGTCTGCCATGTGATCTCCATCGCCGCGAACTTGGCCGGCTGATCCAGAAAGACGCCGCGCGCGGCGATGTCGCCGATCACGACCTGGATCGGGGCGAGGNCGGCACCCAGCGTGAATGGAACGGTGAAGCCGAGGCGGTGGTAGCGATCGCGGCGGCCGCGAAGCCAGCCCACCGCGTAGATCGAGGCGACCATGAATCCGGCGGTCATGTACAGCGCCACGATCAAATGCCAGAACTCGTATCCGAATGCGGGCGTGAAGATCGCGCCCATCACGTCGACGTTCATGGGTCTTCCGTCCGGTCCAAGCTGGAAACCTCGCGGCGTGTTCATCCAGGAGTTGGCGATGATCACTCCGAATGCGCCGAGGACGCCGCTGGGCGGGAGGACCCAGCCCAGCCGGTAGTGCACTTTCGGCGGCAGCCGCTTCCAGCCATACAGGTAGATCCCGATGAAGATCGCCTCGAGGAAGAACGCCCAACCCTCGATGCCGAAGCCGATCCCGAAGACATCGCCGAAGCGGCCCATCATCCGCGGCCAGAGGATCCCGAACTCGAACGAGAGGATCGTGCCGGTCACCGCCCCGACCGCGAACTGAACAGCCATCACCACGGACCAGCGGCGCGCCAGCCGCAGGGCCACTGGATCGTTACGCCGCAGGCCGATTCCCTCCATCACGACCGTCAGCAGCGGGAATGCCACCCCCAGCGGCACCAGGATGATGTGGTAGGCCAACGTGAACGCCATCTGGATCCTGCTCGGCAGCAAGGCCGCCGGCTCTGTCGCGGCGAGGAAGTCCAGTGGCGCCAAGGCCTCGACCTATCGGCAGATCAACGGATCGGCGAAGACGCCGCCGCCGAGCCCGCCGCTTGCGAGGCCTGGCCGGCGAGCGTGATGTGGTAATGCAGATTCAGCACCGACAGGCCCCACCAGCGCAAGAAGTGGTCGGTGCGAACCGAGCCGTCGCTGTCGGGATAGACATGGAAGATCTCGTGGAATCCGCGCACGTACCAGACCCGCAGGCGACCTGGTCCAGCTTCGGTGATTCGATAGAAGCCCGGGTCCCCAAACCGGCGGCCGGACGAGATCAGCCTCAGCGAGCCGTCCGGCTGCGCTTCGGGCCGCAGCAGGACTGTGGCGTTGCCGCGCACCACTGGGAACACCGTCTTCACGCAGGGGCCGTGACCGGGTGGTGACGCTGTCGAGTAGAAGCCCGAGTAGATGACCAGGCCGCTGCCCAGGTTCCGGCGCAGCCAGCTCGTGAAAACGACGCGTCCCGACGGTTCCACCAGCTGCTCCACGTCGCTTGTCATGCCGTGGGCGGTCTCGAGCGGATACATCGGAAAGTTGAGCTGCTCCATCCGGCGGCTGACGAAGTGGATCAGCGCCCAGCCGAAGGGCCAGAAGAGCGGAGACCATTGCGACCAGACGTCGAGGTGGTATCGGCTGGTGTGCTCGTAGAAGTCGCGGACGGAGGGATGCAGGCTTCGCGAGTCGAATCCGCCGCCATCAAGAGCGGCGCAGTCCGGCAACAGGCCAAGGTCGCGGCCAGTGCGCACCTCCAGTCCCGCCTCGGCGGCCACCGAGCGATGGAAGCTGGTGCCTATGCGCGGCGGGCCGGTCGGACCGTCCAGCCATGGAANGCTGCTCCGATCGATGCGGCGGCCGAACACAAAGCAGAGGAACAGGATCACGCCCTGGGCCACGCTCTCGATCAGGCGTCGCACAGCTCCACTGTAATCGCGTCCCCCCGCCCGACTCCGTGTTATAGGTGGCGTATGAATCGCTTCTTCGATGACCTCGGCGAACGCTGGGTGGCGGCGGCAGGCCGTCGCTCGGCTCGAATTGACGCGCCGTCCCTCGATGCCAAGGTGGCGCTGGAGCTGCTGGACCTGGCACGCGTTGCCGCCCACACCCAGGAACGACGCTTCGCGCCCTTGTCATGTTTCATGGCCGGCGTCGCATCCGAGCGTCTCCGCGCGGCCAAGGGCGGCCTGGATGAAGCTGGAACCGCAGAGTTCATCCTCGAGGTCAGGCAGGAGCTCGAGAAGGAGTATCCGCCCCCCGGGACTATCGGATGCTGATGACGGGCAGCTGGCGGAAGCTCTGAACCGAGATGCGCGCGGCGACCGCTGACGCGACGTCGCGAAATGCTTTCGCGCCGGCCGTNTCTGGGCGCGACACGACCACCGGCGCGCCCGCATCCGCCTCCTCGCGAATCGCTTTCTCCAGGGGTATGCCGCCGAGGTAAGGAACGCCCAGGCGGCGGGCGGCGCGCTCAGCTCCGCCGTGGTCGAAGATGTAGTGCTCCTCGCTGCACCGGCCGCAGATGAACCAGCTCATATTCTCGACCAAGCCCAGCGGCGTCACGTTGAGACCGCGGAACATCTGCAGCGCCTTGACCGCGATGTTCAGAGCAGCTGTCTGCGGTGTGCAGACGATCGCGACCCCGGTCAGCGGCACCGCCTGCGCGAGGGTCAGCGACGCGTCACCCGTGCCCGGCGGGAGATCGATGACCAGGTAGTCGAGCTCACCCCAATCAACGTCGCTGATCATCTGCTCGATCGCCCGCGAGACCATCGGCCCTCGCCAGACCATCGCCTTGTCGGCGCCCGCGAGGAAGCCGATCGACATCAGCTTGACGCCGAATGCTTCGAGCGGAACGAGCTTCTGGTCCACGACCTTAGGCTGGTCCTGGACGCCCAACATGCCGGGAATTGACGGACCGTAGATGTCCGCGTCCAGGAGTCCGACCCTGGCCCCGCTGACAGCGAGGGCGCAGGCGAGGTTGATCGCCACGGTGGACTTGCCCACGCCGCCCTTCCCTGACGCGACCGCGATCACCTGCTTGACGCCTGGAAGAACCTGGTTCGGCTCCCGCCTGTTGAAGGCCGACCGCACGTTGGCGCTCATCTTCAGATCCACGGACGTCACGCCGGGAAGGTCGCCGACCAGCTTGGTCGCCATGGTCTGGAAGCGATCGCGAACCGGGCAGGCCGGTGTCGTCAGCTCAAAGGTGAAGGACACGCGGCCGTCGCCACCGATTACGAGGTCTTTGATCATGCCGAGGCTGACCACGTCACGGCCGAGGTCGGGATCCTGGATCGCGGATAGGACGGCCAGAACCTGGTCCGGGCTCGGTACTCCGTTATTGGGCACTGAAGATCACCGCCGCCCTTAGGGCCAAAACGCCAAGCAAAACGAGGGCTGAAACCACCAGCGTGTCGGTGCCCGCTCGAGCGATGGCCGCCGAGCCGCCTGCGGGACGGATGCGCATGTGACCCCTCGCCACAACCAGGGATGAGCCGATGCCGACGAGCGCAAGGAGCCACAACGGGAGGAGTGGCACGGTCGGTCCGGCCGTTCCGGCCGCGATGATCGTCAGAAAGAAAGCCACCAGCAGGACGAGTTCCAGGATCGAGAAATACCCATCCGCCTCGTGAAGACGGCCAAGACTGAATGCAGCGTCGGGACGGTATCGGGTCAGCAGCGCTAACAGTGCGGCTGAGCCGCTCAGACCCGACGCAAGGAAGAGGCCGCCGAGCATCCATGTGTCGCTCCAGATCGGCTGGTTGCTGACGCTTAGGAGCACACCCGTGTACGACGCGATGAACAGGGCGAACACGCCACCAATGACATTGAACACGNGGCCGGCNATCCCGCCGAGCGGGCGGGCGCCCGCGCGCCTGTCGAGCACAAAAGACTCCAGGGCGGAAACTGCGGCGAACAGGCCGAACACNAGCAGCGCCCANACACCGACCGACATCGGCGACCAGTACTTGAAGTTGAGGCCCTGGTCCCCGGGCGTGACATCGACGAGCATGTGCCAGAACTTCCACCAGCTCGCACCAAGGTCAGCCGTCAGAAGCACAGGACAGACCAGCAGCGTGACGAAGCTTGCGTAAAAGCCGAGGCGGGCCGCGGGTTCATCGCGTGCGTCACCCACCAACCGCAGGAGTGTCGCCAGCGCATAGCAGCCGCCCGTAAGCCCGGCGAAGAAAAAGTAGCCCAGGATGTACCACGTCCACTGCGGCGCCCGCACGAAGTGTTCCGCGGCGAGATAGATCACGAAGTTCCTCGCCGCCTGAACGCCACGATGCCGGCGATGACGCCGAGCACCGCTGTCACCAGGGCGCCGACGTACCCACCGACGTCGTTGCGGCTGGGCAGCTTTGCGTTTTCGGCGTTTGGCAGCCCGTAGGTCTCCGGCTTGTCCATGAGAAGGAAGAAGGCGTTCAAACCTCCGTAAATCTTGTCGTCGCGGCCATACAGCTGAGCCTGCGTGACGCCTTGCGAATGCAGAGCCGCAAGCCGGACGTCGGCCGCTTGTTGGAGCTCCGCGAGCGGCCCGAACTGGATGGACTGGGTGGGGCACGCTTTCGCGCACGCAGGTTGGAGGCCGCCCTGAAGTCGGTCGTAGCAGAGCGTGCACTTGTGCGCCGTGCCGGTTGCGGGATTGAGGGCGATGACGCTGTAGGGGCAGGCGGCGATNCAGTTCCTGCAGCCGTTGCAGACATCCTGCTGTATGAAGACCGTGTCGAACTCGGTGCGGATGATCGCCCCCGTCGGACAGACCTCCATGCAGCTTGCGTGCTTGCAGTGCTTGCAGACGTCGGACATCATCAGGAAGGCCTTGCCGTTGCCGGCATCTGCGGACTGGGCCGGCACGTCGTCGATGAACTTCACATGCCGCCAGTTCTGGTCGTCGAGCTGGCCGGTGTTGTCGTAGCTGTCGGCCAGGAATTTCGGTGAGTCACCCTGGAGCTGGTTCCATTCCTTGCAGGCGACCTCACACGCTTTGCACCCGATGCAGATGCTGGTGTCGGTGAAGAAGCCGTACGACTCGCCGGGCTTGATGGTCACCGCCATTGCTCAGAACCCCATGAGATTGGGAGTGATTTTCGAATAGCCTCGCTCCCTGGCATAAAGGTCGAGGGGCAGCGCGGCGAGCTCATCAACGATGGGCACGGCCGCCGGATCGGCCGCGAGATCGACGTTGAGCAAATACTGATGGCACGTGTCGCACGCTTCGATTCGAATGTGACCGAATAGCGGCATGTGCTCGGGGATCCGATCGTCGCCCAGCTTTCCCAGGAGCCCGCGCACCACGCTTCCGCGCTCACCCGAGGCCGTTCCCTCCTCGCTGAATATCGGAAGGCGCGAGCTCGAGTCCTCGCCGCAGCCGGGGCACGTCATGCGGGCATACCCCCAGCTGGCGTGACATCGCCCGCAGAGGAGAAAGCGGCCGCCGGCTGCGAGGTCTTCGCCGGCGAGCGCGAAGTAGCTGAGCTGGGGGGATCCTCCGCAGCTCTCGCAATGACGCTGGTCACGGGGCCCTGCGCACGATGCCGCCGCCTCGGGGCCCAGCGCCTCGAGCACCGGGCCTGTAGACGCGCGCGCCAGATACCTGTCAACGGCAGGCTGCTCTTCGCTCTTGACCCAAGCGTCAACCAGGTCCCGCGCATCCATGGTCTCGATTTGGCCGGCGACGGCGGCGCGCAGCTGCTGGGGACCGGCGGCGATGCTCACGTTCACCACGGCCGGCACCACCATCTCGGCTACGTAGGCAACCAGTTCGCCGGAGCGAGGTCTCGCCGAGCGCGCCTCCTCGTATGCCTGCTCCTGGACCCCCAACAGGGCGCCGTAGAAGTCCAGCACCTCGCGGGCAAATGGTTGACGGGCGCGCAGCTCAACGGTCCGCAGGCGCCTATCCGCCCATAGTTCAGCGGCGACGGGTGCCTGCGTCATCACATCTTCTCCAGGTTGACCAGGAACGCTTTGAACTCGGGCGTTCGCGCGTTGGCGTCGCCGACGAATGGGGTCAGCGCGTTGGCCAGCCAATACCGCCCGTGGCTCGGATCGCTGTCGGCGGCAATGCCGACATATCCCCAATGGATGGGGATACCGATCTGGAACACCTTCTGGCCCGCCACCGTCATCGAGCCCAGACGCTTGGTCACGACCGCGAGGACTTCAAGCTTGCCTCGCTTTGACGAAACCCGGACCTTGTCGCCGGTCTTGATGCCCTTCGTCTGAGCCAGCTCCCATGGGATCTCGACGAAGGGCTCTGGCTGCAGCTGAACCAGGTGGGGAACGTGCTGGGTGACATAGTGCTCGTGCTCCGTCAGCCGGTAGCTGGTGGCGATGTACGGAAACTCGGCCGCGGTGCCGAACCGGTTCGGCCTTCCTGCGGCCTGGTCATAAAGGAACGCCACGGGCGAAGCCGACACGGAGGCGTGCAGCGGGTTGGCCACGGGGGACTCGACGGGCTCGTAGTGCTCGGGGAACGGGCCGTCGATCATGCCGTTGCTGAACAACCGGCCTACGCCTTCGCCGTTCATGATGAAAGGCAGATAGGCATTCGGATCGTGCGGGTTCATCGTTGCCGGGTAGTCGGGCACGTCGCCGACCCACCTGGTCCCGTTCCATGTGATCCCAGGCCGTTTGGGATCCCATGGCTTGCCGTCGAGATCCGCGGAGGCGCGGTTGTACATCACNCGGCGATTCAGCGGCCANCTCCAGGCCCAGTTCGGATAAAAGCCCATCCCGGTGGGGTCGTTCGTCTTGGGATCCTGGATGCCGTCGCGGCGCTTCATCAGGTTGCCGCTGTCAAGGTAGCTCCCGGTGTAGATCCAATCGCCCGCGGTGGTCGTCCCGTCGTCCTTGAGATTGGCGAACGTCGTCATCTGTTTGCCCGTCGCCAGGTCCTTGCCGTTGATCTCCTTGGCGATCTCGTCCAGCTCAGGTTTCAGGGGGTCCTTGTAGTTGANCGTCAGGTGCATGATCGGGTCGGGGAACTTNCCACCCTGCTGGTTGTACAGAGCCTTCACGCGGCTGAAGATGTCGGCCAGGATCCAATGGTCGTGTCGAGCCTGGCCCTGCGGTGGAACCACCTGGTCCTTCCACTGCGACCAGCGACCGCTGTTGACGAACGANCCGTCCTTTTCGATCCAGTGGGTGGCCGGCAGCATGAAGACCTCGGTCTTGACCTGGCTNGCGTCGACGCCAGGGGCGTGCCAGAACTCTGAGCTCGTCGTCGGCAGGGCATCCATCACCACCAGCCACTTGAGATTCGACAGCGCCTGCTGCACCTGGTTCGAATCGGGGCCGATGCTGGCGGCCGTCATGCCGGACAGCATCACGCCTTCCATCTTTCCCTTCAGCGCCTGGTCGTAGATCGACATCCACGAAGAGTTCTGGCCTGGCTTGGGGATGTAGTCGAAAGCGAATTCGTTGTCTTTTGTCGCGGTGTCGCCATACCAGCCCTTGAGGGTGCTGACCATGAACTTGCGGTAGTTGGTGCCGAAGAAGTTCCACGAGTTGGGGTCGGATTTCTTGGGAGCGCTCTGCGCCACATAGTCGTCGAGGTTCTTCTGGCCGGGCGCCGGAATCCTGAGGTAGCCGGGCAGGATCTCCCACGAGATCGCGTGGTCGGTGTTGCCCTGGATGTTGGCGTGACCGCGCTCCGCGTTCATGCCTCCACCAGGCCGGCCCATGTTGCCCAGCAACAGCTGGAGCACCGCACCGGAGCGGATCAGCTGGCCCCCTGTGGTGTGGTGCGTGAGACCGACCGCGTAGACGATGGTCATGACCTTGTCGGGCTTGCCCATCTGGCCGACCAGGTCTGCCACCTTCTTGAACTCGTCGACCGGAATGCCTGTGATGCTCGACACGACGTCTGGGGTGTAGCGCGCGTAATGCGTCTTCATGAGCTGGAAGACCGAACGAGGGTCCTGCAACGTCATGTCGCGCCTTGCGAACCCATCGCTGCCCGCCTCGTAGCTCCAGCTGCTGATGTCGTAAGCGCGTTTGGTCGAGCTGTATCCGGAGAAGAGCCCGTCCGTGAAACCGAATCCCTGCTTGACGATGAACGACGCGTTGGTGTAGTTGCGCACGTACACGTCCTGGAAGAGATTGTTCTGCAGGACGTGGTTGATGAGCCCGCCGAAGTAAGCCACATCGCTCCCCGTGCGTATCCGCAGGTACAAGTCGGCGACGGCCGAGGTGCGGGTGAAGCGGGGATCCGCGTGAATGATCTTGGCCCCGCGGTCGAGCTTTGCCCGCATGAACCACTGAAAGCCGACCGGGTGCGCCTCGGCAGGGTTGGCGCCGTTGATGAGGATCAGGTCAGCGTTCTTGATGTCGCGCCAGTGGTTTGTCATTGCTCCCCTTCCGAATGTGGCGGCCAAACTGACCACCGTGGGGCCGTGTCAAACCCTGGCCTGTTGTTCTAGGTGTACCAGTCCCAGGCCCCGCATCAGCTTGGTGGCGAAGTAGCCTTCCTCCGAGCTGAATGCGGCGCCTCCGGCGAAGGCGATGCCTTCGGTGCGATTGACGGTGTTGCCGTTTCCGTCCGTGGTGACGAAGCTGGCGTCGCGAGACGCCTTGATGTTCTGCGCGATCTTGCCCAGCGCGAATTCCCACGTCACGCTCTTCCAGCTGGTCGCCCCGGCAGCGCGGTACTGTGGCGACTCCACGCGGCGGGGCGAGGTCGCAAGCTGCATCGCCGTCGCGCCCTTCGGGCACAGCCGACCTTCGTTGACGGGGCTATCCGGGTCGCCCTCGATCTGAAGCAGCTGCACGCTGCCGTCGGCGTTCTGTCGGGTGTAGGCGACCAGCGAACACCCGACCGCGCAGTACGGGCAGATCGAGTGCGACTCCTTCGCGCCCGCGATCCGGAGGTTTTGCTTGACCTTGGTGGATTCCGCGACGGCAACGTCGAAGCCAAGCCCGGCGGCCGCCAGGGCACCCGCACCGGCCATTCCGGCTTTGAGAAGATCCCGACGCGTGATGGCGGGCAATGCAGCCTTTGCCTCCAAACCACAGATGGCGGAGCAGTCTGAAGCTAGCTCAGGCCTCGGTTGAAGTCAAGTTTCAGCCTGTTGAGATCAGGAGATCGGTGCGATCGTCGGGCTCGGTGTTGCGGAGAAGATCGATCAGCCGGGCGTCCCAGGGGACGATCACCCCCGTCGCGCCGGCCGACTCGCAGGAGCTGAGAGTGCTGGTCCAGGCATCCCGATCGGGCGGAATCGTGACGATGTCCCACACCTCGTTGCCCGCGTTCGGGCCGCCGTCCATCTCACGGGCCCGCTCAGCGTCGAGGACGAAAATCCTCGCTCCGGACGCTCGAAGCGCGGCCACGTGGTCCGTCGGCACGCCTCGCTCTGGCAGACCGACCAGCATCCGGCCACGACTCAGCGTTTGCACCGCCGTGGCGCAGGCGCGGAGCCCCGAATTGGATACCTCGCTCATCGTGGTCAGAAGACATCCCAGTCCAACGCGATGGGTCACCGCGGCCAACGCTCCGAGCACGACCCACGGATCGAGCCCTCTGTCGTCTACCCAGATCGTGTCCGCCGCCGCCGCTTCGAGCGCGGTAACGTCGGCGAGGTACTCCCCGACATCCGCGATCACAGACGGAAGCCTGACCGCAACCCGGACCACGGTGCCACTCTAGCTCGGCCGACTCGCAAATTCGCGCCGGAGTATGTTTCGCTGCGTACCAGTTCGGTAAGGGGGGCGCGACATGTCGGACGAGATCGAGGACTACCTCAACTGGAAGCTGGCCGGCAGGATCGACCGGCGCGATTTCCTGAAGCTGGGCGTCTCGGCCGCCGGCATCGCGCTGGTGGCGGCATGCGGAGGAAGCAACACCGTCGGCCCCACTGGCCCCACCGGTCCTGAATTCAAGCTCGGCGTGGTCCTGCCTTATTCGGGGGTTTATGCGGAGCTCGGCAACAGCATCACCAACGGGATGCGCATGTACTTCGACTCTGTCGGCAACCAGGCGGGCAACCGGAAGATCACCGTGGTCACTGCTGACGAGCAGGTCGCACTCGCCGACGCGGTGGCCGCGACCAAGAAGGTGGTCGAGCAGGACGGGGTCGACATGGTGGCGGGCTACGTTTCCAGCCCCAACGCGGCTGGCAACCGGAACTACCTCGACGGGTTGAAGATGCCGACCCTCATCGCGAATGCAGGCGTGAATTCGCTGTCGCGGGCAGCCAAGTCGCCTTTTATCTATCGCACCTCGTTCAGCAACTGGCAGCCGAGCCACCCGATGGGGACGTACGTCGCTGAAAAGCTCGGCAAGAAGAAGATCCAGCTCGTCTACGCGAAATACGGCGCCGGGCTGGAGGCCGTCGCCGCTTTCAAAGAGACTTTCACGGGCAGCGGCGGGACGATCGTGGGGCCGGACGTGGCGACCCCATTCCCCAACAACGGCGACCAGACACCCTTCGTCCAGGCGATCCAAACCGACAAGATCGACGGCATCTACTGCTTCATGTCAGGCACCGACGCGGTCACGTTCCTGAAGAAAGCGGCCGAGCTGGGAACGCTGAAGAAGCTCGGCCTTGTTTCGGGCGCTGGATTCTTTGTGGAGCAGGACGTGTTGGCGGCGATCACCGACGCGGCGCCGGACGGCGCCATCACCGGACTGCATTGGGCGCTGCCGCTGGCCAACAAGGAGAACCAGGACTTCGTGTCCAAGTACTCGAAGAAGTTCAGCGGCCGGCAGGCTGATGTTTTCGCAGTGCAAGGCTTCGACACCGCGCGCGTGATCGTCGAGGCGCTCAACGCCGTGAAGGGAAATACGACGAATAAGGACGCTTTCATGACGGCGATCGCCGGCGTTTCCTTCAAGAGCCCGCGCGGCGACTTCAAATTTGATGCCACGACCAACAATGTCGTCCAGACGATCTACGTGCGCAAGACGGTGAAAGACCCCAAGCTGGGCTGGACGAACCAGGTCATCGACCAATATCCCGGAGTCGCCGACCCGGGCAAGTAACCTTCACGTCGCCATCGGCAACGCCATTCAGCTGATCGTCAACGGCCTCTCATTTGGTGGCCTGGTCTTTCTGCTGGCCGCGGGGCTTTCGATCATCTTCGGGCTCATGGACGTGCTCAACCTCGCCCACGGGTCCTTCTACATGATCGGCGCTTACACCGCGTACACGGTCGTGATGGCCACGCAGAACTTCTGGCTCGCCCTCTTGGTGGCGCCTGTGTTGCTCGCGGTAATCGGCGCGGCCCTCGAGATGGTGTTTTTTCGGCGCCTCTACCGGCACGGCCACCTGCCCCAGGTACTGATGACATTCGGCTTCACCCTCGTCTTCGTCGACCTGATTCGCTCCCGCTTCGGGCCGACGACGCGAGCGATCCCGCCCCCGCCTGGCCTCGGGGGCGCGGTTCACCTGGCGACTGCGACCTTCAGCTCGTACAGCCTGTTCGTGCTTGGGATTGCGATCGTGATCGGCGCCCTGCTTGTGATCGGATGGCGCCTCACGCGTCTCGGCGTGGTGCTCCGCGCCGGAGTCTCGGATAAGGAGATGGCAGGATTGCTGGGCATCGATCTCCCTCGAACGTTCACCTTCACCTTTGCGTTCGGCGCCGCGCTCGCGGGCCTTGCCGGCGTCATCGCGGCTCCGGAGTTCGCCATCTATCCCGGCATGGACGCCAACGTGCTCATCCTGGCGCTGGTCGTCGTGGTGATCGGGGGACTTGGCTCGATCGAAGGCGCGCTGCTCGGCGCTGCCGTGATCGGGCTCGGGTATGTGATCGGCAGCACGCTGTTCCCGCAGTTCGCAATCGGCCTGATCTTCGCCTTGATGGCGGCGGTGCTGATCATTCGGCCCAGCGGCCTGCTCGGCCGGCGGTCGTGATTGCTGCGCGGCTCCGCGGCGTATCCAGGCCGGCCTTTCTCATGCTCCTCGCGCTGGCCCTGGCGTCGATCCCGCTCTGGGCGCCTCGCTTCTGGATCTACATCGCCACCCAGGCGCTGATCTTCGCCATCTTCGCCATGTCGCTCGATCTTCTGGTCGGATATGCAGGCCTCCCTTCCTTCGGGCACGCAGCCTTTTATGGCGTCGGCGCGTATGCCTGCGCTTTGCTCGCGCTTGGGCACGTGGACGGCCTTGTGCCGCTGCTGCTGGCCGGCATGCTCGGCGCCGGCGCCGCGGCGCTGCCGATCGGCGCACTGTCGCTGCGCACGAGCGGGATCTACTTCCTGATGCTGACCCTTGCCTTCGCCCAGATGCTGTGGGGACTCGCCGTCAACTGGACCTCGCTGACGCGGGGCACAGATGGGCTCATCGGGATTCCGCGGCCGGCGCTCCCNGGTCTCGACACCTTGAACGTCTCCCTGTACGACCGGGGACCGTTCTTCTTTCTCTGCCTGCTCGTCGCCATCGCCGTCTTTGTCGTCCTCGAATCGCTGGTCCGCTCGCCATTCGGCAAGACTCTGGAGGGCATCCGGGAAAACGACCGGCGGATGCGGGCCCTCGGGTTCCCGACATTTCGCTACCGACTTGCGGCGTTCGTGCTGGCCGGCATGGTGGCCGGAATCGCGGGCTCACTGGCAGCGATGTCCAACGGCTTTGCCACTCCCGACCTCCTGTACTGGACGGTATCCGGGCTGGCGCTGATCGCGGTCGTGGTGGGCGGCACGCGCTCTTTCATCGGCCCCGCG
>JGI25385J37094_10000152_pt1 | contig 15022 bp, 18 predicted proteins | sample GraSoi013_1_40cm_FD_37094 | JGI IMG/M metagenome (IMG submission 37094) | reverse complement strand
CTCTGCGGGGCGTGTGCCGACGCGTGCCCGGTGCGGATCGATATCCCGCGCATGCTCATCGAGCTCCGGCGCCAGGTGGACGAGAAGCGGATCGCGCCCTGGATCGAGCGGGTCGTGTTCGAGTCGTTCGGGTGGCTCCTGGCGCGCCCGCTCCTCTACGGGCTGGCGGGCCGCATCGCCCGCGTCCTGCAGCGTCCCTTCGTCCGTGACGGCGCGATCCGGAGCCTCCCGCTCTTCGGTGACTGGACGCGGACGCGCGATCTCCCCGCGGTGGCGAGCCGGACCTTCCGGGAGCGCTGGAACGAGCTGGAGAGGGAGACCCCGCGATGACCACGCGTGCGGAGTTCATGGCGCGGATCCGCGCCGAGCTCGGCAAGACGCGCGGCCTCCCTCCCGCGACGCCTGCCCGGCGGCCCGAGCGCCCGCGCGTGGAGGCGGAGGCCATCCGGGCTGAGCTCGCGGAGCGCTGGCCCGAGGCGCTCGAGCGCTTCCGCCACGAGCTCGAGAAGGTCGGCGGCGTCTTCTACCGCGTGGCGACCCTCGCGGAGGTGGTGCCGGTCGTCGCGGGAATCGCTCGCGAGCGCGCGGCGCGCCGGCTCGTGAGCTGGCACGCCGCCGAGCTCGGCGGCGATCTCGGGCCCGCACTCACCGCCCAGGGGCTCGAGCCGGTCGCGATGCCGCCGGGGGAGGTTCCGAGCGCGGCCGAGCGTCAGCGACTGCGCGAGCTCGTCGCGGCGGCCGAGCTCGGCCTGACGGGCGCGGATCTCGCGATCGCCGAGACGGGGACCCTCGTCCTCTCGAGCGGCGCCGGGCGCCCGCGCTCGACGTCGCTCTTGCCGCCCTACCACATCGCGCTCTTCGACCGGACGGCGCTCGTCGAGTCGCTCGCGCAGGCCGGCGTGTTCCTCGAGCTCTGGCACGCCGACGGTGCGCCGGGGCCCCGCGGAGCCGTCATCAGCTTCATCACCGGCCCGAGCCGGACGGCGGATATCGAGCTGACGCTCACGCGCGGCGTGCACGGGCCGAAGGAGGTGCACGCGATCTTCGTCGAGGCGTCGATCCGTGGCTGATCGCCACTTCACGCCGCGCGAGGTGGAGGCGCTGATCCCCGCGCTCACGCCGCTCATGCGCGAGGCGATGGCCGCTCATACGAAGGCCGCCGCGCTGCGCGAGCGCCTTGGGGCCGAGCAGGCGCGGATCGCGCTGGCCGGCGGTGGCGTCGTGGACCGGGCGCAGTGGCGCGCGGACACCGGGCGGATCGAGCAGCTGACCGAACGGGTGCGCAAGACGCTCGAGAAGGTCGTGGAGCTCGGCGGCCGGCCGAAGGACCTCGGGCTCGGCCTGGTGGACTTCCCGCACCTGCGCGACGGTCGCGAGGTCAACCTCTGTTGGAAGTACGGTGAGCGCGAGATCCGTCACTGGCACGGCCTCGACGAGGGGTACGCGGGGCGGAAGCCGCTCTGATGACCTACACCGCTGTCCTCTTCGACCTCTTCGACACGCTGGTCCGCTTCGACCGGGATCGCATGCCCGAGATCCGGGTGAACGGGCGGACGGTGCGCTCCACGGCGGGCCACCTCCACCAGGTCCTGAGATCGCACGCCCCCGAGATCTCCCTCGAGGCGTGCTACGAGGCGCTCGTCGAGAGCTGGCGCGAGGCCGAGCGGCTGCGCGCGATCGACTACCGTGAGGTCCCGGCCCCGAGCGGTTCGACCACTTCTTCCGTCGCCTCGCGCTCGACCCGGCGAGGCTGCCACCCGGGCTCGGCCAGACGCTGATCGATACCCACCGGTCCCAGCTCGGGAAGGCCGCCGAGTTTCCCCTCCATCACGGGCCGCTGCTCGAGCGCCTCGCGCGGCGGTACCGGTTGGCGGTCGTCTCGAACTTCGACTACACGCCGACCGCCGTGGACATCCTCGAGCGCGAGGGCGTCGCCCGCCGCTTCAGCGCGATCGTCGTCTCCGACGCCGTCGGCTGGCGGAAGCCCAAGCGCGAGATCTTCGACGAGGCGCTGCGCCGCCTGGACGTCGGGGTCGACGAGGCGCTCTTCGTCGGCGACCGCGCCGACATCGACGTGCTCGGGGCCCAGCAGATCGGCATGGACGCCGCATGGATCAATCCGGAGGGCGCCCCGCTTCCGCCCGGGATCACGCCGCCCCGCTACGAGCTCCGAGACCTCGCGGACCTCGGCGCGATCCTCGGCGTGTGACGAGCATCGCCCGGAACCGGGAGCGCATCTAAAGACGGAGGAGAGTTATGGGGACGACGCGCAAGGTCATCGTCATCGGCTCCGGGCCGGCGGGCTATACGGCGGCCATCTACGCGGCCCGCGCGAACCTCGCGCCGCTCATGCTCACGGGGGTGCAGCCGGGCGGCCAGCTCATGCTCACGACGCTGGTCGAGAACTACCCGGGATTCGTGGAGGGGATCCAGGGACCCGAGCTGATGGAGACGATGAAGCGGCAGGCGGAGCACTTCGGGACCGAGATGATCGCCGAGGATGTCACCGCCGTCGACTTCTCCCGCCGGCCATTCGTCGTGCAGGCCGGCGACGCCACCTGGGAGGGCCACACGATCATCATCGCCACCGGCGCGACGGCGAAGCTCCTGGGGCTCCCCGCCGAGACGAAGCTCATGGGGCGCGGCATCTCGACGTGCGCCACGTGCGACGGCTTCTTCTTCAAGGACCAGAACATCATGGTGGTCGGTGGCGGCGACTCGGCCATGGAGGAGGCGCTCTACCTCTCGCGGCTCGGCAAGAAGGTCGACGTGGTCCACCGCCGCGACACGCTGCGCGCCTCCAAGATCATGCAGGAGCGGGCGTTCAAGAACCGAAGATCGAGTTCGTCTGGGACAGCGCCGTGGACGACGTCATGGACGTCGACCGTGGCAAGGTCACGTCCGTGCGCCTCAGGAACGTCAAGACCGGGGCGCTCTCGGACCGTCAGGTCGATGGTCTCTTCGTCGCGATCGGCCACGAGCCGAACACCCAGATCTTCCGCGGCCAGATCGAGCTCCTGCCGAACGGTTACATCAAGGTGAAGCCCGGGACGACCGGGACGAGCGTGCCGGGCGTCTTCGCGGCGGGCGACGTCCAGGACCACGTCTACCGCCAGGCGGTGACGGCCGCGGGGACGGGCTGCATGGCTGCGCTCGAGGCCGAGCGGTACCTCGAAGCGACCCAGCCGCACTAGGGACTGATACTGCAGCCTAGGTACCGACGCGCAGAGACGCAGTCAGCTCGCGGAGGAGCGCGATCGTCGACATGTAAGAGAGCTTGCCGGTCCGCGGGTTCTCCGACGGGACGTTCTCGACCTCGATCGCGAGGCGGCCGAACTCCCCCACGACCGTGATCCGGTGCCGGTTCATCGTGAGCCCGGGCACCGCGTAGAGCTTGATGCGCGTCTTCTCGGGCCCGATGCCGGCGAGCGAGAGCGCGGCGAGCACGTTCACGTTGGCCGGGAACGCCCGGCAGGCCTCCGTCGCCGGGCCCTCGAAGATGAGCGTCTCCTCGGTGATCCGGTCGAGGTCGATCCTCTGCGCCTCGATCCACGGCGCGCCGCTGAGCCCGCGCGGGGGCTTCCGCGTCTCCATCGTCACCGACGAGATCGTGCCCACCTGCGCGCCCTTGACGCCGTCGAGCCCGGCGATCGCCGCGGAGGGAACGAGGATACGACAGCGGTTGGCCTGGGCGAGCTTCACCCAGTCCTGACGGCCGAGCAGCCCCCCGCACGAGAGGACGACCAGGTCCCGGCCGGCCTTGAGGGTCTTGGGCGCGATCTCCTCGAGGTGCGCCTGGGTGGACGCCTCGACGACGAGGCCGGAGGCGTCGATCAGGTCGTCGAGCGAGAGGAACGGGGCGGGGGAGCGGAGCCCTTTGAGGAACCGCTCGGCCTTCTCCCGGTCGCGCGCCGTCGCCCCGGAGAGCCTGAGACCCGGAATGCCCTCGTCGAGAGCGCGGCAAACCGCACGCCCGATCGCGCCGAGGCCGACGACACCGACGTTCATGGGTGAGGGCATGGTATCATGCCCGCAGGCGGCGGAATGACGTCAGCGCGCACGCTCAGGGAGCCGCTCGAGCACTTCTATCGCGAGTTCGACTACACCGCGCGGGTCGAATTCGACGCCATCCGGTTTCCTCTCCGCTACCCCGATCCGCGCGATCGCGAGCTCGTCGGGCTCCTCGCCGCGTGTCTCGCGTACGGCCGCGTGGATCTCTTCGGGCGCCAGCTCGACGGAGTCCTCGCGGTGATGGGCCCGTCGCCCGCCGCGTTTGTCNTGGGCTTCGATCCGCGGCGTGACGCACGGGCGTTCGAGAGCTTCTGGTACCGCTTCAACCGGCCGCGGGACCTCGTCGCATTCTGCGTGGCGGCGCGCGACCAGCTCGGGCGCTACGGCACACTCGAAAAGTTGTTCCTCGCGGGAGATCCCGACCCCGCCGGGCCGATCGGGCCGGCGCTCGAGCGCTTCGCCCGGAGCTTCCTCGAGGCCGATCTGCGCGAGGTCTTTCCGCGTGGGCGCCGCTCGCGCGGGTACCGGCACCTGTTCCCGCTGCCCTCGGCGGGCGGCCCGTGCAAGCGCCTGCACCTGTTCCTGCGCTGGATGGTCCGCCGCGAGCCGCCCGACTTCGGCCTGTGGACGGCGGTCGCGCCGGCGCGGCTCTTGATCCCGGTGGACACCCACGTCGAGAACATCGCGCGGTCCATCGGCCTCACGCGGCGGAAGTCGCGCACCTGGCGCATGGCCGAGGAGATCACGCGCCGGCTCGCCGCGATCGACCCCGAGGACCCCGTGAAGTACGACTTCGCGCTCTGCCACAAGCGGATGTCGGGCGACTGCCGTGATCGTCGCGACGCGGTCGTCTGCGCGCCCTGCGGCTTCAAGCCCATCTGCCGCCACTGGAAAGGCCGGAGGGCGTGACCGAGGCCCTGGCCGCCGTCGCCGGGGCGCTTCTCGTCGCCCTCGTCTTCGTCGCGTGGATGCTGCTCCGCCAGATCGAGGGCGCGAGAAGCCAGGCGCACGAAGGACAGGAGTCCGTGAGGAAGGAGGTCGGCGACCTCGCGCGTCGCGTGAAGGACGAGGTGGGTGGCCTCCAGCAGCGCGTGGCGACCGAGCTCAAGGGCGTCAGCGCGGAAGTGAGCCGCCAGCTCCAGGAGGGCATGAGGCTGATCCAGTCGGCGCAGGCGACGATGGGCGACCGCCTCGACAGCGCCGCGAGGGTCGTGGGGGAGGTGCAGGGGAGCCTCGGGAAGCTCGGCGAGGCGACCCAGCGGGTCGTCGAGGTCGGCAAGGAGATCCAGGGCCTCGAGCAGATTCTCAAATCGCCGAAGGTCAGGGGTGGACTGGGCGAGACGCTGCTGGGCGAGCTCCTGGCGCAGATGCTCCCGCGCGAGCACTACGAGCTGCAGCGCTTGTTCAAGAGCGGCGAGAAGGTGGACGCCGCGATCCGCCTCGCCGGGCGGCTGGTGCCCGTGGATGCCAAGTTCCCGCTCGAGAACTTCCGCCGGATGCTCGCCGAGCCCGAGGAGGAGCGGCACCGGCTTCTGCGGAAGCAGTTCGCCCGGGACGTGAAGACACGGATCGACGAGATCGCGAAGAAGTACATCCTGCCGGACGAGGGCACCTTCGACTTCGCGCTCATGTACGTCCCGGCGGAGAACGTCTATTACGAGATCATCATCAAGGATGAGGCGGACGCGGACGACGAGGCCATCGCCACCTACGCGCTGTCCCGCCGCGTCGTGCCCGTGTCCCCGAACAGCTTCTACGCCTATCTTCAAGTGATCATCCTGGGCCTGAGCGGGCTCAGGATCGAGGCGCACGCGCGGGAGATCCAGAACGATCTCGCCCGGCTCTCCGGCGATCTGGACAAGGTGCGTGAGCCGATCCGGACGCTCGGCAAGCACCTCGGCAACGCGCAGAGTCAGTTCACCGACGCCGAGCGGGCGCTCGAACGATTCGGCGCCAAGCTCGAGGCGATCGAGCGGAAGGGGGAGCAGGCGGCGCTCCCCGAGGGAGGCGACGCGCCATGACCCTCACCGCGGTCGACTGGACGGTCATCGTGCTCTACTTCGTCCTGTCCGTCGCGATCGCGCTCCTCTACTCGCGGCGCGCCGGCGCCTCGGCCGACGAGTACTTCCTCTCGGGCCGCGCGGTCCCCTGGTGGCTCGCGGGGACCTCGATGGTCGCGACCACGTTCGCCGCCGACACGCCACTCGCCGTGACGGGGCTCACCGTCAAGTACGGGATCGCGGGGAACTGGCTCTGGTGGTGCATGGTGATGAGCGGCATGCTCACCGTCGTGTTCTACGCGCGCCTCTGGCGCCGCGCGGGGGTGATGACCGACGCGGAGTTCGCCGAGATCCGCTACTCGGGCCGACCCGCGGCGTTCCTGCGCGGCTTCCGGGCGTGTTACCTCGCGCTCGCGATCAACTCGATCATCATCGGCTGGGTCACCGCCGCCATGGCGAAGATCGTCGGAATGACCCTCGGCGTCGGGAAGTGGCAGGCGACGCTCGGCCTCTTCGTCCTCACCGCGCTCTACTCGACGCTCTCCGGGCTCTGGGGTGTCCTCGTCACCGACTTCTTCCAGTTCGTCCTGGCCATGCTGGGCTGCATCGCGCTCGCCGTCTTCGCCCTCGGCGCCGTGGGCGGGATGGCGGGGCTCCTCGATGCGCTCCAGACGCGCTTCCCCGACGGCGCACCGCTCCGCGTGATCCCGGCGCTCGACTCGGCGTGGATGCCGGCGCTCACGTTCTTCGTCTACCTCGCGGTCAACTGGTGGGCCTCCTGGTACCCGGGCGCCGAGCCGGGGGGCGGCGGGTATGTCGCCCAGCGGATCCTCTCGACGAAGAACGAGCGCCACGCCTTGCTCGCGGCGCTCTGGTTCAACATCGCGCACTACGCGCTCCGGCCCTGGCCCTGGATCGTCGTCGCCCTCGTCTCGATGGTGCTCTATCCGGGGCTCGCCGATCCCGAGTCGGGCTACGTGAAGGTCATGGTGGACCTGCTGCCGCCGTTCTGGCGGGGTTTCCTGATCGCCGCGTTCTTCGCCGCGTACATGTCCACGATCTCGACGCAACTGAACTGGGGAGCGTCGTACCTGGTCAACGACGTCTATCGCCGCTTCTGGGCCCGGCGGCGGAGCGAGCGCCACTACGCCGCGGCGGGACGCGTGGCGACACTCGTCATGATGGTGATCTCCGGCGTCGTCACGCTCAACATCGGCACGGTGGAGGGGGCGTGGAAGTTCCTCCTGGCGATCGGCGCCGGCACGGGGCTCGTCTACCTCTTGCGCTGGTATTGGTGGCGGGTGAACGCGTGGTCGGAGGTGAGCGCGATGGCGGCGGCGCTCGTCTTCTCGCTCGTCGCCCAGTGGGGCTTCGGCCTCTCCCCCGACGACCCGCGCGGCTTCGCGCAGCTGCTCCTCGTGACGACGGCGCTCACGACGATCGTCTGGCTGGCGGTCACGTACCTGACGCCCGCCGAGCGGCCCGACCACTTGCGCGCGTTCCACCGACGCGTCCGTGCGGGCGGGCCGGGCTGGCGCGCCGTCGCCCCCGACACCGCCGGCGAGACCGCGCTCGGCGCCGGGCTCGTCCAGTGGCTCCTCGGCTGTGCCGTCGTCTACCTCGCGCTCTTCGGGATCGGCGGCCTCGTGCTCGGGCAGCGCGGGAAGGGCGCGATGGCCGTCATCGCGTCGGCGATCCTCACGTGGTACCTCGTCAGTGCCACGCGCCCCGCGGTCCGGACGGAAACGAGCGTGGTATAGTGAGCCGATGACGCCCATCCCCATCCAGGTCTACGGCATCAATCTCCTGGTGAAGCTCATGTCCGAAGGGCCCGCGGACGTCCGCATCCACTGCCCCAAGGGGTCGCCGATTCGCTACGGAGAGGTCGTCGCCCGCGGGGACGGCTTCGACGAGGGCGCGAATGCCTTCCGGGAAATGCCCGATCTCAAGGCGGTCGTGGCCTTCGAGGAGTCGGCCGAAGAAGTCGAGGGCCATTACTTCTACATCGCGGGTGAAGAGTACCGCGTCATCCGGCTGGACTCGGTCATCCTCTCGTACCCGCACGAGTAGCCCTCCGTGGCCCGGCGCCGCGCCGCGGCGATCGATGCCGCGCTCTCCTCGATCGATGACGCTGAGCTGATCGCCCTCACGCGCGACCTCGTGCGGATCCCGAGCGTGTTCCGGCCGGGGGATTCGACTGCGACCGAGGCCGAGGTGGCGCGCTACATCGAGCGCTGGCTCGGAAAGCAGGGGTTCAGCGTCGAGGTCCACGAGGTCGCGCCCGGACGGCCCAACGTGGTCGCCTGGCTCGGCGACCGCGACGGGGGCCCAAGCCTCCTGCTCGAGGGCCACACCGACGTCGTCACCGAGGGCGATCCGCGCGAGTGGACGCACCCGCCGTTCGGCGCCGAGCTGGTCGACGGTAGGATCTACGGGCGCGGGGCCGCCGACATGAAGAGCGGCCTCGCCGCCGCGATGATCGCCGGGGCGGCGATCAAGCGAAGCGGCGCGGAGCTCCACGGACGTCTCGTCGTCGGCGCGCTNGCCGACGAGGAGGGCGACATGCTCGGGGCGCGCCACCTCTGCACGACGCCGCTCGGGCGCGAGCTTTCCGCGGCGATCATCTGCGAGCCGGAGCAGAACGAGGTTTGCCTCGAGCAGCGCGGTGTCGTCTGGGCGCGCGTCCTGGTCCGCGGGCGGATGGCCCACGGCGCGATGCCCGAGGCGGGGGNGAACCCGATCTCCGCCATCGGCGCGCTCCTCGCCGAGGTTCCGGCGCTCGAGAAGCGCCTCCGGCGCCTCTCGGAGAAGAGCCGGTACCTCAAGCCGCCGACCGTGACTCCGACGATCGTGCAATCTCCGGCGCAGGGGATCGGGCAGTCGAACGTGATCCCGTCGAGCGCTCGGTTGACGCTCGACGTGCGCCTGACGCCCGGGCCCGACGGGAGCGCCGTCGCCCGTGAGATCGACGCCGCCTGCCAGCGTGCGATGGCGCGCCGCCCCGGGGTGACGATCGAGTGGGCGCCCGTCAACGGCTTCAGACTCGCGACGCGGGTCGAGCGGGGCGAGCCGCTCGTGCGGGCGGTCGTGTCCGCCGTGCGCCGGGTCACGGGNCGGCCGGCACGCTTCAGCGGAGTGCCGGGCTCGACCGACGGCACCATCCTCCGGACGACGCTCGGCATTCCGATCGTCACCCTTGGTCCCGGCAACCGGCTGATCCCCCACCAGGTCGACGAGCACGTCGAGGTGTCGGAACTCACCGAGGCGGCGCGGATTTACACCGCCGCGGCTCTCAATTTCCTCCAACCGTGACCGATTTCGCTCCGCGTCTCCGTCCGCTCGAGGCCTTTCCCGTCCAGCACGAGGGCCGCCGGGTCCTCGCCCTCCGCGATCCCGCCGGATACACCGACGCGATCGTGCTACTGCCGCGAGTCCTTCTTGAGATCGTGTCGCTCTTCGACGGCGAGCACTCGATCGCCGACATTCAGGCTGCGATCATGCGGCAGCACGGGGAGCTCGTCTCGCGCGAGCGGATCACCGAGATCGCCGACGCCCTCGACGAGCAGGGCTTCCTCGACAGTCCGCACTTCGCGGAGCGCCGGGCCGCGATCGATCACGCGTTCCTCGAGGCCCCGACGCGCCCGGCCGCCCACGGCGGTGGCGCCTATCCGCTGGATCCCTCCGAGATCCACGCGTTCTTCGACGGCTTCTTCGCGCCGCCCGAGGGTCCCGGACCCGTCGACGGCAGCGGGCCCGGCCGGCCCCGTGTGGCCGGGATCATCGCGCCGCACATCGACTTCCACCGCGGGCGGTCCGCCTACGCCTGGGCGTACCGCGACCTCGCCGAGCGGAGCGACGCCGACCTGTTCGTCATCTTCGGCACCAGCCATACCGGNATGGCGCATCCGTTCGCGTTGACGCTGAAGGCCTACGAAAGCCCCCTCGGGCAGGTTCCCGTCGATCGCGAGTTCACGAACGCGCTCGCGAAGCGGGCGCGACAGGACTGCTTCGGCTCGGAGGGGGCCCACCGGAAAGAGCACTCCATCGAGTTCCAGGCGGTCTTCCTGCGCTACCTCTTCGCCGGCCGGCGAGAGATCGCGATCGTCCCGATCCTCGCGAGCTTCGCCCACGAGGCGCTCGTCGGCGGCCGACGGGTGGACGATGACCCGAGGATCCCGCGTCTCCTCGAGGCGCTCGGCGAGACGATCGCGGCGAGCGGGCGCCGGGTGGCCCTGATCGCCGGCGCCGACCTCGCTCACGTCGGCCCGCGCTTCGGCGATCCCGAGCCGGTGTCGCCGGCCGAGCTGGCCAGGCTCGGCGGGGAGGACCGGGCGATGCTCGAGGCGGTCGAGGCGGGCGACGCCGAGGCCTTCTTCGACCGGGTCGCCCGCGACGGCGACCGCCGCCGGATCTGCGGGCTCTCGCCGATCTACGCGCTGCTCCGCGCGCTCGGGGGCACCCGGGGCACGCTCCGGCGATACGCGCAGTGGCCGGATCCAGAGGGCGTCGTGACCTTCGCCAGCGTCGTCTTCGACGCGACGTGAACGCCGGGTCGTGTGATGGCGGTCCAGTGGGAATTACCCAAGCTCAGGGTCGACGTGAACGGCGACTGGTTCGATGACGACGTGGAAGTCACGCACCCGGGGATTCTCCTTAACCTGCGCGGGAACCTCCGGCGCGACGCGCAGGGCTACTTCATCCAGACGCGCGTCAGGATCCCTGTCGAGGTCGCGGACGTGCCCTTCGTCGTGATTCGCTTCGAGCGCGGCGCGGGCGGGTTCATCGCCTCGCTGAACGACGGGGCGCAGGAGCACGTGGAGCCGGCAACGCTCAGGATCGGGCCGGGCGACGTCCCGTACTGCGCCGTCAAGGGCGGGACGTTCGAGGCGCGCTTCAGCCGCGCCGCCGCGTTCCAGCTCCTCGGGATGGCGGACTACGACGAGCGGACGGGGCGCGGGGCGCTGCGCGACGGCGCCCGGAGCTACGAGCTCAGGAGGAGCGCGTGAGGCGCACGGTCGGCGGGCTCGGCGTGGCGCTGCTCCTCGGGGCGGGCGGGGTCGCGTGGTGGCTGACGGCGGGCGCCCAGCCCGCCACCGTGGACGAGATCGGCGATCAGGTTCAGACGCTCCCGCGCGGCCGGCTGCCGGTGTTCGGCGCGACGGAGGAGGTCGCACGGCTCTATCGCTTCGCCGTCGAGAACCCGGACACGCTCGCGTGGATGCCGTGCACTTGCGGCTGCGCGAGTTTGGGTCACACCTCGAACCGTGCCTGCTACATCAAGGCGGAGTCGGAGGGACGGATCACCTTCACCAGTCACGCCGCGACGTGAACCCTCTGTATGGACATCACGCGTGACGTGATGCGCCAGCGGGCCGAGGGCAAGTCGCTCTCGGAGATCCGCGCCGCCATCGACGCGGCGTACCTCCGGTTCGGGTCGCCGACACCGACTCCGCGGCCGAAATGACACGTGCTCCGGCCCAACGGCGTCGCCGTCCGTAGTATCCTCGGGCGCATGAACGTCGCGGCCGTGCTGATGGAGATCCTCCGAGCGGCCGGCGTCCGCTATCTCTTCGGCAACCCGGGGACGACGGAGCTGCCGTTCCTCGACGCGCTCCCGGACTCGGGGCTCGAGTACGTGCTGGGGCTCCAGGAAGCCACAGCGGTCGCCGCGGCCGACGGCTACGCCCAGGCCGCCGGGAGGGTCGGCGTCGTCAACGTCCACGTGGCGCCGGGCCTCGCCAACGGCCTCTCGATCCTCCACAACGCCGCGCGGGCGAAGACGCCGCTTGTCGTCACCGCGGGCCAACAAGATACCCGTTTCCTGATGGACGCGCCGATCCTCGCCGCCGATCTCGTCCGGATGGCGGAGCCCTTCACGAAGTGGTCCTACGAGCTGCGGCGCGCGGACGAGGCGCCCGCGGCACTCCGCCGCGCGCTCAAGGTCGCGCTGACGCCGCCGACGGGGCCGGTCTTCCTTGCGCTCCCGATGGACCTGCTCCGCGGCGTCGTCGAGGACGCGGGCGGGGGGCCGCCAGAGATCGCGACACGCTCACGCCCCGAGCCGGCCGCGGTCGCGCGCGCGGCCGAGCTCCTGGCACGAGCCCGCGCGCCGCTCGTGATCGCGGGGGACGGAGTCGCCCGCTCGGGCGCCCTCGCCCCCCTGGTGGCCCTCGCCGAGCTCCTCGGCGCGCGGGTCCACGGCGAGCCCGTGTACCGCCGCACCAACTTCCCGGGTGATCATCCACTCTGGCGGGGCGGGCTGTTCCCGTCGCCGGCCGCCGTGGGCAAGGCGCTCGGCGAGAGCGACAGCGTCCTGATCGTCGGCGCGAACGTCTTCACCTGGTTCCTCCACACCGAGGGGGCGCCGTTCCGGCGCGAGCTCAGCGTCGTGCAGGTGGACGACGACCCGTGGGAGATCGGGCGGAGCTATCCGGTCTCGCTCGGCATCGTCGCCGATCCGCGCGAGACGCTCGTCGAGCTCACCAAGGCGCTCGCCACGACGCTGACGGACGCGGCGCGGACGGCGGCACGGGCGCGGGCGGAAACGATCGGCCGGGGGCGCGCGGAGATCGTCGCACGCGTTCGCGCGGCGGCGGAGGCGGAGTCTCAACGGACGCCGATCGGGCAGGCGTATCTCATGCACGCGCTGGCGTCGCTCCTGCCGCGCGACGCCGTCGTCGTGGACGAGTCGGCGACGTCGCTGCCCTTCGTGCTGCGGTCCATGCCGTTTGCGACGCCGGCGTCGTTCTTTGGCTCGAAGACCGGCACGCTCGGCTGGGGTATGGGGGCGGCGATCGGCGTCCAGCTCGCCCTCCCGGGTCGCAAAGTCGTCGCGACGATTGGCGACGGCTCCGTGATGTATGCCCCTCAGGCGCTCTGGACCGCGGCCCGGTACCGGCTGCCGATCACCTACATCGTGCCGAACAACACCTCCTACGCCATCTTGAAGTCGGGGATGCTGAGCCTCGACCTTCCCTCGGCGAAGCGCGGGATCTTCCCCGGGATGGACCTGATCGATCCCGAGATCGACTATGTGGGCCTGGCGAAGGCGCTCGGCGTGCGCGCCGAGCGCGTCGAGAAGCCGGGCGAGCTCCGCGAGGTGCTCGCCGAGTGCCTCGCGTCCGCGGGCCCGTCGCTCGTGGACGTCGCGATCGACCGCGGCTTCAAGGCGATGCTGTGATCAAGACGGGCGGCGAGTGGGTGGTCGAGGCGCTCCAGGCCGAAGGCGTCCGCCACGTCTTCGGCATCCCCGGCGTCCACAATCTGGCGATCTACGACGCGCTCCTGCGGCAGTCGGCGATCACCCACGTCCTGGCGCGCCACGAGGCGGGCGCCGGGTTCATGGCGGACGGCTACGCGCGCGCGTCGGGCGAGGTCGGCGTGATCGTGGCGACGACGGGGCCCGGCGCGACGAACGCCCTCACCCCCCTCGTGGAGTCGTACGCGGGGTCGATGCCGGTCGTGCTCGTCATGTCGGACGTCGCCTCCGACCTCGTCGGCCGTGACGTGGGCGCGCTCCACGCCGTCCNNAATCAGATCGAGTGCTTTCGCCCGGTCACGCGCTGGGCCGAGGCGGTCACCGAGGCGGGCGCGATCGCGCGAACACTGAGCGGCGGGTTCGATCTGCTGAGAACCGGCCGCCCCGGGCCGATCGCCGTCTCGATTCCGAACGACTTTCTCTTCGCGCGGGTCGAGGGAGAGCGGCCAGCGGGCGGGTACGGCCGGCGGCCCCCCTGCCACGTGGCCGACATCGCCGAGGCCGCACGGCTTCTCCGCGCGGCCAAGCGACCCCTGGTCCTCGCGGGCGGGGGAGTGATCGCCGCCGGCGCCGAAACCGAGCTTCGCGCACTCGCGCGCCGCCTGGATGCCCCCGTCCTGACGACGGTGATGGGACGAGGCGCCATCAGCGAGCGCGACGCGCTCTGGCACGCCGTGCTGCCCAACCGCCGCGCCAGCGAGCCGGTGCTGAAGGCCGCCGACGTCGTGGTCGCGATCGGCTGTCGATTCGCTCACCGGTCGACGCAGGGCCTCTTGCTGAACCTCGCGTTCGGTCCCGGGCAGACGCTGATCCACCTCGATCTCGATCCGACCGTGATCGGCGCGCTCTTCAAGCCGCAGCTCTCGATCGTGGGCGACGCGAAAGACGGGCTCGCGCGACTCCTCGCCGAGCTCGGGGCCGACAACGCCGGCGGCAGCTGGGATCACGGTTGGCGCAGCGGGCTCAGCGCGGCGGCGAGCCCGCGGTACACCGTCGAGACCGCGCGGCTGATCGAGACGCTTCGCTCGGCGCTCCCGGACGACGCGATCGTGGTGAACGACCAGACGGGGATCAACTATTGGATGGAGTGGCGCTTCCCCGTGCTCGCCCCGCGGACCTTCCTCTATCCGGTCGGCTCGGCCACGCTCGGTTACGCGGTGCCGGCGGCGATCGGCGCCAAGATCGCCAGGCCCGAGCGTCCGGTGCTCGCCGTGGCGGGCGACGGGGGTTTCATGTACTCGGTGAACGAGCTGGCGACGGCGGTGAAGTACCGGCTGCCGGTCGTCTTCCTCGTGATGAACGACGAGCGCTACGGCGCGATCAAGTGGCTCCAGGAGCGGATGTTCGAGGGGCGGTGGGGAGAGGCGGACCTCGCGAATCCCGACTTCCGCGCGCTCGCCCGAGCGTTCGGCGCCCGGGGCGAGCGTGTGACCGTGGACACGCTGCCGCGGGCGCTCGCGGAGGCGTTCGCCGCCGACCTCCCGACGGTGCTCGAGCTGCCGATGGCCGTCGAGCCGCCCTGGGAACTCTAGCGAGCGACGCTCCGACGACGAGCCGTCGGCGCGGGCGTNGTCCCACCTTTGGAGAGGACACGATGCGGGCAGCGATTACGGCGACGGGCCACTACGTGCCGCCAGAGACCTATCCCAACNCGTACTTCGAGCGGCGACTGGAGACGACCGACGCGTGGATTCGCTCCCGCACCGGGATCGCCGAGCGCCGCTTCATGTCGGTGGGCGGCACGTCCGACCTG
>JGI25385J37094_10000142_pt1 | contig 15334 bp, 15 predicted proteins | sample GraSoi013_1_40cm_FD_37094 | JGI IMG/M metagenome (IMG submission 37094) | reverse complement strand
GAGCCCTTTGAGGCCATAGTGTTCAGGCCAGACGCGGCTTATGACCATCAGGGAAAATCTCTGTTGTTTCTGGGTTGATTTGAAATTGCGTACCGCGACGAGCATTCCTTCCTCGATAAGGCTCATGATGTCTTTGTTGTATTCGACCTTGATCCGACACTCGTAGCGTGATGAGGTACCTGTCAACTCGTGGGTGGCCACGGGCATGAACGCGGGTGTTACCTGGCTGAGGCGGGCTTTGAAGCGCCCGTCGAAATCGGTAAAATGCTTAGAAGCTGTCTCTTCGACTACCTTCAATCTCGCTTCTCCTCTCCCTGAAAGTGCTCATGTAGAATACAAAGTGTCGGAGGCTTGGATTATTCATAAGCCATTTGCCGGTTGTGTCAATTATCCGCCTCATCTCCTCATTATGCCACTTGGCAACCTTGTCCGCTATGAAGAGGGGCTTGTTGTGGCCGAAAAGCTCGGGAATACTATTGCTAGTCATCGAGCAAAGAGTTTGCATGACTAGCTCTTGAATGGGGTTCAGTACAGTCTTGTCTTTGAATACTATGGGTCTGACCGTTTCTTCGGCGTTGCCATATGTGTGTTTGAACGTGAGGGTTGAATCCGGACGATAGTCAAAGTTAGCGTATGATAGCCTGTCGAGAAGCAGAACATTGCTGCGAAGCTGGGGATCGATGTCGGTCTGGGAGAGTTGGATGTAGGATTTCAAGAACAGCCTCTCTGGTGTTATCTTATTCCTGATAGCGCCGCTTACGAAACCCAACTGTTTCTTGAAATCAGGTACGATCATGAGGAAGGCGGAGTCGTATTCTGTGAGCGACCACGGGACTTTCATAGATTCGTGGCTGAACACGCTGAGTGTTTGGAGCATCATCCTGTCGGTGTTCGGTATCCGACTCAACTCTTGTTGAGTGATATCTCCAGACCAGATTTTGTTGGAAGAGAGCACGGGAAGAACGTGGTTCTTCAGGTCTCTGGCGGCTGTGTCTTTTGTAAGCCCTACTAGAAGAATTTGTTTGCGCCAGCATTCTTCGACCAAGAGGTTGAGGGTGAAGAGGGTAAGGAAGGCGAGATCCTGTGTCGTGAGCCAGTGCCACTCGTTGTTCTTCCAGACTCTCATGGGGTTCTGTTTGGGTTTCTCTTCGAACATTCGATGTCCAATCGAGTCGATGAGAGACTTGATTCGAGCCCATGTACCTAGGTATCGATCCTTCAGCCCGTAGGTCCCGAGTAGTTCTTCTAGGAAACCTTCGAGTTTTGACTTGTGAAGGATTCGTTCTAATCGTCGCCGCCTGTCCGGTTCACTGATTCTCAGAAGTGAGCATAGTGAATCGAGAGATTGTGGACCGTGGCGTTCAAGTGTTAGCCAGCATCTGTAGCGCATATAGTCGCCGCGTGGAGCGGGGAGGTCAAGTGTTGGATTGTCGATGTGGTGGCGTCCGTATGCTAGATCGTTGACATCTAATGGAACGCCGTCGACATCGAATCCATAGAGGGCACCGTTGGTCTTCCAGAGCTTTCGTTTTGACGTGTCGTAGATGAGGCTGGCGAGACTTGTAGCTAGGCTCCTATCTAGGAATATGATTCTTGGCCCATCGGGCTCTACTGCAAGTTTGTAGGCGAGGTAATATTCGGAGAATGTCATAATCCACATTGGGATCGTGGAGTTGTTCGCGATCGCCTCATCCGTAAGCGGCGTCGCAAGCGACATCTCTGTGCTCTCCCCAGGGTGAAGGAAGCTCTGGTCTATCTCCGGAACCTCGTTCACGTAGACCGGGACGCAGCTCGAGACCGCTCGACCGGTCTTGAGGAACTGTTCTTCATAATCAACTGCAGGAGGGCGGGTTGGGGAGAACTCTACTTTTCCACGTGACGCGTAGGACCCTCCTAGGAAGACCACCAGGTCGAAAAGGGGACGCGAGTATTCGGTGCCATCTACCGCTGCGAAGGATACGGTGTCTGTTCCGAAGAATTTTTTCGCGGTTTCGTAGGCGGATGCATGATTGAATTCTGATCGGATGATGTTCTGGAAGAGCCGTTCATACAGGCCCTCCACGGCTTCGAACCTGGTCCGGTAGCCTTCTATTTGATCAAGTGCTCCATTCTGGAGGAGCGTCCCGGCTCTCTCTATCTGAGAGCTCAGCGATGAGTTTTCAACTAGTTCTTTCTCGACATTCGACAAGTTACATCGAGCCGGGGTAGGTAGGGTATAAAGATGGGATACCCAAGCGTAAGTTATTTTCCCTTGTTTACGAGTGCAAGAACGGGAAAGGAGATTTGAGGAGAAGCAAGAGAACGCAAAGAATTGACTCGGCCATTCTGTTGGCCTTCGTGCAGTTCGTTGCGATTGCCCTATTGATATCTGTCGTTTCGGCAGAGTACCAGTCTAACGCGTACATGCAAGAATGGATTGAAAAAAATGCCTGGCCAATTGGTTACCTACTAAATGGATATCTTGCCGCGACGCTGGTTGGTTTTGCGATCGGTGGAGGATTCCTCATCTTTCAGAAATGGAGAAGCTCTGGTGAAACCCGGATTGGCCGAGATAGACTCTAGCGAGACGATAACGCTATTCTCTCTATTTCGTCTCGCTTCCGTACAGAAGCGCTCTTGGGGTCCCTTGCTGCGGCAAGTATCAGCTCGTCAGCAAGGCATTCGTCAACGCTTCTAGGATTGTTATGCGAAGCTGCTCTAGCACCNTGGGTGATGTGTCGGAGAGCTATGTCGACTCTTCGCTGAGGCGCTATGTCTATCGATATCGGGTAGACAATACCACCGTAGGCGATTCTCGTAACGTCTTCTGCCGGCGCCGCATTTTGTATCGCGCGGACGAGGATCTCTATCGGATTCTTGTGAGTCTTGATACTGATCAGTTCGAAAGCGTTCTGCACGATGCTAATCGCGCGGGCCTTGCGACCTCCGGCAATTCCAGGCCGCATCATGTCGTCGATCAACCTTTCGACAACGTTGATTGTCGATTTTCGAAATCGCTGGTGTTCGTGTCGACCACTGGTGTGAGGAAGGAGAATGGGACGGGCCGAGATGTAACGCTTCAGCCCAGGATCTTCCGCTTCGATGCCTGCGGTGGGCCACATGCCGAAGACCTTGACTTCAGGGATTTTCTTGAGTTCCTTGCTCATAGCTATCCTTCAGTTGCCCAGCTGGGTTCGGCGTCACAACGGCATTTTAAACGTTCCCGGAGAACACTCTTCGCCTATGGAAGCGTTGGGCTTCTAAATAGTCGCTAACTCTTGATAGATCGTGACCCAGCGGTTCAACCTTTGTATTCGAATGAAAATTGGTTGGGCTATGCCTAAATTCATCGATAGTCATCCGATGGGATTTCTGACAGCTGAACAACTAAGACAACTCCAGACCGCCCCGAAAGACAAGTTCGGCGTGACACACCACGACATACTCTACAAGGTTCTGTTAACTCTCTTTTTGATGAGTTAGCTTCGGGGCATCGACTCCGGGGATTACCGTAGGCGTCGGGTTCCCCTTCATAGCTTCAACTGCCCTGCCTTGCGCCTCAATGATGGGAGGCCGGGAACGTGCGAACCTCACCCGTCCCCGCCGGGCCAGGGTTGATCGCGGCTACCATGTCCCGGTCCATTACCACTCGACACTTACCACACCAGAGCTTACGTCTCAGTCGTTTGTCCGATTGGAGTCTCTCCCCGCATCTCGGACAAGTCACACTGGAACCTCTGGTCTCACGCCTAGACAGACGAATAACCTGTAGGCCTGTCCATCGAGCCTTGTACTCTATCTGTCGCTGAGCCTCACCGAAACTCCACCCGTTCATCCTACCACGATACTTTCTACCCTGACCATTACCTCTGCGATAGAGGGATCGGATGCCCTCGATATTCTCGAGAACTATTGCGTCTCTCCGCTGGACTGCTATTGCAACAATCGTCTTTGTCGCAGTGTGGAGCAGATGACCAGTCCTAGCGGCTCTCCGCTGTCCATACCGGGACGCTATCGCTGTTCTTATCCTATCATCGTCCCGTGTGAAAGAGGCGACGATACTCACAGTAGTGTTGGCGATTCTCACACACTTCGAGAGATCATATTGACGGGTCTGATGATCGTTTCCAACAGTTAGAGTGCGAAGGTTACGGTCCACGCCAATCGTGGAGGTGCATTCTATCATGGGAGTGTCGCGGGCGATGCAGAGGCTCAATCTGTTCTGTGTGAGGGTGAAAGAGCGAACCTNGACCCCTGGCTGAGAGATGATCTGCAGGGTATGACTGGTCAACGGGATTGCAAAGCGTCGTCCTCTGNCAACCGGAATCTCTAGTAGACCCTTCCTTATCTTGAAGCCGTAGCAGGAGACGAGCTGCCGTCTGACAGCGTACGGGGTCCTAGTGGTGAAACCTCTCCTGACAGATTTCTTTCTAGCCGCCAGTATTCCGGCAGCGCGTGATATTGCGCAGAGCTTGTAGTAGCTGGGAGAATCGTACCGGGAGAGCTGGTTGTATGAGAGGAGTGAAAGCCTTCTCAGCGAAGATACATCATTCAACAGACCGATCCGTATGGAATCGTTAACCATCCGTCTGAACGCGTCCAGCAATCGGAGAACATCGCCTACGGGTACATAGTACTGCCAGACAGACTTGACAGCCAACACGATAAAACTATACGACAGAGAATTCTAGGCATAAGTCAGAGAGGCCTCCGATAATAAGTCAACGGATCCCTGTACAACAGGAAGGGGGACCGAGTTTACTGTGTCCTTGANGCGCCGAGTAAAGACTNCGTTGAGAATCACCACAAGGGGGCTGGTCTAAAGGTCGAGTGGATTCACGAAGTCGAGTCCACAAGAAAATAATTCGGACGGTCTCAAGCAGAAGCCGCGAATCCCCTCCATAGTTTTTCTCGTCTGCCAACCTCAGTAGACTTTTTCTTCGAAAAAAAAACTTGATAGCATAGGTCATAGTCTCAATTCTGCGATCTGGTTTTGACGGTTACCGAAACTCTAGTTAGACCATCCGNGAGACCCCGTTTTCCGATTGAGTCTCTTCTCTCCGCCCGTTTGCTCCTGGCCCCGAAGATTGTTGGGAACAAAGTGTTCTTCCTGTCTGACTTCAGTGGCGTTCTCAGCCTCTATTCCATGGACAAGAGAGGAAGCATTCCTCTGCCACTTCTTCCCGGCGGCCAAGCCTTAGTGAATCCACACCTGATGGACGGTCATAACTTCTACGTTCTACCAAAGCTAGGAAAGATCTTGGTTATGATGGACAAGCTTGGGAACGAGAATTACCAGCCGATGCTCATCCCAGTTGAGGGAGGTATTCCCGAAAAGGCACTGGGGGACAAATATCAAGACGAAAAACTGGCTTGCGTCGAATGCGATGTTGAGAGGAATATTGCATATTTCGACAGAGATGACAGGAAGAATCCCGAGACAGAATGTTTACGGGTTGACCTAACAAATGGAGGTGTGACTTCTCTCGGAAGAAGCCTTTACGGCAACAGGTGTATCGGAGTTAACTCTGATCATTCCAAGGTTATTCTCGCTGACGGGTACACAGCGGGTGACGTAGTTCTATTCTACTGGCAGGATGGAATGAAGGAGAGGAAACTACTCTACGGTACTCCTATAGCTGAGAGGGGCGGCAAAATGGTCCCACCCTCCGGAATCGACTGGTGCAACTTCGTAGAAGACGACAAGGGACTCCTCTTCGTATCCAGCATCTTTCACGACGCCGGAGGCCTAACCTACCTCGGATTCGACAATCCTTCCAAACCAGCTCAAGTTCAGATTCGTGGGCTCAAGCACTCAGGAGTCGGAGAACTAATTGGATCAAAGAAAATCAAGGATAACCTCTTCGTTCTCATCTACAACATTGACGGTGCCTCATGGGTCTACATGGGAGCGTTCACTGCCGGCAATCCTCCTTCATTCAAAATCACCAAAACGCTCTGTGGCCAGGGCCAGCTTTCTGATGGCGTAATTCAGGGAGTAGACTGGCAAGTAAACAAGAGTGCGCCAACGACCGCTGAATTTATTCTGTCGTTCACCAAGGCTAACATGCCTTCCCAGCTCTACCTCTATCCTCAGGACGGAAAAGGCTCAGTGACTCGTCTCTCGGAGGAGAAGGTCTTAGGCATTCCCCAGGATTATCTTTCAGCTGGGGAAGACGCGAGCTACACCACTTGGGATGGCCTGAGGGTCTCAGCGAGACTCTATCTTCCGTCGCCCAAGCTCGGATACACGGGTCCACGCCCACTGGTGGAGTATGTTCACGGCGGGCCTCAAGGCCAAGAGAGGCCGGACTTCACCTGGTTCTCAATGCCACTGATACAATACTTGACATTGAATGGGTTCGCGGTCTTCGTCCCGAACGTCCGAGGAAGTACCGGGTATGGCATGAAGTACATGAAGCTGGTTGATCGGGATTGGGGTGGAAATGATGTCAAGGACCATCTTGAAGGCTTGAAACATATCGAGAAGGATCCGAGGATCGATTCCAAACGCAGAGCTGTTGTTGGACGATCCTACGGCGGCTTCATGACGCTAACACTTGCCTCCCGGTTTCCAAACATGTGGAAGGCTGCAGTGGACATGTTCGGACCTTACGACTTGCCAAAGTGGGCCTCTCGAACCCCGCCCTCCTGGATGCCATACATCCGACTAGCGGTTGGCGATCCGGAGAAAGATCGCGAGATGTTATTGGCGCATTCGCCAAAGACCTACCTAGCAGATCTTACATCTCCGCTGATGATAATCCAAGGAAAGAACGACCCGAGGGTCCCGGAGCCAGAGTCAGCTGAGATCGCGGCTGACCTTCGCAAGCGGGGTGTCCAAGTGGACTATCTTGTCTTCGAGGACGAAGGGCACGATGTGCTTCGGTTCAAGAATAGAGTGACTTGCTATTCGAAAATAACCGAGTTCTTTCTCAAACATCTCGGCTCCTGAGCCCAGAGAGTGATGATCAGTTAGAAGAATGGATTACGATTTAGTCCGGATGTGGTTACTTCCACTCGGAGCCTTCTGAACTTCTTTCTTTTCTCGCTCTCTCGCTTTGATTTCGGACTCTCGTTCTGTCTCTGACTCCTTCTCTTCTTCCCGCTCCTCTATTTCTTCCGAGACATGTTCTTCAGATTCTTCATCGGTCTCTTCTTCCAAGTCTCGGTCTTCATTCATGTCGTCTTCTTCCGAACTCATTTCAACCCCACTCAACACCGATAATGCCGAGGGTCAACCGCTACTCCTATTTTCGCTTTGGCCTTTTGATCGACAACCGTCTCTACGATACCGAATCGTCATATTGAACGCCACAGCTGAAATGACTCCGAATCAGAGCCATAGGACGCCTCGAATGAACGTTGGAAAGAAAGAAGGGGAGGCCCACCAAAGAGAAGGTGGGTCTTTAGTCGGCTACGAGCCCGTCGGCTCCTGCTGGAACTCCAGTAATGGTGTCGATGAGGGTTAGGCTTCCGTCGGAATGTACGCTGAATCCTTCGATTGTGTGGCTTGAGTTGATGAAGTTGTAGAGGAACCCGCTGTTTCTGGTCAGTGCGAGGTCAAGGTTGCCTGCGCCTGTGTTCGCNGCGACAGCCTGGAGTAGAGTAATTCCACCGTTGGAGGCGATGGCGTAGCTTGAGATTGTTCCGCTATGTGCGTTTGCTGTGTAAGCAAAGCGACTGTTTCCTGTGACGACGAGCCAACAAGCTGCCATCTGTGTGTCAGGAATGGAACCACTTACTATGGAGAGATCGCCTGTGTTCGAGAGGCCGTAAGATGAGACTGCGCTGGTCCCCGAGGGTCCGCCGGCTGCTTCGCTGACGATGAGCTGACCCTTCCTGTCTATGACGAATCCGAAGGGTGTAGCGCCGCTGGAAGCGTGTGTCGTAGGTCCGATGGCAACTCCGTTTGAGTCAACAATGTATGTGTCGATCAGGCTCGTCGATTTCTCAGCGACTACCAAGACCGACCCGGTTGGGTTGAAAGATATCTGCGCTGGAGCAGTCTCTCCACTAAGAGGTTGGACCGATCCTGCAATCGCTGATAGTTTGCCGTCGTCGTTTAGGTGGAAGCCTGCGATGTTTCCGGCAACGTCCTTTCCACCTGCATCTAGCACGTAGACCACGTTTTCATGGACGGTGACGCTGATCGGGAACGTTCCCTTGGAACCGACTTTGTCAGTGAGCGTTAGACCGCCGTGATTGACTCGGAAGGCGGATATGTCGTTGCTGCCCGCGTTGACTACCAGTAGGGATTTGGAGTCCGCGCTGAGAACTAGTCCGGCTTGGTTGCTTCCGGTTAGACCTGCGCCTCCAAGACCGTTGGTCGCAAATGTTCCTGCCCACGTTAGAATTCCATCAGCCGATCTGCCGTAGACTAGAACGCTGTTGCCTGACGGGTCGTTGGTCATGATGTAGACCGCCCCGATGGAACTGTGATGTTCATTGTAGGGTCGGGCGGCTGCCGCGGGAACAATTAGAACCAAGAGGGAAACGATAGCGAGGAGCATCGATACCTGTTGCTTTTTCATTTTACAATTTCACCTCCCAAATTCTCTGTAACGGCTTGGAATAGCTCGAAAATCTATTTGAGGGATTGGCGAAATGTGGCCGTTGTCTGGTCTAGATCTGGCCTGTTTCTATCGAAGGGTCGTCCTAAACAGGACTATGACCCCGAGAGCCTCGGCTATNTTGATACCAAGCAGATAAGGCAGGAACGGGTCTCCGATGTAGGGCGACATTGTGGCAAACGAATAAACAGACAGGATGTTCTGAACGAAGAGGATCAGTGAGAAGACCGTTAGACCGAGACTGAACTGGGCGTGCGTATCGCGGTATATTCGTCCGTAGACGATGATGAGCCCGAGAAGAAGAATCGCGTTGAGGCCAGCAGTGTACATGCTCGCGTCCATCAGTGAAACCATTATTCTTTCACCTCTCTAGCTCCGGGTTGGATTTGAGTCCAGATCTCGTCGAATATGTGAAGGTGGGCCTCCATCTCTTGGGATAGAAAGTAGAGCTTGCCATAGCGCTCACCAGATGGAGTAATGAGATTGTTCTTCTCCAATGCTCGGATGTGGTGCTCTGCGACCCGATAGTGAACGTCAAGGGCCTCAGCAAGCTGATTGACATTGTGAGGCTCTTTACGAAGGAGATTGATGATCCTGCCACGATTGGTCCCCCCACGAGACCCGGCGAGAACGTACCATAGGAGACGCTTCCATGATGTATCGGATGGAGAATGGATCTTCGCCAATTCCGAAACACCTGAAGCATCTTGCAATCAACCTCGACCATGCATTAAGACTTGCAAGAATGATGGAGACGATCCGTCTAATATTGGCTGGTCAGGATTAGGTCAGGATGCGGCCAAGATCCTCTTATGCTCAGGTCTAGCGTTGCGACTTCAGATGCCTAGCTTGTTCGAAGTGAACTCCATGCCTTACTCCGTGAGGCATAGCAACCGCAGTTGCCGTGATTCCTACGACGGCGAGCTGGATTCCTAGTAGCGCTACAAAAGCCATGTCACCCAGCAAATACGCCCTGAAAGCGGCTTGCAGAGTCCCTGTAGGAGTGAAGGTCAAAGCGTCTCCCGCCATTGCAGCGACCTGGATCATTGAGAGAAGAAGGGCCGTGATGTACGCAAGTCTTGGAACCACTAATACGGCAACTGCGAGGACGAGGTCGAGAACCGCAAATGCGAGGAGGCCATTTGCGTGGCTTGGGGCGACCGCTCGAAGCCATCTATCACTCGCCACTATCCATGCGCCAACTAGACCCGAGACGAGAAGAATTGGAGTCAGAACGGATTGTGTAATTCTGCGGGAATGTCCCGAGGATCCATTTTCCCTTGTTCTCAAGACTTACTCGCCTTTTCCCATCATTAACGACTGAGAGGCTGAACTAACTGGTTTGGACTCTAGAAAATGGGACCTAGAATTGAATAGGCCAATCCCGTAATTCTAACTTGAAGCGCATAACAACCCAACACCTGCTCAGCTTGGCGCTACACTATCCACGCTGAGCCGGTCGCGTACACGATTTGCGGATGAGATTATAGCCGAGCGCTGCAAATCAGAGTCGAATGCTAGCCGAGTCTCTCACAGGAAAATCGGCACTTGAGTTCTCAGGGCTCCGGGGATGGCTTAACACTCCGCCTCTGACAATAGATAGTTTGAGGGGAAAGGTGGTGCTCCTCGACTTCTGGACCTACAGCTGTGTAAATTGCGTTCGGTCGCTGCCTTACATGAAAATGATCCACGAGAAATACGCAGGAGATCCGTTCGTTTTGATCGGGGTTCACACTCCCGAGTTCGAGTTCGAAAAACTACCGGAGAACGTTGCCAGTGCAGTGAAGAGATTTGGAATAAGATACCCGGTCGCAATCGACAGCGAGAACACTACATGGAAACTCTACGGAAATCAGTACTGGCCACGGCAGACCCTAATCGATTCCAAGGGAACCGTTCGATGGGAACATGCAGGTGAGGGAGATTACGACAAGATGGAAGACAGAATTCGAGACTTGTTGAAAGAAACTGGGAGGCCAGCAGGGAACAAGAGCAATGCTGGATCGGACAAGCTGGAGAAGTTTGGGTTCACACCGAATACGACTTCTGAAATCTACATGGGGACATTGAGGTCGCAGGGTTTCGGAAACGGACAAGTTTCGGTGCCTGGAAGCCCCACTCGCTACGTAGACGGTGGGAAACATTCGAGGGACATTCCGTACNTGAGCGGAGATTGGACNCAGTACCCCGAGTACATCATGCACGAAACTACCCAGTCCGGCTACATTCTGCTGAAATATGGTGCCCGGAACGCGAACGCCGTTCTGGGAGTGGCAGACATGAAAGAGGTGAGAGTTGACATTGAACTTGATGAAAAGCCGATAGAAAAAGGGAAGGCCGGGGCTGATGTCCAGAGGGATTCCATTGGTAGTTTCCTCCTCGTCGCTGAGAACAGGCTTTACGACATTGCTCGCACCAGGGCCTTCGAGACTCACGAGCTTAAGCTAATTACGAAGGCTAACGACCTGTGTCTTTACACGTACACCTTCGGCTAGAGCGAAACATGAAGACTCCTATTACGACGTCACTTCCCCTGCTGCCCAAAGGCGGATCACGAATGCCCGAGAATCCGGTGGGTCTTATACGGGTCCTCTAGGGTTTTCATATCATCAGCCGAGAGCTGAATATCAAGCGACCCAACCGCTTCATCAATGTGCTCAAGTTTAGTAGCGCCTATGATCGGCGCATTCACGCCTTTGTGCAGTAGCCATGCCAGCGCTATCTGGGCTGGCGTCACTCCCTTCTCCTTTGCAATCTCTTCCGCACGTTCCACAACGTCAAAGTCCTCTGGACGGAAGAACCGCTCCGCGAAATACTTGTCAGTCTTGTATCGCGACGTGCCAGGCGTCTTTCCCCGTTTGTATCTTCCCGTCAAGAAACCTCTTGCCAACGGGCTCCATGGGATCAGGCCTATTCCCTGATCTTTGCATAATGGAATCATCTCGCGTTCTTCTTCTCGGTAGCATAGGTTGTAGTGGTTCTGCATCGAGACAAATCGCGCGACGCCAAAACGGTCACTGGTGAAGAGGGCTTTGGCGAACTGCCAGGCCCACATACTAGACGCGCCGATGTATCCGACTGTTCCTTGCCGGACCAGATCATTCAGCGCGAGAAGTGTTTCCTCGATTGGTGTCGTGTAATCCCATCGATGGATCTGGTAAAGGTCGATTTTATCAGTCTGTAGTCGCTTGAGAGATTTTCTCACATGCTGTAGGATGTGGTATCGGGAGAGGCCCTCTTTGTTCGGTCCTTCGCCGACCTTAAGCCTCACCTTACTAGCGATGACAACATCATCACGATGGCCTTTCAGCAGTTCACCGACAATCTCCTCGGAGCGTCCGTTGGAATACAGGTTCGCGGTGTCAAAGAAATTCACTCCGAGATCGACAGCTCGTTTTACTATCGGTCTCGCTTTGTCAATCTCGACCATCCATTCTTCGGAGTTACCGAATGACATCGTGCCCAGACAGATCCGAGAGACTTGTAGTCCAGTCGATCCAACTCTGGTGTATTGCATCTGAGCCAGATAGATTGGCCTCTCTCCAACGTGCGTTTAAGCATTCGATGAACTTACGTTGTATTGTCTGGCTATTATGAAGTGAAAATCGCCTGTACTCCTTTCTGCTCTAGCTTCTTTCGCCTCTCTCGTAGAGCTTTGAGAATAAGCCCGCTTCCAACTAGTCCAATGCCAAGGAAGCCAGCGTAGAAGGGGAAGTTGAAGCTCGCAATCACTAGAGGGTTCGTATAGGTATTGAGATCAAGGCCGAGAAGGTTGACTGGGAGGTTACCGGTACCTGAGTAGGGTGGCACGACCCCGTATGCGCCGAGGAGGGCGGTATCGGCCGCGATGTGCATTAGGAGAAAGCTGAAGTAGAGTTCAATGAGCGCGCACAACCCAAAACATATCCCTAGAGGCCGCCACCATGCAGTCTTCTGAATGCTAGCCGCAGCCAAAGCGACAAAACCGAGAACCGATAATACTCGCGTTAATGATCCTAAGGTCGTGGCAAAAGGCGTGCTTTGGAGCAGTCCAGTGGCAATCGTCTGCAAGTAGAAGGGTGAAACCTTGATCGCCAACAGATTGCCCGAGTGGACGCCGGTAATGGTCCACCACGGCTCATTGGTCAGAGCTAGAAACAGAGCGACTGCCGAGCTGACCAAGACGAAAGGATCTGCTCGATCTAGCAGACCCATGGCTATGTTAGCCTCAAATCTCTAAACTACTAATCCCCAGAGAGGTACGAGTCTGATAAGTGCATCTGAGTCAAAGGGCAGGACTGTCGCATGAACTAATGATCGCGATATCTCTGCATATCCAGAGTATTACATGGATTGAATATTGTTAGACCGATAAAGAAACGTACAGCCAAGACTAAGTCTTGGGAGGCTTCGTGCCTCTCGGCCACTTTTTCACCTTATCTACAATTGGTCTCGTCTGATTCTATTTCCCTGGCTAGGACCCTACTGCAAGAACAAGGCCGGTGGTGGGAGATTTTTTCGTCCAGAGATTTCGGGGCGTCCATGGAACTCAGACCTCTTCACCCGTGAGCTAGCGGTCTGCACGAGTAGCTCTGAGTGGAGCAGGCAAAAAGGCGTACCAAGGAATTCTACAGTTCACCTTGAATCGCTCGGGATGGGTTACTAAGCCGTTTTCTACTGCAGGTTCGAGAATATTCCGGAAAGACTGACCATTCCGTAATACTACTGAGTGAAATCCTTGGGGTCACGTACTCGGGTCCTGACGTCGGCATCGCCAGCTGTGGCTCTGCTTCTAGGATTCATCCTGGTCATCTTGGGAAGTTTTGGAGAGGGGATCGATTTCACCCAAAGTGGGTGGAGCTTTGTTACTATCGGGCTAATTGTAGAGGTTGCCCTCCCAATTGCGAGAAGACTCAGGTAGGAGAGACTAACCGTGAGGGAGTATTTCGGGAGCCTCTCGAAGGGACAGGTCTGGCTGTTCGCCCCCCAACTTGCCTTACTCGCCCTGACTTTTCTTCGATACCTGTCAATTCTCTACACCGCTCCTATCATAGTTGCTCTCGCATCAATATGGGGATGGCTTGACTACACCAAGAAAACCCATCGCACCGCCCTCGAACTACTATCCCAGTTCGAAGTATTATTGGAAGACTTTGGCCGGCTAAATTTTGAACAGAGCGGTGAGGCAGAGGACAAGAGGATTGTCGGACTTTTGGACATTGTCCCTCCCGAGTCAAACGCGCTAAGACCGGAGATCGCGTCGGCAAAGATTCCTGGAATCAAAGACCTTTTCCTTGTCTTCCAATTTTGGTATTTCTCGATGCGGGACAAGGTCAGAATAATGATGCGAAAAGCAGGCGTAATCTTGGATTATGATCTGGTCGAGCTTGCCAACGACTTTGTCGAATTCTATAACGGATACCTTGACAAGATTGCCGAGGGGACCCTGAGACTCGTCAGTAAGGAAGAACTGGTTCGTTCACCAAGGGCGAGAGAGATCTTCAAGAGCTTCACAGCAAATCTATCGGAACTTAGAGGGAGAGGAAATGCATTCTTGAAGAAGCTTCGAGGCTACGGATACTCAATCTCGGGAATGGATGTCCGACCCTTCGACATAGATCCATGGGCAGATTCGAGCAATGAGAGCCCTCCAGCTAGAAACTAGCGAGCGACAGCAGCGGAACGACCGAGTTACGCCCCCTGTAATCCTTCGGAATAATTCGATATCGCTAGGAGTATTCCTCTTAGCACAGTCTAAATAGAACCCAGGCCACTCTGTTTTCAACCATGAACATTCGATATCTGAAACTACTCGCCTTCGTGATCCCAATCATAATCGTGGCCGCGGGCTTCGCTGCGACCCAGGTCGCATTCCAAAACACATCCAGGATAAACACTGGCTTGAACATATTCATAACACAGCCCTCCAACACAAATCCGGGAAGCTGCCCTGCACATCTCAACTCTCTCTATGTCAACAACCCCACTTCCGTATTCTGGAACCTAACGCAAGGGGGAGCTCCACAAGTTGAGTTCTTCTGCATCGACAACCAAGGTTCAGTAGCCGACAATCCTACTGTAACTAGTAGTCTCGGCCCACCCGGCGCCTGCCCTTCAACGGGGAACGGATTGGTTTTCCAGGCCCCGAGTGGCGTTCCACCATCGCTCGCAGCAAACCAGGCAACAATCTCTCCGGTTTCAATCGGCGTGTGCGCTGGCTCCTTCGCCCTGATAGCGAATCCTGGACCGACATTTTCCGTGACGGTCACGTAGTGCGGAAAATGCATCTATCGACCATCTTAATTTCCCCTTTTCTTTTTCTCCTACTAATAACGAGCGTATTCGGCGCACCTTCAGTTTCATTCGAGAACACGACCAAGATCAACCCTCCCCCTCCACTGAACGCATCCGCCAGTGCCAGTCCTAANCCTGCCAGCGTCGGCCAACAGGTCTCGTTCTCGTGTACAGCAACGGGGGGAATCCAACCATACTCTTTTTCTTGGACCTTCGGTGATGGGAGTTCCGGCACCGGACCGAACCCAACCCACACCTACGCTACGACTGGAGCGATGGTCGCAACTTGTACCGTTATGGATCAGATTGGTTCATCCGCGAGCGATTCTACGCCCGTCATCGTAGTCTAAGGTTGGCCTCAAGCGGCCAGCAGAAATCAGCAAGTGATAGTTGGGTTAGTCGGCAAAGGCGGTGGTGGCGTCCTCTGGTGATGGGCATCTCTTCCAGGCACGGTGTCCTAGCTGTTTTCTCCACCCTGGGATCCCACCTGCGTCGAACGTCGACCTTAC
>JGI25385J37094_10000141_pt1 | contig 15340 bp, 15 predicted proteins | sample GraSoi013_1_40cm_FD_37094 | JGI IMG/M metagenome (IMG submission 37094) | reverse complement strand
GGGCGCGTCACTTCGACGCCGGCGGGGATCGACTGCCCGGCGGTGTGCACAATGACCGTGGCGGCGGGCACCCGCATCTCGCTGACGGTAGTGCCGGACGCGAGCTCCACGTTCGTGGGCTGGGGTGGTGCGTGCAGCGGCGGCGGCGGTTGCAGCTTCACCGCGAACGGGGACCAGACCACGTGGGTGAATCTCGACCTGAGCATGCCGCCTCCGCAGAGCTGTTCGGCAATCGCACCCCCGGACGACGTGCCCATGCAGCAGTTCGCAGCGCTGAAGTAGCGTTCAGACGTAACGGAAAACAAGGACGGCGACCGCGGCGGACACCAACGTCGCGCCCCACAGCGGCGTGCCAAGGATCGCGAGCCATCCGAGGTGGATGTAGGCGGCGGACAACAGGGAGATGAACAGCCGGTCGCCGCGCGTCGTCACGATGTGCAAGACGCCCCGGCGCGGCGCCCCTCCTGGAGACCGCCATTCCCACACCACCATCCCGGCGAGGAGAACCCCGATGAAGATGCAAAAGACGGCGGTTTGCCACGTCCACGCCATCCATCCCAGTCCGCTCGTCGTTCCTGCCATGCCTCCCCCTCAAACGCGGCCGAGCGCGAAGCCCTTGGCGATGTAGTTGCGCACGAAGTAGATGACGAAGGCGCCCGGGATGATGGTGAGCGCGCCCGCCGCGGCGAGCAGGCCCAGCTCGTAGCCCGACGTGCTCGCGGTGCGGGTCATGGTGGCGGCGATGGGCTTGGCATCCACCGCCGTCAGCGTCTTGGCCAGGAGCAGCTCGACCCAGGAGAACATGAAGCAGAAGAATGCCGCGACACCCACGCCGGCGGCGATGGTCGGAATGAAGATGCGGATGAAGAACCGCCAGAACGGATACCCGTCGACGAAGGCCGTCTCGTCGAGCTCCTTCGGCACGCCCGACATGAACCCCTCGAGGATCCACACCGCGAGCGGGATGTTGAACAGGCAGTGCGCGAGCGCCACCGCGACGCGCGTGTCGAACAGTCCGATCGCCGAATACAGCTGGAAGAAGGGCAGCGCGAAGACTGCCGGCGGCGCCATCCGATTGGTGAGCAGCCAGAAGAACAGATGCTTGTCGCCGAGGAAGCGGTAGCGGGAGAAGGCGTAGGCTGCCGGCAGCGCCACCACCACCGAGGTGACCGTGTTCATCAGCACGTACCCGAGCGAGTTCAGGTAGCCTCCGTACCAGGTCGGATCGGTGAAGATCTTGCGGTAGTTCTCCAGGGTGAAAACGCGCGGCCAGAGCGTGAACGAGCCGAGGATCTCGTTGGTGTTCTTGAAGGACATGTTCAAGAGCCAGTAGATCGGCATCAGCAGGAAGAGGATGTAGAGCGCCGGCAGCAGCCAGACGAAACGTTTCATTTCACTCGGCCTCGCCCTTGGTCATCACCGTGTAGAAGATCCAGGACAGCAGGAGGATGATGAGGAAGTAGATGAGGGACATCGCGGCAGCCGGCCCCAGGTCGAACTGCCCGAGGGCGACCTTCACCAGATCGATCGACAGCAGCGTGGTCGCGTTGCCGGGTCCCCCGCCCGTCAGCACGATGGGCTCGGTGTAGATCATGAAGCTGTCCATGAACCGCAGCAGCACCGCGATGGTGAGCACCCGCTTCATCTTCGGGAGCTGGATGTAGCGGAACACCGCGCCGCTGGAGGCGCCGTCGATCTTTGCCGCCTGGTAGTACGCGTCCGGGATCGCGCTCAGTCCGGCGTATGCGAGCAGGACCACGAGCGAGGTCCAGTGCCACACGTCCATCGCGATCAGCGTGGTCCAGGCAGCCACGGGCTGCCTCGTGTAGTTGTATTCGATGCCGGCGGCGTTGAGGGACCGGCCGAGCAGCCCGATGTCGGGCAGCGCGAGAAGGTTCCACATCGCGCCCACCACGTTCCAGGGAATGAGGAGCGGCATCGCCACCAGCACCAGGCAGACCGAGACCCAGGGCCCGCGCCGCGGCATCGCCAGGGCGATGGCCACGCCGAGCGGAACCTCGATGGCGAGGATGATCCCGGTGAACAGCATCTGCCGCAGGAGCGAATTGTGGAAGCGCTCTGAATGCAGCACGGCCTCGAACCACTTGACGCCCTCGAAGAAGAAGACGTTCTCGCCGAACGTCTCCTGGACCGAATAGTTGATCACCGTCATCAGCGGGACGATGGCGTTGAAGGCCACCAGCAAGACGACCGGGACCACCAGCCACCACGCCTTCTGGTTGGGGGTCTTGGTGCTCACCGCTGCTCCCCTTCCACGATCCAGCCGTCCGCGTAGAGCTGCGTATGCGCCGGGTCGAAGGAGACGAACGCGCGCTCGCCGGACACGTGGTGACCCTGTGTCACCAGCAGCTTGATGGTCGCGTCGTCGTGCTGCGTCTCGACGATGCGATGACGACCCGTCTCGCTGCTCTTGGTGATCCTCACCGGGATCCCGCTCGATGAGAAGCGCACGAACTCCGGCCGTACCCCGATCTCGAGCTTGGCGCCCGCCGGTGGCGTCTTGGGAGGGCCGGCCATCTCGATGACATGGCCCCCGAACCGCGCGAGGCCGCCCTCGAACGTGGCGGGCAGCACGTTCATGCCCGGCGAGCCGATGAAGTACCCGACGAACGTGTGGCGCGGCCGTTCGAAGAGATCCACCGGCGTGCCGGCTTGCACGACGGTCCCCTCGTTCATGAGGACGACCTGGTCGGCGAACGTGAGGGCCTCGGTCTGGTCGTGCGTGACGTAGATCATCGTGGTGCGCAGCCGCTGGTGCAGCTCCTTGAGCTTGCTGCGTAGCCGCCATTTGAGATGCGGGTCGATCACCGTCAGCGGCTCGTCGAACAGGATCGCGGCCACGTCCTCGCGCACGAGGCCCCGGCCGAGCGAGATCTTCTGCTTGCCGTCCGCGGTCAGGCCGGCGGCGCGCTGTCCCAACGTCGCGTCGAGGTCCAGCATCGCCGCCACCTCGCGGACGCGCGCATCCACCGCAGCCTGTGCGATGCCGCGATTGCGCAGCGGGAAAGCAAGGTTGTCGTACACGGTCATGGTGTCGTAGACGACGGGGAACTGGAAGACCTGGGCGATGTTTCGCGCGTCCGGGGGGAGCGCGGTGACGTCGCGCTCAGCGAAGCGCACCGTCCCTTCGGTCGGGCGCAACAGGCCCGAGATGATGTTCAGCAAGGTGGTCTTGCCGCAGCCGGAGGGTCCGAGCAACGCGTTCGCGCTGCCGGCTTCCCATTCGAGGTCCAGGCGCTTGAGCGCCCAGTCCCCGTCGTTGCGCGGCCGATCCTGATACGTGTGCCGCAGGTTCGACAGCCTGATGCGCGCCATGTCGTTCCCGCCCCCGCTAAGCGCTGCCGGTGCTGACGCACCGCCCGTCCTGCGTGAAGTAGAGCCCGCGCGCGACGTCGAGCCGGAAACCCGCGATCTCGCCGACGTCGAAGCGATGGATTCCTTGCGCTTGTGAAACCCAGGTGCTGCCGTCCAGATCGAAGTGGACCACGCTGTCGGAACCGCTGATCTCCGTGATGGAAACGCGGCCGGTGACCGCCACCGCCTGCGCCGGGCCCCCTGCGACGGCGGCCGGCTGCACATGGTGCGGGCGCAGGCCGAACGTGTAGGGCCCGTCCGCGAGCTTCGCCAAAGCACCCTCCGCTTTCCAGCTCACCACCTTGCCCAGCTCGATGCGGTCGCCGCGCTTGATCACGTTCGCGGTGTTGATCGGAGGATCGGAGAATGCGCGCGCCGTGATGAGGTCGACCGGCTGGTGGTAGACGGACGACGTCTCGCCGAACTGCGTGATCCGTCCTTCGTGCACGGTCGCCGTATGGCCACCGAGCAGCAGCGCCTCGGCCGGCTCCGTGGTCGCGTAGACCACCGTGCAGTCGCGATCGGCGAAAAGCCGCGGCAGCTCGTCGCGCAGGCCCTCGCGCAGCTTGTAGTCGAGGTTTGCCAGCGGCTCGTCGAGGAGGATGAGGTCGGCGTCCTTCACCAGCGCCCGCGCCAGGGCGGTGCGCTGCTGCTGGCCGCCGGACAGCTCGCTCGGGCGCCGGTCCAGGAGCGCATCGAGCCGCAGCAGCTCTGCGATGCGTCCGACGCGCGATTTTACCTGTGACCCAGGTACCCGTTCGACCCGCAGCGGCGAGGCGATGTTCTCGAAGACGGAAAGGTGCGGGTAGTTGATGAACTGCTGGTACACCATCGCCACGCGACGGTTCTGCACCGGCACTGCGGTGACGTCGTGGCCACCGAACCAGATCTCGCCCGCGGTGGGCCGCAGCAGACCCGCCATCAGCCGCATCAAGGTCGTCTTTCCAGCGAGCGTGGGCCCGAGCAGGATGTTGAAGCCCCTTGCCGCGAGCTCCATCCGGGTCGGATGGACGTGCGTCTCGGCTCCCACGCGCAGCTCGACATCTTTGAGTGCGAGGGTCATCGGCGGGATCGGGCGATCGGGGGCGGCGCGGGCAGCCGCCCCCTGGTCGATCGTATCAGCGGCTCACCCTCTGGACTGCCATCGCTTGACCAGCTCGTCGTAATCGATCGTCTTGCCCGGAGGCTTCTCGTTGGCGAGCTTGGCCTTCGGACCGTCGGGCCTCCCCAGCCAGTCCTTCGGGTCCTTGGGCTTGTTCAGGCGCGGGCCGCAACCGTTGTAGGTCTTCGCCTTCTCGTCGGCGGCCTGCATCCGGGCCATCACGTCGTCCATCTCGTTGGCGAGGCGGTCCATCGCCTGCTGCGGAGTGAACGCGCCCGAGTTCACGTCACCGATGTTCTGCCACCAGAGCTGCGCGAGCTTCGGATAGTCGGGCACGTTGATGCCGGTCGGAGTCCAGAGCACGCGATCCGGCGAGCGGTAGAACTCGACCAGGCCGCCGAGCTTGGGCGCGCGCTCGGTGAAGGAAGCGTGGCGGATGTCGGAGTCGCGGATGATCGTCAGGCCCACGTGGCTCTTCTTCAGCGAAGTGGTCTTGGAGACCGTGAACTGCCCGTAGAGCCAGGCCGCCTTGCGGCGATCGATCGGCGTCGACTTGAACAGCGTCCACGAGCCGCAATCCTGGTAGCCGAGCTTCATGCCCTCGATCCAGTATGGGCCGTGCGGCGAGGGCGCCATCCTCCACAGCGGCATGCCCTTGTCGTCNACGGTGTTGTTGCCCTCCTTCTTGGGGGCGACCATGCTGGAGGTGAACGCGGTGTACCAGAAGACTTGTTGAGCGACGTTGCCCTGGGAGAGCGCCGGCAGCGACTGGTAGAAGTCGTAGTCGGCGGCGCCCGGCGGGGCGTACTTGCGCAGCCATTCGTCCCACTTGCGGACCGCATACACCGCAGCCGGCCCATTCGCCTCGCCACCTCGGGATACGGTGGAGCCAGACGGATTGCACGAGCCCTCCTCCATGCGGATGCCCCACTCGTCGATCGGGCGGCCGTTGGGCAGGCCCTTGGAACTCGCGCCGGCCATCGAGAGCCAGGCGTCGGTCATGCGCCAACCCAGATCAGGCGCGCGCTTGCCGTAGTCCATGTGGCCGTACACGCGCACGCCATCGATGTTCTTCACGTGCACGGTGAAGAACTCCGCGATGTCTTCGTAGGCGGACCAGTCGAGCGGGACGCCGAGCTCGTAGCCGTAGCGCTCCTTGAACGCCTTCTTCAGCTCCGGTCGCTTGAACCAGTCGTACCGGAACCAATAGAGGTTCGCGAACTGCTGGTCGGGCAGCTGCCACAGCTTGCCGTCCGGCCCGGTGGTGAATGACTTGCCGATGAAATCGTTGACGTCCAGCGTCGGCAGCGTGACGTCTTTTCCTTCGCCGGCCATCCAGTCGGTGAGGTTGACGGCTGACTGCAGCCGCGAGTGGGTGCCGATCAGGTCGGAGTCGTTGATGTACCCGTCGTACAGGTTCCGGTTCGTCTGCATCTGCGTCTGGACCGCCTGCACGACCTCGCCTTCGCCGAGCACCTGGTGGTTGACCTTGATCCCGGTGATCTCCTCGAAGGCCTTGGCCAGGACCTTGGACTCGTATTCGTGCGTCGGGATCGTTTCCGACAGAACGTTGATCTCCATGCCGCGGTACGGCTTGGCGGCGTTGATGAACCACTCCATCTCCTTGAGCTGCTGTTCCTTCGACAGGGTCGAGGGCTGGAACTCCTTGTCGATCCATCTCTTCGCTGCAGCGATGTCGGCGCGGCCTGCCGTTGCGAATGCAAGGGCGAGGAGGACGCCGATCCTGAGTGTGAGTCGGTATCGGATCATGTTGGCTCCGTGCGCGGATTGGGCGACCGCCGAGTGCGGGTCGGGCCTCGCTCATACTACAAAAGCACAGACGTTCGTTCGGGGGGCCGCGTCAATCGTGGATACAGTTGCGTCAACACTACGAATTCATTTGAAAATTAGTCTCAGTCGAGAGTCCGTGAGACGCAAGCAGGACAAGTTCTGAGATGAAGAACGGAACTGGTCCACTCGCTTCCCGGTCGAGAAATGGGAATCGAAGTGGCCCTTGATGGAGCAGCTCGTCGCCAATGCAGCGTTCGGATCGGGACATCCATACGCACGGTCCCCACTCGGAACGGTCGACAGCGTCATACCGATGGGCATCGAAGAGGTGGTCGACCGGCAGCTGGACGTGTTCGTCCCGAAAGGGGCCACGCTTCTCGTCGCCGGCGACGTACGGCCCGATGCCGTGGCGGCCGCGGCGAAAGCTGCCTTCGGCCGTTGGGACGGTGAACCGGCTTCGCCACTGGCTGCCGTACCGCCTCCGAGGGTAACCGCCGGCAGCACGGAGGTGGGATTCCTCGAGCGGCGCTCCCGCCAGCACCCTGCTGGTCTGCGCTACCCGCCCGCTCTCCGACATCCGTGCATCGGATGCCGCGCTCGACGTTCTCGCCAACATCCTCGGGCGCGGTCCGGCCAGCCGGCTGGGTGCGACGCTTCGCGATCGCAACGGCCTCACGTACTGGACGAGTGCGCGCGTCGTCCGCCGGCGGCATGCGCGTGCGTTCGTCGCCTGCCCGCCGCTCAGGGCCGATCAGGCCGACGTCGGCGTGCGGCTCTTCCGCGACGTGCTCGAGCAGATGCGCGAGGCTCCCCCGACCGCGCAGGAGATGCAGCGGGCAAAGGCGGTGCGGCTCGCGGAACTGGATGCCGCCTACGACGACGTGCTCGGCACGAGCCAGGAGTGGATCCGGGCGCGGCGGCGGCGCGAGCCGTACAGGCGAACGCGCTCGGCCAGCTGCACCGGATGCTGGCGGGGCGCTGAGCGTTCACGCGCCTGCGTGGAGAACCGACCGGTACGGAGGGGTGTCCGAGGCGGACGCCTTGGTGCGATTCACTGTTCAACGTCGGACGATGCGCGCGCCGAGTGTGACAGCGCGCACAGCGCTCGCGCACCAGCCGCCACTACGTAGCCGCACGCCCATGTCGCGCTGGAATGGGCGGCCCATGGCTGCGATGGCACAAGAGACGGCGTATTACCTGAACACGAGGGTTCCAAGGCTGGCGTTGATCGCCAAGGGCGTACGGTTCCCGGCGGGCCAATGGATCCGCATCGCAGGCGGCAGCGTGATGCCCTGGCACGTCGAGGAGCTGGTGCCGGACCTCTTTCCAGCGCTCCGCGGAAGACCGGTCCCGTTCCGCGTCCTGCTTACTGATTTCGACGTGACCGAGTACGAGCGGGAGGTGCGTCGGTTCGAGGGGCCGACGNTGCTGTGAAGACCAGGCCTTCCTCCTCGACGCCGGGAGGGCGTCTCGGTCAAGGTGGCCTCCAGCGCGGCTCGCTGAAGCTGCAAGCGCCGGCCGCAGCGCCAGCAGCGAAAGCGACCTGGCTTGCCGATTACGCCTGAGCGGTGGAAGAACGGAACGCGACCGCAGACGCACTGGCCGTCGAGCGGCCAAGACGGGCGCCGGGGTTGTTCGCCACCCGACGCCGTTTTTCACGGTGCCGGCACCGCCGTGTCTCCCGAAGCGGAGGGACGGAAGGATGCCGAGAGTGGTCCTGGTGGGAAGCGATCTCAAAGTGCGTACGCAGCTCTTCGGCTTGCTCGCCGAACATGGCATGTCCGTCGTGGCGGCGGACGACGCGGCGGATGCGATCGCCCGCGTCAACGCGATGGATGCCCCGCCGGATCTGGTGCTGGTCGACCGCCGTGTCGCGCGCGAGGGCGAGCGGGAGCTGCTCGACTGGATGAGGTCCCGTTCCCGATTTCCGAAGATGCCGGTGGTGCTCTTCACGGCGCACGGTGGCAGGTCGGAGGGGGCCACCTCCATCGACGTCCTCAGGGAGGCATTCGACGCAGCGCTCGTGCTCGCCATCGTGCAGGCCATCTGCGAGCCGCCCTAAAATAGGTCGCCTTCCAGCCCGAGCTGGCAGATGTCCCAACACAACCCGGGCAGGTAGTGGGTCCTGCCGCCTTGTGCGTGCACGCCCCTACGTCGAGTGCCGGACAAAAAAAGCGACGAGGCAGTCCGATGCTGGACAGCGAAAATGCGCCTCGTCACTTGCAGTGCGTGGCACGGGTGGTCGTCCATACGTACGCTCCCGGAGGTGGCTCAGGTCTACTTCACGGTGGACGCGGAGATGCAGCTCCGACGCACGGTCGGGCTGCGCGCCCGGACCAAGCGCGCGGTCTTGGAAGTGCTGGAGGCGGCGCTGGAGATCTGCAGGCTCGGCATGGGCCACGTGCACAAGGATGCGCCGTTGATCATCCGGGTGGGCGCCCACCTGGTGACCTACTCGCTGGATCTGGAGAGCGAGTTCGCCACCATCTGGGGAGCTGAGCCGGTGCGTGAAGCAACGGCCTGAACCGTGGGATCTCCACAACCGCTGTCGATCGGGACGTCGGTCCAATTCGCCCGGCTGCAGCGCTCATTCGCGCGCGGCGAAGCTCGCGCGTTGGCCACGCAGCTCGCCCAGGCTGCAGCGCAATCGACGACCGAAGAATCGGATGAGAATGCTTGCCGCGGGCCACCCTACATTCCATCCCTCGAGGGTGGACTGCCGCCTGGTCCACCGGGCGGCAGTCCACGCGTGCGGCGCCGTGCGATGCGAGCGGTGGTCGCTCCCAAGACCACGCCGACAAGCATGCCGAAGCCGGGGATGGTGACGAACGCGTCCTGGTGCGACGCGCCTCGTCCTTGCGAGTTCAGGTAGGCTTGGCATCCCAAGCCGCCGGCCACGTACCCAGCCACCAATCCCGCAACTCCGCATAGCGTGGTGAACGCCAAGGCTGCGAACTTTCGCATCTCCGAAACTCTATCCCGAAGCTCGCGGCGAGGGCTCACCTTCGTGCGCCCGCTGCTATTCTGGTGCTGCGCGAGCGCCCGACGCCCAAATCACNCCCGGCGAAGGGCCCTGCGTCATCCCTGTCACCATCCTTTCGCTTACGAATTGCTTACGTCGACGTCGGTCCAAGGGCGCCGGGATCGCGTAACCGTGCTACATCACAGGCACGGAGGAGTGGCCGAGAGGCTGAAGGCGGCGGTCTTGAAAACCGCTGGCCCGAAAGGGCTCGCAGGTTCGAATCCTGCCTCCTCCGCCAACAATTTCGCCGGTTGACCGACCGCAGTGCGCGCTCGCTGGATGCTTCCAGCTCGGTTTGTAACTCCACCGTAACTTTCGGTGCAAAGTTCCTCAACCGGCGCCCGGCTGAATTCCTGCGCGGCGGGTCGTCATCCCGCCGATCTCTTGCCCAGCACCTGTTCGTGCTGAACGAGTACGCCGTCTTTGTTGGCGACCTGGGTGAACACCCTGGCATCCGATACCACGTAAGGTTGGGGAGCTTCGCGTCCTTGCGGTCGCCGCGATCTTCGCCGCCGTCATCCGCTTCGAGACGCAGCTCGAGAGCAATATGTGCCTAATCAAGTTGTAGCCGCGTCCGCGAGCGATGCGGCCACGAGCTGCGGTCGGCCAACCCTCCTCAACGCAGGCTCGAATCCTGCTCCTCCGCCAAGAATTCCACCGCCCGATCAGCCGATCCCCGGCCGACGCCGAGGTGCCGTCGAAACGAGTTTGCGCCGCCAGCGTAGCTCGCACGGCAGGGTCTTCCTCACTGCGCGCACCGCCGCGCCCGCCACCTGCGCCGGAGGTAGACTTCGCTGCCTGGATGCCATTTCCGATCTCTCTTGCCGGCGTCGTAGCAGTTTCGGGGCTTACAGTGGATGAGACCATCGCGCGTCTCGAGAGGGCGCTCGCAGGGGCCGGGGCCACTGCGCTCAGACGCGAAAGCAATGGACTTCAGTTCGGAGGCACCGCCTTCAGGCTGGTCTCGAACTGGAACGTCTTGGTGCCGATCTCGACAGGCATCATNGAGGTCCGGTCGCGGAATGATGGAATTANTGTCTGGTATCGCCTGCGCTTCACTTGGGTGCTCGTAGCGGTCACGCTACTCGTCACGGGCTTGTTCGCTCCGATCGCCGTTGCCTCGAATGCACCGATGGCGGGGCGCCTCATCTTTCCAGTCGTCGGCTGGCTGTGGCTGTTCGGAGGCAACTTCGTACTGACGCGCTGGAGGTTTCCGCGCTTCCTCACGCGGTCCTTGTTGCATGCCGCGGAATCAGGCAAAGCTCGATGACCGCGTGGAGAAGCTCGGCGAGCTGAAGTTCCAGCTCGCCTGAGCCTCAGAAGGTGAAGATCGCCGACGCGGCCAGGACCAACCCGAGCGTCACGACCGTGATGGTCAGCTCGGCGAGCGCGCCGACCACGAAGGGCCGAACCCCCTGGCGCTTGATCTCGCGGAAGTCCGTCTTCAGCCCGACGCCGGCGAAGGTGAGCAGGAACGCCCAGCGAGACAGATTCGCCAGCGAGGCGATCTGCGCCTTGTCGAAGACCTGGAACGTCGCAAGGAGCGAGACGAAGAGGAACCCGAGGACGAACTTGGGGAACTTCTGCCAGAGGAACGCCGCCTTGCCTTCCACGGCTTTCGCCTGCCCGCGCGAGGCCCAGTAGATCGCGTATGCCAGGACGACGAACCCGATCATNGCGTTGCGCGTGGACTTGGTCAGCACGGCGATCTTGCCGGCGGCGTCCGAAAAGATGGCGCCTGCCGCCGCCGCTTCCGCGGTGTTGTCCACGGCGAGTCCGGCCCAGACCCCGAATGCGTGATCGCTCATGTGCAGGAGATGGCCGAGCGCGGGATACGCGAACAGCCCGAACGCCCCGAGCGCGAGGATCGCCGCGATGGCGAAGGTGGCATCGTCGTCGTCGGCCTCGATCGCGCCTTTGGCGGCGATGATCGCGGAGACGCCGCAGATGGAGGATCCGACCGCGAGCAGGCTGGTCAGCTTGGGCTTGAGCCGGAACCAGCGGCCGAGAAGGGTCATGATGCCGATGGCCACCGCCAGCTCGATCGCCACCAGCGTGAGCGAGACGCCGCCGAGCTTGAGCACGTCGCCGAGCAAAAAGCGCGCGCCGAGCAGCACGATGCCGGCCTTGAGCCAGAAATCGTACGTGGCGACGCCTGGGCGGAACACCTGCGCGACGCCCACGGTGTTCGCGATCACCATGCCGAACACGATGGCCCAGAGCACGTACTCGATGTTCGGCAGCGCGAGGTGGTGCGCCTTGCCGTAGTCGCGCAAGAGGGCCTCGCTGAGCTTGCCGGCATACCCGATCGAGAACAGCAGCGCGACGCCCGGAAGCAGCCGCACCAGACGCCAGGGCAACGCCACCGCCGTGGGCCGCTGGAATGCAATCGCCTCGGTCATCTCACCACCCCACCGTCAGGTTGATCGACTTCACCAAGGCGACCGCGGCCAGCGCCGCGATCACCGCCCACCAATCCAGGGACACTCTCTTCAGCACGGTTGTCTCCAGGTTTACGCGGCGCACTCGCCTTCCGAGGTCTGCACCTCGAACGCCTTCTGTTCGCCGAGATCCACGAAGTCTTCCGGGGCCGGGTTCTCCAGCGGTTCCAGGTCGGCGAGCAGCGCCGAGATGCGCTCGGGCGCCGCGCGGGCCAGGAACTGCGCGGCCGATTCTCCGGGGGCCGCCTCGCGCGCAGCCAGATCCGCGAGCCGGCGCACTGCCTCCGGCACCCTGCGCGCCGGCACCTTGGCCGCGAGCCGTCCGAAGCTCGCCTGCTCGGTACCGAAGCTCCCTCCGACGTAGAGGTGGTACTGCGGGACGGGACGAGCGCCGACCTTGCGGACCGAACCCTGCAACCCGATTCCGGCGACGTAGTGCTGCCCGCAGCCGTTCGGGCACCCGGAGATCTTGATCGGCAGCGAATCGGCGCGATCGGCGAGCGCGGTGGTCAGCGCGTCCGCCATGCCGCGCGACTGGGTGACCGCCAGCCGGCAGGAATACGCCCCGGGGCAACTCACCACGTCCGAGATCGTGACCGCGCCCGCGCGTGCCAGGCCGGCGTCGGCGAGGGCCGCATGCAGCGAGACGAGGTGCGTCAGGCCGACGAAGCGCAGCAGCACGTTCTGCTCGACGGTCGTGCGCACCTCGCGCTCCGCGCTGAACTCTTCCGCGATGTCGGCGAGCGCGCGGAACTGCGCCACGCTCAAGTCGCCGAGCGGGAGGCGGACTGTCGCCGCGACCAGCTCAGGGTCCCGCTGCGGACGTACGTTGCTGCGCGCGAACTCCTCGAATCCGGGCCTCGGGGGACGCCGGCGCGGGTTGGCGAGCGGAGGCCGCGCAGCGGCNGGCGCGAATGAGACCGGCCGCGGCTCCAGCGTCTTGCGCTCCTCGTAATACTGCCGGAGAAACTCCTCCGCTCCGAGCTTCTCGACCACGAACTTGAGGCGGGCGCGATGCCGGTGCTGCCGGTCGCCGGTCCGGTTGAACACCCGCACCACCGCTTCGCAGACGTCGATCGCCTCTTCCGCCGGAGCGAACTCGTGCGCGACGATCCCGGCCCGGCGCAACGTCGAGAGCCCGCCGGCGACGGTGACCCGGAAGCCAGGCTTGCCGTCGCGCACGCGGGCGAGGAAGCCGATGTCGTTGAAGGAAGCGCCGACGCAGTCGTACCCGCAGCATCCGCCGAAGGCGATCTTGAACTTGCGCGGCAGCGACGCGGAGAGCGGCCCGCGCAACAGGTGCCGCGTCACCGCCTCGGCATAGGGCGTGGTGTCGAACGGTTCCAGCGCCGAGGCGCCGGCGTAGGGACAGGCGGTCACGTTGCGGACGGAGTTGCCGCACGCCTCGCGGGTGGTGAGCCCGGCATCGGCGAGCACTCGCAGCGCATCGTCGGTTTCCGCCAGGTGCACGAAGTGGAACTGCACGTTCTGCCGCGTGGTGATGTGCCCGCGGCCGGTGGAGTACTGCTCCGCCACATCAGCCAGCGCGCGCAGCTGCGCGGGCGTGAGGACGCCCTGGGGGATCTTGACGCGCACCATCATCGCGTCGCCTTCCTGCCGCTGGCTGTAGACGCCGTTCACCAGGCGGAACTGCTTCCACGCATCGGCGGAGATCTCGCCGCGCTCGAACTTGCCCAGCATGGAGATGAACGCATCCAGATCCTTCTCGTCGGCGAAGCCGAGGCGGGTGGGACCGAGCGTCTTGCTATCGAGCAGCGGCACGTTGACCTCCTTCGTGGGCGGTCTGGAGCTGGCTGGCGAGAGCGACGGTCGCTCCGATGACGATGATCCCCGGAGCCTCGCTCCGCGGAGCGGAAGCGACGCCCGCGAGCGTCCCTCGCCAGGCGAATGCATCGGGTCGCGAAGCGGAGAAGAGGACTGCGGCGGGAGTGTCGGCCGGCCATCCCCGCGCGAGCAGCATCGCGGAGGTGGCCGCGCGCGTCGCGATGCCCATCAGGATCACCAGCGTCGCCGCTCCCGGCGCGAGCGAACGCAGCACGGGACCATACGCTTCCTCGGCGTGGCCGGAGACGACTACGAACGCGGAGGCCAGCCCGCGGTGCGTGACCGGGATGCCGCTCAGCGCGGGCGCGGCAACCGCGGACGAAACCCCGGGCACGATCTCACAGGGGATGCCGGCGGCTGCGAGGGCAAGCGCCTCTTCTCCGCCCCGGCCGAACACCACGGGATCGCCGCTCTTCAGGCGCACCACGCGCTCGCCGCGCAGCGCCCGGCGGATCATCACCCGCTCGATGGTTTCCTGCTCGATGGAGTGGCGCCCGGCGCGCTTGCCGACGTATGCCCAGCGCGCCTGAGGAGCATGGCGGAGCGCGGCGCGATCGACCAAGGCGTCGTAGAGCACCAGATCGGCTTCCCGCAGCCGATCGACTGCGCGCAGCGTCAGCAGATCGGGGTCGCCCGGACCTGCTCCGACGAGTGAGACGAAGCCTCTCATGCGGCCTCCCGGTAGAGCTCGTTCAGCGCTCGCAGCAGCAGAGGCCGCCGCCGCGCGATGGCCACGCCATCCGCTTTCCAATGCGCGCGCAGTTGCTGGGCGATCTCCGCCCACGACTCGAGCTCGTCCGGCAGCAGGGCCTGGAGCGCCTCGCGCAGCAGCCCCGCAAGCGCCGGGGCGCGGCCGTCCGTCGAGACGGCCACGGTGACCCCGCCCTTGCGGAAGACGCCGCCGAGGTACGCGCTGGCGGAGTCCGTATCGTCCACCGCATTGACGAACAGGGCCCGCTCTTCGGCTGCGCGCGCGACCGCCCGGTTCACCTCCGGCGGAGCGGCAGCGACAACGAACCACTTTCCGTCCAGGTCGGCCGGAACGAACTCGCGCTCCTCGACCTGGACGCCGGGTCGGCGGATCGAGTCGAGGATGGAGGGAGCGATGACGGTGACGTGTGCGCCGGCCGCGAGCAGCGCTTCGAGCTTGGCAGCCGCGACCTTGCCGCCGCCGACGACGAGAACGGAACGGGACTTCAACTGCAGAAAGACGGGGTACAGATCCACGGAAAGCTCCTTGCGGGAAAGTCACGGCGTCGACCGGAAGCCGGGGCGGGCAAGGAGCGGTGGGGCGAGGAGACGAGGTCGCCGTCAGGCTCGTGCGCGCGCCCGGCACGACATGCCGGGGCGACAACAACAGGCGCACTTGCTCTGCATTCGACGCGACATCGTCCAGCATCGATAACGGACCAGGCGGCAGGATGTCAAGCGCCCCTGGGCGGGACGACGAAAACGTCGTCACCGCACGGGCTTGGAGCGGATTCTTCGCAACAGGTCGTCCACGTCCTTGCGGACGTCGGGGGAGGCGCGCAGCTCTCCCCGGCGCCGTAGCCGGCGGGCGGCGCTCAACCGCGCGGGGAGCTTCCAGGCCAGCGCGCCGTCGAGCGGTTTCACCGGTAGGAGGTTCAAGAGGAGCATGACGCCGTTGCGGCGTGTGAACGCCTCGTGCAGGTCAGCGGGCATCGCGACGAGCGCCGCAAGCGCAAGGAGGACCGCTTGCGCCGCGACGCCCGAGAGCGCGATGACGGATCGGCGGACGGGTGA
>JGI25385J37094_10000138_pt1 | contig 15424 bp, 15 predicted proteins | sample GraSoi013_1_40cm_FD_37094 | JGI IMG/M metagenome (IMG submission 37094) | reverse complement strand
TTGCATAGAATCTCGACCCGTTCCGTTCCGAGTGTCCGGTCCGGCACTTCTACGATATTGTCCTTGGCGAGTGCGGTCCAGAAGCTGGGCCAGCCGGAGCCTGAATCGTACTTTGTGTCTGACGAGAAGAGGTCGGCTCCGCAAGCCGCGCAGACGTATACTCCCTTGTCCTTGTTGTGAAGATACTTTCCTGTGAAGGCCGGCTCAGTCGCTTTCTTCCTCAAGACTCTGTACTGTTGAGGGTCGAGCTGCTTCTTCCACTCCTCATCAGTCTTGTTCATGACCATAAGATCATGATCGCTCTGCCGGTATTTGAACGCCTCACGCTAGCGATGGTTGAGGCTGTCCAAAGCTCAGGTTGAACGATGACCGGAACAGCACTCTCGCGTCGCGAGAAAAGAATTGTAGGCCCCCCTTTTTCCTAGAGAGCTCTCGCCAGCTGAAACTGTTCTGGGCGGGTCTTCTTGTTCAGGGCTTAGAACGGGCAAGTCAAGCATTTTTCCATGATGGATTTCTCCGGGTCATCAAGGGTGAATCTCCCCTAGTTCAAGAATGGCCTGCCCAGATTCCAGATCCAAGCATATTCTGCGCCTGTCGGGTTTGATGAAGAACAGTCTGGCGTTTTTTTCGTTTCGAAGAGCGCGTGACGAATGGACTACAGTTCGTTAATTCCCTCCCGGTAGTCGAGTTTTGTGTCGCGAGGAGCAACTACTTTTGACATTTTTCGGCGAGGGGTCTCGCCAGTTGAAACTGAACCGGGCGAGCGTCGCGTTTCAGGGCGCAGAATGGAACCGTCGACTGTTTTTGTTACTGCAGATTAAGCGTAGAACTCAGCGTGAAGATCTCGCGATGTCAAATCGCTTGCCCGGATTCCGGATCAGTGGCTGATTCTGAACGATTTTCAACTCCAGATTTTTCTTCGAGGCTATTTTGCCTTCCAGGTAAACGCTTTCACCGGCTGGAACTCGGCAAGCGCGTCTGTGACCCAGCCGTACTTCTTCTTCTGAGCCTCCAAGACTCTCTTGGCTTTTCCGCTCTTCATGTCTAGGAAGACGGCTTTTCCTTCGAGTATTGCCTGGCGTTTCGAGCCGTCGGCCAGCATTATGGCGATCGCGGGATTCTCTCTAAGGTTCCGAAACCGAGCCGTCGCCTCGTCCACTCCGAGATAGAAGATTCCGTCTACAACCACCAAGTCAGAGGGTGATAGGTGAGGTCTCCCGTCTGGCCTTACTGTGGCTGCAAGTGTGAGGACTCGATTATTGGCAAGCTCGACTATCTCGCTGGCTGTCAGAGGATTCTGATTATACACCTTCTTGGTGTGAGAACTGGCTTGGCTGAGAGAGTGTTGGATGATCGATTCTAGGTTAGACAATGATACTTCGGTGGCCGAGAGTCACCGTCGGGAGAGATAAGATGATTAGTCTATCCGCAACTTTGCAGCCGTTCCTACGAATGGATTTGCGAGCTTCTCGTCACCAATCGTAGTCTCGGGCCCGTGGCCCGGATATACGGTTGTGTCGTCGTCCAGCTTGAAGAGCCGCTCCCTGATCGAGTGTATGAGGGTCTTGAGGTCGCCTCCTGGAAGATCGGTTCGGCCGATGGACTGGTTGAAGAGAGCATCACCAGTCAATACGTAACCGTCACCGGACAGGCTGATGCTGCCGGGAGAGTGACCGGGAGTGTGGAGAACCTGAATAGTCTCTTCTCCAAATTTTAGGAGTTCTCCATCTTTGAGATAGCCGTCAACCTTCGGTGGTGGGGGAACCTCGGAGCCCATGAACTGGCGTACCCGCGACTGCATCGACTCTAGCATCGGCAGGTCGTCTCGATGGATCATGAATGGAGTCTTGGTCGCCTTTCGGACTTCGTCCACGCCGAGCACGTGATCAAAGTGGGTGTGTGTCGCGATTATCTGCGTTGGTGTGACCTTGAGGTCTTTGATGAACCTCAAGATTCTTTCCGGCTCGTCGCCCGGATCTACTACTAGCGCTTGACCCTGGGACTCGATGACATAGCAGTTCGTCTGTAGCTGCCCCACTACCAAGGCGTTTATTTTCGACAAAACAGGACACCCGACGATCAGGAGACAGAATTGGGAGAATAAGAATTGTAGCGACTGCGATGGCAGCGGCCCCCCGGTGCTCCGGAGAGTATTATTGAGTGGGCAACGTCCGACATGGCGAGTCGAGTATCTTCGGATCAGCATGACGCTTTCGTCATTTACTGCCTGAGCTAGGATTAGATTCATTACTTTGAACAGACTTACGTGAGAGACATAAACACGGGCCCTTATCCCATTAGCTTACAGAAAGCGGACAACGTATCGCAAAGGAAAGCGTGTTCTGTAAGGGAACCCAATCAATCTTTAAACGGGGGACCCATAGCGCCAACCGTTTTCGGTTGAAGACTCTCCATCGCATTGTCTTCAGTGACTGCAGGGCCATGAAGGAGATCAGTGATGAATCGATCCACCTCATGATTACAAGCCCACCATACTTTAATGCACCATTCGACTATCCCGACCTCTTCAAGGACTACGCGGAGTTCCTGCAACTCGTGCAGGATCTTTCCAACGAGCTTTATCGCGTGATGGCCCCTGGGCGAGTAGCCTGCTTCGTCGCGGACGACATACTCGTGAAGGGGCAGAAGTACCCTGTAGTCGCTGATGTTACGAGGCTAATGCTCGACGCGGGTTTTCGATATCGCGACAGGATAGTGTGGGTCAAACCAAAAGGCTACGTCCGAATAAGTCGTCGCAGTGGAGTCGTAATCCAGCATCCCTATCCGATGTACTACTACCCCGACAATATTCAGGAGAGCATTCTAATCTTCCAGAAGGGCAAGTTCGACTACTCATACGTCCGAGAACTCTCTTCGGAGAGGCTCGAGAAATCCAGGATTCCCGTAAACGACTACAACAGTGAAGGGTGGCATTTGACGGTATGGACCATCACCAACGTTCTGCCTCTGGGACCAAGACTGGAGAAGGGCATCGCAGCATTTCCTGAAGAAATTCCAAAACGTCTAATCAAACTCTTCAGCTTTCATGGCGAAACTATTCTGGACCCGTTTTTGGGATCTGGAACCACCATGAAGGTTGCCCAAGAATTAGAGCGTAATAGCTGGGGCTACGAGATTAACCCAAGACTAGAGGGAATCATCAAGCAAAAGATGACCGTGAATAATAGGTCAGGCTCAAAAGTCGAATTTCTGTCCAGACCAAACACGAATGAGCTTCACGAATCGCTCCAGCGTAGAAGGAGAGACAAACCTAAGCTTGTGGCAAAATAGCGGCCGACCTATGAAAACCCCTCAATTGTTCCAGTATGGTCTGGTCGTTATGAATTGTAGCTTGGCCTCTAAGAGGTCCCGGTAGAATTCATCATCGCTCTCTTGCATCTTCGACAAGACCCTGCTGGCCGTCTGTGGCCCAATTCCATAGACTGACTGAGCGATCACGGCCCTCTTCCCGTAGGCAATTACGAGATCGGCGGAACGGCGCGCTCGTGTCAGAGCCTTCTGCTCGCTCTCGTCCAGCTTCTGCTTGTCTCGTTTCTTGTGCAGAATGCTAGCCACATAGCCGCTAGACCAGAAGAAAGGAGCTAGTAGTTTGGAACCACAATTCGGACAAGAAGGACGCCCAACCAGACCAGCAATAGTAACGTCACTGCAGAGATTCTCACAGTCGAAGCATAGCAGGTCGATAGCTCGTCCTTCGATCGAAATGCGCAGTCGGGCCATATTGTCAGCCGCAACATTCTCTGGAGCGATAAGCTCTGGAATGTCCACATGACGATAGAGGATATGGTAGGCTAGTGGTGTAGGCTTGTCTTTGGATCGGAAGAATCTAACGTCCATTTTTTGCTCTTTGACCTGTTTGAAGATTTTTTTCACTCCTTCAAAGTCGGCGCGCTCGACTTGAGCCTCGCGAATTGTCTCGTCGTAGATTGGAGTTAATCGGAATCTCAGCTGTAGCTCTTTCATTGCACCGCCATACATTAGACGGCCGCGACTTAATGCTCCAAACCTCTCAGCGATCTGTTTCATCTGCAGCTCCCATGGAAAGTGTCGGTGCAAAACACCGTGACAGGCTCCTCCTAGCACCGGCTCGTCCACCCCGAAGACTTGTCTGAGGAAGAGATCCTCGAGATCTAGGTCGGCAGTATCCGCTGTCATCTCATAGAGTATCCGATAAGAGTCCCACCACCACATTCGCACCAGCCCTTGGCGTCTGAAGAGTTCCTCGATCACCTCACCCAAGCTGAAATTGAGAACGTCTCCGAAGTGAGTGTGAATTATGATGTAGCGATCAAACCCTTCGATCAGAACCCTCTCATTAGTGGGGACGGGTGCGCCAGTAGCTTTGTGAGTCTCTATCTCGTCGACGACCCTTCGTACTCCGTACGGGTCCGCTGGCCATATTCGTGAGAACTTCTCGACTACCGGGGCACGAGTCTTGTGCTCGTCCAATAATTTATCGACCTGTTTCCGGTACTTTCCCACTCGCACGGCGAGCTCACCCGGGACCGGGAGTATTTGTCCGTCCCATCCGGGAATGGCTGCGGTGGGATCGTTGATGGGGAGAACGTACACTTTTCCGTCATCTGTGATCTGTTTCATCTGCCAGACCCGTCCCTTGACGATAAAGTTCAAGCCAACATGGGCCTTGGTGAGCATGAACTCTTCGCCGAGAATTCCAACCGACTGCTGGCTGGTCAGATCAACCACCTGATATCGTCGCTCGTCCGGAATCATGCTCAAGTTCTCGTAGTAGTACATCCTAGTCCGAAATGTCCGGTAGAGCGTCTCTTCGTCTCGTCTGAGATGCCCCATTTTCCGCATGAACTCTACAACCTTCTCCAACTCAGCCTCCTCAAGCTCAGAATAGGGAAACGCTCTCTTCAGAACTTGTTTGACGTGGCCGAGAGGGACGCTGCCTTCTGAGTCCATCAATAGGCCGGCGATCTGATGGGCCAGGACATCCAGGGCCCTATGGTGAATGATTGTTGGTTCGAGCCGGCCCTCCTTGGCCAGTTCAACTACTCCTATCGACTCCAAGAGATCTTCCGTTGAAACAGATACTAGAACCCCCTGAGAAGTCCTAGTCAGACTATGACCTGACCTTCCTACGCGCTGAACGAGACTGTTGACCTGACGCGGAGACATATACTGAACGACAAGATCGACAGATCCGATATCGATGCCCAGCTCCAGAGTGCTTGTGCAGACGAGTCCCTTGACCTGGCGGGCCTTGAATGCTTCTTCAGCTCGGACCCGTTCTTCTTTTGGAAGCGAACCGTGGTGGACCATTATGTTCTGGTCCATCAAATTGAACTTCGAACCCAACATCTCGGCGTTGACCCGGCTGTTGACAAAGATCAGAGTCGAATCATGTGCATCAACAAGATCAGACACCAGTGCCAGCCGTGCGGCCGCTTCTGGGGCGGTATACAGGCGTCGTGCGAGTTCTTGATCCTCCTCGCCGGGAGCAGGATACTCAATCTTGTACCTAGTATCTTTGCTTAGAGGAATCTGAACAATTCTTACAGGTTCAGAGCCTCCGAGAAATCGAGAAATCTCTTCGGGATTCCCCACGGTTGCTGAGAGGCCTATCCGTTGGAAACCGTCGGGCCGAACTTCCTTCAGTCTCTCTAGCCCAACCGTCAGCTGGACCCCCCGACGATTTCCGGCCAGTTCATGAACCTCATCCACCACTACGGCCTTGACGTGTCGAAGGTGCTGTTTCATTCTCTTTCCAGGAAGGACCGCTTGCAACGTTTCGGGAGTAGTTATCAGGAGGTCAGGAGGTCGCCCTGCCATCCTCCTGCGATCAGCCGCAGGAGTGTCGCCATGTCTGACCTCAACGGTGAACCCTAGCTTGACTGACCAGATTTGCAGTCGTTTGAGTAAGTCTCGGTTTAGGGCTCTGAGAGGAGTGACGTAGAGCAGCGAGATTCCTTGTCGACTTTCGTCTTGGACCATCTTGTCTATGAGCGGTAAGAGAGCGGCCTCTGTCTTGCCCGACCCTGTGGGAGCAATGACCAAGACGTTCTCGCCTCGCACGATGAAGGGAATCGCTTCTGCTTGAGGCGGAGTGGGGGTACGGATTCCGGTCTCTTGCAATAGACCCTTCAGGGGTGGTGAGAGGAGGGTGAATGCTTCTTGCACTATTCGATCCCCGACGTTAGAGAAGCAATCAGACTAGGCTTCTGAGAGATAAACCTCCTAGGTGACGAAAAGTGTGTCCAAACTGGGGAAGCCATGAGCGGTAGAATCTAAAGTCACAACAGCTGGCAGATGCTCCACGATGGAGCTATTTTTTCTCGGTAATCGTTTTGACGAAGTCCCGGTAGGCTTCGGGCTTCATCAGTGAGGGGAGGTCCTTCTTTAGGTCGTCTGGCCGGATCATCGTTATCCATCCCTTTTCGTACGGGCTCTTGTTAACCAGCTCAGGGGCATCAGAAAGTTCGCTGTTGACCTGAACCACGACACCTGAAACTGGGGAGAACACGTCCGCGACAGCCTTCACAGATTCCACCGTGCCAAGACTCTGCATCTGCGCCACCTTTGCTCCCACCTTCGGAAGGTCGACGTACACGATTTCGTGTAGCGAGTTTTGTGCATAGTCAGTGACGCCTATTCGACAATCAGTGCCTTCAACGTGGACCCATTCGTGCTCTTTCGTATAGTAGAACTCTGCAGGAATCCGGAAGTCGCCTTTCAAAGTCTCTACCCGGAATTTCTAGGAAAGGAAGCGTCCCGTATAATAGTCTGGTCTCTCCCAAATCTCTCAGTCTAACTCTTACTCGCCTGAACCCTCTTCAAGAGTGCAGGCACTTGCCGCCAGCTCTTAGCCTTCAGAACTTTCGGCATATCTCCCACGGTCCGGTTCCAAGGCCTCTCGTAGAGCACTCCCCATGCAGTTGGGCCACGTGAGATCAGGGGCATAAGGTCAGGAGCATCATCAATGTAGACATCATAATCAAGGAAAATCTTCTCTCTCCAGCCTAAGACCCTGACGAAACGGCGATATCGAACCTTCTGATTGTCGACCCAACTTCTAGCGGCCTCTACAGTCCTCTTGCTACGACCAGTAACGATGTCAAGGTCGCCAAACTTCTCGATCCGCCCAACCTTCTCGGCAATTCCCGGTTCTGTTGGAGGAATCTCTCGCCAATCGTCCCATGACTCATCCAGTATTCTGTAGAAATCGTCTTTCGAGATTGGAAATCTTTTCCACCAAGACCAACTATCAAGATCCTCCATGCTCAGATGTGTGCCGAACTCCTTGTTGGCTCGATCACACCAGACAAGCATAGACTCGGCCAAGACCCCGTCCAAGTCCACTGCGATCTTCATCTTGCCAGGAGACACTTTCGGCAACTGCTTTGAATTCTAGACTAGATCGGAAACGAGGCTTTAACCTTGAGACTACCGACCCAGTGGAATTGCCGTGTTGTAGGCGAAGAAACTCTAAAGACATGCTCTTTTGAGTCGAGCCGACACGGCGCGATGGACAAGACAGATCGAGACAAGAATGACTGATCCTACCGTTGTAATAATTGGATCCTTCCTCCTCGCTTTCAAAGCTATTCTGGTCGAAGGAAGCGAGGTGGCTATTCTCTCTCTTGCCACGATAAAACAACTAGGTAGGAATAACATCCTCTTCGGGGTCATCGCAGGAGGATTAGGCTCCATCATTACCTTCCTTGTCGTATGGCGAATCTTCCTCCTTCTCCCCGCAATCCTTATTGACTTTGCAACCGCAATAGTCCTGTTCTACTTCTCAAGCAGGTTCCTGCGCGGATTCGTCAAATACGCAATCAGACACAAGTCATTCAGAGAGAAAATGGCCCGAATGGAAAAAGAGGTCATTGACAAAGACCTCATACGCGAAGGGACAACTGATCCGGCTCAACCAATCCGGTTCTCGGTTCCCAACTCACTGCCTGTCCTCACCATTACTCTCACTGAAGGCTTCGAAGCAAGCCTCATTTTAGCGGCAGCAGGGGCATTCAACATCCAGTGGACACTGATTGGCGCTGCTGTCAGCCTCATCGTACTGATCGCTGTCTCCGCGGTCTCTTACGACTATCTAATGCGAGTACCCAGATGGTTACTGGACATCATCGCAGGGATCGTCCTCCTCACATTCGGATCGATCTTCCTCATCAGCGGAGTAACATCCATACTTACCGGCATGACCTAGAATCTCCGCTAAGCCTGCGAACTATAGTCAAGCTTGCCGTAGACCTGCGAAAATCTTGGATTAGATGATCGATAAGAAAAGGGGGTGAGGAAAGGGACTGGTCAATGCCGGAATTTAGTGCGTCACCGTCACTGTGACGGTAGTGGTGTGGGTTAGAGAGCCGCTAGTCCCAGTTATGGTAATTGTGTAGCTGCCGAATCCTGTGTTCTTACCTGTGGAGACTGTCAGAACCACGGAACCAGTCCCCCCGGAGGCGAGCGTAACGCTACTTGAACTCAAGTTGGCCGTGGGGAAATGACCTGTGCTCGGAGATACGCTAGTTGATAGACTGACCGTTCCAGCGAAACCGCTGAGGCTCGTCAGTGTGATTGTTGATGTCATTTGAGAGCTACGTGTCACCGTGAGTGATGAGGGACTGGCAGTCATCGTAAAGTCTGTTGCGCTGAACACCGCTGTCTGCACCGTCTCGGGCACGATCGTTCCAGCGTTTGCTATTGTTACGCACGTAGTGGTCCCTGAGACGCTACTAGAGCTACATCCTGTCTGGTATCCTATGGGAGTACTGGTTGTTGATGCAACGACATTGTATATGGCCGTGAAGAGCAACCCAGTCGTCGGGCTAGGCGGGGGGCAAACTCCGGCTTGTGCAAAGCAGGCAGCAGCCAAATGTATTGTGTCGGGCGTGTCCGTGGACTGGCAGCTAGACCCGGAACCTCCTATGCAGTCCGATACTATGAGAAAATTGGTTGTAGAGAAGATCGAACCAGTAAGATCGACCCCCGAAGGCTGAAGAATCGCATGGTCAGCTAGGACTCTTACGTCGAAACCGTTCAAAGGAGCAGAGTTTTGAATGAAGATAGATACCCGTCGCTGGGTGCCCATTGTTCCGTGTATCGAAGCAGGGCTGGAGGGGCAGGAAGTGGCGCCGGATGGAATTATGCAGATCGTGCCGGTGGTTTGCGCGTGGCCCGGTGTAGTTGCTGGGACTAAGACTAGCGTTCCAAGCAATACTAGAATTGCCGAGAAGAATAATCTTGTCTTGGTCAATACATACACCTATTTTCAGACATCCCGCAATATGCGGCTACGTCTTAAGTTTTCCAGATCAACGCGAGTATGGAGTTATCCTACTATTGCAATAGTCTGCTAGAACCTGCCGGAGCATGCCGCCATTAGCCCGAGCTTCCACCGCTTGCAATGCTTTTTCATCGATTGTCTTAGATATTCTCGCGGACTGGGTTGACTGGCGCTTGCTGCTAGTTAGAGGAATCGCCACGATCCTCTGACACCCACTGAGACCCTCACGTCTTCGTCGATTGTGGTTTCTTTCCATACACGGCGCAGACGATTCCAGCACTCAGCGGAACCGACCTAGACTCAGTGAGCCCCTCCTTCCTCAACAGGTCCGCGATCTGTTCGCCTGTTCTGGCCCGCATTATGGACCGACCCAAATAGGAGAGTGTTCTTCCCCACGAGTCTGAAACCATTCGGCCGAACAGTGGGAACAGACCTATCAGATAGTCATAGTAGAAGACTTGGAAGACACGATTCGGCGGACGAGCAAAATCTAGAGATATCACTATTCCCCCGGGGCTCGTAGTCCTAGACATTTCTCCGAAAGTTCTCTGAGCATCAGAAACATTTCTGAGCGCGAGACTGATCGACGAGGAACCAAAACACCCGTCGCGAAACGGAAGATTCTCAGCCCTGGCCAGGACCCAGTCTACCCTCTGTCCCATTCCCTTAGAATGTAGCCTCCAGCGGGCAGTCTTAAGCATCGATAGAGTAAGATCAACGCCAACAACGTATCCGTGTCCGGAGAGTGTCCGGGCGAAATCAGCTGCCAACAGTCCGGTCCCGGTGGCCACGTCGAGAACTCGCCCGCCGTCTGACGGTCTGGCGCGTCCCACAACGTAGCCCCGCCATCGCCGGTCTTGCGCGAAGGAGAGAAGGCCTAGCAGTACGTCGTATTCGAGTGGGACCTTTGAGAATAGGCTCCGAACATACCGGGCCTTGGCATCAAACACGGGCTAGGACGTGGATGTCTTTGGTGTGGCGGGAGTAGACCTTCTGAAACTGTAGGCGAGACCGGCTATTCCCGCAACGATCAAGATGACAGCGAACACGATTGGCAACAGTTGAGCAGCAGCGTATAGGACTAGCCAGAGGATTCCCAGACCAGCAATTAGGGCCCCCCATCCTAGCACCATGGTCCTGGGTGGAGCATACGTATTCCCTGGGGGAAAGACAAATGCTTCAACGATCATCCATGCACCGAAGAACGTGAAGATCAGGGGAAAGACTGCAAAAATGTTCAATCCTGTCAGGAGTGATGCGAGGATGAGGCCTCCGAGAATTATCAGGAAGACGCTGGCGTTGAGAGGGGCCCAGGGAAGACGATTCATCGCGGATTCAATGAATCTCAGGCTATGCCCTGTTTATAGTACTATTGCACTTGAATCGATGAGCCCGCGCGAATCCCTGTCAGACATGCTGATAGATGTTAGACTCTTGAAAGGTTCCCGTGTTCATCTCTTGCTCAATCTCTCGCAGCATGAGAATCCGCTTGTAAGTGGGCGGATGCGTCATGAATAGTTGAGCCGCCTTGCGCCAGTTCGACTTGGCCTCAGCTTCCATTGCCATCTCCAATTCCCGCTCGCTCAGGACACCGTCGTGGTCCAGATCGTATTTTGACTTCTGATCAATGATCTGCGCCACGTCCTGTTTTGCTTGCGCCGGATCTTCGATGAAGAAAGCCCTCGCACCGTGCGGCTCGCCAGGAGCTATCGACAACCCGTAAGCAATCTTGGTGAGAGCACTCTCAAGCTCTCTAGGCTGTTTAGTTAGATACGCGGAATAGGCGTCCGCGTAGCTCTCTCGCAGACGTGTCAGCCTCAGAGCCAACAGAGTTGTTAGGATGTAAACCACGTACGCTACGACTGCTATGGCTATCAGAGCTCCTGCACTGTTATTCCGATTGGATCCGCGGCCACCATACCCACTAACGTAGCCTCCCCAGAGCACAGAACGAGCTATCAGATAAGCGACCAGCGGTATTGCAGAAATCATCGTCACGACGATAAAGTCACGATGCTTCACGTGACCGAGTTCGTGCGCTATGACGCCCTCGATCTCGTCTTCGTTCAACCTTTGAAGCAGGCCCTGATGAATAGCCAGAGTAGCGCTCTTCTGGGTTCGGCCAAACACAAAGGCATTCGGCGTAGGATCCGGCGAAATGGCCAATCGTGGCATTGGGATGCCCGATGTCGAGGCCATCTGGGAGACCTTGGTCTCCAGCCACCGATTCTCTCCCGGAGAAAGGTAATGGAGTCGACTGGTGGCTCTGACGATGACGGGACCGATCAGATACTGAAGTAGAATTATGAAGAAAGCGCCCGTCAAACCCAGAGCCAGTGTTGTGACGGGATCTGAGATGAAGAAGACGGAAATCAGGGTGATGAGACCCAGAAAAATGGCGAATACCAGGATGATTGTGAATCCCATCGTACGCTTTAATGTGCCTAGTCCCGCCATGATCCATTCCAGATCCTAGAGAACTTAATCCGGCCCCTCTTTAATTCTATCCTGGAAAGGCAGGAAAACCTACCAATGTCCCAGATCGTTTCAGAGATCAACTGCCCGAACTGCGGAGCCCAACTCAACCTCTCCCCAGGAGAACTAGTAGCTACCTGCAGATACTGTGGCTACACATCGGTAGTGGGAGCCAACACTCCGTTCCAAATGGAACACAGCCTCATACTCAACAACCTCGACACTATTCGAATAACCCAAGCCCTCCAAGAATGGATGAGGTCAGGATTCATGAAACCCGGAGACCTCGCAAAGAAGAGCCGAACCAGCATGATAGAACTGAGATACCTCCCATTCTGGCTAGTACCTCTAAGCGCGACCAGCAGCTATGAAGGAGTTCTGGAAAGAGTCACCCCACCAACACCGAGAAAGGGAACGATCCAGAACGACTATGACTGGCTAGTTCTGGGACGAAAGGCCTCAGAGTTTCCGACTAGAGACTACAAAGTTCCGACTCAAGGAAAGATACCTTTTGACTTCACGAAGATAGAGCCTCAGGCAAAGTTTCTGAATAGCGAACTCGACAGTACGGCGGCGGTTATGCATGCCAAGGACGAGGTTGAGGAAAACCAGCGTTTCCTGCTCAAACAAGAGGTTGACCAAGTCACGAAGTTCGATACCACTTTCAACGTGGAGAAACCAACGTACCTGCACGCACCACTATGGTTCATCCAATACGAGTATAAAGGAAAGAGCTACAACGCCATCATTGATGGCAGCAGTGCAAGCATAATCAGGGCAGATATTCCACAAACCGACTTCAAAATGATCTAAGCCCGCCCGAGAGTGGCGCTTTAGAGAAGAGAGGGGACGGTATAGCCGGCAATCCTTGGAATTAATAGGGTAATGGCCCGTATCCCAAGCGGGGTCCATAATACCAAATTGCTAAGTGTGTTGTGTTTGTGGATCTGGGTCTTCCTCCCCGCATAGCGCACGGGTAGATGGTCTTGGAGGGCTCTGGGGAGGAGTACTAGTCCTCTTTTATCTGAAGAGTTTCGTCTTGACGATCAACGGAAGCATAAGGATTCCGACCGAGCGTCCGTCAGGATGGGTGTTTGACAATCTCTGTCTCCGAAGGGTTTCCTAATAGAGCCCGGCCAAAACAGTCNCTAAAGAATTGCCGAGCCAAAGCTGGGGGCAATTCAGGTGAGTCCTTGGGAACTGGGTCCACATTTGTCTGAAATCGCCNGTTAGTGATGATAACCTTATTACTCCATTTAGGGTTTACCAGTTTCGTGGGCTTCTTCTCAGTTCTCGGAATAGTTATTTTGTCCGGAATGTCGGGAATTATATCTCTTGGAACAATTGCCTACTATGGCTGGGTCGGATTCTTGGGCACAATCATCGGCCTATCCCTGCCAGGGATAATGATAATTCGTCGCAGAGAGAAAATCCAAGGACAGTTCGATGATAAGGTAGGGTGGAAAAGGATGGAGGCCGCCTTAGATACATACGTTCATAGCTTGAAAGGAAAGAAGGATCAAGAATAGGCGAGTTCGCCCAGCCACTCATGACCAACCGCTAACGGAGACCCTAGTATTCTCAGCCTCAGAACAATCACTCGACGCCCTGACAATTCTGGTCGCACAAGCACAGCGCAGGAACGATCTCTGCGACCAGATCGAACACTCGCAAACTACGGACAACATGGGATATTCCTCAGGATTTCGGAACTTAGATTTTGAGACATCTCGTCTTTCTATCGCGAATTCCTAGGCTCTGAGAGCGCTACCTAATGATGGTGACGACGTCCTTGTCTGACGGCACATGATCAAGACCAACCCTTTGGCCTGGATATTTCACGCTTGAGCCAGAGACCAGAGCGTACTTTGCACCCTCTGTGAACCTCGGATGAATCTTCTTGCAAACATCTCGGAGTGTGGATCCTGCGGGAAGAACTAACGGCTTCTCGAAATCCGGATCTCCATCAGGGCGTTTCAGATAAATCCGGATAAAGTCAAGAGTCTCCCAGATCCGCTCCGTGAGAAGATCCATGTTCAATCCTTTCTCGGCAGATATCGGCACAAAATCGCTACCCACCTGTTTCCGAACTGCTGAGAGATACTCTTCAGTCACCAGATCCACCTTGTTTAAGACAACGAGGCTCCGAGCATATCGCCGATCCCCGGTCAATACGTCGATCAATTGATCGTCGGTGACGTCTTCTCTAATCAGAATACCGCCGTTGCTGAGACCATACGCCTCCGCGATTCCCTTAACAGTTGCGTTGGTAAGCTTGGTAAGCTTCACGCTGGTCGTCAGTGCCAAACCTCCCTTGTTCGACCTAGTGAATGTCACGTCTGGTGGTTTCTGGTTAATTCGAATTCCCATCTCATGCAATTCATGCTCCAATACACGCACCTGCCCAGGCTGAAACACGTCTAAGACTAGCAAGACGAGATCTGCGTTCCGGGCAACGGAGAGGACTCTTCTTCCTCTTCCCTTTCCTGACGATGCTCCGCTGATGATGCCCGGAAGGTCAAGAATCTGAATGTCAGCTCCATTGTAGCGCAGTATTCCAGGAACGACAGTCAGAGTGGTGAAAGCATAGGCCGCAACTTTCGACTTCGCGTTCGTCAACCTGTTCAGAATTGTCGACTTGCCTACACTGGGAAGTCCAATAAGGACGACTGTCGCATCTCCACCCTTACGGATCTCAAAAGTGGGACCGCCACCCTTCGAGGTGGAACTTTCTAGCTCAGCCCGCAATCGGGCAAGCTTGGCTTTGAGGAGACCGATATGGTGCTCAGTGTGTTTGTTGATCTGGGTCTTCCTCATCTCCTCTTCTATCTGCTTGATCTTTTCAGGAAGTCCCAACCTCGTTGCCTCCGATAGTCTAGTTGAACGTCGAAGCACATTGTGAACTTTACCCCATAGCGTAAGATCCCCAGCACGATAGACTCAATTACTACCATGCTGGTTTTCCATTAGCCCTTGTCAGATCAACCGAAGAAAAGACGGCTATGGGAGGTTGACCCGTCATTGTACCGGTCAGGGCGAGCTGGTTTCTTTCAAAGACGAATTGTTCCAACGTTGCGGCAGTTAGGAAAGTTCGGTCTATTCGCTCTCGCGTTCACTTACCCCATTTACCTTGTCTATGTGGGTCTAGCTTTGGGCGGCCTGGTATTCTGGAGTTTCTTCGCAGGGTCATTTGCAATTATCGGAGTGGTAATCACAAGACTTGGCTACGCATCGAACTTCAGAAATTGGGACCCAAGCTTCAGGAGAGTAATGACAGGTACTGTCCTGGGATTTCTAATTGCAGTTGGCTTCTACAGTGGACTTATCTATCTCAACACATGGCTTCTCCCGCTAGTCCTTGGACTCTTAGGTCTCGGGTTGCTTGTTGTTCTAAGACGACAAAGATCCTAGGAATCAGAGCGAAACATCCAACCCCGTTCGATACGAATCTTCCCACCTAGCCGAAAACGGGACTCAAGTGGAGCAACGTCGAGAGTAGCTGAGTAATCGACTCTTCGGCCATGATCGCTTTCTAGGCGACCTCTGTTCCCTCATCGAATGTGGTCCCCGCAAGCTGATTACATTGACGTTTCTCGTTGCCACTCTGAGGCATCAGACTATTTCAAGGAGAACACCCATACTCTTGCATGGCTGACGACTGGC